>Ga0116227_10003391_pt1 | contig 35437 bp, 30 predicted proteins | sample S1TSphgellanicum_FD_89693 | JGI IMG/M metagenome (GOLD analysis project Ga0116227, IMG submission 89693) | Host-associated microbial communities from peat moss isolated from Minnesota, USA - S1T2_Fb - Sphagnum magellanicum MG | ecosystem: Host-associated > Plants > Peat moss > Unclassified...
AAAATATTTTTAAAAAAAAAAAAAAAAAAAAAAAAAAAAAAAAACTAACTTCTGACCATTGGAAGTTCTTTTATAAGCTAAAGAATAATTTCCAAGGATTGAAGGCCCATTTTCAGCTTGGTGAATAGCTTTTAATTTTTTATAATATTTTGTAAAATTGAACCTAGGAAACATTCTGAAAATACACTAATTTTTTTTTTAATCAATTCTTTACACTCTCATATTTGGGGCCTTTGGTGCAAGGTTCATATTTCTAACTTGGGTTCCACAATATTGTGCACTATTAGTGAGTCATGATGTTCATTGATAAGAAAATGACTTGATTTAATAAAAAATAAATTTCATCCCAATGAAAACATTTAATGACATGTAATTTGAAATGGATTGAAATTTAAGCATAGATGAATTGATTATAACCTAAATAATTGCTCCAATTTTTTGGTGTAATTGGATGGCATGTTACTAGCATATCTTTCCTTTGTTGTTTTGGGAGGGGGGCCGGGGGGCGGGGGTGGTTTCATTTAGTGTATATGGAATGAGGGCTTGTGTGAGGTAGAGTTGAATGTGAACTCAAATTTCAATAAAGCTTGTTGTTGAGGGCTTTAATGAACACAAAGACCATGCTCAAATTTTATTTAATGTTTTTCCCCATGATACTTAGTGGGTATCATGGGAATTTTTTTTTTGTTGAACATTTTAGTAGAAGATGGAATGCTTGTGCCTTTTGAATTTTTATGTTCTCTAATACACTAAAGAAATACAAGGAGGTTTTTGTGAAAAAATGAAACACTCATAAGATCAATTGGTTTGTTTGGAACAACAATTAGCCACAAGTGCCATTTTTGACATGGTTACAAGCTTATAAACCAAATTTAAAGTCTAGAATTTGAGGTACTTATCTTATTCCGTGTTTGTTAAATGTGTTAATCAATCCCATTCTCATCACTTCACATTCATCCCTTTGAAATCGTTATTGATTGACATGGTTACAAGCTTATAAACCAAATTTAAAGTCTAGAATTTGGGGTATTTATCTTATTCCATGTTTGTTAAATGTGTTAATCAACCCCATTCTCATCACTTCACATTCATTCCTTTGAAATCGTTATTGATTGACATGGTTACAAGCTTATAAACCAAATTTAAAGTCTAGAATTTGAGATACTTATCTTATTCCGTGTTTGTTAAATGTGTTAATCAATCCCATTGTCATCACTTCACATTCATCCCTTTGAAATCGTTATTGATTTTCACTCTCCTCCTCCTTGTAGTTCATTAACAACTAATATAGTGTGAGTTCAAGTACTCCAAAACACAAAAAAAGTTACATTGTAAGGAAACTTAATTTTCATGGTGTATTAAAAAGGTATTATGTATGAATGCTTAATAAGCAAGTGTAAAACTTCACTTCGATAAGTATTTCCATTCAACCTAAGGACAAATGATTTGGTTTAAATCAACATTACCAACACTCAAACATGTATGGTGAAACTTGAAAAACAAAGTGTAAAGATTAGTGCTGTGAAGGTATTTGGTTTAAATTCTTATGAACTAGGCTTAGTTGATACCCTTTTTGTTGGTACATGCACATGAATTAAATTGTGGAACTAAATGTTTTTGGGCTAAATTTGAGATCAAAATCAAAATCAAAATTGTGAAAAAACATTTTTAAACATAAGTTTAAGATCTTTGGGTAGGAAAGTTGATTTTTTTGAAAATTTGATGAATAGGTTGAACTTTATAATTAAATATGAATTTTAATTAGTTGTTGAACTCTGTTCTTATATAAACCACGATTTTATTTTTCTTGAATTTTTTTTTCCTTTACAATTTCTAGCCTTGGGGAGTGTGTAATATTTAAATGCAAATATACCTACTTTTTGAATTGGGTTCAAAGGTTATTGAATTCTAAAAAATGTTTAAAAACTAAAATATAGAGGTTTAAAGATTGGAAAAACTAAATTTCAACCCCCCATTCAAAGAACCTCCAAATAAAATTTAGAATGTCAAAACTAGGACCAATAAAAAAAGAAAAAAAAGAAAAGAAAAACTACACATCAATAATAAATATTTATTCATATTTTAAATTTTTATCCTCATAATACTAAGTATTTTTGGGTGGTATTCCATTTTTTGAAATGGCTCCCCAAACAATAAAAAATAAAATGCTAGATAATAAGTTAATTTTCGAAGTTTAAAAAAAACCTAAGAATAGAATCCTAGATTTCTTAAAACTAAGGACAATTATCAAAATGCAAGATGGGACAATACCAAAAGGAATATTACAAAGGAGGAAATTCAAATTTTCTTTTAAAACTATGTTGATTTTAATTCAAAAAAAATTTCTTGTGTTCTTGGGATTTTTTAAGTGAGGAGATATTTAGGGATTATTTAAGGGTTTGTTAGGCTTATTTAAGGACTATCTAGGAAAACACATATGAGTTTACCTAGGTTAAAGGACACCTAAAAACTACTAAAAGGCCTATTTAGGGAATCCAAGGGGACACCTAAAGACCTACATAGGCTATGAAATACATATAGATTATTTAAAACCTACTTAAATAGCTCTTGACTAACTAGGTAGGTAAGCCATGATAAGTAGTTAGCTTGTGATAGAAAGGTAGATAGACCTAACCTAATTAACCCCAATTAAATAGCTCCTAGTCTAGGTGACCATAATGTCGGTAAAGGGTTTAAGGTTTAGGGTTATGATAATCATAAATTATGATAATCATTATTATTATTTTTTTATGTGGAGGATTTGTCAATGACCTTAGAATCAAAATTTTTAGGAGCTATTTAAATGTGATTAAATAGCTCCGAGTCAATTAAATAGCCCATGAGGCCTTTACGATGTGAATTATTCATCCATCCCAACTCCATTCCCATGACAAAAGTGGACGGAATAAAGCGAGAGACTTATTAAATGTTATCGTTGGGGCCCAATCAATAATTAATGAATTTTGAAATTTTCATTTGACAAGGAGAATATTCTTGAAGATCCAATTGTTTTCAAATTTATTTGAAAAAAAAAAAGTCTCAAAAGTCTCAACATTTTTGAAAATAGTATAATTAGTGTTTGAAGCAGCCAAGGTAGGGTAGGGTAGGGTAGGGTAGGGTAGGGTATTGGAGATGCACATTTTGTAGGTATAATTGTTGTTGATAGAGTTATATAGGTACAATTTAAAAAAACTCTTGTTTTAATTTCTTGAACAAAAACCCAAGTAGTTGCTATTATTTCCCAATTGTGTTAAAATTTAAATTTTAGAATTTAAAAAAATGGCACTTTTCCCAAAAAGAAATTCCCCAAATTTTTTAAACCTAAAAAAACAAGGGTTGAACCCCGAACCTTGTGTTAACCAAAATAGTGAAATACCCGGGGGAGCAAGTGAGGACGGGTATTAGAGCTGCCCTTGATTCTGCCCGTTGAAAGGGCTGCCCGGTGGGGCCGTGGGTGTCTGCTCTTCTTCCTCGCGGGTCCCGAAGTGTCTCTCTCTCTCTCTCTCTCTCTCTCTCTCTTCCGCGCGACAAAGCGTCTTTTGTCTGCGTCTGCTCTTCTAGCTCCAATCACGCCGCTCGACCTGACAATCGGCGGTTCGCCGTCTCTAGAATATCCTCCGACAGAGGCACAGCTTTCTTTTCCACTTTGCGCTTCATAATTTGGTGCTTTGTGGAAGAAGTGAGTACCAATTCAATGTTGAAACTTTCCTCGCTTGACGCCAGGCATTTCCCCACCCCTTCTTTTGTTTCCACAATTGGACGCTTGGAGCTTCGACAGAACGGACATAAGAGCTCCAAAACTGTGAAGGAAAAGTGAAGGATCACGGAGGGAGAGATACAGGAATAGGTCGGTTCTTAGAGCAGTGAATTTCTTGAGACAAAAACACACCTGGACAGAGACAGAAGAGACACGGAAAGAGACAGAGGGCGGAGAGAGCTGCCGGTGGGGATTAGTTCATATAGGGTTTTGCAATTCTGGTTGCTTGGATATCGGTTGCTGGAGGAGCGGGGAGGTCAGTTGGTATGCAAAGGAACTTGTGGAGGAAGCTTTGCATAGAGCTAGGGTTTCCTAGGGTTTGGGATTTGAGGTACAGATTCATATTTTTCATGTGGTTGTTGGATCGGAGGTGGAGAGGTGCGGTGTGTGTTTGATGTGAATCTCGCAGAAGCTGTAGCCGTGTGGTGCATAGCTGCTGTGGGAGAGTGTGTTTTTCCCCCCCCTCCCCCCCCCTTGAGGAAGCTGTCTCCTATTGATGATGATAAGCTAAAAGCACAGATTGCTAAATGAAGCTTTCTTGAGAGGGTTGTTGCTGGCATCTGAATTCATGCATGCTAAGGTTTGATTCTGACATTCTGGATGAAGAGTAGAAGTATCAGTTTCATGGCACCAAGATGGTCTCTGATGTGGAAACAGAAGTGGGTGGTAGTCTGAGAGGTGACACACACAAGAAAAAAGCCTCAATTACAGCAGTTGTGACAAGAAGGTGGTTCTGGTTGATGGAGCTTTCTTGTGCTCCAAGCTTAGTAAGTCTATGATCCCAGAAATGGATCCTTAAGAGGTTAACTGGCGGGGCCATGACTCGTGTGGTTGTACAACGAGGCTCTGGACCTGCAAATTCATCACAATCTCGACCACCTTCTGCTCCTCCCTCAGGTTCTCCATCAGCTCCTCCCTCTGCTCCTGCTTCCGCTTCCTCCACTCCCCCTCTCCCATATTCCCAACTTCTTCCTTCGACTTCACAGGTCCCATTGCCATTATCATCAGTCTCTCATTCTCATCCTTCAGGTTTCTTCTCATCCGGTGATGAAGGACAGGACCAAATCACAAATGAAGATCAGAGATTCAATGATGTGGTGGAGCTTCAAACCCTAGTTCCAGATACCATCACTGAGACCCTTGCATCCTCTTCACTCTTGGATGCAAGAGGAAGCTCTGGTGAGGTTAATTTGGAAGGTCATGTTGAATCTACTGGAGCTCCGGAGGCTCATGGCAGTGAGGACTTGCGAGCAAAACTGAAAGAACCAGAATTGGTATCTCATTTGCAGCATGATCCTGAACTGGAGAGACTACAAGAGGGTCCTGATAGGCAGCATTTGGGGGTGGGAGAAGAGGCAGTGAGGACTGCAGAAATTGCCAAGGTTGCTGTTGATGGGGAAAGAGGGGATGATTCATTGGAGAATCTCAGTCTGTGTTCTGAAGATTTGTCAGTACCATTCAGTGCTGCCTCAACAGGCCAAAGAAAGCAGGAAGACGGTGGGACTTCGACATCAAGTATTCCACAGGGTCATTACAGTTCTGGCCAGAATGTGATGCAGTCTTCATCTCCAGCCTTGATGTCCTCAACCTTTGTCCCTTTGTCAATGCCTATACCATATCCACCTCTGCCGGTGCAGTCTGTAACGCATTCACTACCCTTGCCACCCCTGGCTGGTCAATACTCACCTTCACTGTTGGTTGGGGCACATCCATTTCCAAGAAGTCATGACGAGAATGACTCAGGAAGACCAATGGGCAACCCCAATGTGTCAGAGGCTATTGGCTGCTCTTACTTGTCAGCACCGACTCCATCTGTCCCATTCATACCAAGTAGTAGTTCCAGGAGGACAAGAGGTGGTGTCACTTTTCGCAGGATTCCAAGGGTTTTAAAAGGCTCTCGCAATTCCCCTAACGGCAGCAGACCTACATCTCCACGTACCTATGGAGAAGGTGATGGCTACAACAGTGCTGATGAGCAAGGCCCCTGGGGTTCAGGCTCATCTGGCTATGAGGATAATGTAAGTCCCTCCTCAGACTGCTTCCAATCTTTTCTTGTGTACATAGAAAGAGCATGTCCCTGCTTTTGCATCATCTAATATTCCTGTCACAGCAATCAGCTTAAAGAGGACCACCATGCAAATGTAATAGTGGAGCAATTCATCATTGTCATTAGCATTGGTAGACATAGAAACGTTTTTTCTATGCTTGTGCTGTACTGTGACCACAACAGTGGAACAATGAGTTGCAAGCTAGATACTTTCTGGAGATGATCAATGCCAATAGTTTGGGGAATTGTGGTCTGATTCAAGAAAGCCCTCCCTGGGAACATAGTCACATATGCACTTGCACAAATGTTTCTTATTTAGGAGATTTTCCAACCTTGTTATGCAGTTGTGGCAATTATAGAGGATTTGATGCAATCCTTGTTAGTATTTTGAAGACCTGCATTAGTCTGCTGCACTGTTCAAGCATAGATTTGTGCTTTGATGTGAACTTGGGACTAGGGCTCCTTGTTTGGGGTCCGAGCATTCTCTTAGTTATTTAAGTTCATGGAGTTTTGTTCACTTTATCCATGATGCAGGGAGAGAGGGAACGTCAATTTGAGAATGAACTGCGACGTGTGAAAAACTTGGAGGTGAGGCGAATGGCTGAGGATGGGAATTGTCTATTTCGGTCTATTGCAGATCAGATCTATGGGGATGCCGAGATGTACAGTGAGACCCGACAGATGTGTATTGACTACATGGTTGTTTGTTCTAAATATGTGCACATTCAGTATTTGCATGATATGGAGCCCTTGCCTTTGTTATGGTATTGAAGGTTTATTGAGCTGATTCTTCTCCTCTTTTGCAGGAGAAAGAGAGGGACCACTTTTCACAGTTTGTGACAGAGAGTTTCACCGCCTACTGCAAAAGAAAACGCAGGGATAAGGTAGGAAATTTTGCCACTAAAGGCCAGAAATTGGAGGTTACAGACAAAATACACATGTGCCTGTGTTGCTTGTGATCCACTATCAGAGTATGAGAGTCACATTGTGCTATTCTGGTCGTAAGCTATGGGTGGTGGTTATATAAGTTTCTCCTGGTAAAGACATTGACTACCTCAATTCTAAATTGTGTTCAGTCAATCTATATGGTCTGAGCAGATTCTTCCTTATATTATCTGCACATTTACTGGGTTTTGCAACTCTTCAGCTTTGTATGGCTATCATACATTTTGTATTCTCTCTTCCCCCTTGCTCTGTCTGATGATTTACTGGAATTGATTTCTTGATGTAATTTTCTACAAAGGTTTATGGGAACAACTTGGAGATTCAAGCAATGGCGGAGATGTACAATCGGCCCATCCACATCTACTCTTACAGCACAGGTATTCCCATGTGCCCCTTGTGTTTGTCCCTAAGTCAATGGCATTTTGGGGATGCTATCAACCTTAACCAACCAGAAGGGTGGGACCTTGTAATATTTTGGGATGCAGAGGCTAAATTGTGGGGTATACTGGCCTGTCATATCTGCAGAACCCATCAATATTTTCCATGGGAGTTACGAAACTGACTTGCCACCCATCCGGCTCAGCTATCATCGCAGCAATCACTACAATTCTCTTTTGGATCCATGCAATCCGGCAGTTGGGGCAGGCCTAGGGTTTGGGAGTTTGCGTGGGGTAGGCATCTCTTTTTTTTCTGTCCTCCTGAGAAATCCCAAAGAGTGTTTTTTAAGTTCAAATTATGTAGCAAGTTCATCTACAAAGGTAGTGACCATCTTTCTGTTTACCCCCCTTTCGTGCTCCTTTGCTCAAGCAACTCCACCAGTGTAGGTGAGGGGTCCAGTGTTACTCTTTTGTAAGGTCTTTTGATGTTCTGTGGACACTCAGCACATGTACTGTCCTAGTATTAGCAAGGATTAGACAAAAGAGATGTCTAGTTGCTCACTTCTTGTTGGCTACAGCATGTGAGAGCATGCATGGTTTAACTAAATGGATGAAGGGATGTATGGGTGATGGGCACAGCGGAATGTAGATACTGAACAGGTGAAGGCTGCACTGAAGGCACAGCAGGAGCAGCAAATTGATAAGGTGAGATGTGTTTGCATCATTCAGATGTTTGTGAAGTGGGTGCACTTTATTTCAGGGTTAGGAAATATATCTTATTTGAACAATTTGATGTTCATGGGCTGGACATGCAGGCACTTATTGCTGAGGGACGTTTCTACTCAGACATGGAATTGACTGAGCAAGAGATTGAGCGCATGGTGATGGAAGCATCACGTGCAGAATTTTTGGCAGGAGAAAGTTTTCGTCTTCAATCTCCTTGGCAGGAAGAGACATCCACATCAGCGGGTGCAGAGCCCTCTTCTTCTGGGACCAGTAAAAATTTTACACTTTCACTTTGACATGACATCTTTCTCAAAAGGAATTAGTGCAGTAAGGCCACATGCCAGAATTTTTGTCACGTTATCATCAGATTAGCAGGAGCAAATCTGTAGACTGAAGCATATACTTCAGCCTATTGGGTAGAGTAAGTTGGGAATGATACTATGAGGAAGTCCCACATTTCTTCCAGTGTTGCCACTTTCCACTAATCTGTTGCTGCATTCCTGATGTTTGTTGTTTTGTCCTTATCCTTTCTGTACACCATTCCTGTTTCCCTTTCTGAAAATTGTCCTCCGGTGTCTGCAAGTTTAACAGTGAGGTGGAATGGTTATGTGGTAGCAGGAAGCCCCAGAAGTACAATTGTTGCTCAGGGTGGCAGTCAACAAACTATTGGTGACTCTGTCAGCCCTCCAGCAACTTCAACAGGAGGTGCAGAGGAAGCAGTTCCCAGCAATGTCCGGATGCTGCTATTGATGGGTTTCAGCTATTTGCAAGTGATGGAAGCTCACAGCATTTTTGGTGACAATGTCAACAACATGCTGTGCTATTTGCTAGAGACAGAAACCAATGGTTCTCATGATGGTGAGAATGTAAGTAGAAGGAAAGGCAAAGCTGCAGAGTGAAGACTTTGGTGAGAGTGCCCCTCCTGTTGAGGTACATGCAGCTCAGGCCTGGAATTGTAGTAGGGGTAAATAGACAGAAGATACAGTTGTGGGTTAATAGATCATTTTCAGCCTTTTCAAGGTGTGGACAGTCAATAAAAGCCTGTTCATGGGTCCTGTTTACAGTGCTGTTTTGGGATCTATGTATTATGCATATAGCTCCAGGGAGCTGCGAGAGCAATGTAGTTTTTCCTTGAATTGATAGGAAATTGTAATTCTGTTGATACTCCTTATACAGCAGTATAAAGAGTTTTTCAGTTGTAGCTGATAGGAGTTAGAATTGTACAGTTGTTTAGATGTGAGGACATTGGGTCTGTTAGGGCGCAAATGTTGCAGTGGTAAGTACCCAATTGTAGGGTGTTCTTGCCAGTTACCACCACTCTACACATGATTTGCAAACAATACACTTAAACATGGATGCCTTCAAAAAAATGAAGGCTTCCTACAAAGTGTACACCCATTTATCCTGACAATGTGACAATGGACACAGGAGATGTTGGCCCAATTGATACAGGAAGTGCCTGTGGTGAAAACAAGGTAATGGCAATGGTTGTAATCACCTGATATTATTGCTTCATCTAAGCTGTGCAGGGGATTCAGGTTTAACATCACATGAATCTCAAGCACTGGATAACAAGCCATGAAATGATCAACAACCTTGACAACACTTTGCCTGCCACTTTCAAGCATCTTGCAACCCAGTCCAGCCATCAAGAGCCTGGTTGAGTCCTTGCTGTACATTGATAAACTGTTGTTATCAATGTAGAGCAATGTGACCCTCCACAGGAACAGTAGAACAATTAACGGAACCATAACACAAAAGTATTGTGGTTTGGAGAAAACCCTGCAGAAATAAGCAAATAGAATCCTAATCCTGTCACCAGTGTCCAAACCAAAATTTGAGAATTGATTTCCCAAATTTTTATAACCATTTTATCACTGTTTATCAAACTCAGAGTTGCAAAAATATTTCAACTGTTGGGCATCACATAGGCTGGTGAAGCAAACCTCAACAGAAAAAATGTAACATGTTTGAACAGTGATGTCGTCAGAAAAGGGCAAACTGAAAAGAGACCAAAAATCACTAAGGGACATCCTCTATGCCATACGCTGGGATGCTTCCTTGGCAATGATGCGCTCTCTGGCTTTTGTCTTTGCTTGGGACTTGACTCCCATGATGCCCCCACCCCATTGCCTACGGAACTCATCAAATCGGTCATTGAAGTTAGCCTGCATACAATACAACCAACACACCATGAATGTCATTTAGAGAAAGTCTCATATAAGACAAGTGGGAGGACATCAAGAATGTGCCTTAGAGAGGGCCAGAGATTTGAATAAAGAACCTTAACAGCCTCCACTATCTTGGAAAAGTCGTGTTTGTCTTCATTCTTTACTGAGGTCAAACACAGTGCTGTTGCAGTTCTGCTGTGCACAATCTGCAGCAGTTGATAAACTTGCAGCTGTCAGGGTATATACTCTACTGTTCTGCACTACACGCTTGGCCATCAATCAGAGAACCATCAAATCTTGCATCAGCAAATTTCCTCCCTGATAAATTGAACAGTAGGCAAAGTCAAAAGGAAAGGACTTGTCTAACTTACTGCACCAAGTCGTGACTTGCCCTTCACAATGGCATATGGAACTCCCATCTTGCGGCACAGGGCTGGAAGCCAAACAACAAGCTCAATTGGGTCGACATCATGAGCAATGACAACTAGTTGTGCCTTCCCCTGCTCATGGACATCCAAATCCCTCTCAGGAAGCACCCTGATTTTTGCAAAAACACAGAACCAAAAAGGGAAAACCCGATGCTAAACCTTTAGAGAATCCGGAAACCAGAAATCCTGATCTTATTGTTAGACTATGAACTAACTGTATATTGTGATCAAGGTTGCAAACCTGTTCAATCAGGTAGGTCACGTGATTGAGTCCATACTTCACAACAATTGGCTTTTTGGTCTCCACTGCTTTACCATCAGCCTCAGCCTTTGCCTTGTTGAGAAGGCGTTCCTTCTTTGCTGCCTTGTCCTCTGGCCGGTACTTCAACAGCATCTTGAACAAGCTGGTTGCTGCCCCCCTTCCACATCAGACAATATAGGGAGAAAAAGAAGCAAAACGGATATATATGTTAAGAGAAGGATGATGGGCACTGACCGAGATTTTTGTCCAGGGTTTTCGTGAACTGGTTGAGCGCAGGTGGAACCTTCAGGCGCTGGTTCAGTACCCGGCGTTGCCTCTGTATCCTCACATACTTAGGCCACTTCACGAACCTGTGCAGATCCCTCTTCGGAGGCAGAGCCCCACCGATACCGAACTGCTTTGGCCGTTTCTCGAACAAGGGGTTCGCCACTTTCGTCGCCTTCTCGGGCACCTGCAGCAGCAATTGAGCGGATCAAACAACAAACACACACACACACACACACACCAACTTACAATGCTCTTATCGATAACAACAAATGCATCAACCCCATTTGCAGCTCCCATTTTCAACAACAACAGCACCGATAGCACACCTTTTTCTTTTCCACAGGTGTCGGGACAGCCGTCTTGAGAGTACCCTTCTTGGGAGCCTGCAATACGGAAAACAGAAACACATCATTCCTTGCCGTTTCCAAGGCCTCAATACATTGTAGAAGAAGAAAAAAAGAATTCGAGCTGAAGCAAAGTAAGCATTGTTCAAGGTGCAAGTCACCTTACCATGGCCACAAATCCTAACTCCGCAACAGCTTGCTCGAAATACTCTCGTCCACTGTCGCGCTCTCTCTCTATCTCTCACTCTCTCTCTCTCCCTCTCACAAAAACGCACCCAACACAAATCAAACCCTAACCCTAACCCTAACCGAAGCGAACCGTGTGGATGCACGAACAGGGTGTGACACGTTCACACCGGGCCGTAACTTAAAATAGAGTTTACCTATTCGGAAAGTCTCCCCTTGTCTTTGGGCCGTAGTTTGACCATCTAATACCTGATTCATCCCCAATTTAATAATGAACCTGAAAATTCCGTCCAAACAGACCCCCCACATATGGGAACAGAAAACCTGGTTCGTTTTTTTCATCCCTGTAGTGGATGAATTTTAGGGCCCTAGTTTGACCATCTAAAACCGGATTCATCCCCAGTTTTATAATGAATCTGAAAATTCCGTCCAAAGAGACCCCCCCGCATATTGGAGCAGGAAACCTGGTTCGTGTGTTTCATCCCGGTAGTGGATGAATGTTAGGGCCGTAGTTTGACCATCTAATACCTGATTCGTCCCCAATTTCATAATGAACCTGAAAATCCCGTCCAAACAGACCCCCTGTATGTGGGAACAGAAAACCCTGGTTCGCTGGTTTCAACCCCTATCATGGATGAATTTCGGTCACTTAGTTTATTTCTCGTTGGTTGAATATTAATGCACGGTAACGAGTCTCGTTCTTTCCGATGGATGTTTCATGGATGAGTTTTCCCTCCATTGCTCGTTGTCAGAGTACTACTTACCTGTGCGCTGGGGAAGACGACAGCGTTGCGCGCGAACGCAACGCACGAAGAATGCGAGAGAGAGGAGCGAGGGCCTCTTGTTGCGGCCCAGAATTCTCGATCCGGATTTTCTTTACGGTTACGAATTCAGAATCGAAATCGAGTCGTATCGATTCTACATTGTAGATTTTTTATTTTTCTCTTTTTTTAAGAATATTTTAAGCATTAAGTATTTTGGCCATTTGGCTTCTCCAAACTGCGCAATTCCGTAAAGTTTTGGGAGGAAACTTGGTACACATCTTGAGCACGAAGGGGCGGGCGGGGTGGAGCCGATCATGGTGCTGCTGATACTGTTCCCTTTCATCCGAGAATTTATCGACAGCAGCTTCGTTCTTTGAAGGTACTTATTACTGTTTTTAAAGGCTTTTTTTGCTTGGAGCGGTAAAGCGTTTTGTCCCTGGGTGCTCGCTTTTTCCAGTTAGGTTGTTGTTCAGGTGCGAGAAGGAATGTCGTCGCGTGTCCTGCCGGATGTTTGTTAGGTGTGTTTTGATAACTTGTTCTCCCTTCCTCTTCCGCATTTCCTTCTTTCCGTATCAAGTTCTGCCGTATAGTAGTTGCATCGGTCAGACTTGGTTACAAGGGTCAAAGGCATTGCAGTTGCACAAGTCTGATTTAGTCACAAGGTTGGTAGACATCGCATTTGGATCGGCCAGATTTTGTTATAAGGTTGAAAGACATCGCTGTTTCACGGATGATATTTGGTCACAAGGTTGAGAAGACATTGCAGTTTGGAATTTGCTCCTGTGAGTATACTACAAGCCCGTCCGTGAAGTCTATCTTCTAAGAAAAAGCCTTCACTGCCGTTTTTGTGGCAAGTGAAAACTGCTGTAAGAAGAGGGTAATGTGCTCTTGAGTACCATTTTGTTGATGTGCTACTGTGTTGTGCGACATGGCATTTGTTGACCTGGCAAATCTGGCATTTGCTCATAGAAACTTGTTATAGAATTGGTGGGTTGGTCAAGGTTTGAGAGGCTATTTGTTGTGCCCTTTTTTACAACTAAAAGAGAAAAGTGTGCCTTTTCATACAGGAGTCTGCTTTTTTCTTTAAGTTTCTGTTGTTGAAAACTACAGGAGGAATTGTGCTGTGTTCAGTTGACAAGAGTCTGCATATTTCTTAGAGGCTGTCTCTAAGCTTTCAGAACAAAGATTGCAGGAACTTCAAAGCATTGTCTTGTATAGAACATGTAGTTCATGGTTTGTAGATCCCATACACATGATGCCATACATTGTGCTTCTATTGAAGATTGCTGGACATGTATATGACTGTTGTTGTCCTTCCGACTGTTCTTGAAATCTCTCTTGTGGTCTTGTTTTCTCTTTCCTTTTAGGTTGAAGTCTCCGCTTCTTCATGCTTGCTGATTGTTGTTGGTTTGCTGTCAGATTTGAAATATCCATAACCTTGTTATAGGGTCATCTCTCTCAATTATTTTCAGGTTGACTTAAATCATAATTGTTGAGAAGTTCCCAGTACTGACAAAGATATCACATTCATGGTTTGTAGATCCATTCATTGTATAAGTTGTATGCATTTTGACTCTTTGGAGATATTTACCATCTTTTTTGCATATGCATCCAGTGTTGGTGCTAGGTCAAATGCTGGCCATTAACCAGTATATGCTGGTCACTTGACCTACTGCACACAGGAGTGCTCTTTGATGTATCTGGTGTTGGCTTGTTAACTTTGTCATCAGGGAGTAGAAAGCCTCTTGAAGCAATTCATGCTCTGCCTGTGTGGTTGTGTCAGTGGGTCTGTGCATTGACATCTACTGCTTGTATCTCAGCAATTCAACACAAGAATGGTTCAAACTTTTTGACATACCTCAATGGATTCCTGAGGTGAGTGCAAACCCAATTTGATTAGACTTTCTACCCTCATAGTCTTCATTGCTTGGCCTCAGATCTGAGTGGTCTTGAGCGGTGAGTGATGATTTGTTATCATTGTTCATGCTCCATAGGGTTGCATATGGATACCTGATTCACATTTTTGTAGTTACCCACTCTTTATTGTTATCTCCAAATGTATTTTGAACATGGTAATACTTTGTTTGTTCAGATGGTGCCCAACACTACACGACATTTGTATTGAAGGAGATTGCACTTGTGTGTATTGAGATGGCCAACGCTTATATTGAAGCAATTCTTGGCAAATTTGTTCATGTACATCAAAGTGAAATACAGCCACTGCTCCATGCATTCTCAGCATTCTTCTTTGTAAGTACTTCACTGCACATAATTCATTTTATCTTCACTAGAAGCATTCAATGTGGTGCTGTTTATGACTTTGGACTGGGAAGAGACCTCCACAAAGTGTCTTTTTTGAAATATGAATCAACCTCACGTTTTGCCAAATTGCTGCAGCAACTTAATTTACCTATGTTGCAACAGGGGACTTGATTGATTGCTAACTCATGCAATTGGGATAACTTTTGATGTGATGGTTGAATGTTTAAGTGGTTAAAAGATGTTATCAGATCTGCCTTTGAAGCTAGTCTAGATTTCTTCCTTAGAACTTTGTATTGTATACTGACCATTGCATGACATAGAGAAGGGCACACAGATGCTGGAAAAATCTTAATTCCATACTGTCAAGATGCTGTCTGTGACAACACCTTGTAAACAGGAGTTGTGCCCTAATAAGGGCCTTGGATACCATGAAATCTGGCAATAGCACTAAGCCATAATGTGACCAAACATCCAAGTGTTCTTAATCTCAAATTTCCCACCATGGCTTTACAAAGGTTTTATGATTTACTTGGAATCTGTTGAACTATTGAAGCACGAATATTCAACTCCATTAGGACTCATACTATTCTGAGCATAGTGCCTTTTGTTTGGGGTTTTGTGGTGTTCAGCTCCTCAGTGCATACTTTGTAGTACTTCCATTGAGAGACGAGGCGGCCATATCACTGGGCACGAGTGCATTGCCTATGCTATTCTTAGCCTCCTTGGTGCTCACGATGCTGGCAGCTCCTGCCTCATCCTATTTGCTTTCTTATCCTCATCTCCCTAAGGGCAGGGTAAGGTTTTGATCATGAAATATTTTACGAATCTTCTTGGAACTCTGTGTAAATGTATTGAGAAGCGAAGGTATAGTGTGATCAACAGCAGGCAGGAGAGGGGACTTGTCCTCCTTACTATTCAGCTTTACAGACACATGTAGCAGCTTGATGGGGAGAAGATGGGAGTTGAAGTCTTGACTTTTTTGTTGCTTCTGTTGTGATGCAGGCACTTGTTCTATTGTACAGATTCTTTGGTGGCTCCCTCATCTTTTTCTTTCTTCTTTATGTGATGGTGCCCGCACCTGCATTATCAGTTGCCACCAAGGTTGGGACTGGATCCTCAAACAATTGTTAGGAACATGGTATGATAGAATAATAAACAAGTTGCTAAGTGATGTAATATGCAGCTTCTTTCAAGTTGTATCCCCATCTTTAGGTGGATTTGGTTCAGCTTGGGTCTCTGTGTTATAACATCTACTTGATGCTGTATTGCCCTTATTTACTTCAACCTGGGGCATATGGCAATTTAGCTTATTTTCCATGAGTTTCAACAAGGCCAAAAACCTTGTCATTGTAGGGTTAGTTTGCTTTGGAACTTGATTATCGCCTGGCCTACTTTGAGACTTCAACCTTGGCAATAGATTTGCAGTTGACATGTGGATGGGTAATCAGAGGTTTTTTCCCAATTGATGTGTAGGTTAAAAGGGTGCTGCATTCCTTGAAACCTAAACTCACCGCTAAGAATGCCTTAAACCTCTCTGTGTGGCAGGATTTCTCTTGGATATTTACTGTTGTTCGTGCTAGTTTCTTTCTTTGGGTGGGTGTACATATTTCTCCCCACTTTCTAGAGGAGCTTTGCTGATGTTCATAAGAAATGTGATCCCTAGTCTGCTGGACTTGATTGTGTGGTGTTGCTTGTAAGTTTTTGACTCAGAATGTTTGAAATGATGAAGTTAGTTCTTTGTTCAATTGTTGTGCAACTTTCTGCTATTTGTCTATTTTTGAGAATGAGGTCCGTCTGTGTTGAAGGTATTCTGCAGATACAACCATCTCACTGATGTGGCTTTATCTATATTAGAGCAGTAGAACAAGAAGTGTTTTTGTATTGAGACAAAGTATGAGTGGGAGGTGTGGAATGAAGCTCCACAAACTTTGTTGAAAAACTGGTTCATTTTTGCTTGTTTCAGATTGCACTGTTAAATCTTTTCACTATATCAGCAATGTGGGCTCGAGTTACTGACATCATGAGTAGTGAGGTCTGGCCCCCAACCATGAAAACATTGTTTTACTTATTATTTTCAAGAGGATTCACTTTTTCAACTATTCTTGTCTCTTTATCTAACCATACACTGGGCAGCAATGAACTTGTCATGTAGTGACTGAATTGTCTTTAGGTAGCTTTGGCATCAACTGTTGTTCTATTTGAATCTTGAAAGCATCTGCAAATTTCCATCTGAAATGTTCAAGTTGGTAGTCAAGTGTTTGAGTTTGGAAGACTGGTGTGGCTTTGCTCTATCTCTTGGCAGGCTGGGACAAGGCTTTTTGGTTTTGTTGGGGCAGGAGCGACATTAGGTCAGCTGATTGGGTCACTCTTGGCTGTTGCCATGGCTCACCTTGGACCAGGTAATCATCTCAGCAATTCTCATTTAAACCTAATGGTTATGTGCAATCAACAAGCTTTAGCACCTCTATCATTTGCTTCTCTCTGATTGGAGTTGGTAAGGTGCTTCCTTTCTTTTTGATACTTAGCAAGCATTCACCGCTGTCTTACAAATTTGCACCCTAAACTGCCACTCATTATTCATGTGCTACTTTCCTAGTTGTTGTCATTGATCTATGGATTAAAATCAGCAATATATGCCAAACTAGAAAGATTGTAGGATAACTTTGACTTTTTGATTTCCCTGGTCGTCCTATTTGAAGCTTTAGCAAATATTTTAATGACCAGATGCATTTTAATCATCTCACTGTAGTACTTGGTATTCTTTGCAGTGCTTTTGCTAGTATCAGCTCTGATGATGGAGCTAGCTGCCCGTTGTGCTTTGGGTGTTGGTGATGATGATTTGAACCAATCATCTGTCCTTAGGTTGAGTGGCAATACCTATCAAGCTCAAATTCTGCACCTGCTTTCTTTCTGAGCATTTGTACAATTATCTTTTCAATACACCAATGTAAAATTAGTTTTTCATAGTTTGTAACCTTTGCCTTTTGGCTGCTTAAGCTAACCCTACTTCAGCTGTTTATGAGCAGGGAGGAGAGTGAAGAACAACAATTGTTAGAAAGGGATGAATGTGCTAGTGATGGGGGTGGATTAGCACATTCAGGGAGCATGGAACAGAATTCCCCAAAGCCTAGATTGGTCAACAAGCTTGTGGCCATGTTGGAGGGCTTACGCCTGATTGTTGCTTCAACATACCTTCTCCATATTTGTGCATTTTTGTGGCTGAGTGCTGTTGTGTCATCTTTTTTCTACTTTGAGGTTTGCTAAGTCCTCCAGTAGTGTTCCTCTTCTCTTCACCCACCTCTATAACAATCCATCTTTCTTTGTCTAAATTGGATACCTTGTCTATGGTCACCTAAGAGGCTAAGGCAAAGACTAGTACTATCAATAGAGGCCAAAAGAATGCATCATGTTTCTCTGAGTTGAACTCCAATAGACATGATCCAAAGGTAGACAATGTGTGTTGAGGCCTAGGAAACAGAAACATTACTATTGTCTTGATGAGCTGAGTCCATCATTCCTATTGTTTCTTAGGCTTGTTGTCTTGAGCAGCTATATTCAAGTATAAATTGAAGCTGTCTCCTACATCTCTGATTTTTCTGGAGAAGAGTTTTATTGACTTATGGTTGCAGTTATATCTTCTTATGCAACTTACTAAGGTTGAGACCAGAATAGCTATAAATGGTATTATAGGATGAGAAGTTCAGTTTTTGCCTATGGATTCAAAATATCTTAATTGGGAGGAGCTGAGCTCTTAAATGTCCTGTACAGAAATCAGCAGTGGTAGCAGGAATTGTACATGATCCGTTGGGAAGGAGAATTTTGCTAGCAGAGATCAACAGTCTAACTGCTGTCTTTATTCTCATTGGTCAACTCACTATGACGGTACATTGGTTAACCCAGTATCCTTTTCATAAAATTTTCTTTGTGAAGTCTCACCTCCCATTGTAAATGTTTCCCAAAAATATTTCCATGCTCTTTGGTAGGTCATATTTGACAGAAGTCTGTAGTCCAGTCAATGGGACATCATATCTTAGAAGCTTGATGCAAAGTGGGGAAGATGAGTAAATGTAAGCTCTGTGATGCTTTCAATTTCCTGAATCCTTTGAGCTGCAAGATTTTTTAACTATGAGAAGAAACGTGTGCTCTCAGGGTCGTCTTTTGACCTGGTTTGGAATTACAGTGGCCCTTTGTGCACTTCCAATGGTGGCATTTCTCAATCTCACAGCACTTGCTGCATCGCCATCATCAGCTGTTGTGGCTATCTCTGAGGCCACTCGTAAGGTCCGCAAGTAAGGTTTTACATCGATGCATGGAGTTTTGGTTTGAGATCTTTGTGGAAAGCAGGACAATGTTTTTTCCTCAAGTACTTGTCAATCTAGGACTGATGTCCACCCAGCTGTAGAGGACAGGCGGATGATAATCCATGATATGCTCTTTGCAAGAATTGATTTACTGATGTATTTGTCTAGATAGGAAGCTCCTTTTCAAACTTATCTAGTGAATATCCCTGGAATCAGTAGCTATATTCATTTTTCTACTTCTCTCTGCAGTTGCTAATACTCTGTCTGCTTGTAGGTCATAGTAAGATAACAGGACTTGTGTAGCAACCACCAAAAGCCATTGTCCCTCTCTGGCAGAACATCTATAATGTGTAACCATGAGTGTATAATGGGATAAGAGATAATAAACCTGTGTTTTTGCTCATGTATACAATTTGCCTCTACCAGGTGATAAATTATGTTGTAACAAGACCTGCAAGGGAGATCCTTTTTACAGTGACTACCCCTGAAGAAAAGTACAAGGCTAAGGCATGTAACTCCACTCTTTCTCTATGCTTTTGCTATGAGTGTTTTGACAAGACAAGTGACATCTGTTAGTTCTCCTGTCCAGGTATGCATTGATACTCTTGTTCAACGATTAGGAGATGCAGCTGCAGCAGGCGTTTACAAGATGATGGAAGGCCTGCTCTTGGAAGGACCTTCAGCTGTTGCCATCAGTGCATTGCCGGTATGCTTCACTTTCTTGGAAGACATAGAAGAATGAGAGTGTTGGTTGACTCCTGTTCAAGGATTTTTTAAAAGTTCCTAGCTAGGACAAGGATCACTGGTTCAACCAATCATTGAAGTTAAGGAATTTAGGGTCTTCAAAGTACTGAGGGAAGAATGGAGTAATCACTTTTGCCCTGTTGAAACAGTTAGATCATGTCTGCATGGAAGTTGGGGTTGGGGGGGGAGGGTGGTGACAATGGTCATGATAGATGGTGTTTAGTCACAGATGTCCACTTTACTGGAAGCTATCTGTTTGAAAGTCAATGGTGCATTTTACTTACCATGTATTCTTGGATTGATGCTCACTACAGGTTTGTGTTGGATGGCTGTGGGTTGCTGTGTCCCTTGGACGTAGACAAGCTACTCTAGCAAAGACGTTGGAGACAACTCCAAGATGAGAATCTCATTGCCAAATCAGTTTGTTTGTACATTGAGAAACTCTCTGCAACACCGACCATGCAATATTGGGGAGTTGGCAGGTTTAGTATCTTTGCATGTTCTCCTATCCATGCTGCTGGTGTGCCATGGGTGACAACATAGTTGTCAACAGGAGTGGCAACATTATTTGATGGAGCATTGTCATGGTTACCTTGTGTTGCAATATTTCTCAACACAGAGCTTCAAACTTTGGAGCTGCTGATTTGTCCAAGGGCTCCAAGAAGATCAGAGCCCCTGATATTCTGGTTTTGACTAGTAGGTATATTCTGTTCCTTGGTCTAGTTTGACAATCTAAGGCTGGAGAAGAAGGCCATCTTCAGAATTCCTTTCTTACTCTTGAAACCTGAAGTTTGCTGCTGGTATGACAGACCCACCTCCTTGGATGGCACAACTTACGCACATGATTGTAGAATGTCATGTGTAGGGGGAAACAGTTACAACACCATCAAGGAAAGAGGGGGACATTATATTGTCACACCATTGAGGGGAGGCAGTCATGGAACATTCTCTTCGTTTTGAAACTGAACATTTTTCCAGCAAAGTTTATTGCATTAATTCATTCCTTCATTGTGGACGGTAACTCTGTCTTTGGTACTTCTTTCGATTGCCGCATCCTTTGTGAAGCTTGTCCTTGGTAGGAACTCTGTTTGATGTCTTGACATAGTCAGTCCACTTGTTTAACCATTTTTTAGCATGTAATGTTTGTAGTGCAGTGTGACAACTTGCTGTCACAATGTACCGCAGTTTTGTGGTAGGCAAGGGACAGTCTAGAATTTGATTCAACCTCAGCAACTTTGTTTCAAAGTCTTGGGGGTGATGAGTGGAGTCCATAGGATGGAAAGAAGTGGTTTGTGCCTTCTGTAGTTTGGGCAGACATGACTCCCCTTTATGGCTTTCTCTAGCCTTCTGTTCATCTGTAGCAATTCCTAATACAGTAGCCGCTCCCATCTTCATGAATGCTGGTGTAGACAAGTACTTGGGTGTGGGGGGAGCCTTGCATTTCACTTTGGTTTTATAGGCACATAATATGTTTAATTAATGACCATCAAAAGACACTCATGTCATTAAGTATATGATGTTGGGCAACTAATGACTAACATGGGAAGGAAACTAGGGTATTTCAAAAACCCATATATGTATTTCAAAAACCAAAAGATTTATACGTCCAATGGTTATCCATTTGCATCCCAATGCATCACGTTGTTGGCATTGTCTTTGATTCTGAATGGAGAGCAAATGCATCTAACAAAGATAGAGAAATGATGATGGGTTTTCACACAATGGGAGAGAAACCTTTGACAGCACTTTCTGGCATGTAACTTGGAGAGATTATATTTGGTCTCCAATGTGTTTGTGTGTGTTTGTGTGTCTACTTTTCTAGTTTCAAAGGTCTCCCAAAAAAATAGTGATACTCTGTTAATCACATGACAACTACGAGGGTAACTTAGTTGGTTTTCATCTGTCCTTTCCAGTCACCAAGGAATTTCCAAGCCAAATTATTGGCATGTGGAGTGGAGAACTGGTGGTTTGCTGCATCAAATTGTGGAAAAGACAAACGGGTTTGTAACAGATGTTAATTTGAGAAGGTGCAGACTTAATTTATTGTCAACAACAACACTGCCCCTATGCAGTTCAAGCAGTAGAGAACTCACACTTCTGTGTTCATTATAAAACAGCTGCGTAACACTGTCTCCCCAAGCAGGTATATATATATATATATATATGGACTTCAATGGAACCAGCACCAATTGGAGTTAGTCTGCAGCCATGGATTCAACTGGAATGAGCTAAATTGTCCAGAAGTATCTGTCCATGTCCAAACTTGGCTGAATCACTGGCCTCACTGCCTGAGTCCTCCATCTCAGACAAGCCTGTAAAAGTGCCTGGTCTTTGATCTAATACTGTTTGCAAAGAGGTCTTACATCCACATCCTATTTTAAGCAAGCATGTGATGATCACATAAGGACATGAAATTCCATGTGATCTCTTCCCTTGCCTTGATCCTCAAACCTGCTGAGTATTCAATTTTGGTTTATCACATTTTGCTGGACCTCACTGCCCACTGAAATCATTAAGTTGAATTTACATCCAAAAACTGCAGCAGTTACCAAACTATTTTAGCAGAGAGAATTCTCTCTCTCTCTCTCTCTCTCTCTCTCAGAGCAATGAAGTTACTTCCAAATTTTGTGTGTCTTCAAAACAAAAGGAATAACCAATAGCAGAAGTGTATCTGTTTAATCTGTACATGTCTATTAAATAGCCAGGTTTTGTCCATGACTTGGGTGAGCTTTTGCAATGCTCTCAAAAACCTGAAAGAGCAAAGATGCTTAAGTGCTGCAGATTGGCTTCGTGTCATCTCACAGGAAGCCCAGTTATTGTGGGTTAGATGCTACAGTTACAAAATGGAGATCTATAATCTGGGATCCTTCAATTCTCCAAATGGGTTTGAAAGATTCAGAGGGAAATGTATTGAATTTTGGGTGTGGGCATGATGATTCTTGTCTCAAAACTGTTATGACTGCACATTTAGGGCTGTGCTAGTTGATGGGGTACATGTGTGGCTGTGTTCACCTTCATAGGTGACAATGAGCATTGAAGGATCCTCCAATGATCGTTCCACATGTTTCCTGGCAGGGCAATTCCTCATGCTACTGCACTTGTAGTAACCCCTGCATGGTGGCAACAGTGTGGTGAAAAGTTTCTGTCAGAAACACATATCAATACTCAATCCGCAGCTGTATTGACCGTTCTGGCCAAGTTGCTGAGATCTCTTCTACTTGACAACCACACAGGAAACAGAAGAAGAACCCTAAAGAACTTAAAAAATTTTCTCCATTCATTTTCAGTCACCTCCCCTCACAAAATTTTCCTTTTAAACCACAAACAAACCTTCTGTTCATGAAAGATTTTCAAGAAACTTCCATTTTTCTTTTGTAATGTTCAAATTAGAATTAAGTAAGGTAAGGAGTTCTTTTCTAAGGATCTTTCCTGAGTTTGAGGGCCCAGCTGAGGGCTGAGGATCCTTCCTGGGCTTCCCTTTCTTGGGTTTTTGGGCCGAGTGGAGTAATTCCTGGGTTCTCTTTCCAGGGTGTTTTGGGCCTAGCCTCAAGCTATAGCCGTCAGCTGGGCCCTTGAACCCAGGGAAGATCCTTAGAAAGAAAGTTCCTTACCTTCATACATGAATTCAAAAAGCTTCAGGCTCTAGAATGATGCACCTTGGATGTGGGGAGCCTTTGATAGGCTTTTGGCCATACTTACGCCAGGAATAGTCATCAGAAGGTATATCAGCGAGCTTTGAGCTAATTGCTGGCACCTGTATTGTCCTCTTCACTCTTAATTTCCTGTGCACATAACTCAGACAACAAGAAGCAGCAGATTCATTGGTAAAACAACTTTTGTTACAGTCCCTTGAATCACTTTCTTTCTTCACAGTTGCAGCAAATTCTATTGAAACATTAAGGTCTGGAGTGGCAGATCATGTTATTTTCTTGACCACATTATACGACATAATAATCTTCCAGTGATGGTCATACAGTCATAATAACAGTGACCCAAATCTCTATTGAAAATGAATATTTTTTTTTCAAAATTGTTGAATCTGCCACCCCAGACCTTAATGTCATCGAATGATCTCACCCTTGCCAATTATGTGGACATGTTGCCAAGCTCACCTTAACTCAATGGCCTTGCCTGGCACCTTACACAACATAATGGGCAGGCTGTTGAACATTCCATAGTACAGAAAAATGCCGCCAGATTTCAAGGACAAAATCTGAAATCACCTTATTTAGACAATAGGTTCCAGCGAGTTGCAAAAATAGAGCAGGATTCCAAATTTTTTCTCATATCCTCTCTGAACTGCAGCCAAATCTAGTCCTCTTGTGGATGATAGGCAGACCACCTACCTTACAAAATTGTAAAAAACAAAACCCTGATGAAGAGATAGGGGAAAGTAAGTTACCTGCGCTTGGAACAATGGCAGCGACCATGCAAGGAGGAAAAAGATTTGCCACCAGCCTTGTTCTCATCAGAAGCCTTCCCCGAGCATGATTTCTTCTTGCATCCTCCTGTAGTATGATCCCGGCTGCCTTGGGGTAGTGGCTGGGTAGGTGGCAATGAGGAAGTCTGCTGCTGCAGGTTGCTATCCGTTGCAGCAGCACTCCCATCCATACTCACAACAGAGAATGACTTTGAGAATGACTGAGAGAATGATTGAGAGAATGACTTAGAGAATGTGGACTTAGTGGTAGTGGAAAGTGGAACCGGGCCAGAACTCATGGAATTGTTGTCACAGTTCCGGTTTGTTTTCTCCCCGTTTGGTTTCCCCATCGAATCCCCGCCCTCCAGCTGCTGCTGCTGCTGCTCCTCCTGCTGCTTCTTCTTCGTAGGAGACACGGTTTCTAGGGGAAGAACTTGAAGAACTGGAAAATACCCAAAGGGTGTTACACCTTGAAGTTGCTGATGCTGCCATAGCAGCTGCTGCACTTGCTGTTGGATTTGCAGCTGCTGCTGCTGCTGCTGTTGCAGTTGAAGATGCTGCTGCTGCTGGATCTGTTGGGTATCGTTAAGAGACGTGGGTATAATGTTAGCACCATTGCTGCGGTCGGAGACAGGCAGCTGATCCGCAACAAAGTTGAACACTTCCCGCCTCGAGGTCTCCGCCTTGTCAGGCTTGAACTTTTTGTTGAACAATTCCGGCCTCGAGGTCTCCGCCCTGTCAGTCTTGGAGTCATCCTTCCGCTTAATCAACTCATCATCTTGAGCGAAATTTGCACTCTCGAAAAACACATACTCATACGATCCCGCGATTGTCGGATTGATCTGTGGCGGCGCCCTCCTGAATCTCGCGTGCCCCGTTCGACTCTGTAGCAACGACACCACTTTCTGGAACTTGGAAACCGCAACGCCTGCTATCGCCGCATCACTCTCCCCCCGCCAGGACTCGTCGTCCTTCCCCTCACCACACTGGACTTGCGAAGAAGAAGAAGAACAAGAAGTTCGCTGCTGATGCGATAAGATCTGCAACAACCTCCTGGCATTCTCTATCCCCACCCTCGCCGCTACTTGCACCTCGTAGTCCCTGTCCCTCTTCCCAAAGCTGCTGCTATTATATTCCAGAACCTCCATTATAGCTCCACCTAACAGCTCCCCTACACCTCTACCTCCTCCGATTTCTACACCAACCTCTTTCTTCACACTTGTACTATTCTTCTTCTACTAAATCTTCTTTGAACTGCTGCAGAATCCCTCTGATTCTGCTCCGTTTTCTTCAGATTCTAAATCCACCTAACCGAACCGATTCTTCTTCTGTTCTACAATGCTTACTTCTCTCTTCTCCTGTAGACTTATCAGATGCTTCTTCTCACACACTTGCACACTCTCCTCCTCCTGCAGCTTCTTCTTCTTGTTTTGTTCCGCCCCCTCAAATCTTCTTACTCTTGCTTCTTCTTCTTTCCCCAACAAAAATCTTCTTGCCTGCAAACAAAAAAAATGCTTTGGAGCTTCTTTCTTCTACTAAATTTCTTCCTTCAACTGCTGCAGAATCGGGCCTCCGATTGCTGCTCCGGTTTCTTCAGATTACTAGCATTTTAAACCCAGGATCCCGACAAGAAGTTTCATCTGTTCTACAAACGCTTACTTAGACTCTCTAAGTATCTCTTCTCCTTCTCCTCCTCTTCAGGAGCCTCTCTCTTGTAAAGAAAAGTAACAATCAAACAAAAGACTTTTCTCTCTTTGAACAAATGTCTTATCAAAATTTGCTTCTCCTCACACAATAAAAAAACATCTCTCCTCCTCCTCCTCCTCCTCCTCTTCCTTCTTCCCCGCACTCAAATCGTCTTGCTCGCAAACAAAATGCTTTACAGCTCCTGTCTTCTTCTGCGAGTCTCCATTGCTAACCAAACTTTCCTTCTTCTTCTTGTTTGCTTACTTGTGGCGCTTTTCTTGTAACAAGCGACTGGTCCTTGGCATAATTGGCTCTCTTGCGCGTTAAATGACACCCTAAAGGACGATAAATGTTCAACATACTAAATCAGAAACACAAGGTGGTCAGCATGGTGAAGCTCCCAGTGGATCCTTCATTAATTTATGCCAGAGATGTGTTTTTTTTAATGGGACTTTCCACATGACCCTAGAATGTGGGATACCAAACTTTGGCTAGTTTCTGGGTGCGCATCACAATGTCTCTAAATGTACACTGAAGGGCAGAGTCGATCATAAGGTTTTGCACTCAAAATGCAAAACCAAAAATGTTGAGGCGGTTATTAGAAAAGTTGCCTCCATGGTTATCATGGCTGTTTCTTAGGATTCATAACTGAGGTTCTCACAAGAATATGAAAGAATGATGCTCTGATCTATACCGATTGTTGTTCTCAAATTTATTGCAAAAAAACACCATCTGATAACTGCCTGAAACCTGCTGCCAGTTCTTTCCCAGATCTTTTGTGAAAAGCATCCGTTCTTTAAGGGTCTTTAAGGGTTTTTGACATAACCAGGACCAGCGGGGTTCTCTTATTCTAAAACTCCCATCCCCTAAAGAAACAGACCCAATCGTTCTTTGATTCAGAAATGTTTGAAAAATGGGTTCTTTATAAATTTTAATAATCGCCAAACACTGCTCGAAACTTTGTTCCTTCCAAAACCCCCAAAAAAAGAAGAACACGGGCCCCATTTCACCTGCTTCTTTGTTGTAGCACCTATTTGACAAACTCACAAGTCTTTAGGTCAACAACCTTCAAATTCTTCCTTTTCTTTTCTTTTTGTAAGTAAAATAATCCCAATTCTTTGGAGGTTTATATAAAGTTTTGATGAAGTTTTCACTTTCTATAAAGTTTGTTGGGTTTATACAATACAAACTTTTCCCTTCCAATGTTGAAATTTCAATTTAGGTGGTTGTAGATCTCAAATGGACAGGGTTTACTCCTTATCAAACTACAATAAGAGTTTTGCATTTGTTGAATTTTAGAAACAAATTAGGGAAATGTAGAAACAGGGTTTGCCTATTTGGTTGAACATGTTTAATTAATTAATTAATTAATTTTTTGGGTATGGGTGTCATTAACCCTTTTGATTTCTTTCTAAGAAGATTCAACAAATGAGTATAAATCATTATCAAACCTCAGATTTTTTCATTATTTTTTTGGACGAAAAATAGGAACCCAGAAAAAAAAGAAAGATGTTTGAGCCCCATCATCATTAGGCAGCCTGAAAAGTGTTGGTTTTTAATTTTGGGGTTGAGGTTGGTACTTCATGGTTCATCAAAGTCAACACACGACAAAGCAGAGGTTGCAATTTGACATAGTGAGCTTGTTTAAACTAGGAAATCCAATAAAAGATGTCAGCTTGACAAAATAATGGAGCAAACAGTAATCCGGAGAAATGGCCTACCATGCATACCAGAGACAGTTGAACCTCATATGGGGGACTAGGGAGGCCCGGTGGTGGCATTTCGTGATAACAGCCCAATTTGCATAAGAGAGAGAGTTGAAAACCTCCTCTGTGGACTGGGGAGGCTGGGAGGGACTACATGAAAACATGTAATCAATAGGAGATCCAAAGTCAAACTTGTCATGAACAAAACAATGTAACCTAAAAATAGAGGTCACATTAAGTTCATAAAGATCATGTAATTACTACTCCAAACTGAAATGCAACATGCACACATCCCAACTTACAACTTTAAATATGAAAGCTCATACAACAATATGATTATTACCAGCCTTATGCAGTGCTGATTTTAAACTAAGGTAGACAATGGATCAGAACATTTTGGTTCCTCTCTTCGTGGCTATCATGGTCACTGGTTGTGGAATTTCACAAATTGGCTTCAAAACAGTTGATCTCCTAGTTAGGAGCTAATCAGGGTTTGAAGAAAGTGTTTAACAAGTTGTAATCCCGTTATTGGCAGAACTTTAGAAAATCTCTCACTAAACACCCAACTTTCCCATGCAAGAATAACTACTCAGAGCTCCCAGTAAGGTACTCAATCTTCCCAAACAATTACTACGGCTCGACTCAAATGTACCAAATTTGACTGGTGAATTCCACAACTGACCAGCCAATAAATCATCTAGAGCCTCTCATCCCTTTCATTATCTGCCTCTAAAGACCTAGAGAAGACCAACATTCTGTTCTTAACTCCAGCACAGCAGAATTCTTGGAGTCAACAAAATGTTAGCTGCATCTAGCGGGCATTCATCCTGAGATCCATCTCATCAAACAAAAGAGTCTACACACCAAAGCATCAGCAACTCTAATCACCTAAAACTAGATACTTAGCTTGGAATTCTGGACACCTTTGTAATTTCGTGTCACTATTCTGTTTCATCGTTCGCACCATTTTCCACCACACAGAAGAAAAAATAAACAACATAACACTGATCCCTAATCTTTCACTCCTTTTTAAAGGCATACTTATCATCAACATAAAACTTCCCCATCAGAAGTGATATTGTGCCTAACAAGACGACAAAATAGAATGTGGTTTCCAGCACCAAGACAACAACAGAAAACATCCTCTTTGCACACAAACCCTAAATCCCTATCTTTTTGTCACAAACAGATCAATTTGCATATCAAAAGACCATGAAACCATGGCAAACTTCATTAAACAAAGCACCCAGCAAAAGGAGGAAAGAAGGAACAAGGAGAAAGGACCCAAGTCTGAGCCAGAAGAGCAAAACCCAAAGTGGGTCACTAAGGGGGCAAAGGAACAAAATAATTTGCATAATTGTGTAAGTGGTGAAAGTGAAGCTGTAATTGACTAGGTCTCAGTTTATGAGTTGCCATTGTGTGTTGCAGATGGACTTACTATACACCTGCACAGTGCATAGTGGCAGACTCTAGTTGAAACTTGAAAGTAGTGACCAGTGCCACCAGGGTTTTTTTTTAAGGATTTTGTGTTGTAGCCAAAGTGATGAACATCCAGAAAATAGTTTAGCCAAAGTTGGTTACATATTAAATATGAAAGTAAGAAAAAACTAGAATCCTTCTATATTCTTGGTTACCTACTAAAACTCATCATAAAATTCTGGCAATTTGAAAATTTGGTGAATTTGGGCCATATTTCATGATTTAGGTTGAAATCATATTTTTCAAGTCAAAATTTGGCAAAAAATTCGCCATCAAGAGAACAATGGTGACTGCAAAGAGTCTCTTCTTTGCATTTTGTATAGGTCTTCTTGGGTATTATTCCTAAAGGTTTCTAATTCTTGGGCATGATTCTTAAAGGTTTCTAATTCTTGGGCATGATTCTTAAAGGTTTCTAATTCTTGGGCATGACCATGTGATGTTTGGAAACAGAATTCTGCAAGTCATCATGGACCAAGTTTATATAGTGTTTTCTGTGCAATTCGAATTTTTGTTTTGTGTGTGCACATTGTGTGTGCATATAGCACCACATCCAATATTGTAAAGATGATTAACAATTAGCTCCAAAAATACTAGTAATAGAACCTGAAATTTGATTTCAGATACCAGTGAAGTTGGCAAGACTTAATTCTTCAGAGTGAAATGGTGCAATGCTGGAGACACACTCCCACCTGTGGTGCACGGGTAAAAAGAACCCCTGCTGGTTATTGGGGTGGTTCTCTAATGTCGAAACTGTTGTTCTTAGAACATCAAAGAGAACCGGGTCTCGAATATAACCGTCATTCTCTCAAAAATGAAATAGGATTGATAACCACCTGTATAAGCCCATGGCTCTCTGCCGGTTCTTTCATGGAAAGCACAAGTTCCTTTAAGTTTAAAAACTAACCAGAACCGGGGATTCTGTAGTTAATGCTTTCTAAATTTAAGAAAAGGGAAGAGATCGCCATTTTTTTTCCACATCTTCCACGTTCCTATGGATGATCACCAGTTCCGTAACAATAGAATATTTGTGAGAAAAACGCTGGTTTGACTGTGGAACCAGAGGTTATTAACAAAATCAAATACCTGCACAATACTACCACAGATGCAAAGGTGGTGCTACACAATCTTCAATAGACCTATTCTCAAGAAGTCAAGCTCTCCTCCTCATACATGTACTTTTCCATTGAGCTTTGAAGTGTGGTAGGCAGCCTTGCAATGACTTATAGGCACAAACTTGTTATGACTATCTCGGTGGTGGTGGGGTCCTGGCAAAGTATTATTAACTGGAAATGGTGGTGGGTGTTGAGCATGGCAGAGACACAGAGAGAGAGGATGAGCTGCCAATGGTGGGATAGGTAAGATCTTTGTTTTCTTTTCTCCTTGGTTTGTTTTAGAATGCATTTCATAACTTTAGACTCACATTTTTGTCATAGGTTGTTGACAAGCAGGTTGACTTTTTCATAGTGGAAGATCTTCATCAAAAGAAAACAAGCAAAATAAGTTTCTTGCTTCCAGCCAAACTGAAGCGGCACCCACCAGCACACCATGATGAATGGATGATGGTAAGTGATCCAAAAACAGTTCTCTGTTAGGTTTGAGTTCCCTAGCTATCCATCTGTGGTGGGTAGTTCAGTTGCTAGTAGGTTGTTAGGAGGTAGGTAGTAAAACCAACCCTTACATATGTATAAACCATCTACTTACTTAGTAATTATCTTGTTATATATTGGACTTAATTCTTGACGAATGGGTTACCAATGTGAAACCGAATATTAACTCGGTTGAGGTTCATCCACACAACTCAGTCTTAACGGCATCAAGTGGATGATGTGCTGGTGAATGCTAGTTCACTCAGGCTTTTCATTCCTTAGCGCAACAATTCATCTCATGGCATCCAACTGATGAGTAAAGGAATATTAAGCAGGTTTTTGGTTTTTTTTTTTCCCCCAAATCCGTAATGTAGCACTTGAGATCATATCCATAAGACAACTGAGTCAAATTTGGCTAAAATATGAAAGTAAGAAAATTTAAGCATCTTTCTATATTGTTGGCTACCTATTGGAACCTGATGTAGAATGTGGTGATTACTACAGAAAAAAATTTATATTCGGTGATTAGATAACTCAAAAACCATTCAAGTTTTTGCCAGTATGAAAAAATGAATTCACCAGCTGCTGAAAATTCGCTAAGTGGGAAAAAAAAAAAAAAAAAACACTGCCTAATTGCATCCTCATTCTGAACCGAGGCACATCCATGACTAGAGTCTTCCCCCAAGATTCAATAGCACACCATGAGGTGGTTGATTATATTATGCCCTCTTTTAAAAGCAGTAGAGGTTGTTAGAACTTGAAACCCTGCATTTCTCTCTCTCTTTCTCTCTCAAAGGTTTAAAGTCTCAACCAAGGTTCTGGTTAGTATCTATCTACCCATGATGAAATGAGTGGCTGGATGAGATATGCACTAAAGGAAATAGTCATTAGTCCTTCCAAATAAATAAATAAATAAATTAAAAAAAAATTCACAGTGGTTGTAAAATGAAGTGATTTATTATTGTACTGGAGTGCAGCCTGTACCCCACTTCTGCAGATGGGTTGACTCCTCACCTACAAAATCAACCATGACAAAAATAAGATCAAACCTAATTTGTCTTTTTGCCTTTGGCATTAACTCATGCAGCACAAGGGGACAAAATATCATGTCAGAACTTCAGTCATGAAGAAATAGAGTCAACTTCATGTCAACCTTGCACTGGCAATTCGCTAGGTAATAGAAGATATAGCATTAAAGAGTAATCAATAGTCAGTGGCACTATACCTGCAAGAGCTTCTTCAAGTGTTCAAACCTCAAACCAATGTTGGGCGGTTCTCACCTTTTTTTTTTCCCTCCTCCTTCTTAGATTTGTCAAGTCCGGTTCTTTGGGATTTTTTTTCTTTGAGATTTAGAGATTCTAGCTGGTTTTCAGAAATGCCAAAAAGATGATCATTGGTTTCAAGTAAACAAGTTCTCACTTAATTCTTATCTCAAGAGGATTTGATCTTATCATTTTTTAAGAAAAGGGACCATAATCTTTCCCAATAAGTTACATCCTCATGTGTGAGGGAAAAAAATGTGATTTACATTTTTTTGAAAATCACACATGTGCCAATGTTTTTAAAGTTAAAGTAATTGGCATATTCAAATTTTTAAATAAAATTGTCACATGCTTTTCCACAAATGAAGGTGTAATTTAATAATATAAATGATTTGTTTAATCTCAAGGAGAAATTGACTTTGAATTTTCACAAGTAGCAAGGTTTATACTTATTATTTATTCATGATACCCATTCAAATTTGGGTGAAAGTCTAGACCAATGGTTTTTTTCAAGAAAATCCATTTTGCGTTGTAGGTGAATTGGTGATCATCCACAAGAAGATTTAGCCAAATTTGTTTATAAACAAGAAATGAAAGTCAAGAAAAACTGAAGCATCCTTATAAGAAGGATGCCTAATGGGACCTAGTACAAATATCTATGGATTTATTTTATTTATTTTGGAAATTTGGTGAAATTTGTAATTTATAGTTTTGCTTAAGAATACCTACTTGTGTATGGAAGTGTTACATGGGAATTTTTATATGGTTCTAATAGGTTAAAATTGAATCTTATACAATTGCAAAAGTGAACAATGTGATTGAGAGATTATAGCATTGTTAAAGACTCAAATCCTCATAAAACTGTAAGTGAGACTTGATGAATTTGGTATTGATAATTTGATATTGGGTGAATTTTTTATGTCCCTTAGTTTCCTATTTTAGTTCAATCTTGAATCACCATCAGCATGGAAAATGTGCAAATTATTATCATCTTTTCAATTTTGATTTCTAAGTTCACCACAGTATTTAATCAAATAACTGAGATTGCTTGGGTTAGCATTGAGTTCTATATGCTTTAAAACCAAACCAGGACCATTATTTAGGCATTCATAATATGTTTATTTAAAGTGAATAAAATCACTTTTAGCATGAACATCACATGCTTGCAAATTTGACTTCAAAAAAAAATTATTGGGTGCATGTGTTTTTGAACTTTAAAAAAAATTTAATTTTGTGTATTTATGTTTTGTTAAGATTGTAGCAAATTTAATCATGTGTTAGAATTGTATTAGAAGGAACAATAAAACACATTTGAAGATCCCAACATGACCAAATCTCTTGAATCCTTTTTTGAATAAAATAATCTTCCATAATGGATTTTGTGGTCCCCTTTCATTGTCATATCATATGTAATAAATTTGAATGTTTTAGCTACAATATAAAAAGGTATTGAGATCATGTTCACTTAACAAGAGTTTTGCAATCCATCATGCCCATGCAACACCATAATGTATATTATATACCTTTAGTCAATATACCTATTTGTAGGGTGAAAATACATTAAGCCCCTTCAAAATTGAAGTCACATTCATAATATTTTTGTAATTTAATTTTTTAGTATTGTATGGACATCACATTTTAGATTATTTTTGCTTGTTTTAAGTATCTTTGATTAGTTTTAGACTTCATTTAATCTATTATTTTGAAAAATTCAACAAACATTGAAAAATTTGAACGTATGAAATATATTCATGACAAAATAATACCCATCACAAAGTTTGAAAATTTGAATATATATTTCAAAACTAGGGTTGTGAATGGAATTTTTGGGTGAATTTTTTTATGGTGTATGATATTGATATAGATCGATTAAATTTTAAAAAATTTAGAAAATTAAATTTTTTGCATGAAATTTATTCAAAAAATGTGTTTTTTGCATTTGTTTTGAAATGAATGCATGATAATATTTTATTTTTTAGAAAAAACCATACAATATCAAAGAGGAGGAGATTTTTATATGGGCATTGCATTATTTTTTCAATTTTCTTTTGTTTGGTGATGTTTCATGAATCATAAACATGAGGCCCTATGGCCGTTTAAAAACTATAAATTATATGCTTTGAGTACATTGATTTTATCTAATCTTCTTCATCTAATTATTGGATCAAAATGTCACGGGCATGAAAAATTACAAGAACAAGAACTAAACCAAAGACATAGCAAGGAAAATAAATCACAAGAAATTCAAGTCTAAGTATAATTCAAGATTGAAACATAAAGATGCAAAACAAGAACATGATATATGAGATGATTCAAACAAAATTATATTTTGATAATGTATGAAAGTAAAGGTTATGATAGGAAAACGTATTCAAAATTAATGTTGAACAAACTTATGGTCATGGGAGGTCTTACCCCTATTTATATCTCATTAGTGACTTAATTCAAGGAAGTTTCCATAAAAGTTTCCATGTGTGCATCAAACAAGGAAGCATTTTGAGAAGCTTCTTAATTAATTATTAATTAAAAGTCAACTAAAACTTAATTAAGGGTTAATTCATATTATACTTCATTGGGGACCTAACACAAGGAAGCCTAGAGGCTCCCATGTGTGCACCAACTAAGGAAGCTTTTAAACTAATAATGAATTAAAAGTCAACTAAAACTTAACTGAGAGTTAACTAAAAGTTAATTGAGGATTAATTCGAATTTAACTGAGAGTTAACTCAAATTTAACTAGGACTTAATTAAGATTTAACTGAAAGTTAACTAAGATTTAATTAGGACTTAATTAATATTTTAACTAAAAGTTAATTAAAATTTGATTAAGAGTTAATTAAATGTGAACTAGAAATTAAATAATAGTTAACGATGATGCAAGCAATGATGAAGGCAACTATGTTGGTGTAAGTGACAATGCAAGTGATAGGAGATGGTGATGTCCATGACACAAAATGAATTTTGACTCAAAATGAACTTTGAATTCAAAAATGTTGTTATGCAACTTTTAAAGTTTTTTACTTGTGTTCAAGATAATCAAAGGATGCCATCAAAATTTTAATTCACTGTGTACTATAATATTTGTTATACATCACCTTTTTTGAACAAAAGTTGTTCACCTTTAATGTGCTTTCACCTGGCATCTTCAAATTTATTAATTGTGGATGGATCCCAAAATTGAATTTCCTTTTTTTAATTTTGTGCACCCCTAGCCCCTGAAAAGAAGTTACATGATTTTTCACTATTTTACATGGTCATGTAAAATTGTGTAAGTGTATTTGTTTTACACTTACACATTTCCATCAAGACCTATAAATTCACCTTGTAAAAAATAACTTATGTCAAGGAATTTGCAAGTTGTAGTTCAATGTTGTAAGAGCATCATGCCCGTCACAATCATGGAATCAAGCTCATTACATTGCCTTGCCTCTGTCCCCTACAAACTTGCTTGCCTACATGTTTGCTTAGAAAATGTATAATCAATTATTGTTGCTATGTAGTTTTTTGATGCTTTGAAAAATAGTACATGAAGAACACAAAAAATGCATGTTGGACATAAGAACATGAAAGCAAACAATTTACTAGCATCAAGGAAACAAAATTGGAAGGGACAAACAATAAGAGAGAGAGAAAGTAGATAATTGTTGTTTACTAAGCACCAGAAAAAAAAAAAAAAAAAAAAAAAATTACAAAAAAAAAAAATTTCATAATATAACT
>Ga0116227_10003392_pt1 | contig 35437 bp, 46 predicted proteins | sample S1TSphgellanicum_FD_89693 | JGI IMG/M metagenome (GOLD analysis project Ga0116227, IMG submission 89693) | Host-associated microbial communities from peat moss isolated from Minnesota, USA - S1T2_Fb - Sphagnum magellanicum MG | ecosystem: Host-associated > Plants > Peat moss > Unclassified...
AGGAAGAAAAGTAAAAAAAAAAAAAAAAGAAAGCAAACTTGGTGGAAGGGAAAAAGGGAAAAAAAAAACACAAAGAAAGCAACCTTGGTGGAAGGGAGAAAGTGAAAAAAAACACAAAGAAAGCAACCTTGGTGGAAGGGAGAAAGTGAAAAAAAACACAAAGAAAACAACCTTGGTGGAAGGGTGTGGAAAACAAAAATGTGAGAAAAAGGACCATGAATTATTCAAGAAAACTCTTGTGGCAATAAACAAAAGTCCCATAACACACACCTAAAGGCCTATGGACATCACACGGAAAATGTTGTGAAGTGTTGACCTTGCCGAAGGAACAAACTACCAAGGACCATGATCAAAGTTGCAAAGTGGAGACTTAGTTTCATAAAATTGTAGAACACAACACTTGCCCATTTTTCAAGTTTCAAAGATGAGAATTTAGGTTTACATTTGAGCTCTCCAATCTCCAAACATGGTGTTAATCAAGGAAAGGCAATGATATGTTTTAGAATTATCAGACTTTTATAATTGTTGTACTTTTGAGTTGCACAATTGGGAGGTTTTTCTCTTGTTGAACTATGATATGTACATCCATTTTTTACTCACATTTCTATGAGCTCATTGAAAAAATTGGTGGGCTTGTTCAAAAGTTGACAAAAACTTAGTTAGCAAAATTTTTCCTTACTCTTCCTTCAAACCTAACATTTTTATCTAAAATTTTTGTTCATCAATCTTAAGATGTTAAAAATTGTGAACATATGAAACTTGTAATTGAATTCAAGAGCATTTTGTTGTCCCTTTCACGGATGCCCTAACAATAAACCACAAATTACGATTTTTGTTCATGATGATTTCCATGTTTTGGTAGCTCCATTGAGTAAGGATGTTAATTGGAATGGAGGGTTGTAAGCAAGAATGTGATTTGGAATGCATTGGAAATTGTTAGAAATGATCATATATTATACCTTCAAACCATTGCAATTCATGACAACATTGGTAGGTGGTCTCTTTAAGCATGCCTCAAATTTGATTTCTACATCAATGCTTGAAATCATGTTTGCATACAAGTGACTTACTCATTACATATGACTCAAACATTGAATCATACAAAAATTTTAACTTGAAGTTAGAAACCCCTAGGTAGAATGTAGTTTTTCAGACAAATTTTGTAAACTTTGTGTTCAATTATTTGTGGTATAAATGAAATTTAAATTCTTGTAAAATATCTCACACTACTATAACAACATATTTGCATTTCACATGCATATATTCACTATTCCTTTCTTTAATTTCAACAAATTTAACACTACCATTCATTCCAACATCAAATTCATGGTTAGTGCATATAACCAAAATCTGCACTTCAAAATACATTGTAAAAAAATCCATAAACGAGATTATTATTCATTTCATCATAATCTGATACTACAAAAAATTCACACAAAAAATGAACATAAAATTCATTGTAAAAGTTTGTGCTTCTCTGTATTACTAAAAACATCCCTCAAAATTATAACTAGTTATATGTTTTGTTAAAAAAATTTAAAGAAACACTTAAAATTTATGTTATATCAAAACAAAGTCTATGGTTTTCTACTACAAATACCTACAACTCTTCCTATTCTTCTCTAAACTCCATGTCTCATCTTCCTTTCTTGTCCTCCAAAGCTTTCACCTTTTGAACTATCCCAAGTCACATCATCATGATCAAAACAATAAGAATTCAAAATTCAAACTAACAAAGTTCCCTAATTAGTCCCTATCCTAACTACCTTGTTCATCCAAAATCACATACTCATCCTACCCCCTTAACATTACCCCCTTTGTACTTTGGATTTTGTCCCCAAAATCCTTGTAAAATGATAGAAATGAAATGAGAGTGTGCTATATCCTTTTAAACATTTGTTTCCCTTACAACAGTTTTATAGTTTTAATCTACACAAAAACTGGTGGTTCTATATTTACTTTTTACTTTGCAGTTCCAATTTCCTCCCCCACTAACTCAATTTGTGGTTTTATTTCCAGATGTTGTATCCTAGATATCTTTTCTTGTAGGAATAACCTCCACCTTTTCCTATTCTTGAACTCCTTTTGGTTTTTTTTCTTCCTAACCCCTTCCTTTAAAGTCATGTGCTATCTTTGGTTGTACCTCTTCCTCCTTAGTTGCTCCACTTTTGAAGTCCTATGATTCCTTTGTCTATACTTCCTCCTCCTAAGCTATTCCATTGGGCCCTACTTCTATTTCTTCATTTTGGCCTAATACCTTAGTACTTGTCGAACTACCGTAAATGAAATTAGGAAAATTCTTTTGATAAACTTTCAACTTGTATTTCATAATTCTTTCCTTATTTCTATGTTGAGCCAAATTCTTCTCCAACTCATTTGTAAAATATTTTTCTACAACTTCCCACCATTCTTCAAATTCTACCTTAAAATCCTTCGTCTTATTCTTTATCCTCATCATGGTATAGTATTACAGCATTTGTTCATAATCCTTTAGTCTTTTTTTGATACCAACTGGATCCAAACTCTTCCTCTATTCATATGCCCTCTCCAATTGTGCTTGCAGGTGCTGCAAAGTTCTCTGATACTCTTTCTTATCCTCCATTAATTATTCTCTTTTTGCCTCTATTGTTTTTCTTCTAAGCTCTTCAGATTGCAACAAATATACATTCTTCAAATTTTCAATTCCAAATCTGTCAAAACATTTTCCTTTTTATTCTTTTATTTAATCAATACTTTCACCTGACTATCCAAAGCCTCTTGTTGTTTCTTATGAAGAAATAGTGCCTTTGTCCACTTCCTCTCTGTGGTTTCCTAGATTTCAGCCTTTTGCCTTAAATTTTATAATTTTTCATCCTACAACTTTAGCCATGATGTGCTACCCTTGAACTCTTGATTCCCATCATGTAGTCTTTTAATGAACATTTTATTTTTTTGTTCATCCTTTAATTTACTTTTCCTCCAGATTTCCACATTATGCTTATACCCTTTCTGGAAATCTCTCTCCTTATCCAATTCCTCCTATAACGTTGGCTTCTCCTTCTCCCCCATAGCCAGTTTGATTTTCAAAGTGTTCACTTCAATAGTCAAATTCCCCATATTCATACTCATAATTGCCATGGTCTAAAATAATTCAGTTGCCTTATTTGCTTTCATTACTTTTGCAACTACCTCCTCCACTAACTTTGGTGTACTTGTTTGTGTTGTAGGATCTCCATATCCTTTTGCAGATGATCCCAACACCTATACCATTCTTCTCCTTAGTTCAAATTCAAATGGGAAACCCTTTGTAGATTCTAGCCTATAGGTGGTACTTGTAGTTTTGTTAGTCTGAACTTTTCAAAAGCAAGTTGTGTTGCCATTCTCTCAGTCTATAATTCAGTAGTGTGTAGACCTTCCTATGTCTATTGTTGTTGTCATTGCAAATGTTGTTGTAAATGTTGAAAATGTTTCGAACTTGCAATGGTCTCCATCTAATCTTCACATACATCCCTTTCAAAGTGCAAATGTTCCTCACCCTTTGGAAACCTTATATCATGTTCCCTCTTGATTCCTTGGCTTTGCTCCCTCAATGGTTTTTCCTATGGTGATGTCATTTGTGGTATCTCCTACCTTTACTCCCTTGGCTATGTCTTTTGTGGAGATGTCATCCATGGTACTGCAACAGTCTATCTAATTTCATGTACCACTGTTGGCATTGCAGATGGTTCCACTCTACCCTTCATCATTTTCTGTGCCCTCAAATTTGTATTCTCATGTTCCCTCTTCACTCCTAAGCCTGAGGCTCCTCTTCCTCAACTTTGTTCTTCCTCTTGAAATCACTTCTTAGAGAGTTTGCTCCAACTTTCTTTCTATTCTCTAATGTTATCTACATATCCTCCTTAGTTCTTTTAACCTTGGCCAATGGTTTCTATGGATTGTCCTTTTGATGCACAAATAGATATTGAAAGATTTTTACCAGTACTAAGGCAGATTGACAGGTATCTTTCTTATCCCCCTTATTCTCCTTAACATACTTAAACCACTTATCTAGTTCATTACATAAACTATTGAATATAATTTGTGCCCAATCTACATGTTGCCCCTCCTCTGCTCTCACCAATGTAATAACATTTTTGTTGCTAAAATATTATACCTTTTCACTCTGATAAATGACAAATATAAAGGTAGGATATTTGACAAAGTATGGTAGACCCAAGCTTTTTGCATTCCATTGATTTGTAATTGCAAGTTTACAACTTTGTAATGCATGAACTGTTAATGACTTACTGACCTACCTTTTCGATTCACATACCCTTTCGTTCACACTCCAAAAACATCTACAATTAGTTGTTTGTTGATTACATACACCTTATCCTTATGCCCAAAGTAAATATTTGTGCCCTTGATCAAGAATGTGTTCAGAAATTTCAACATTACATTGAACATCAGTGTTTCCCACCCAATCATAAACAAAGGAACGAGCCTTGCTTTAGAGCCCAATCTTATTCCTCAACAATATCCTTCTAGTTTTCCATTCGCTTTACATGTTTGTCATAGTTTTGTTTCGTCTGTGTCCACATGAATTGTTCAGGGTCTAGAATTTTAATACCTTTCTCCAAAAGTGTAGCCTTATCTAGGATTACACATTTTCTCTTTGCTACCGCTTCTGTTTCACATTGCTCCATCTCCATCACCCTTTGCTATGCTCCTACCATTGTCTACACCTCTATGGTTTGTTGTACTTTTAACTGCACTTTTGTGGATAACTATTCTTCCTTCACAACAATGTTATCCTCCCTTGCGTCCTTTTGCATTGTATGTGCCTCCATAAAATGCTACTCCTCGGCTTCATCCTCTTCTAATTCTTCAATGCACACGGATCTACTGATGTAGTTCCTAGTCTTGTTTGTTTTCTTACATGCCGACGTTGTTTGCTTCTACACAAAAAATCAATTACAAATGTTCTAATTGTATTTATGTTTTGAATTATTGTTTGCACAAATTATATCTTCTCATTATACACCTTCCCTTTTGCACATTCCGAAGATGATGATGAATATGGCAACAACCTTATAATTAACAGTCGTGTATTCAACATTCTCTCTCTGTGTGGTCTTATCAACTCCTCTTTTATTTCTATTCTTCTCAACAATTCAACTTCCTCTTCTTGCCTTCATTTGTGTTCACGCCTTTGTACTTCCTTTCCCTTGCTATTTGTTGTAGTTTTTCAATTACACTCTCTGCACCCATATTGTCATGAATTCCAAAACTTTGAAAATGTGCATAACTTCCAACAATAAACGCAAATTGTTTTCAAATATTACCCTGTTTTTTTTCGTCCTTGAACATCTTGCTCATCACATTCATTTTTTCATTTGCTAATCATCTTTTAATTAATGCATGATCCTCAAAATTAATACGACCCACCATTACAAGTTTATGTGTCTTTTGTACAGCCACGTGGAAGCATTTAGCACTGTCATTATGAATTAATGTCGCAGATTTCATCTTCTGATTGCTCCACATCCATAATCTCCCTACATTGTTTGTACTGATTCCATTTTGTTCGCTTTGTACATCTTTTGCTGATTGTGCCCATTCATCTGTTGATTATGATAACACATCTGGTGATTATACCAATTTTTTTATTGACTGTGCCCACAATTTTGATGATTGTGTTAATATTACTGATGATTGAACGAATATTGTTGTTGATTCAATTGATACGCCTGACATATCATCTTTAGATCTCTGCATCCCAAATCCCACATTTTTGTAATTATTATTCATCTACATATCGAAAATAAAAATTGTGTTCATCGTCGGATTTGTGATCTATTTTTTATATTCAACATTCTTCATTTGTGGTTTCTATATTTCACATCCTTCATCATCCTCCTCTGTGTCAGAATTTGCCTCTTAAACTCCACTTGCACTTTGCTCCTAATATATTAACATCTTTTTTTTTAAAAAAAACTTCAAATTCCATGTATTTATAAGGTTTGAGCTTATTCACGTTGACCAACATAAGGTTAGTTTCAAACTTTTCAATGGTCATCAACAACACAATGTTATTTGGCAACACATATTGTATTTTATACGGTCCAAACCATTTATTAGTAAACTTCCTTAGGTGTGACTTATTGCCCTTTGGAAACCATAAAACATAATCACTAAAATTAAATTGTTTTTCTGAATTCTTTTGTCGACTCCATAATGTTCTATTCCATTGTTGAATTCCTAAAGTTTCTTCAGCTTACATTCTAGCTTTTTGTAACTTCTTGAGCTCTATAATTTTGCTAGTTAAAACTTTTGCTGGAGTATTGTCTTTTTCATTTCCACTAGCAATTGGAACAATGTACTCTATGGGCATTAATGGATGTAATCCATACACTAATTAGTATGGTGTGTACCCTGTTGCTATTTTGTATGCAGTTTTGTATGAAAATAACATTGTAAACAGATGTTCATCCCAATCTATTTTATTTTCATTAATTAACTTGGTCAATAGTGTCCCAAGTACCTTGTTAGTAAACTTAGCCTACCCATTCCCCTAAGGATAATAAGTTGTAAAATCACATGTTTCATCAAAAAGTGATCTGTCAAATACTTGATGGCGTCACTAATGAAATGAATTCCCTAATCTCTGACTATAGTCAAAGGACATCCAAACCTAGTTAATATGCACTCATACAGAAATTTTGTTGTGACTATTGTTGTATTAGTTCTCAATGTTCTTATTTCCACCCACTTAGTAACATAATCTATGGCAACAAGAATATATTTGTTCCATGTATATCTTCTTGCTAGCTTAATTGGTCCCACAAAATCAAGTCTTGATTTCATAAATGGTTATTCTTGAAAACTTGTGACCAACTTTGCAAGACTTTAAGTTGTTAATCCTACTATTTTTTGACATGCATCACAAGATTTGCAGTAGTCATGCATGTCCCTATACATAGATAGCCACCAATATCCAACATCCAATATCTTCCTCTACATTATTTTAGTTGCAAAATGCTTTCCTGAAGGTCTTTCATGCAGTTCTTTCATCACCATCTATGTTTTTGTAATTGTCAAACATCATCACAATTTGTTGTCTTGGCCCATTATGTATAATTCACCATTATTCAATGTAAAAGGTTCTGCTCTCCTAACCAATCTTTGCTTCTATTGCACCGATAATGTGTTTTCAAGCTGTCATGTTTTCAAAAATTCTTTCACATCATTCAGCCATTCAAACCATCTATAAAACAAACTTGCATTTGTGGTTTGATTAAGCACATTTGTGGGTTTTATAATATCTGGTAATCTTGAAATGCATCTACAACTACATGAGTTCTGCCTGGCTTATACACTATTATGAAATCATATTTGAGGAATAATAACAACCATCTAATTATTATCCCTAAAACTTTTGGTTTGTTGACCAAATAGACCAATGCCATATGATCTACATAAAAGGCAAACTTATTGCCTAACAAATAATGTCTAAACTTGTGTAAAAAAAAAACCATTGGTAAAGCCTCTCTTTGTGTTGTGTTATAATTATGTTATGCTTTGTTCAGAAGCTTAAAAGCAAACGCTATTGGTTGATCACTCTTCCTTGTTACGTTCTGAAGTAACACAATCCCCACAACTAATAAAGAAGCACATGTATGAACATGAAATTCCACCTGCTAATTTGGTGATATCAATATTAATGCTTCAATATACTTCTGTTTAATCAATTCCCAGGCCTTCTGACACTCCTTTATCCAAAAAAAAGTCTTTATTTTTTTGGTTAGTTTAATGATAGGTGCCATAATAACAGCAAAGTTTTTTAGAAAACATTTGTAAAACTATGCCATTCCATTGAATACTTGAATCTGTTCGGGATTCTTAGGTGGTGGCATGTTTATTATTGCTTGTATTTTTTTTGGATATGGTAGTTTCCCTTCTTTTGAAACAATAAAACCCAAGATCATCCTTGAAAATACCATAAATGCACATTTGTTTAAATTCATACTAATGCCATATTCTGTACACTTTTGAAAACATAGTCTAAGCTTCTACAAATGACTTTCCATGTCACTGTACATTGTAAAGTCATCCAAAAATATCTTCATAAAATTGTCCAAATACCCTCTTAATGTCATGGTCATAGCTCTCTAATACGTTGGAGGTCCATTTTAAACTCCAAATGACATCACCTTCCATATAAAAGGCCCCCAATTTATAACAAATGTAATTTCGTATTTTTCCTTTGGAGCCATAGAGATTTGAAGATATCCTGAATATCCATCTAAGAAAGAATATACCTCATACCTTGCTACTATGTTCAACACTTCAGTTGTGAAAGGTAATGGGTATAGATCCTTCTTTGTGGCTATATTTAATTTTTTGAAATTTATATAGATTTTCAACTTGCCATTTTTCTTGGGTACTACTACTATGGGTGATAACCATGTAGCTTCTTTTATAGATTTAATGAATCCAACTGCTAACAAATTATTTATATTTTATTTGATTGCTATAATATAGTTTGGATTTAATCTGTACCTAGCTTGATGTGCTAGTGGTATAGTAGTGTCCAACTCAATTTTATGTTGTGCTAGCTTTGGTGGAATCCATTCCAGATCTTTGTATGTCCATGCAAAAACATCATTGAATTCCTTCAATAGTTGTTCCACTTTTAGCACCTTGCTTATTTCCAATTGTATGTCCATGCAAAAACATCATTGAATTCCTTCAATAGTTGTTCCACTTTTAGCACCTTGCTTATTTCCAATTGTGCATTAATCTTCACCATTTGCGATTCTGCATTAGTTCCCAAATTGAATTTCATCAATTGTTGATTTTCAATTAACATCCATCTAACTATCTACAATCCCTGTGCTTTGATTTTTGTTAGAGTTTCATCCATTACAACACTCCCTAGTTGATATATGTAGTACGTTTCTAGATACACCTTATCTTCCAAAGCTACTTCTGGCTCTAATCTATTGCAAGGTATCTTTTTTTCTATGCTCCTTACCTTAGATCCTTGTTCTAAAATAATAGTCTTCACATTTGTATCCATGATCCCCACATGTTTGGTTTTCATAGATTGAATTGTTTCAGGCAAATTGATTGTTCCTATGGAGAACAACTATGGCTTTGTAGCAAAGATGATATCTTCTTCATTTGTGATGCCATTCTAATAATTGTAGCACAGTAACACTTCTAGTCTTTTTACTTCACCTCCCAAATGTTTGGTAACTATAATTGTTTTTACTGTCCCATTCCCTTGTATGGTAATATTGTTACTTCCCCAATCATGTGCCATTTTACCATCCTTCAACCATGGTTTGCCTAACAACATGGAATAACTAAAATCTACCACACTATTATGAAGTAGAGTAAACATAGTTATGTAAGGAATGCCATGAACATATATCTTCAAATCTCTAATCAACCCCTATGGTTTTATGGTTGTTTGATATGCCACCCTTAGATTATATGGTGTAGGTTTAAGCTTTAAAAGCCCCAACCTCAATCTCAATTGTTATGTGATAATATTATCTCCAGGGCCTCCATCCAGCAACACATCCTCTATTGTATTCTTCCCAATCTGTATTTGGATAACTACCATATGATTATCTATTGCTACAACAAATCGTCCCTACTTTTAGTATTGAAAAACCACTTGTTTATCTATGGTTGTTTTACTTACATTCTAAGTTTTCTTTGGTTTCAACTTCTACCAAAGATATTTATTTAGTTCAAGAGTTATTTTAAGCAATTGTCTTAATTTCAAATTATAACTTGTTTCTAGCATTTACTGACTAATCTCCAAAAAAGTCTCTTCTATTGTGATCAGTTTCCCTTGTGAATTCACTACTTTTTGATATTTTTGTGCATCCACAGGAATAATATTTAGCATATTCAACTAAATTGTGTTCCATCCCTCCATGGATGTGGATAGCCCTTTTGTCTGGGTTTGTGTTTTTTGTATTTGTTGAATTGTCTTTACCATTGACTACTTCAACCACTCTTCTTTCTCCGAATTAGCAACACTTTTTGCTTTTATTGGGTCTCTATCCTTGAACACATGTTCTTCAGTTACTTTACTTCTCGTGGTAACATTAACATCCACCACATTCACATCCACAATGATTGTTTGTGTCTTAACAGGTTGAACCTTTGCTATTGTCACAAATTTCCCATCAAACATTTTTTACGTCTTAGCAAACTTTGGACAATCTGTCATTTTATGTCCATTCAAACCACAAATGTGACATGCATATGAAGATGTCTTCTATGTTTTTTGACTTGGTTGTGTTGCTTTTGTGGTTGCCATCATGGTCTGCTCTTTTTTCTTTCTACATGTCTCCACATTATGATTTGTCATCCCACAATTTGTGCAATGTTTGTCAAATTTCCCTATATTAGTTTTGTTTTTGCTAGTTCTACATGTTTGATATTATGTTTTACTAATGTGTACTCCTTACTTCTGCAGTAGTCATACCTTCTTCACACAACATTGCTGCCTCCATATGTTGTTGTAGTGTTGATTGTTTCATCCCTGTAATCGCAATTTTGAGGTATGATTACAAACTCGCTTTAAACATAATAGTTAGAAATTGTTTATGGTTAGTATTTGTAAACCATGAGCCAATTTCTGGATCCACTCATAGTAAACCTCCACCTTTTTAGTCTCCTTTTACTTCATGTTCTTTAACTCCATGTATATTTGCTCATCATTCTAAATCTTCCAATGGTGTTTATAAAATGTTTGTGCAAACTCCAAAATAATATAGTCAAGAAATTTTAACATGTAATTATGGAACTAGTTTAATGTTGTATCTCTTAGTGTATAACTAAACACATTGATGATATATTTTTTAGAAGTTTCTGCATTTGCTTTTATTACAAAATTGAACATTCTGACATGAGCATCTGGATCAGCATCTTTTTTGAAATCAGGATATTTAAGAGCTACCCTATTTGGCCTAACATAACAGCCATCTCTATGATCAAGAATTGGTGCAATTACATCAAATGGTTTTCGATATCCTCCTCTTGGATTCGCGACATTTGCACTTTTATACCTTCCAATAACCATTAAGCTCATGAGTGGTTGATTTGTAATCATGTTCACATGAGTATTCATTATCAAATTAGTAAACACCATTTGAAGTGTGCCAACAATTCTAGTAGTAGCTATTAGTAGTGCTGAACTTTGATTCAAATTCCTTACTACCAAGATTCCACTTAATCCACCACCCAATTTTGCTACATATTCAATCAGTACTCCCCTTTTGACAACATCTATGTTGGGCACAACAACCATTTCCATTCATGTGGTTGTTATACTTGCATCAAATGATTAAGTAATTCCTATTCCAACATGTTGTTTCTGAGTTTCAAAACTACCACTTCTAACACTATTGGTGGAAATGTGTTGATGCGAGATCGATGATGTTATAGTCTGTGATTACCCATTCGTATCCACTCTAGTGCAATATGTGAATGTGAAATACCCCTTTGGTTCTCTACTTTTGGTTTGAATAGATGGATGAATTTGTTGATTTTGTGGTGCCAATTGGCTTCCCAACTCCATGCTTCTAAATGTATTTTGGACTATAGGAATTCTTGATTCTTATTCCTACAGTTGATCCATTAATGCTCCTACACATTCTATAACTCCACATGCCTAGCAACACCTGCTCTAATGTGAAAAGGCAAAAAAGGACAATCCATGATTACATGTCCTTCTTCCTCACAAAATGCATAGACCCTTGAAAGTAACCTAATCATTTCCAGATACACATATTCATGATCTTGTGTTTGGGCTATGTACTTTGTTTGATCAAACTCTAGATTCCCTTGATGTGAATATGATTTCAACATTTCATCCAACACATTCATTTGTGCTTTTGCATATTCAGATGATTTTGAATAATTTTCCTTAATCTCTTCAAACACATCAACATTGGTGTTTTCATTCACCTCCTAGTTCTCCATTGGTTCATAGTAATCTATAAATGCAAATTGATACACAAACTTGGGTTGTATACTTCCTATAACGTCCCTCCTTCGGTTAGTCATCGATTCTGGACTTGAAATTTCTTGCAGTTGATTAGATACTATAGGATTCCCTACTTCGTCTTGATATTTATGACTTTGAGCCACATATTGCAATTGAAAAGTATACTGCATCTGCTCATTTGGATGAATAATCGATTGCATTTCTTTTCGTGGAGATCATCGTTTGGAACTATGGCTTCTTTAAAGACCCCTAGTCCATACATCCCACCATACCATTTATTGTGGTAGAAACAACCTATGCTCGACAAGCCTTTTTTCTGTTCTCAAAATTTGTCTATCCAACATTAGATTATAATATGGGGTTTTTATAAGCCTGGCATACTTCTTTCCGTTTTTAAAATTGACTTCTGTTTAATTTTCAATAACTTGTCGATTTGCCTCCAAGTCCAATTATTGCTGTAAACTCCAGGTCACCATTCAATTCATCTTGTTGCACAATTCTTCGTCTTCAGAGTCTATATATCGTTATGTAATCCTTATAACATCAACCGCATAGACCTTTAATACTTTCTAACATACCCCTTAGAGTTCTGAATTTAAAAAAAAAACATTACTTGTTTGAACACTTATACTTATAATATACAACAACATTTGTAAACAACCTTCCCATTACTAAAAGAAATAACAAAAAAAAAATTCCCCACAAGATGGTGGCCAAATGTTGTAAGTGAAATTTAAATTCTTATAAAATATTTCACCCTATTGTATTAACATATTTGTATTTCACATGCATATGTTCATTATTCCTCTCTTAAATCTCAACAAAAACATTACCATTCATTCCAACATCATATTCATGGTTATTACACATAACCAAAATCTACACTTCAAAATACATTGTAAAAAATTCCACAAACAAGATTACAATTCATTTCATCATAATCTGATACTACAAAGAATTCACACAAAAGATGAACATATAATTCATTATAAAAGTCTATGCTTCTCTATATTATTGAAAACATCCCTCAGAAATATAACATAGTTCCATGTTTTGTTAAAAAAATCCAAATAAACACTTAAAATTTGTGCTATATCAAAACAAAGTATGTGGTTTTTTACTGCAAGTACCTACAACTCCTCCTACTCTTCTCTAAACTATGTGTCTCAACTTCCTCTCTTGTTCTCCATAACTTTCACCTTTTGAACTATCCGAAATCACATCATCACGATCAAACCAACAAAAATTCAAAATTCAAACTAACAAAGTTCCTTGATCAATCATTATCCTAACTGCCTTGTTCATCCAAAATCAAATATTCATCCTACCCCCTTAACAATTTGGACTTTCATTGAAGTTGTTGAAAACGCTTGTGTATTTTGGGCTTTGTGATAATCTAAATAGATGTGATATATGCCCATTTGGATTCTATAGACTTGGAGAAAGTTGAAAGACTTGTATACAAATGTTTGTAGTCACCTAATCACAATGTGAATCTCATTAATGAATATCATGTGGCATTGAATGGTGGGGACCAAAATTGTCACTAGTTCATCAAAGTTTAACAAAATGAAGTTTTAAAAATCTTGAACAAACTTAATGTTGTTCAAATTGTGATTAACACATACCAAACAGTCACATTTTGGCCAATCAATTGCCCCACATTTAGTTCCAACTCATTTGCATTGAGCAACACTCCTATGTTAGTAATCACAATCAGAGTTGAAAACACGATTTGATATTGTTTATGTTTGGCCTAAAACATCTCCTTGTCAAATAGTAATGTTATTTGATGAGGAGTTAAATTCATTACACATGTTTGAAGAAGCATGAGCCAAACAAGTGATGGAGCACAAGAAGAAATAATAAAACAAATTTTATAAAATGAAAAAAAATTGAAAAACCCTAATAAAAAAAGGTAAGAACAAATAATCAACTTTGGAAGAAAATAAAGCAAGAACAAATGTAAAACCAAAAAAAGAAGTGAAAGGAACTTCCAAATGAAAATAAAAAATATTCCCACAATTGAAAATGCAAACATATAAGTAACCTTAAGAAAAAAAACAAAATGAAAGGAGCTTCAAGTGAATGAGAGGGGAAAAAAAAAGCTCTTGCAAGTGAAAAGGAAAAAGAAGTGGATATGAAGGAGCCAACTTGTATAGTTCCAAATTTTTAAAAACCCTAAAGGTTATCCTATATAATCCACAATGAAAATCCTAAACATCAATATAGTGAAAACCATCAAAAAAATATCAAAAATTTAAAAACCCTAAAAGGTTCTTCAAGTGGAAACCTTAAAAAAAAAAAGTTTCAAATTTTATTTTATCCCTAATTTCATCACTAATTTCTAATTTTCAAATTTCATCCCCATATTTGGTGACTTTACAAATAACAAAAAAATCTAAAGTATAAAACTAGGTATGAAACTAAGTCATGGGATGAATCTATGCATGAGACTAGCGAGAACTTTACAATTAATTTTATTATTGTCATTAATAATAACCTTAAACCTTAAACCCTAAACTTACTTATTCTTATGTTATGTTTTTTTTTTTTTCTTTCTCAAAAGCCAGGGGAGAGATTCAATGGGGTTATGAAGATTAAACAAAAACTATGTGGATTGGGTGTTTTATAGGGAACTCCAATGACCAATCAAACCATGTCAGCCCTCTTGCACTTGCACTTCTAACTTCTCAATTTGTTTCCCCCAACTCACAACTTTTGTACTACCTTGGCAGCTTTGGTACCAATTATATTATTTTCAGAAATGTTGAATTTTCTTTATTTTAAAAATAAATTTAATAATTTAAACGGGAAAAAAGAGATGAATCATGGATATATATATATATATGTCATTATCTATTTTTAAATAATATTTTCAATAAAATATATAACCTACAAAAATATCATTATTAAATCTTCAATAAAAGTATAAGGCTAAAACATATAATCTAACACATTAAATTTATTCATATATTTTGTGTTCTTCAATCCACTTAGGGCCGCTGGCTAAACCCTGGCAATAGATCATCTGAAGTTCCATGGACACTTCGGGCCATTGGCTAAACCTTGGCAATAGATCATCTGAAGTTCTGTGGATGTTTAGGGCCGTTGGCTAAACCCTGGCAAGAGATCATCTGAAGCACCATGGATGCTTAGGGCCGTTGGCTAAACCCTGGCAATAGATCGTCTGAAGCTCAACGGATGCTTAGGGCCGTTGGCTAAACCCTGACAATAGATCATCTGAAGCTCAACGGATGCTCAGGGACTTTGGCTAAACTCTGGCAATAGATCATCTGAAGCTCCACGGATGCTTAGGGCCCTTGGCTAAACCCTGGCAATAGATCGTCTGAAGCTCCGCGGACGACGACCACGACGCCGCTACTGAAGAGCTTTTGCTCATTCTCTTGTGTCGTGAACCTTAGTGTTGCGTGCGCGAAATCGTTTGAAAAATTAGGATTAGGAGCACAGAGTACAGCTGCAGCGAGTCTATTGTCGTGGGAAATTTACGAGAATTTTTTTCAAATTTTTTTGAAAAAATGGTTGGTGTTTTTTGGTGGCGCGTTTTTGGTTATTTGGAGGAACAGAAGAGGAAGTTTTGGGTGAAGAGAAAGACATGAAGTGCGTCTTTTTGCAAATGCGCAGTTTTCCTTTGTCGAGGTCACAAGGAATTGAGAATTATCGGAAGGAAAAAAGCCATTTCAAATTTGTTGTATAGTTCTTGCGACCGAGTTTGTGGAATGGCAGTGCTGTTGCTGGAGAATGAATGAAGAAGAAAAGAATGCAGATTCTTCAACCACTAAAGAATTGTTATGGTGGGCGGCATTGAACCGACAGATTTTGCATGGGAGAAATGGCATTGCAACCGCGGAAGAATGGAGAAAAGGAAACATTCTTCACCCATTTGGTAACTGCATTTTTATCTTCCATAGCTGCAGGTTTCTTTCAACAAATTGTCCCTATAACGAGTTCAACGACCAAATTGGGAAGAGCCTGCATCTGGATATGTTAGGGTTTACGGTTTGTTATTAGGGTTTAGATCATCTGAATATGTATGCCCTAAATCATGGAGTTTTGGTTTAAGTGAATGGGAATTATAAAGGTTCACGTCACATTACGGAGCCTGCATCTGGATATGTTAGGGTTTAGGGTTTAGGGTTTGCTATTAGGGTATGCTAGGAATCATGGATCTTTGGGGGGTGCAGCAATCTCAAAAGAGGTACAGTTGTGGGCAGTTGCATGAGCAAATGAGGTTTGGACTCACAAGAAAAAAGGACCAAATGATTTCAGAGGAATGAATCACCAGCTGATGTTGAGGAGATCCTGCTTGTTTGATTTCCTCATCAATCACCAAACAACTTCTTATATGAAAGGTAGTGCGGAGCAACATTTCCAAATCTTGGATCACTTCATGGGTAAGTTCAATGATCCTGCCATTATGCTACAGCCTTTGAGTGTTTTATCCTTGCTCTGGAATAGTCAAGATTTCGGCAGTTTTCACATGGCCAAATTTAAACAGATTCAATTTGGAGCATTAAATCAAGGAACAATTGGGTCTGCTCATTTGCTACTATGTGTTGTTATGTATCTTTTAAATCCAGCTATTACCCAGATCAGTTATGACTACCCACAAAGCTAGCTCATGAGAAAGTTCGAGGAAAGAGACTTTGCAGCTCTATCACACTTTCTCTTTGAATGTAACTGTATTTTTGGAACTTCATGCAACATTTTCTATTGTAACTGTTGCTGGTTGGAAATTGCTTGCCAAAGAGGCAGAGCCATTATGTGCTGAGTTGCTTGTTTCCTGTGGGACTGCTCTCTCTACCCTTGCAATCCAATCCAATCATAAGAGATGGAGCTTTTCTCCTTTAAAGTATTCAAAAGTACTTCAGTGATCATCCCATCTGCCATACCCTGGAAGGCTTCAGCGGACAAATAATGAACGGGCATGCAGGGGAAGCAATGCTAATAATGATGAGGTCACCTCTGACCAATTTACTCCACCTTCACATCATGTCACAGAGGAGGAAGTGACAACTTCCAACTCATGCTCTGTGTGGGAGGTTCATAAAAACCTTCACCTAATTTTTCTTTTGTATTTGCAAGTACTTTACAAAGCATTGTTGTGCTCCTGGCCTCCAAGGCAACTTACAAGTCTATGAGGTGTCTTTTGGGTGGCAGATTGAAATTATGTCAATCTCCTTATGTAAGGAAAGCCTCTGGAGGCACCTGACAGGTCTATAATGTGCCTCTGAAGTCTGGGGTGGCAGATTCAAATTATGCCAGGTTTTTTATGTAGGGGAAAGACAGATCACATTGGGGTCACATTGTTCTCAGGCTGGGGATCTCCTAACCACTGCCCTCTTTACCGTGCCCTCAAACAATGTAACCCCTTTGGACTTGCCCTTCCTCTACACAAAATTTTCAACTGTGATAAAACACTTTTAAACCAACCAGTGCTGGTCTCATATTGGGAGGCCTATGGCTGGTATCAACACTGGTATCAGGGACCCTACTGGGCTTGTATGACCTGAGCCAATACCAGCCTTGTAGCAGTAGTGGCTTCGTGGGAACTTGAGGTAATGCCTGGTATATACCTACCTTGTACCAGTTTCAATATCATCTATATATACCTGCCTTATACCAGCAAATACCAATCAGTCTTGGACCCAATACCAGGTATGAAAATTTGAAAACATGAGGCTGCCGATGATCTTTTTATCCACACGATCTCTGGGAAAAGCTAGTGATCACATGAGGACTAATGTGTCATATGCATAGTAATATTATAGTAAAGCTCTTAATCGTTTTCAAACTCTGGACTCTGAGCTGAGATTGGAAAAGCCTGTTGTAGATCTTCCATGTGCCCAAGTTTTGATGAAAAGCAAGGAAATCAGAGGTTTTTTTTAAATTCTAGTGATGTCAGGGAAAAGAAAAGGCTGCATCCTTTGACAAGGAATACAATAATGTTTGCCTTTCTTTTTCTTGCAGATTGGGTCTCCATCTCATGTGACTTATTACTCAACTGGACCTGTTCAAAAGGTTCCAAAGGGTTGGAGGGTTTAAGGCTGAGTTCATTTAGTCTGAGGACCCGGAAAGCTCTTGTAAGTTTCCAAATTCCCACACTTGCATCATCGGTTCATTCTTCAGCTGATAGCAATGTTGACTTTGATAAGTATGGACCAAGGTTTCTGTTAAGGATTTTGTGATGTTGTCAAAGTGATGATCATCTAGAAAATGGTTTAGCCAAAATATGGCTACGTACTAGATAAATTTTTATTTTATGTAGATGTCCCATAGTTTTGTCTATAGATTAAGTTTTCATTAAAAATTCGATCAACTAGCAACTAGTTATGAGTTTTATACATATTTGGCATGAAAGGGGATATTATGATAATAGACTCGTTTGGGATTGACAAAAATAATAGTATATTATATTTCAATATTAATGAACCAGTCATTGTGTTCTCCTTTTTCAAAAGCCAATGTAACTGTGCTTTTATGATGATTATTTATTTAGGAAATGGATTCCTGCTGAATGAAATCTTGGGTGAAGGGGTCTCTCCTAAGGTTGTATTCTAGGGGGAAAGCTATGTGAGCTTCATCCATATGGGCCTTGGCAACAACACCTTCATCAACAAACACTTTGTGTCTTTTAACCCAAAGCTGGGAAAAAAAAATTCAACAAAACTAATGGGAGATCTTGATCATCCATATTTCTACTTATTTCTTATTGGTGAGGTTTGTTATTGTTGGTGTTCACATTTACATCCAAACAAATCAATGGGCTCTTTTGGATGATGTTTGAGGATGTTTATGAAGGTCAATAAGTTAAATGAATTGTTTCAAGCATGACATTCATTGGTGGGTGGTTTTAATTGAAAAAGAGAAGTCAATACCCCAAAGTATCAAGCCACTTGCCCAAAGTGGTAGGTAGTCATGGCCACCTTGCAAGTCCTTGTGAGTTGAGGAACTTGAGCCCCCACTTATCACATGGATCTAGTTGGCATTTTAAGTATCTAGTTCTATAAAAGTATGAACACCCATGTGTCTCCCAGCTCCTATATGCTCACTTGAAAGATCATAAATTGTGGTAAGAGGGCAACCAACAAACATTATTGAACACTATACAACTACCTCCTATGGGCTCTTTAAAAGCATTGGATGCAAATCATTAAAATATAGGGCATAGGTTGCCTTAAGATTTTTATGGGTGGCAACACACTCCGCACTTCTTTTCTTAACTTTCCAACCTAATGGTTCATCCAAACCTAGATAAAGAATTGTTATAATAATTAACTCTTGGTTAATGAAACCTTGTTTTCTATCTTGATTAAATTAGAAAATTCTCACTATCTAAAAGTTATCATACCACTTGCAACCATGATATCTACAATCAACAATTTTGTTTGCTAGTTATTTTGTTGCTACTATCATCATGCACTATTTATACATGCTAAAAATAAAATGTAATGGTAATATGATGATTGCAACTTCGTATCCAAGCTCAAGATGTTCTTACACAATCTCCAATTCTTCACTCCATTCTTCAAGCTCCTTACATTTTTTTCATTCCATTCTTTTTTAATATTGTAATTATCATATAATGTTTCTTCTCGCAACATTTGTTTCTTGTGTGTTTGTAATTTCATTACTTTATATGGTAATTGCTTAACAATGCTCTAGTGCTTTGATCCAATGTTGTTGACTTTTGGAACTTTGTTCAAGTCTTAAGTTCTTGTAAAATTTGTTTCTTGCAATATTTGCATGTTCAACTTGACATTGTTCTAGCGGTTAAATGAAACTATGTGAACTTTCAAAACTTTACTACATTTCAATTTTTTGTTGTGGCATGCATTTTTTGTTATGATGTTTTTATTGTGTGAGTTTCTTGTTATGATGAACGTGTAACGTTTTAATAGTATGTTCAAGTTTGGGGAGGTCATTACACAAAGCTTTGTGTTCAACATTGTTCATCAAACATTTGTGTTCAACATGTCTTTTGCTTCTATTTTCATACTTTACTTTCTTGATTTAAGTTTCATTTATTTTACACACTATAGTCATCATGGATCTCACGATGATGGACAAGATTTTTGCAAGACTACTTGTGCTCTTGATTAATATATTGATGAACACCTTAAATGCACACCAAATTTTTCACCTTTCTTTCATGTCTTTTTAGATGATTAGTTGCTTCAATTTGTGGCTATTATATACCATAGCTTGCCTTCACCAATATCAAAGTAACAACTTTGAACATGGGGTTTTTGAATGAAAAGTTCAAAACTAGTTCAAGCCATGGAGTGCAACTAACACCCAAATTACAACCTTATGCTAATTTGTACATCACACATGCAACACAAACTTCCATAAATGAATTGATTCCTAATACCAAATTTGAAGTCATCTCTTAATTTGTAATGAATTGTTTACAATAAGTGGATCTATTATCTCCCTTGTTGTGTGGGCAATCATTCAAGTTATCAAACATCTTCAAAAGGATGACATTTTGAAACTAAATTGGAAGAGGTCATGTTTAGATTCAAAAGCTTATGTGGTCTCCCAATTATCCAAGGCATTTGGATGGTACACACTTCCCCATTGCTAAACATGTAGGCATTTTTAATGAGGACTACTACTATCACAACAATGAGGTCTACACAACTATTTGTTAAGTTTTTGTGAATCACATGAAGTTGTTTATTGGTCTATTTTTGGCATTTTTTGGATTTACAAACAATTCACAAGTTCTTTGCAAGTTTGTGTTTGATGTTCAAACCTAATATTATGGGTTACTTCATCCATAAGGAGGGTATTAAAATGTAATTGCCCTTTATTTGTTAGCAAATAAAGGGTACAAGGGGTACCCTTTGCTTGATTACATGATGATTCCGCACAAAGAAAGGGGTCACATTATTTTAAAACAATTATTCAAAACAAAATAGAAGAAGGGGAGGGTTGGAGTGGATAATGTGTTCAACCTTCATAAAAAAAATTTACATGAATTCAATTGTAAAACAAGTTTGCATGTTGTAATTGTTCCAAATTTGGTTACCTATTGTTACATTTTGAATAACATGTCATTTGGGTGTGATCAAATAAATGTCCAAAATGTTTTATAGTGTCTTGTATTTGAAATTACTACACAAAAACTTGTAAGACCACAACAAATGTTGCATAGGAGGAAAGCAGGTTCACCAATTGGTTTACATGATGAATTGGCTATTGTCATTGAAGGAAAATATATTTAAAGAGCCCAATGATGTGTTGAACTTGAACTTTATTTGGGATGACAATAGAATATGCTTTGAAAGAAATTGTAAGTTGACCAAAACTTTTGATTTCAATTGAAAATGGTCAATAGAAAATGTCATTTGACTTTGATGTTTTCATTGAAGTGCAAGTTGCATTTCACAAAGCTATTTATCAATGCCTTCTCACACAAATCTTTGAAATCCCTTTGGAATTCGATACCTTGGTTGATGAAAACCTTTGTTGGAACACCAAACTTGCTAAGCATTTTATCCAAAAATGCATATGAAGATCCCTCATTGTTGTGATATGGCAATGGCACCAACTCCAACAACTTGGAAAAGTGCTTCATCATAACCAAAACATATCAGTTATGTCAAGGTGTCAAATTCAATGGGCTAGCAAAATCCAAGCTCCATCAGTAACCTAGCCCCGTAATTAGTAAGGGCTATAGTTGGGGTGTTGGTGTGTTGAATGATGCCCATACATGATCACACACCATACATTGAGAAACAAATTGTTGAACATGTAGTTGCATCCTATGCCATCAATATTGTGCCTAAGCAAATTGTAAGTTCGTTAAACCCCAAAATGGCCCAACTATTCATGAGCATGTTGTACAAAGCCTTCGCGCTATTCTGGGCATGGTACTACATGTACTTGCCCATCTATCCACATTTGTAATAAAGAATTACCTTCCCATCCGAACCATTTCACCTTGTGGACAACCCAATCTTGCTCCTTGGGTGTTAGTCCCATTAAAACTTCACATGTTTGTAAATATGCCATAGTCAATGAATCTAAATGGATATCTAGGGTGCCATTGCCCTCTGGTTCATCATAATCACTATGGGAATTCCCACTACCCGTGTTGCCTTGGGATCCATCCCAAGAACATAGGTATGCAAAAGCATGCCATCCTGGTAGTGCTTCCAAATCTACCTCTTCGTGCCACCTAGCACTTGTGGTATCCACCTCACTAGCACTTGGGTTTTGACTCAACCCATCGGCATCCCAGTTAACCCTACCAGCCTTATGAATAATGTCAAAATCATACTCTTGTAGGATAAACGCCCACCTTGCCAACTTTCCTATTAGTCGATCAAATTCCATAAAAAATTTCAAGGATTGGCGATTAATAACCAAAGTAAATGGCCTACCATATAGATAACATTAAAAAGAAAAAATTGCCTAAACAATAGCGAAGCACTCCTGCTCATATGAGTTATACTTAACCTTTATCTTGTTGTTGGATTAATTGCCATACGTGCCCATGAACTCCTAACCATCATCATCTAGTTGGATAAGCACGGCTCCCAACCCTAAGGTATTCCAATTAGTATGTAATTGAAAAGGACATTTTTGAATGCGTTATTTTAGAATGAGAGCTAAAGAAAGCTGAGCCTTCAACTCTTGAAATGCCTCTTCTTGTTCTTCACCCTAATCATAATCCTAGTTGTCAACTTGGTCAAAGGTTTAACAATGCTACTAAAATTGTTAACAAACCATTCATAATAATTACACGAGCCTAAGAAGGCTCATAATTGACTAACATCTATCGATTGGGGTACCTATGAATTGGCCTCAACCTTGGCTTTCTAGACCCCCAATCCACTTAGATAAATCATATGACCTAGGTATTTTACATGCGTTTGGGAAAATTGACACTTGCATGGATGAAACTCAAGGTTATGATCTTCAAGTCTTTTGAATACCTCCTACAAATGATGCATGTGATCCTCTAATGTGAGTTTGAAAATGATAATATCATCGATGTAACACTTGGCAAAACCAAGTCCTACTAGTATGTAATCCATCACCCTTTGGAATTTTGTAGGGGCATTCTTCAAACCAAATGGCAAAAAATGCCATTGGTACAAACAATCTTTCACATGAAGATCGATTCCCCAAAATGCCATCTAAACCTTGTCAACCTCCTTCAATGGCAATTGATGGTAACTAGATTTCAAGTCCAAGGTATTGAAAACCTTGGCCTGACCAAGGGCATCAAAGATCTCCTTTGGTAGGGGCATGGCATACATGTATAAATGCGTGTGCTTGTTGATTGGATGATAATCCCCACACATGCAACGCTTTGTCCAATTGTCGAAAATGTCCTTCTTAGCTAGCATCATTGTAACCAAAGCATATTCCCTTTTTAATAGTTCCACCAAGCTTGCATCCAACAACTCTATGTGTCCAAACTTAAACCAAGGCTTTCTCCATTTCACTCAACCTATAAGGTTGTTTGAAAACAAGATTATCATTTTTTAATATTATTCAGACCTTTTGTCTTCGCAATTGTCCCAATTCCTTCAAACTAAAGGCAAAATAACTAACATAATTCTACAATAACCATTGTATTTCATGCACCTTATTTCTTGGAACTACATGACCAATTTATAGTTCCCATGTCTTTGCAATCATTTATACCGTGGGCTAAGATGATGAAATATGCTTAGCACTCGAGGTTGACGGTGATATCTGTGATTGTTATGCAGAATGTGGCGTAGCCAAGGATGTCCCCCCCCCCCCCTTGCACCAACATAGCTGACCTAAATGTAGTGCAACAAAAGTAGGAAAAGGGTGGGTGGGCAGGAAAGACTATACAAATCAGACTTGTTCAACCCTACAAAAGTTGAAAATCCATGTGAGATAATTAAAGTCCATAACTTATCTTAGTATTTGTCTATGAGCTCCTTTGGAAACCCCTCGCATTGCTATAATGTCGATGTGAAATCCCATAGCTCGCTCTCTTTCTCATCAGTAGAAAACTCATCCATCCTAAATGAGTTGGTGTCCCAAATGATGCCTGGATCACCATCCTTAAATGTGTGAAATCGTGGAAAACTCAAAAAAGTAAGTAAGGTTGCCCATGGTAGGCCAACCTTGTTGACCACATCCAAAGGTGGGCAATCATTATGTTGAATAACAAAATAATGTTGTCCTTAATCCAAAATGTCATGCACAAGGCATGTGGGTGACCTCAGCATTATATGCACTTTGAAAGGCCTTTGGTGGAACTAGGTTAGTCTAGAACCACCGAAATCAGTGGGCACATGAACCAACGGTTGTAACATCCACCTGCATTGGCTCCCCAATCCAAGCCCTGATTTGTTGCCATGCTACCAATATAATTGGCCAAGGATCTCCCAAAGGTGGGACATTTTCCAACACATATGCACATGAGTGCAATTGAATGGTTTACAAATATTGCAACATTCAAATCAACTCCCAGAATAACCTTGACTTGGGTCTAAAAGGCCTTGACCTATGCTAACCTATGATAAACCTTAACACGACCATCCTAATATGACTAGGTCCACAGGCCTGATTCCATCCAAATCTTGCACCCCCAACAATGTGATGTTGCTTGATAAAGTACGTTGGTAACCTTGGATCAGTGATGCAAGCAGAACTTTGGATGTCATTGTCGCAACATCATAATATGGCGCATGCACTAGAAGAAAAATGGTGTTTTGTAACCAACTTTTGCAATTATTTTTGTCCAAGGCAACTAGTGTTTTAATTGCATGTGACAAAAAAGTCGCATTGGACAAGTAAAAAAAACCCATTTTTCTTCTAGTGATATGGATGCATGCCGATCTTGAAGATCCTTCTCCATTTAATAGTATCAGCAAACCTTAATGCCATATTAAAGGACCATTATAAGGCCAAAACTGATGCCTCCAAAAAGTTTTAATAGGCAAATCCAATCTTTAAGAATATGCCATCAAATAACCCTAGAATCCAAAGGTTATAAACTAGGTGGTCCATGGCCTAAATTTACAAGTAACTGCAGGCTTGGTGATAGCAAAATTTGCTAAGCTTGATGAACATAATGTTTAGCTGATGTTTGAAACTTTGATAACGTTCTCCATGATGGTGGAGGATCACATGGCAAACCTTGAATGAATGGCCCAACATGGGCATTTGGCATTTCCAACTCATGAGTAGGGGGGCTATCCATAACATGGATATTGCCTTCCAACAAATTGAAGCCATGGGGAAGCCTTGAAAATATTGCTAACATCATCAAATTGTTGGATCTTCTTGCATGCCCCCCAATGAAGGTAACTAGCAAAAAAACCTTATAACTATCTCATGTTTACCATCTTGGTCAAAAATAAGTAGTCTCCTTCCAAAAATCTAGGGTGATTCTCAAGGGATACAAAACTACCCCCCCAACTAGCACATCATATGATGTAGCTTGTGTAACCACTACTTTAGCATGGATTGTAGTATAATCTACACGTCTAATGGGATTAACCTAAATGACGACCTCATGTTTGGTTATCCCTTGAACTCTTTTTGACCCGCCCATTGATGTCAAAATTTGGTACAGGCATGGTTCCAAATGAGCATCAATCAACCTTAAACCCTCCATTATTGCTTTGCCCAACATCAACAATTGAACTCCTAAATCCAATAAAATACTTTAGGGCCAATAATATCATTTTGAAACCCCCTTCATCTGAAAAACCCCTTCCTAATTTTGCACCATGACTACACTAGGTAGAACCTTTGTTTAATCAATGGGTGGGCATGCTGGAAGCTCTTGGAGTTTGGCTATTGCGACATGCCAAGGTGGTACCACTATGACATGTGGTTGGCCAATAGATAATTGGTCAACATGTGTTTGACTAATAAGTAACCCCCCAATAGGTGGCTTGCCAACATGTGGTCCATCAACATGTAGGTCAATAGGTGGTCTGTTGATAAGTAGTCCATTTATATGTAGTTTGCCGATAGGTGGTTTACCGATAGGTAATCCATCAATAGGTTGACCAACCGGTAGGTCAACATGCGACTCACTAACAGGTAGCCCATTAACAAGTGTGGGTGTCATCCCTAAAGTATCCACTCCATCACATAATGTGGTTGTTAAGCAAAATATTGTAGCCGGTTAAAAATCATGCATTACCAAAATTGTAATGAAAAAACAACGGTGTTTGGCACACCAACCTGGTTGCCCCCAACACATTATTAAGCATTTGAATTTCTGAAGTAAAACTAAACAACTTAATGGTCATAACCGGTTCCTTACTGGGGTTGGAGGCGTCCATTGAATTACAAATTATGTTGGTCAACATGAAGGAATGTGGCAAATGAACTTAGCACCGAGCCTCCCCATGCTAAGGATCCCATCTCTCATCATCACCTCATGGTTATTACATTCGGGCACTTGCCCTAATAATTGGTGGAGTTGTCAAAACCCTAACCAAGGTTTCATCATCGGTTGCCCTTGAAACATGATCATTGGAAATACTCGCTTCAATCTCATCTGGACCCAATGGCCTTGAGAATCTAGCCCCATAAAAAAATCCAAGGTCAAAACCTTGAATGGAAAAATTTCCTAGGGTAGGTGTTGTAGGTTTCACTAATGTTACCATACTAGATGCCATACTTCTCACCAATGTTTCCAAACGTGCAAACTGTGCCTCCATGGCATTGGGTTGGTTTGGAATTAACTTGATGGCCGGCCCTTTATTGGCTACACCTTTCGCCTTCTGGCCCTTGCCAGAACTTTGGGATTTTCCCACATTTCTTACCTAAGATTGACCTTGTTGTAGCTCTGGGTGACGCGTGAAACAATGGTTAGCATCATGGCCATATGCCTTGTAATGGGAACAAGGTTGGTTGGGATTGGGGTTGGAGGTGGTTGCTTGAAGAAAATTAAGACAATCCTTTTTTTGATGTGGCCCACCACACCTCCAACACTTATCCTCTCCCCCTTGTTCAACAATGTAGGATGAAAAAGCCCCACCGGTTTCATGTTTAGGCCTTTTGCCTTGTAATGGGGGCAAGGTTGGTTAGAATTGGGGTTGGAGGTGGTCGCCTAAGGAGGATTAGGACAATCCTTCTTCTGATGCGACCCACCACACCTCCAACATTTATCCTCTCCCCCTTGTTCAACAATGTAGGATGAAGAAGCCCCACTGGGTTCCTATTTGGGCCCTTTGCCCTTTTGTGGTATAGTCCTTGATGGTTGACCACATGACTATTGAGTTGATGAGGTCGAAAAAGGTTTTGGGGTTTCCCTATTAAACCGTAAGCTGACAACCTTCTCCTCCACCATGTTGAACTCAATTTGTTCAAAAACTTGGAAAATTAATGCCAACGTGGGTTGGCTTGGCTTGGTGAGCACTATGTTTTGCACTCGTTGCCTTAGATCCTTTTCCAAGGTCCCATACCAAAATTGTATTGCTTGAACCTTTGTGACCCCCTTGGTCACATTGATCAACCTTCGCATTTGTGTGTATTCCTCCCACAAACTTTCATGGGGTCGGCACTAAAACTCTTACAATGTACGGAGTTTTTTAGTCTTCACACCTTGGTAATTGGTGCAAAACTCTTCAAAGAACTTGGGGACAAAGTTAAAAATGGGAAGAACCCATGCCCTGACAATTAGACCGTTGCCACCGTCCCTATGATTGGAAGGACCCACACTAACCCCTGTGATAGTGGTCGATGGAGTAGGGGTCGATGTAGCTAGCCGACCTTTGGTGATGGAAAAGTAATTGGGTGACCAATACCTACACCACTCCTCAATGTTAGCTTCGTGTGCATCACAAAACTCATGATAATCATCCATGGGCGGTCCCTTTGGATGCTAAAATAAACCTTTTCCATGTTAGGAAAGGTGTAAATTGCTATAGGTTTTGTAGTTGTTGCATATCACACCAAGTATCAAACTTTCGGATGAAATCATCTAGTTTGATGGTGCCAATTGCCTTTGAAAATTGATAAGGTCCCTTGGAGGCACCATACATGTCTTCCATGTCCCACACAAGTGGTGCAGAATTACGTATTGTAATTTCGCCTCAAAGTCTAAGGAATTTCCTTCAAATAATATTGTAGGTGGAGCAAGTGGTCGGAATTGCACCCTTTGTTTGGTAAAACCCTTAGCAAATTTGTCTTTGAAATTTAAATCTCAAAACTTGTCCATGATGAAACCCTAACTTTAATCCAGCTCTCCTTATAAAAATTTTTAAACCTATAACTTTGGAACTTTTATTTTATATCCAACCTTTAATACCCCATTGTCACCAAGATTACTACTAATAGAAATGAGATTTAATTCTTACTAAATTATTCCACATCATTATAACAACAAATTTGCACTTCACATGCATACATTCAATATTTTTGCATTGATTCTCAACACACTTAACACTACCATTCATTAAAACACCAAATTCATGGTTATTTCATATAACTAAAATTTTCACTTCAAAATACATTGTAAAAAAAAACTATAGAAACAAGATTACAATTCATTTCGTTATTTCTAATATTACAAAAAAATCACACAACAATATAAACATAAAATTCACTATAAAAATTTGTGCTTCTTTGTATTATTGAAAACATGAATCAAAATTACAATAGAATCCCATGTTTTATTGAAAATGCAATCAAAACAACAAATAAAATATGTGGTATATCAAAACAAAATCTGTTGTTTTTTACTACAAAGTCCTTACAACTCCTCTTACTCTTCCCAAAATTATGTCTACGAATCTAAAATAATCTTTCCTCTTCCTCAGATCTTCCTTCTTTGGGTAGTCCCAAGTCACATCATCATGATTTAAAAAAAACAAGAATTCAAAATTCGAAACTATAATGTTCCATGAATAATCCCTTTCTTAAATACTTTGTTTGTCCAAATCATGTAATCATCCAACCCCCTTAACATTACCCCCTTTGTATTTTGGATTTCATCCCCAAAATCTTTGGAAAATTACTGAAAATGAAATGAACATATTATGCAATGTTCTAAACATTTGTCTCTTTTACGATAGTTTTTGTAATCTAAACATGTACAACAACCAATGGTTCTGTACCCACTTTTGGCTCTGTAATTCTGACCTATATTTCCATCTCTATAGTTCTAATCTCCTCCTCTAGTAACTCAATCTATGGTTTTTATAGGGGTTGTATCTAAATACCTTTTTTTTCTATTGCTGGAATAATCTCCACCTATCATTGTTATTGAGTTCTTTGTGGTTCTTTCTTTTTTTAACCCCCTCCTCTAAGGTCCTATGGTTTTTTATTTATATCTCCACCTCTTGGACTGCTCCACTTTTGAGGTCATGTGGTTCCTCAATCTGCACTTCCTCCTCTTAAGTTGTTCTGGTAGGCCCTACTTTAGTCTCCTCGTATTGGTTCAATACCTCTGTACTTGTTGGACTACCATAGATAAAATCTAGAAATTTTTTTTGATAAGCTTCTAACTTGTACCTTATAATTCTTTCACCAACTCTATGTTGAGCCAAATTCTTTTCCAACTGCTTCATAAAATATTCCTTTGCAACCTCCCACCATTCCTCAAATTTTGCTTCAAAATCCTTCATCTTGTTCTTTGTCCTCATTAGGGTATAATACTATAACATTTGTTCATAATCCTCTAATCTTTTCTTGACACCAATTGCATTCAGACTCATCCTTTGTTCTTGAGCCATCTCTAATTGTGCTTGCAAGTGCTACAAATTCCTCTAATATTCCTTTTTTTTCCTCCAACAACTTCTCTTTCTCTACCTTTGTTATCTTTCTTCTAAGTTTTTCATATTGCAGCAGAGATACATATTCAAATTCACCAATTCCAAATCTATTAGAACATTTTCCTTTTCCTTATTTTCCTTAGTTAGTGCTTTCACCTGACTACCCAAAGCTTCTTGTTGTTGCTTATGAAAAAATAATGCCTCTGTCCACTTCCTCTTTATGGTTTCCCAAATTTTAGATTTTTGCCTTAAATCTTGCAATTTTTCATCCTATGACTTTAGCCGTGCTATGCAACCCTTGAGCTCCTCATTTTCATCCTATAGTTTTTTAATGAACACTTTAATCTTCGGTTCAATCTTTGTCCTATTCTTCCTTTAAATTTTCACATTATGCTTATACCCCTTCTAGAAATCTCTCTCCTTATCCAATTCCTCTTGTAATATTGCCTTCTCCTTCTCCCTTGTAACCAATATGTTCTTTAGACTATTCACCTCTAGAGTCAAATTCCCCATATTCATATTCATAATTGCCATAGTTTGAAATAATTTAGCTACCTTATTTGCTTACATTACTTTTACAACTACTTCTTCCATAGACTTCGATGTACTTGTTTGTGTCGTAGGATTTTTGGATCCTTTTGTAAATGATCCCATCTTTAGCACCATTTTTTTCCCTATCTCAAATTCAAAAGGAAATCCCTTTACAGATTCCAATCTATTAACTGGTACCTATAGTTTTGATGGTCTTAACACTTCAAAAGAAGGTTGTGGTTCCACTCCCTTCGTCTTGAATCCAATAGCCTATAGACCTTATTGTGTCTATTATTGTTGTTGTTGAAATGTTGTTGTAAATGCTGAAAATGTTGTGGACTTGAAGTGGTTTCCATTGATTTTGCATATACATCCCCATCAAAATACAGATGTTCTTCACCCTCTGGAAACCTTGTGTCATGTTCCCTCTTAACTTCCTGGCTCTGTTCCCTCAACTCTTTCTCTTGTAAAAATGTCATTTGTGGTACCTCTTGTCTTTGTTCCCTTAGTTGTTTTTCCTATGGAGTTGTCATCTATGGTACTTTTGCAGTTTGTTTGGCTGCCTATACCACTATTGGCATTGCAGATGGTTTCATTCTACCCCTCATCATTTTTTGTGCCCTTACATATGTGCTCTAATGTTCCCTTTTCATTCCTAAGCTTAAGGTTCCTCCTTCCTCAACTTTGTTCTTCCTCTTAATAGCATTTTTTTGAGAGTCTATTGTAGCCTTCTTTTTATTTTCTAGTGTTGTCTACCCAATCTACCTTTTGCCCCTTTTTTGTTTTCACCAATGGAATAACATTCTTGTTGCTAAAATATTGTACCTTCTCCTTCTAATAAATGACAAATATAATGGTAGGATATTTGATGGAGTATGGCATCTTCCTTGTATTATTTTGTGTTTTGTTGGTGCTACATGTTTAGTATTCTATGGTACTGAAAGTGCACTCCTTGCTTTTGTAATAGTCATGCCTTTTTCACATAACATTGTTGCCTCCTTATGTTGTTGTAGTGTTAATCATTTCATCTCTACAATAGCAATGTTGAAGTATTATTATAAACCCGTTCTAAACACAATAGTTCAAAAAAAATTTGTGGTTGGTACTTGTAAACCATGAGTCAACTTTTGAATATGCTCACAATAAACCTCCACCTTCTTAGTCTCCTCTTATTTCATATTCTTCAACTCCATGCATATTTGCTCGTCATTTTGAGTCTTTCGATGACGTTTGCAAAATGCTTGTGTAAGGTTCGAAAAAATACAATTAGGGAATTTTGACATGTAATTATGATATTAATCTGATGTTGTACCTCTTAGCGTATAACTAAATGCATTGATGATATATTCTTTAAAAGTCTCTGCATTTGTTTTTATTGCATAATTGAAGATTTTGACACAAACATTTAGATCATCATCTTTTTGAAATCAAGATATTTAAAAGCTACCATGTTTGGCCTAACATAATGGCCATTTTTGTGATCAATAATTTGTGTAGTTATAAAAGATGGTTCTCCATATCCTCCTTTTGCATTCATTGCATCGGCACTTTTGTACCCTCCACAACCATTGAGCTCATCAGTGGTCGATCTGTAGTTTTGTTCACATGAATAATCGTTCTCAAATTGGTAAACACCATTTGAGGTGTCCGAACAACTCTAGTAGTTGCTATTGGTAGTGTCAAACTTTGATTTTATTTGATCCGCTACCCAATTTTGTTATAGATCCAATTAGTACTCCCCTTCTGACAACATCCATGTTGGGTGCAACAACCATTTCCATTCATGTGGTTGTTATACTTGTATCAAGTGATTGAATAGCTCCTATTCCAGCATGTTGTCTCCAAGTTTCAACAATTGCTGCTTTTGACATTGTTAATGAAGTGTTGATTCAAGGTCGACAATGTTCCATTTTTTGGTTACCCATTGGTATCCTTTATGGTGCAAAATGTGGATGTGAATAGCCCTCTAGTTTTCTGCTCTTAGTTTGAATAGATGGTTGAATTCGTCAATTTTGTGGTCCCAATTGGCTTCCCAATCCCATGCCTTTCAATTTGTTCTAAATTACAGGAATTCATCGTTCCTGTTCTTGTGGTTGATCCATCAATACTCTTGCCACATTTTGTAACTTTACATGTCTAGCAATACTTGCTATAATGTGAAAAAGCACAAAAGGACAATCCATGATTACATGTATTTCTTCATAGAATGTACAAACCTTTGAAAGTAATTTAACCATTTCCAAATCCATAGATTCATGATTTCGTGTTTCAGCTGTGTACTTTGTTTGATCCAACTTTGGATTCCTTTGATGTGAGCATGACTATGATATTTCATCCAACACATTCACCTATGCCTTCGCATACACAAATGATCGTAGGTAATTTTTTTCAATTTCCTTAACCACATTGATATTGGTGTTTTCTTTCACCTCCCAATTTTCCACTGGTTCATAGTAATATGGAGATGTAAACTGATACACAAACCTAGGTTGTATACCTCATGTAACATCATTTCTTCGGCTATTCACCGACTTTGGACTTGAGATTTCATGCAATTGATCAGATACTATAAAAGTCCTTATTCCATTTTGATCTCTTCAATTCTAAACCACAGATTGCAGCTAAGAAATATATTGCACCCATTCATTTGGGTGAGTAGTTGATTGCATTTCTTTCCATGGAGATTATTGTATATAATTGTGCCTTTTTTGAAGACCCCTACTCCATACTTCATGCCGTACCACCTCTTGTGGTAGAAATGACATGTGCCCTATAGGTCTTTCCTCTATTATCAAAATTCGTATGTTTAACATCAAATTCTAATATGGGGTTTTTGTAAGCTTGCATTCTCCTTTCCATTTTCAAGATTATCTTCTGTTTATTTTTCAATAACTTGCCAATTTGCCTCCAAGTCCAATTATTGTTATAAACTTCGAGTCACCATTTGATTCATTTTGTTTCACAATTCCTTGTCTTCAAATTTCGTAAGTCATTTTGTAGTCCTTACAACGTCAACCACTTAAACCTTTGATACTTTCTAACATACCCTTTTAAATTCTAAATTGAAAAAAAAAAATTACTCATCTAAACAATCTCATCTATAGTATAACAACAAAAATTGTAAAAGACCTTTTCATGACCATTAAAAAAAAAAAAAAAAATTCCCCACAAGATGGTCGCCAAATGGTAGAAGTGAAATTTAATTCCTACTAAATTATTCCACATTACTATAATAATAAATTTGCAATTCACATGCATACATTCAGTATTTTTACATTGATTATCAACACACTTAACATTTCCATTCATTAAAACACCAAATTCATGATTGTTTCATATAACCAAAATCTGCACTTCAAAATACATTGTTAAAAAAAACTATAGAAAAAAATTATAATTCATTTCATCATTTTTGATACTACAAAGTCCTTACATCTCCTTTTATTCTTCCCAAAACAATGTTTAAGAATCTAAAATAATTTTTCCTTTTCCCCGAATCTTCCTTCTTTAGGCAATCCCAAGTCACATCATTATGATTCAAAACCAACAAGAATTCAAAATTCAAAACTACAATGCTCCAGGAATAATCCTTGTCTTAAATACCATGTTCATCCAAATCATGTAATCATCCAACCCCCTTAATAGCTACACTTGTATTGGCTCAACTAATCCTACAAGGATGGTGACCTTTTGTGGCTTATCCCTAATCCTAAAATCCCCCAAATAAAATGGTCCCCAAGGTTGTTGTACTTATATGGTTGGGGCATCTGCATCCACATAAATGTTTTACAGGGTTAAACACACACTTGGGGCCTTCACAACCATAAACACGACAAATGCAATCTCACTGGTCATCACCCCAGTCTCACCACCACAATGGTTAATCGATCATCAATCTAATTTCATCGACAATAGAAACAAGCATTGGCGCAACCTACCCATCATTAAACCCTACTATCTATGTATGGGCAAGTCAAGGGTCAAACACGACCTTTTCAATAATTAGAATTGGGTGGTAGCCTTGTCCCATACTTGACCATGAACCACACCAAGTAAAACCTTTGGGCTCATTGCGTGGTGCAACTAGCACATGTGGGAAGGCTCGTAACCTTTCACCCAAAGCTTTTTACTAAGTAGTATGCACAAGTTTGTAGGAAATCATCACACGAGCATGTGTTCACCCTATGATGTAGCCTGAAAGCACACAACCCAAAAACTTCCCTACCCCTTGATAACAATTAACAACCCATATAAACACAAACATAGGTGACATGTGCAAAACCCACAACACAAGGGTGAAGAACTCTTAACACTAACACATTTCCACCCATGAAATTTTTGTTCAAAGATTTACAACATGTATGCAAAAATTCAAAAGTCAATGACATGGCTTGATGGCATGGCATTCCACCACCTATGGGTATTGGGAATACTTACAGGTAAATCACATGTGTGTTTCTCCTACGTCCTATGCCCTCTTGTGCACCTCATGCCTCCCTACACCCCTCATGCCACACCACCAAAAACGGCTAGGAAATGACACTTCACCAGTTTAGTTGAAACTTCCTAGGATGATAACCCCCTTCACCATAAGAACAACAATGAAGACAACACCCAAAACATGCGTCATATGTAGGAGATATCAATTTTCGGGATTTTATGTGAAATAAAATCCTAAAAATATAAAAATCACTCTCTGGACTTCCAAAATCACAATCTCCAAAAATGGTTGTAGGCCCATTGTTGTGTAGAGCTTTCCAAGATGAATCCAATGACATAATAATCACCCAATTTGGGCTTCGTACGACAAAGTTATGAATTTCTGAAAAAATTCTCAATTGATTTCAAAATGAAATTCGAAATTAGTTAAATTAATTGATTATGTCCAGTCAGAATCTTTCGAGAACTCAACCTTGGTGAAGGTGATGATAGCCTTTAGAAAGATGATTCAATGACAAGTTGTGACAAGACCAAGTCATGCATATTTTTTGGTCACTAGGTATGTGTGTAGAATGTCTCCTTTGATCAAGGTGAATCTTATTTGCTTAGGAGGTCACAAGTCTCAACCAAGAAGAGACCAAATATTATAATCTGTTCCAAATGGACATGTGATCCTTCATTTGTTTCTTAATTGAAAAGTGCGCATGGCTATTTA
>Ga0116227_10003393_pt1 | contig 35433 bp, 27 predicted proteins | sample S1TSphgellanicum_FD_89693 | JGI IMG/M metagenome (GOLD analysis project Ga0116227, IMG submission 89693) | Host-associated microbial communities from peat moss isolated from Minnesota, USA - S1T2_Fb - Sphagnum magellanicum MG | ecosystem: Host-associated > Plants > Peat moss > Unclassified...
AAAAAAAAAAAAAAAAAAAAAAGAAATTGGGAGGCACCTCATCTAATTAATAGTAGAGGCGAATACTTGTATACTTACCATTAGGAGTATATGAATATGCAGCCTCCAACTACTCAAGTGACATGCTAGTGACAAGCATGTGCTCCATAATTTCAGTTGGTTGCAGTTGATTTTTAATGCCGGATTTAGGGATTCTTGAACCTTCTTTCAAAACATCACTGGGGGTTGATGAATAATGCGTACTTTCACAGATTTACTCAAAGAAATGGGTCTGCACTCTGCACACAATAATAGTCTTAGTTCCAATTATCTTATCACAAATGATTATCTTTCACCAATTTGCTTCACCCCAAGTGTTCAGCCAAAGATCAAGGACAAAATTTCCCTCCCCTCTCTCCCCAATTAAAAAAGAAAACTCATGATCCCCCAATTAAGGAAATTAAAAAAAAGAAAAGAAAATCTAACTAACCACTCATCCAAGAAGAAGACACTCAAGTAAGTGTCCTGACTACTTACACACACAAAAAAACAGAAGAATGTGTTCCAATTCAATTGGGCCAACCTCATCCTCCCACATGCAGCAGCATCTTCTCTTGGAAAATCTTTAAAAAAACAAAACCCAACAATAGGATTCAATAGTAGAATAGATAGTCTCATATCATGCCATGACACAGCAACCCCACGATAATTTCACCCCATGATTTCACGTTTGCTGCTTGGGACGCTACTCCCAAGCACCACCTATTCATTCAATCCTTCCTCCGCCAGTCCCTTAACGAGAAACTCACCATTCTGGCAAAATAAATCCCTTTTCTGCCCCCAAATGAAGAGAGGAAGTCGTCACTTTGTCACATACTAAAACCAGAGGAGTCCCCCAAACAAAACGATGTTGGTGTTTCGTCCTTGTGCCTAGGGGCTTTGTCAATTGCACGAGCTTTTCGAGCCTGGAATCAGAACGCAAATCAAACTGGAGCGGGCCCCAAATAATAAGGGCCCCCATTTCGTACCTCCCGTGTCCACAAGGGCCGGTTGTTTGCTTCAGTCCTTTCTCAGAGGCCTAAAGAGAGTCATGGAGTAGGATACGATCCCCATGATATGGGAACGACGGATAATACAAGGAGAAACTACGGACTGATGGGTAACGAGAGGGACTTGTGGTCAGATTAGCAGCTGGCCCTGGGGCAAAGATGTCTGGATTTCCTTCATTCTCATTTTGGGCTTCGCAAAGTTTTTTGGTTTTTGTTGCAGCGGACGGATCTCAGACACAAAGAAAGCGGTTTGCTTTGAGCGTCGATCGGCTGATTGTTGAAACCTCAGCAAGTACTAGTGTGCTGCGCATCCGAATCGAAGCAGGTTTGTGATCAGGGGATTGAGATTTGGTTTTTTATTTTATTTTATTTGGTTGGGGGTGGTTTTTGGAAACTTGGAGTGTGGTGGAGTTTCGGTGAGCTTAAAATTCCTTTCTTTTTTAGTTAGCAGAGTGAGAATGTGACCTTTTGCTCCCGGATCTGGGGGGTCTGATTGCTCTAGTTCAATGAGCTTTCTTGCAACTCTTTGGCGTTGCATAGGACTGGAAATTTTTTTAGCTCCTTGAAACCTGTTTGGGAGCTAGAGGATCTTGTATTAGATCCTGTGCTACCTTTGCGTAGATATCAAGCACAGCTCTGTGTGTGTGTGTGTGTGTGTTTTGGGTTTTCCTTTTTGGTTTTTGTTTTTGCATTTTCTTTTCGTTTCTCCGGCTGCAAGATTTCGCAAATTCTAGTGATTTAGAGGCCGTGAATGATGCTATAACATTAGCCAGATTTTGCTTTTCAAAGAATGAAATGCTGTTGCAGTTGAATTTTATTGCAAGACGGCTCAGATCTTAGATCTTGTGACATGCCGATACACTTTTTGAGCCCACGCACGGGCCATTGTTTTAGTTTTTTGTAAACTGAATATTGTTTGCACATGTTTTGTTTTCGTTCTGCAGAAGATCAGCTCTAGATCTGCGTCGGGGGCGGGGGAGCGAGGGGCGGGAAGCTGCATTTAGAAAACTGAGTATAGCAGAATCTACCTCTCAATATTCACATCGGCAAAAATGGTTGCGTCATTGAATGGAGGCCATGATTCACAGTACAAGTTTCTGATATACGGAAGGACGGGATGGATTGGCGGGTTGCTAGGAAAGCTGTGTGCAGAGCAAGGGATAAGCTACGAGTATGGTGCAGGTAGGCTGGAGAACAGAGCCCAGATACAAGAGGACATAGATCGAGTGAAGCCCACGCACGTATTCAATGCTGCAGGGGTGACAGGACGCCCTAATGTGGACTGGTGTGAGAGCCACAAGGTAGAGACCATTCGAGCCAATGTGGTAGTCACTCTCACTCTGGCAGATGTGTGCAAGCAGAACAACCTTCTCTTGGTCAACTATGCTACTGGCTGCATCTTTGAGTACGATGAAGCCCATCCCCTTGGCAGTGGCATTGGATTCAAGGAAGAAGACACTCCGAATTTCTTCGGTTCTTACTATTCCAGGACCAAGGCTATGGTAAGCTGGAGCATTCTTCCCTCCTCAGGATCCAAGCTGAGGGTTCAGTTTTACGTCAATTGATGTTGCAGACACTGCGTTGATTTGAGTATGTATGTATGAAGCGGATGTTCATCGTGGCAGGTGGAGGAGCTCTTGAAGGAATATGATAATGTGTGTACATTGCGTGTACGGATGCCCATCACAGGGGACCTTACAACTCCCCGCAACTTCATCACCAAGATCACTCGGTATGAGAAGGTGGTGAACATCCCTAACTCCATGACCATTCTGGATGAGCTTTTGCCGATATCTATTGAGATGGGCAAACGCAATCTGCGAGGTATTTGGAACTTTACAAACCCTGGTGTTGTGAGCCACAATGAAATCCTTGAGATGTACAAAAAGTATGTGGATCCCAATTTCACCTACAAGAACTTCACTTTGGAGGAGCAGGCCAAGGTGATTGTTGCAGCCCGCAGTAACAATGAGCTTGATGCCAGCAAGCTCCAGAAAGAATTTCCTGACATGTTGTCCATCAAGGATTCTCTCATTAAGTATGTTTTTGAGCCAAACAAGAAAGTCAACACCTTCTGAGCATCCAGTTCAGGGTTCCATAATTTCACATTTTATCAGCACACAATCTGCATCATTGATTTTCTCAGAGGCCTGATCTGCACTGCTGCTCTTAGCATTCTTCACATATTACTGAACATCTGATGTTTGTATTTAAATGAATATGTCATGTTTGTCATGCCCATCTCCCTAATTCTATCATGCATGTTGGGGGTCAGTTGTGAGGTATAAGAATCTAGATGCAAATGTTGTCAATGTCTATCTATATTTATGCTCTGGTGTAGTGAGTACACAGTAAGGCCCATTAGGTATTCTTTTCTGATTATTGGAAAACTTGGGAGGTGGGGAAAAGCTCAGGGGTACTGCAAGCTTTTTAAATTTATGTAGAGCCTTCAAGCTTTTGTTTACTTCAAAAGCAGCCACAAGCTGATTGCATCCTGGAGGAGCTAAATAAATCCCTGGTTGTGAATTCTGAACTCAGTTTCTTTCACAGAAGTTTCACAAACAGTGGAAATAGTCTTGAATTGCATCAAATTGGTCCGTCTCCAGAAGCATCCATCTGGATTCATATTTCAGTTACAAGTGACATTGTGTAGCTGTCAGGAATTCAAGTCTTTTATTGAACTGCCCTTGATGGTAGCTGGGATTGTAATCAAACAGGATTAGTTCATCCTTACAAAGCTATTACTGTCTTTGTGAATAATACATTATTTTCTTGCCAATTACAGAGCTAATTTAACAATCAGATTAGTGGCATGTTTAATATGCTTCCTGGATGTGCATTCTACAATGAACTGGTCCTTTACAAGAAAGGTGGGGATCTAATGTGTGGGTATACACCAATGTTGGTCGGGTCTTAGTTTCCTTAGAGACCCGCCAGGTCCGGGTTTCAGAATCTTTTCTGATACCTGACCCAGTTTGTTTCTTTTATTATTATTTTTACAACAGACCTGGGGAGGGTTTCAAAAAGTTGAATTTTTTTGTCCCCAGGTTTCAAAGTGCTGGTTTTTAAACACTTAATACCAATCAGTTTTCAAAGATGGTTCTTAGACAAAGGGTATCAAAAGTTTTGTTATTTCGAACATTTAATTTTTTATCTAATTTTTAAAAATGATTTCAAAATATCAAAAAAAATCAAAATCAAACAAATTTTACAAAAATTGCTAGAAAAAAACTGCTTTCAATTTCAATTTGTGACCCAATAATCCTTAGGATTTGCTAGGCCCTAAAAAACCCATAATAGGAAATATAATTTCATGTTTTGCCCACCATTAAAAAAGGCATTTTGATTTCTTTGAAATTGACGTGGTAACACCTAAAAATCAACATTTCCCTATTGACAAGTTTTGTGATTGGCTCACTTGTGTTGGGAGTTTGTTAAAAAATATTCAAATCAAATTTTGCATCTCCTATTTGATGTGCATGTCCAACTCTATATTGTGTCATTGGGTGTAAATAATGATAATATTTTTAAAACATAGGATATAATGGTTGTCCATCATATTCTTCAATAATGCTCACCCTTTTTTCACAACCAAAAAAAAAAAATCTTAAATGAAAGCTTTTAAATCTGGGGTTTAACATAAAACATAATATGTTATCATTATCATCCATCAACCTAATTTGGGTAGGTGAGTTTGTAATTTCTTCCCTACATTTCAAACAAATGGTAATGGCATACTACAATACATAATCTAATAACCAATGGTTATTAGATTGATTCAAAACACATGCATTCACAACATGAGAAAGACAATCCACAATTATTTGAAAAATGTGCCAAGTAAGAAGAGGGGGCAGTAATTTTGACAATATTATTCCTGTTGTAACAAAGGATAATAACATATTTGAATTGCAAGGCTTCATGGAACATAATGATTTAACTAGCATAACTACAATTGAATTTTTTTAAAATACTATATATGTATCAAACAAGCATAATTGAATAACAAAAAAAAGACTTAAATCAAGAAAGAAAAAAAAGAAAAGTAGTTTGTAAAAGATCAAAATTTCACTTTATCTTCATTGGAGTATTGAAGTTCCTAAGGTGAATGTTGAAATTTTAACATGCCTAGTTTCATTCTTGTTTGCCTTTCCTCAACTTTTTAGGCCAAATGATACATTTTTGCAAATCTGACCACACAATATTTCATAGAAATAAATCAATGGTTTTTGCAAACCTTTTCATCAATTGTAGCATTTTGACATGCCTTTAAAAAAGAATGACCAAAACAAATGCCTTGGAAACTTTCATCTAGACTTAAAATTTCACATTTAACAATTCATTTCAAGGTAATTGTCAATATAGTTAGATTTGACCCTTCATGTTTCACATATGTAATTTTTTCTCAATCCATATTGATCAAGCAATTTTGTTAGATTGGTGGTTAAGTTTTGACCACTAGATCCTATTGTTTCAAACAACCCAATAGTCACTTGTTTAGGTTGCCAATAAGATCCCAAGAAGTTAATCAAAAGAGCAAAAATATCATGTGCCCCCTTGGATATCCATAAGTTAAAACTTGTTGTTGCAATATACAATCTCCCAATTTTGGTAAAACATATACTTATTTCATTTTTCTTGTCCAATTTAAGTAATATCTCATGAGAAAATTGTTTTTTAGAAAGGAAGACAACTCGAGGACATAGATGTAAAATTAGAGGCTTAAACCAAACACTTTCCACAAATTGCAGTGGCAATTGATTTTTCATAATTATAACACCAAGGTCCTACAAAATGTTTTTTGTTATTCATTGTTTTGATTTAAAGGATCTTTGATAGAAAAAACTTAGATATTACATTTCCTAAAACATTCATTTTGTTTTTTACTAGTTGTTTTTCGAATGATCCTCTTATGAAAACATTTACTTTTTCTTCAATTTTTTTGATAATCATTGCATGAAAACTATCCACATGTTTTTTCAAAATTGTTATACCATATGTTTTATAATATGTTATAAATCCATTTCTTTCTTTTGTGTTTGGATTAAGAGCATGCACATGATTGTTGTAACAAAAAAAACATTTCATGACTTGAGGATTCTAGGATCAACTTTTTAATCATCATTTACATAATAAAAAGCCCAACAAATTGCATTCTTGTTTTGTCCTTTCCATTTTTTCCTTTGAACATGCAATGTTTGAAGTATTTTTTCCATGTTCAAAGGAAATACTAAAAGAAATCTTGTATTATGCAACCATTCAATTTGTAACTATATGCAACTAAATGTCATTTGTAACTATATTTTGTCATTTTATAACTAATCACTATCTGTTTCAATCTATTATTTTTTTTGTGACTATGTAGGTTAGGCAAGTTGATAAATAAATAGTTAAGTAGGTAGAAGTACCTATTATGTTTAATATAAGTAATAATTGCAGTAATAGTAAATTAAATTACTTACAAAATTTATTATTATCCAATAATTTAAATATTGTGTGCCACTATTAGTTAATTACTTAGTTAATACTTATAAATTGTCGGCCAGATAATTAATAATCATTTAATATAAATGATTAGTTGATATGATTAGTTAAATATTCATTAAATATTTTAAATATATAATAATAATTATTTTATTAATAAAAATAAAATAGTTTAATATTAATAGAAATGAACTAATTATTAATTTATTGTAATTATTAAATTATTACATATACTAATTAATACATTTACTATTATTTAATAATTTAATAATTTATGCTACTATTAGTTACTACCTAATTAGTAGGTGGTAATAAGTAGTAGGTAGGTTGTTAAGTGGGTAAGCAATTATTTAATGTTTAATTAATCAATTAGTTTTAGTTAGTTAGTTAGTTAGTAAATTACTTATTAGATATTTAGTTTACAAACTTGAAAAAGAAGACAAAGGATATAGGATAAACTTTAATTGCAACTTAAGTTTAACTTAGTTACAAACTAAGTTGCAAATAAAAAATTTATCCCATATGTTTTGTCTTCCATTTCCATCTTATAAAAGTATATAAGGAAAGTGTTTTGCTTGACATTTTTATATTAAAAATATGTGTAATTTGGGATGAACTAATGAAAGAGGTTTTTATTTTAGAAGGGCTCAACCTAAAATAAAATAAAATAAAAATATTTACATATCTACTTTTTAGTTTACCTACCCACCCACCTACTTACCTACCTACATACATGCCTACTTAAATATTGATTTAAATGTATTTTGGCCAAAATTCAATTAACATGCCATGCGGCAAATTTTTATTGTGCCACTTGGCATGATCTAACACCATCCAAAATAGATGAAGAAAATCTAATATGTATTTAAAAACATAATTAAAAAATTATTATGTTGCCATGTGGCATTTTGCAATGGGTTATAACAAAGTTGTAATAATGATGTTACAAACTTTATACAAATGGTCAATGGATGAAGGTGTACATGTTAATTGTATACATCATCCATGTGGAACGTGATGACATCATGTTAAATCATCATTTGGAACTAGATGTTATATGCGATTTCACTTATGCAACTAATGGAATTTTAGTTGTACATGTTGGTTGTAACTTATTTTTAGTTGCGAATTAAATTTTTTTTCTAATGAAATAATGAAAACAATGAAATTTATTATTTCTTTTGTTGTGTTTGTTTTATCTAAAAGTTGCCATTCATAATTTCATCTTCCACATTCCATTTAGACCAATTTCATTTTCACCATCAATTATCATTACATTTTCATTTTGTTTTGATTGCAATTTTTACAAGATATTAGATAGGTTGGAGGAGAAATTAGAAGTATAAATTTTATCAAAATTATGGGTTTTAGTTTTGATATCTAATTTATCCAAAAAATATCCAAAAAAAATTACAAGCAACTAAAAAAATTACAAACAAAAACTACAAGCAATTATAAGCAAATAAATAAAGGCAATTACAAGCATTTATAATATTTAGAAGAATGTTGAGGTAAAAGGCAAAAGATTTGAAAATAGACGTTTCATGTGAAAATTTTAATGCAAGTATGGTCTTAGTCCTTCACATGACAAAATACACATTATGTCAAATATTTATGATTCTATTTTAAAAGGTGTCTAATAGAAATAAATCCATAAATTGAAACACACATTTGAAATAAAATTACAACAATAGAAATTTTTTTTAAAACAACAAAATGAAAAAAATGAGGAAAAAAACACTTCAAAGATAGAAAATCTATAAAAAAAAACCTTGTTGTTGAAAAATGCTAGAAAATGTGTGCAACCAATGAAGTTGGAAATTCCACACCTACAAAGAAAAATGTAAAGGGGAAATATTACTTTGGAATCCCAAAGAACATTGACATAGCGCAACAATGAAACATTGACAAATACCAACAAAACACAACAAGGAGGCACTAACGAACACCGGGCGTTAGAAAGGTACTTGAACACCAATATAGGAGGCACCAACAAACACCAACAAAGCACAATGAAAAGGTGTAAACAAGCACCAATAGAACACATCAAGAAGGCACTGACAAACACCAACATAGTAAAACAAGAATGCATCAATGAATGTTAACAAAACACAATAGGGGGTGATGAGGAACACTAACAAAATGTAGCAAATAGGTGTTAATGAACACCAACAAAGTGTAACAAGGGGGGTGCAAACAAGCATCGACAAAACATAGTAAGGAAACGCTGACGAGCACCACCAGAGCACAACAAGGGAATGCCAACAAGCACCAATAAAACACAGTAATGGGGCACAAACGAACACCAATAAAATGCAACAAAAAGATGCTAATAAGTATTAATAAAGCATAGAAAAGGAATGTCAACAAGCAACAACAAAGCATAGCAAAGGGGCATTGATGAACATCAATAGAGCATAACAAGGAGGCAATGCAACAAGAAAAACATGCAAGCAAAATCTAAACAATGAGCACAAGAGCTAAAACAAATGAACACTAATTAACCAAGCAAAAACAAACTTTAAGCTTCAAACACCTTCAAAACTAAACATTCTCCTCATTTATAAGGTAAGAAAGGAAAAAAGAAAAGGTTAGGGGTGGCTTTACCTTTGTGGCACCTAACCAATGGAACCCTAATTTTATTTTATTTTTCTAACCCTACCTACCACTAATTTACTCACACTTGACACCTTAACCTTGTTAAATTTTTATACCCTAATAGGGTATGAAATTAAAAAAATTAAAAATTGAAAAAGTTTCAAACAAGTGGGTTCTCAGCCCAATGAGACCCTTTGAACATGTCCCAGAAAGGGAATGAACTTTTATGATACCTTGAGATATTCAATTGAAAACCAACTTGAAATCCTAATTAGTTCTCACCTTTTCTTGATACATGCCCAACATCAGTATACACAATAAACTAGGTATCACTCTGTTGTTTCTTTTACAAGAAAAGCAGTTAGATGTACTGAGCATATCACTATGTTTCATACCTATTCAACACATGAATCCAAGAAAGATTAATGGTCAAGATGCAGGAGTTGTATTAGGAATTAAGTTATCTAAATACTTTTATCCATAATGAAGGCTAGTTGTGTCTTCAAGCTTCAAATTTGAAGTTTCCCACTTCAAAAGAGGTAGAGATTACAACCCTTCTGCAAGTCCTTTCATTTTCCTCTAACACTAATGGGAAACAAACATTTCCAGTTTGCTTAGACTTTTGAGTACAAAAATCTAAATGTTTAGTTACATTTTCATTTTTGTTTCATTAAAGTTGTGTGGCCTACGTCTTGAAATTACCAACAATTTTGTATGCATTTAATGAATTGCCTAAGGTAGCCTAACTAATAAATTGTATTTCACAAAACATTTGTATGGAAAACCAAGGCACCTATCAGTAGGAGCATATCAATCATGACATGGTAGTGTAATTATAAACTTGTGAACAATGTATAATATATATTCATAAAACATTGATATGTGGCCAAGAAATAACATATTAATGAACTACTTCGCTTTGAAACAAAATACTACTTCATGCCACCACAATTCAAACTTAGAGAAATCAATTTCATTATGTCCATACTTCAGCAAGTCATACCCTTCATTATTCCTTGTGGAATAGTTGTTATGGGCATGTAAATTCAATTGTTCATCAATGTATAATGAACATCTAGTTGGAATATGGACATATGTGAACAATTGGACATGTATCATGGAAATATGATTACAATAAAAGAAGATGCATAATTCAAAATGGAATTTATTTATTTAGGATGAGAAAATAATATGTAAAATGATAGATGGATCATGGATGCAAAATCTTTTGTTGGGCAAGCTGTGAAACATCAATTCATGAACTTAAAATAATTACAAGTTGTGTTTAAATTTGGGTTAGAATCCAAAATTTTATGAATGTACATTAAAAAAAGGATGGAGATAAAATGTATAAACAAACTTCATGATATTTTAATTGGTAATTCATAGTTTAAATAATTAATCATTATTATTTATATTAAAATAACAATGTTTTGGAATTTAGAATAAATATTCAAGTGTAAAAATTTGCTCCACATGTTGTTGGTCAGATGTCTTAGATCAATAATTGACCAATGATAAACAAGTAGCTCATCGTGTAATGGCTTTGCTCAATGTTATATGACCATGATCAATATTTTATTCCAAAGACCAACTCCTTAGGAGGGAAAATAAAAAATCTTTAGGAATACTTTATTTTTCAAATTTGAATATTGAAAATTAACTAATTGTTTGGGAGGCATGTGCCAAACCTACCAAAGTACTATAGTATATGGAATGTTTGGAATCTAAATGTTTGGATTACAAAATTTGAATTGTATGTGAAATGTTTGGAATTTGAAAATTTGAGAACTAAAATGTCTGAATTAGGATATGTGAATACTTAAAATTAAAAACTGAAAATTGAAAATGAAAATGTCTGAATACAAAAAATTGAAAATTGAAATGTCTAAATACTAAAAATTGAAATGTCTGAATATTGAAAACTGAAAATTGAAATGTCTAAATATTGAAAACTGAAATGTTTGAATACTGAAAACTGAAAAACCATTATCATTCAGAACAATGGTCAAGTTGATATCTAAACACACTATTGTCTCAATCTCCTGCAAAAACCATCAAAATGTTCAATAAATTTTTCTATTACACATTGCCATGCCCCTGTTAGCTCCTAGCAAAATTGCTCTTTTCTATCTGATCTTTCAAACTTTTACAATAGGTCTATAGTTCATTTTCACTCCAAAAGTTCAACAACGGGACAAAGGGAAAAGTAGAGAATTTAAATCTAAGATATAAATATTTTCAATGCCCACTTCTTAACTTTAGGACCCAATGAGAAGAAAGACTGGAATCCTGACTGAGAATTTAACATGAAGCCTCCATCACCACAAACAACCACAACCTTCTTCTGTGGATGAAGGAGACAGGTTGTTGTCACCAATGGTAGTCCTACTCCCATGGTTGTTAAAGAATTGTCAAGGAGCAATGTGTTGGGCTCATATGCTTGCATACACACACTCCCTACATACCATCCCATCAACGCCTTCCAATTTTTTCCTTGTATGGTGCACCCAACAATCCTTATTAAAAACCTTTGACTAAGAAGACCACAAGAAAACAACTAAAAAATGTTTGATGCCAAGCTCTTCAATGCAAATGTATGATGATCATCTTCACCCATTTCTCATGATGACTTACAATGGGAAAATCTTTGTATTTGAAAAAAAGTTGCAACAGAAAAAAAAAGGACAAACATGAAAATGGAGAGTTATGAGCTGGAAGTGGATCAACTATTTTAACCCACACTTACAGTGTTCCCCTTCTCATTACCAGATACAACATTCTTGTCAACTATTGTTTTAAACAGATTAAACATGAAATCCTGGAATTGTTTTATGAAATTGTCAAAAGTTGTCTTTGTGTTTTAGTACAACCTCGAGAATATGTTGGAACTTTTGTTTGATCGAGTTGTTTCTGGACTAGCAGAACTAGCTGCAAGAGCAGTAGTACCTATAGTGAAGAGAGAGAAAGTGTTCAAGGTTGATAAATTGTGTCAGATTTTGTGGAACGATTGATTGACCTTTGAAGATCTTAGGTCAATTAGGAATATTTTCTAGTAGGGAGATGGATGAAGTACCTTCAACTTCAAGAAGTGCCTGCTTGAACTCCTGAATCTTTTGATTAGCCAGCATTGCCTCCCACACTTTCTTGTCAGTTGCCAACGAGAGCACCAATCCCTACACACATTTCCAAACCCAGCACATCAAGCCACACACATGCTTCATAGATAGCATTCTATAACAATTCCCTTGTATTGTCGAAACAACAGCATCCGGGATCCATCTATGTTATTTCTTCTTACAATTTGCACCAGTTGCCAGGATCCAACTTTGCTATTTCTTCTTGCCATTTGCACCAGGATCCTTCCTAACAAATCTATCTCTACATTCTTCACAAAGCTCCACATACAAGTTTCTCCATACAGATCATTCTTCCATCATCTTAGTTGCAGGAAAAGAACCAATTGAAGCCGAACATGGTCCTGGACAAGGATGGGGGAGGGAACTTACAAGCGAAGAGTGCTTAGCAGATCCGCAGTAGTTTACTTGACTTCCATGATGGAGGGAGGAGTCCTGAACACATAGTAATCCTTTTCTTCATCACTGACAAACTCCCAGTCATCAATCTCCCAAAAGACGGGCTTCCCTCGGCCAAAAGAGTTGCGATGCTGGATTGTCATCGCCTATTGGCACATGCATGAAGTCGCATAAACTAAGGCTGAAGAAGGCACTTGAAGTGAAGGTGTGATGGTACAAGCGCTTCAAAACGCAGCATTCGACACCACTACGGTTGGAGCAGTAGCAACTCTGACTACTTTACTTTCGCAACGTTCTTCCACATAATTCCACCTACCATCTTCAACAAAAAAAACCTCCTCTCACACATTGTTCCCACACAATTTTGTTTGCCAATAGAAGAGGAATTGTTCCAAGGTTGTGAGCTTTCTTCAACACACACTAGAGTACTTGGATCCCTTATGATCCTCTATCAAACTTTCTCCTTCCTCAATTTCCGTGCCGTTTCTTACCAGAAGAAGATAGATTAAGATGTCTTGACAATATATCCTCTTGTTCACAGCCTCACAATTAAAGAAAGCAACCCATTCCGACTCAAGATCAGGGGCCCAGTCTCCTGGCGTGAGAAAAAACACTAACTGTGCAACAGCAACGATGATCGCTGGTTCTTGTTGCCGAGAGAGAGAGAAACAACGCCCGACATTCCGTTGGGTGTTTGTTGTCTGTCATTGGCCACTCCTTGCAAAACAAGGCATAGAACTCGTCTCGTCACCGGGTCACCTAGGCTCGACCCGATCTGTTTTTGGAGAGTAAAGCTACCACTTGAGCCTGCTAGCCCATTTCACACTAAAAAATTGATTTCTGGTTATCTCCTAGCCCACTTCACACTAGAAAAATGATTTCTGGTTATCTTCCAGCACAATTCACACTAAAAAATATGATATCTGGTTATCTTCCAGCCCAATTCACACTAAAAAAATGATTTCTGGTTATCTTCCAGCCCAATTCACACTAAAAAAATGATTTCTGAATATTTCCTACATTGGATGCAGTCTATTTTATGTAGGGTAAAGCCCTAGACTGTTGGCTTTATCAAAATTTGGGCCCACAGCAGAGGGCTTTACCCAAAGTACATATCTGTTCAATTCTATCTCTATTTTTGTTCCAATGATACAATGTTCCCTTAATGTAACTTAGAGTTACATTCACCCAAACATGGAAAAATTCCATGTGAAATTTTTCATTTTGTGAATACTTGTCATCTTCAAAATCTTGCACATATGTGTAGTCTCTTCCCTATGGGCAGAGCCAATATTTTTATATAAGTTTCGTCCAATTCATTTTGTAAGGAAAAATCATTACATATAGGCTCATTTAGGTTCACATGAAAGCATGATTACATGTGTAAACCCAGGGAAGTGACATTGACCGTTTTAGTCTTGGTATGTGACTGTGGTTTATTGATATGTATTGCCATTAAAAATATATTATTCAGCTAACCTTCTTAGAATTATCCATTTTGTAGGTTTGGATACTAGTGGTAAATTGATTTGCTAGTTTGGACAAAAAGTAATGTAGTATCCACTTTGAAACAATCAAATCATACATAGGCTACAATGTGAATACTTTCACTACTCATATCACAATATAATAGTAGATGATGGAAAAAAGTATAATTTCAAAATTAAAAAACGAAATCATTATTTGAAAAAAATAATTATTCATTTTGTCAATGTGGAAACTGACCCTAGGCTACTGTAATCAAATGAGAACTATGAAAGAATAATTTCACCCACCAAAGCATCAGCAAAGACAATATTAATGTTGAATCCATCTTTGAACCAAAATATGAATATCTTAATCCAATATTGTCCCACACAATTTTTTAAAGAACTTTTCAAATTGAGACCCTGCATGAATGACTTCCTTCCAAAACAAATTCCCCTAATCATTCAATCCTCTCCATTTGCACCTGAAGTTCTTTGAAACAATTGCATGTAAAATATCATTCTTGGGTAAAGACCACTCTTCATTCATCTCTAAATGTGAAAATTGTAGCCATCAAACTTCTCAATCTGAACATGGAAAGGAACATGGCATGATTACCACACCAACTAAAAATGAAAACTTCCATAGTCTACTATATGTGTTTTAACTTCACAGATGTTCAAGCCAGTAATGCTTTGTGATAGTCTTCACTTGTGATGTGAAAGCAAGACAAAACTTGGTTGTCATGGATTGCCCAGTTTCATCGCACCATTGATCCAAAATCCTTGTGGCTAAATATTTTTAGCACAAATTTGTGCCCTAAGAGTCATACATACTACAACCTTGCTCTGTTCCCATATGACATTAAGCAGTTGCCAAGAAATGGATACTATGGATATGTAACTTACGCATCACATGCCACACAATCACCATGATTAGTTGTTGTTCTTCATTGATGGATAAAAGCAAAACCCGGCATCATCACCTGCATTTGTTTGTAGCCATATTTATGGTTCGCATTTATGCGTGATGAAAACCACTGCCAGAGTTGACTGAGCAATTTATTGCTGCTTTGTCAGTGTTCTCAGAGCAGATGATCCAGGGTAAAGAATTGACCCTGTTTTTTCTCTTCCTTCATAAGCTGAACTTAAGATTTTATGTGGATCACATCCTTTGTTGCGTTCCTCAAGTAAGCAAGCCAAACATGACAGAAACCCAGACAACTAAACAAAGATCCAATGAAAGTTGATGCAAAATCCAAGCAACCCTGAGAAGAGTTTTCTTTGGGTTTGCTTGTTCTGTCTAACTCCTCCACTGTTGAGTCTAACTGATTCATGCCTTGTTACAGAAATTTGCACCTTTAAGTTCCACTTTTTGGAATTCACTAACACAGAAAGAGGTTTGACAATGAATGCAGTCATAACATTATGAAAGTTCCTCATAAAGCTTCAGAGCATCATCCTCATCAGAAGTAGCAGTGACAAGCTGCCATGACGTGCCACTGACCTCATCAGCCCCTGACAGTGGGTGCAGATAGGTATATAATAATGGGCCTGAAATTTCAGGCAAACCATTATACAAAGTCTGCATCCTGAGTTTCTTTGCATTTCTGGAAGCAAGGGGAAGACTCAGTCCCCATGCTGGCTAGCACTCAAGAGACATATTTGAAGAAGACCATCTTATAGACAATTCATTGCCTGTGCTCTTCCCTCCCAAAATACCTTTAGAATGGATTGAAGAGCCTCATGGAACCTGAAATCTTGCATAAAGCTTCATATGATGGTTTTGCCGAGGATGAAAAGAGTAAGGGAGAAAGTAACCCCAAACATTGCATATAGGAAGCCCCGGTCTAGCACAAAACCATAAAGTGAAATTCCTGCACGTGAATGCTGTAAATATGTCACTGCAACATATCCCAAAAACCCCGACATGTAACAATCCAATGTCAGTCTCACATAGTTTCTCAGAATTCATGACCACCCACCAACTCAGATGTTTCTTGCTCCTACATGGCCTGTGATTTTGCTGAATTACAATCTGCCTCCATGACTGGTAACTACAAGTGACACAAAATTTGTTCAGCATTTGGAAAAATGGTTACAGAATACATCACATTCTAATGAAAACTAGTTAAGTCTTCAAATAGATCAACATTGGGTGTTAAGTATCTCTTGTAAAAATCAGCCATTCTACGATTTATGACCCAATCTAAGTGTTGGTGCAGAAGAGAATATTATTTGAGAGCCAGATCTGCCAGACTAGGTCAACAGACCATGATAAGGCCAAGAAAACCCTAAATTCCCACTTTACAGACCCTTGAACATTTTGTTATGGGCTTCAAGCTTCATGGGAAGAATTAGTTCTCAGGAGGTTGTTGCAGGATACATCTAGCTCTACTCTCAATTGAAAAGCCTTTCTGCCTGTACATCTGGACATGTTCAACTGTGACTTACTGGCTTCAATACATGTCTCTTGTCATGAACAAAGTTGAGGAAAAAAGAAAAGGGAAAAGAAGATCAACAGTGTACACAGATTTTCAGGACCCTTGAAACTTACCCAAGGCCTGGCGCTTCTGGTAAGCCTCAAAGTCATGAATTGATTGCTCAACATCTGATTGGATTCTTGGCATTGAGGATTCAAGATCATCACATGAGTCATTGTACAAAAGAGGATGAGCTGGTCCATAAAGCACTGCTGCAGGCAATCTTTGTAACGGATCAGAGTTGAAATTATCTGCATCTGTGGATGCAGTCACAGCTGATGGATTACAAGTAGCCAAAGCATGCCATTGACTAACAATTCCTACAATTCTTTGAGCTCTGTGTGTAATCTTAGCTGCGCCATGAAGACATAAGACAAGACCTGTTAACTGCACTGCTGAACATACCTGCCAACACCACAAATGCACATAGCACATTGATCAGCAGGGAAGAATTCAGTTCATGACGGAATGTTCACAGCAAACATTACTGGCAAGCTTCATCAATCAAGCTTTCGTCTATAAGATGTGGAATAGAAGCACAACACATGGTAGGCAGGCAGGCTCCACATTGCTGATTTCAAAGAAAACAGCAACACAATTGTTGAACCATCAATTCACAAGTTACTTTGCATCCAAGAATCTCAGACTACAACTAAGAGTTTCTCTGTCACAATTGAAGTTCAATAGCAAGTTGTAGTGGACTTTGAACACTTGAGAAGTTGTAGGAGTTCAACAGCAACATATATGACATCAATTGAAGCTGATGAAGATGAGGAGGATCATACATACCGCAAGATCACCAGCCCTGAAGAAGTTGATGGATTTAGCAGATCCAAGAATCACAAAGAGAGAAGACATCTGGCTGAAGCTGATTGTGAACAGAGATGATACCATGAAGATCCGGAACCTGTGACTGATGGTTAGCAGCTGACTCTTTATCCTCAAATGCTCAGAGAGGATGACAGACACGTCGGGTGTGTCCTCCAGCAGCTTTTTGTACCCCTTGAGACGAAGGATTTGGAGACAGCACATCAGCCTGAATAGGACGCACATGAAAAGAAAAACTGAGGTGCGGTAGAGCCATGAGAGCATGCCGGTGGAGCACAGCAACACGTTCAGCCTTGAGTCGGCAGGAACGAAGGGGATAGAGATGGAAACATATATATACCACCACGCCCTGAAAATCAGCTCTATCACGAAGCAGGGCAGAAGAATCCATGCCAGTAACGAGAAGGCGCTCTGCAAAGCTCCATGACAACAGCCCCAGATCTCTTGTGGAGTCAGTGCACAAATCAATCAAATGTTTCTGGAATTGGAGATAGATACATTGCATTATGTGCGTGTGCAGAGAGAGACAGAGACAGAGAGCTCACACGAAGTTCTTGCTCATATCCGAGGCGAACATCATGGGACTCCTTGATGATCTTGTCAAGAAGAAGCGTCCGTCTGAGTCCATATTGACGAACGATGTTGGAGAGGCACAAGAATGAGACGGCAGCAAGGGCAGTCTCCGAGACTTGCACCATTTTTTCGAAGGGATGCGCGTGCTCTTCGCCGCATTCCGAGCAGGAGACAAAATTGTAGTTGAAAACCGGAACGACAAGAGTAAACAAGAAGAAAACAATCCACGACAAGACTACTTTGGTCGGGCTGGATTGGTCAAGTCCCAGCCATAACAATCCAGATCTGAAATGTCTAAGCTCGTCTTTGGGATTGGAGAGCAGCCTTTTGTAAAGAGCTCGTTTTGCCATGCTCCGCTCGCCGGCTTCAATGCATCGTGGGCTTCTCTCAACGTCTTCATCTTCAGCGAAGGCGATAATGTGTTCAAATCTCACCTTGGACTGCTTGATCTTTCGAGAGTCACTAGAATCAGACGAACCGTCAGGCGGGCATATATGAGTCGACGATGTGCTTGAACTCTCCTCCTGAGTATGCAGAATCAATGGTGTTAGTGGACCTTCAGCAGTTTGTTCGTCTCCTGCAGCGTATGTCACCTGCTTATCAATCATGCTCGCACCTTGCATGAGGGGAAAAACAAAGAACAAAAAAGACGTCGACAACAGCTCTCACGATCAGATCTCCAAGATCCTGCACATCAATGACAGCTCTAATTTGCCAACAATGTTTTTCCTCGTAATTAAGACCTCTAGAGCTGTTTTCATAACGTCATGATAAGCATTCCACCGCACTTTGGCACAAAATTATTGCATCAGCCGTCCAAGAGCATGATCATCAGCAAATGTTCCTGCATTTTAGACGTATATATTTCCTCCTCGTGAAGGTCATAGAACTAGAGAAGTTGACGAAAACATGAAACTTGAGAGCTGAGAACTAGAAAATGCAGTAATGAGAAGAAGAAAACGGAATCAATCCAGTTCTTAAGAGCGATATCTGGATGAGATGAAGAGCATGAGACTTGCATTGCAGTTAGTTCATATGAGATCAATCACAAATGCAGCTCTTCTCAGTGTGATGAGAGATGAAGAGCATGAAATGCAATCCAGCCCAGGAAATTATGACTCTGTGTTCTAGCATAGTGCAAACTGGGCACAGCGGAAGTCACGGGAAGGAAGAGAGAACGCCAAGGTCGAAGCTGAAGGGGAGAGAGAGAGAGAGAGAGGAAGCCGAGCGGATGCAGTGCGGGCGGTGGAGATCCGAGAGGTGCGAGGAACATGGGAAGTAAAACATGAAAGGAGGTGGAAAACGGCAGGGCACGCGGCAGCCATATCCACGTTCTTGGTGGCTAAATGGGGGAAGGGGGCGTACAATCCGCTGCACTCCAAACTAAAATTCACGAAATCTCCGGACCGTAATAATGTGCTCACGCCCAACTCTGGTACCCATTTTGTAGGCTCTACCTCTAAGGGAGAGACTACAGGTCATTTGGTCTTCCGTTTGGAGGAACGTTCACCAGTGTTCCTGTGAATTGTGAGTTTTTTTTAGTTTTTTTTTTTTGGAACTTCATGGGACGGTTTTGTAATTTAGCCCATTTTGGGAACTTCATGGAACATTTTGTATTTTAGCTCTTTTTTTTTTCTTTGGAATTCATGAAATGTTTCCTGTTTTAGCTGTTCTTGTTTTGTACTTGACATAAGGGGTTCAGAGCAACTATGTGTTGAGCCGCTTTTTTGTTTCGAGAGCATGAAGTATCTGGCTGTGTGAAATATCAGCCCTGGTGAACCAGCAATTTACCTTCTTGAGTGGTAAGGCCTCCTAGTGACTATATTTATCTCAAAAAATTTGTTAAGTTTGGATGCAAAGACCCGAATTAATTAAGTCCGATGTCAGGATATCTACATTGTTTAAAACCAGTTGAATTTTTTTTCAAGGTTTTCACAATGTTAAGTGTAGTACCTGCTTAAGTGCTGTTGCCTTGGTGAGACTCTATCTACACCCCCCATTGAGCTCTGTTCTGTTTGCTTGTTTTGCTCGTCTTCTTGCACATTCGACCCTGCATGGTTCTGCATAAAACCACAGGGTTCTTCGCACGGCTGCACTTGTCAAGCCCAGAAAGGGCACCTGACAGTGCTCTCGATACGGGGTATTTAGTGTCTTGTGTTGCCTTGGGTGAACCAGCAGGCACACTGATACCATAGTAAAAATCCCAAAATTCATTGAAATTATTTCTAATTGTTACAAATATCCCCCGCTTAGAAGAGTTGTCCTTATTTCCCTTTAATTTTATAGGGTAAACAAATATGAAGAGATGCATTCAAAATTCCACCCAAACTTATTCTTTCTCATATTTTTAAATAGTCTCTACCAACCAATAACAACATTTTGTTTTTTTTACGTTGTTCTCATGAATTTTGTCAAGCTGATCTATTTAAAGTTGAGTCCAACAAATTCGAGGATATTCTAAAACTTTTTGCTTTATGTTGTCAAGTGAGATCTCAAATGTACATTTCATCCATTTTCAATTTTAAGATTGCTTAGGTCCACAATACCATTTGTAAAATGAACTTGAACCACAAGTTCATCTGCATTTAATCATTAATTTTTAAATGCCTTGGGACAAGGGCTCTCAAGCAAATGAAATGGGAATTTAAGAATGGGAGGAATCTTACCCCTATTAAGTTGGAGACACATTGAAGGATAATAATGATATTTTTGTTCCAATTAACTTTTTCTTGGTTTCAAGATTAAAATGATTAATTTTTAAAAAATAAATTAACCTTTATCTTATTCACATAAAAGGATGTATAAAAATATCATAATACCATAGTTGCAAGTTAGGGTGACTCATTTTTCACGAGTAAAATATTTTAAATAGCTCATATTTTAACATTAAAATGACAAAAAGTTTTGAAAATCAATGTTAAATGGAAATTATTTTGTGATTAATGAACTAAAATAGTTCATATGAAAAAATAAAATTAATATACATGTTTAGGAAAAAAAAAACATCTATTCAAAAATGATTTTGATATGGACTTTTGAAAATATGACCCATTTCAAACCATCCATAAGTTCATAACTTTTTTTGATTTATTTTGTTCCAGTAATTTTTTTCATTTATGGTTTTTTAATAATATATCATATGTTAAAATGCATGTATGTAAAGGCCCAAACAAAAAAATTAATTCATATATTTTAACTTCAAAAACCAATTACTATATATTTGGTATATACATGGTGCTTTTAAAAAAATGTGTCTTTTTATTCAAGTTGAAAATCCAAATTTAACCACAAATTTAACATAATATTGTTGAATTTAGGGCATGATAATAGCATGTAAGTGCACAATATTTAACAAAAATTTGCATTGTGATGCAAAAAAATGATCCACTTTATCTTGCAACCACCCAATGGGATTAATTCAACCTTGCATTGAATTGTTCAAACAACACATGAAAAAATTAGATAACATAGATGCATTTTATGAAATCAACAATTCAAATATTCATGTTGTCATCCAAGCCTTAACTCCAAATCTTTGTGTTGTGTCTCCAAAGAATCGTGAATGTGGTATAATTCAAACATGTGCATATTTTGGGTTTCAAAACCTTGAACTAAAAGCCCCAAAATTAGCCCAAACTCAATGAATACCATGACAAGATGCAACCATGATTCTTGTTAGAGTGGCCGTTTCAACCATGTTTGATACAACCAATTTGATATTCAATAGCTTTAGTTTTTCCTCTTGTCATTATATTTTAAATTGACATGATACGTTTGCAAGGAGTTCCAAATACTACACAAATAATGTAATTATAGTTACAATTCTACTGAAATGATCTCAAGTATATGCCAACACATAAGAAGCTTGTCTTGCATTGTAACACCAATATGTTTTTTAAACAATATCCAAACCATTTTCCTATACCATTGTGACACCAAATCCTAGAGTCATGAAGTCATGCAAAGATTCAATTGGAATGTCAACTTGAATGCTTGAAAAGTTTGATTCATATTTACTCTCACGTATTATAAACACATTGAGTTAGTTGAAAGATAAATTTTTTTTCTAATAGAGCTTTGTTGTGCATGAGACATACATAGTCTTCAAGACCTACATGACTTCAAGACAATTCAAGTTGTATGATTTCAAGCTTAATTCCCAAAATGATCTCATCTTCTTTTTTATAGCACTTGGAATAGTCAAGAAATTAAACACAACAATGACCAAAAAAAACCAACAAATTAAAACTTCTTAATTAGAACATGGAGGGGGTATCTTGATCTTTGAAACTAACCTCCTTATTCCATCTTTATTTGAAATTGAATCTAAGAAATTTGTAAATATATATTTCTAGAAACAAGGTACACCAACACATCTAACCCCACTTCAACTGCAATGGCACATAATTTGCCAATTTATTTTTGAGTTATTTTATTCATTTTGTGTGAATGGGTTAAAGTTAGAGGTAGTTTTATTCCCTTTATTATTGTGGTTTGATTTTAGCTTAAGAATGAGAGGAATCTTACACATACAAGGATGTGTAAAATCAAATCAATGTGAAATCCCTCTCACTTTTAAGGAATAGATGTATGATGTTGTGACCTTTGCCTTTCAATTCAAGACCAAAAAATTATAGCAAGCTAGAAAGAATGGGTTGTGAATGAAATTAATACATGGCATTAAGGTTCAAACTAATGCTAGCTAGTTTTTCCTTTTTTGAAGAACCTTTTGTCATAATTTTGTTTCAAATTTTTGAACTTGTGATTTTAGTTTTGGCAATTTGTTTTAAATTTATGACTAAAATTATAACATGACTACAAGATATATAGTCCCCCCCCCCCCATTAAACTTTGACCAATTTAAATTTTGATCATTTACATTAACTACATAAATAATTAAGCAAACTAGGCTAGGTAAGTAGGCGGCTTAAACTAAACTATGTAAACAATAGGCTAGGCTAGGTAGCCTACTTAGCCTAACCTAGCATACATACTTAATTTAACATATGTACTAACCTAGTGTACCTACCTAAGCCAAAGTAGAGTAAGTTAAATAAGTAATTAAATTGGTTATGTAGGTTAATTGATTAAGTTAAGGTTCAGGCTAGGCATTGGTCAATGTAAATACCTACAAATTCTTTCCTATCTACCTACCTACATCCTATTTATTACCTATTTTCTTGCATAATTACTATTGTCGATGTGAAATAAACACATGTTCATATTAATAGGTTGACCAAATTTTAATATTTTATGAATGTGTGGTGTATCAGTTAAAAACTTAATTTCTTATCATAAAGGTCAAGGGTTCAAATCCTTATACATGCAACATAGTTATTAAAAATCATGCTTTTTTTTATTGGGGTTTTTTTGTTTTAAAATACCCATAATGACACACATAAAAAAAATCACCTTATCAATTTGAACAAGTCGATTTGGACTTGCCAACATGACTAAGTAGTCAATTTGGACCATGTCATTTTTACTAATAGAGTGATTGAATCTTTGATTGGTAAACAATGGACCATTTGATTAGGTCAAATTTATACTTAATTAGAATCATTTTTTGAATTATTAATATTAAAAATTAATGAATAGGCAAGTAAGTAAGTAGGTAGTAAATAGGTCTAGATAGGTCAAAAAAAGTACTTAAGTAAGAAGGTGTTAGCCTAGGCTACCTAACCTAACCACACCTCACCAAACTACCTTAGTCTAACCAACTTACCCTAACCCTTTAAACATGCACATAGGTTGCAAGTGTAAGGAATTAAATCTAAAACTTTCATAGTGATAAACCAAGTCTTTACCAATGGACTATAGCATCAAAAATGTCCAACATTTTTCAAGTTTTTTATTTCACACATTTATTTCACATCACTAAACATAATGATTAAACCTAAATGGTCATTTTGATTAAATATTTGATTCAAATAAAAAATATACATGGTTTATACATGGTTTATGCACATATGATTTGATTATAAACCATTATAATCAAAAAATTACATGTACATGTCATTCAAGCCCTTAGCTTTTAGTTAAAATGTATATGTCTATTAATCAAAAATAACAAATTAATCAACTTGAACCTCTTGGAAAACCATGATTTGTAATAGTGATATATACATGCTTAAAGGGTTAACTTAACCTAGGACTAATCTAAACTAAAGGTTTAGCTAAGATAAGGTAAGGTAGGGTGGTAGTTCAACATTAAACAGTTTAGGATCACAGGCATGTATGTGGTTCTGTATGAGGTTCTGTGTTTGTGAGAAAGATTGAATACAGGGTTGATGTTATGAGTCTGAATGTGATGTTCCATAAGGTGCTTTGGATTTCCTGCTGAGACATGAAATGTGAATGGGAAAGATGAACCTCTGACAACAGGACCAATGAAAAGCTTCGATTTACCAAAGTTCATAACAGAAAATGGTATGGCATGGCATGACAAGTTGATTTCAAAGATCTTCAGAGGTTTGAATGACTTTCCAGCTTGCATCACGCCCAGCTCATAGGTGGCTCTTGTGGAGATGCTCACACCCTTGTTCTCACAGGTCTATCTCCACATCTCTATCTCTTTCTGGACTATGCTTTCTGAGTTTAGGGTTCAGGGTGTAGGGTTTTTTTTTCTCTTGTGCTGTTTATCTCCAAATTTTCCTCCACTGATGTTTAATTGCTATTATACCATTGTGAATCTGTGTGATTTTGCACCCAAATTGGAGTTCTATGCCCAAAAGGAAACTATTCCAATTCTGTCAATTGATGACTAGATTCACAGGGTTTGTAAGCTTAAACCTTTTGGCAGGCCCAAGTTGTATTTTGAGAAGAACTGGTCACAATCTGATCAATGAGTCTGCACTATTATGGATCATTATGTGGTTCCATCTTGAACAACGTTCAAGTTCTAGCTGGCTGAGAATTGAGGAGGGAGATTGAGCCCATGCTGTTGATTGCAGAGGAGGATGGTCTAGTATATGATCGAATGCATCCTGAATGACTGAGCCCAGATTGGCATGCCTCTGACCATAGGGCACTCCTTGGTAAATCCCAGCCATTTTTTGTGAAGTAATATGCTTGATATGTAGCAATGATGTTGTTTTGATTTTTTTCTCAACGGACCTAATTGTATTGGGAGGCTTCTCTTGGGGAAGAGTAGGAATGCAATCTGCAGTTTCAGTTGTAGCATATTAGTCTCAGCTTCCAGAGGTGGGCAAGATGGACTTATGTGGAGAACTCATGGAGGTGGTGGATTTACCAGGCTAGCACACAGTTTAATTGTGGACATTGCTGCAAGAGCCTGTGACACAGCTGCAGTTTCTGATTCTTGCTCCAGCCTTGGTGTGTGATTCTCACAATGAAGTTGCTCTCAAGTTATTCTGTTTGATCTTCCTCTAGAGCTTCCTCTAGAGCATGGCATTACTGTTCTGAAAACTAGAAATCTGTCTTTTGTGCTCAGAGAATGATGGCGAAGATCTGTGTAGGGCAGAAAGTCACAGGTACCTTAGCCTTGGAAAGAGAAAACTTTGACCAAGCCAGTGTTTCATATGATCTGACTGCATTGTCACTATTTAGGTGAAGCAAGCAAAGAGGATGATATTCACCCCAGTTTCTTAGATATGACTGCAGTTGAAAGAGGAAGCAAAAGAAGTTGTTGAGCAGGTGAGGTGGGTGGCACAGCAGCTGGATATTCTGAAGGACTTACAAATCAAGATGATGGGTCTTGGCTCTGAGCACACACTAGCCCTCCCTCTCTGGACCAGCAACAAACCCTGTGAGCTCTTCAATGCTGTAGTAAATGAAGAAAATGATTGTTTTGTGAATTGCTTGCATGGTGTGTTCAGCCTGTGTGCCACTTGCTTGTGAGGTGAGGTACTCAGCTGGGAGGCAAGCTTGAATGGATGCCTTGGACATGGACATGGACATAACTCTCATGTTCAGCACATTTCCAGAACAAGCTGTGTATCTCCTTTGTTCTCTGTACCTTCAAGGTTGGTCACTTGACAGAGTTTGGATGTAACAGCTCAATGCACATGCTCAAAAATTGTGTGACAAACTTGGTGGTTTTCTATTTGTTAATGCAGCCTCTCCAGAATGTCAAGACACATAAAATTGCTGCCAGGCTCGTGCATTCAACCTGCCTCAATGGTTCACTCTCTTCTTCTGATCTCCATTAGCATTGCAAGAATTTCTTGCCACAGAAAATCCAGGTAAAATACCTGCTGAGATGATATCATGCTGAAAGAGCAGGGTGAGTCTCATTGCATTGGAGGATAATCTATAGCAAGGTGCACTGGACATATGTGGAAATGGGTGACAAAGTCAGCTGGATGTTTTATCACATGCTTTGTGTTTGCTTAGTCAATATGGTGGAAAGTCAGCGTGTTGGTCAATTTTTGAAACTAATGTACATTCATTACCAGATCTGATGAAATTAGTGGGATGTTATGGTAGGTGGTCATAAGCATTCACAGGAATCTTCAATGACAACATACATGGTATTGAAATTGGAGGGGATGCTATGACCACTCTCATTGAAACCACACGTAATAGTCTTCTCTTTAGGGTTAGGGCTCCTCTTTTTCTGTCTTTCTGTTTGGTTGCTTTTACATTGTCAGATCTGAATTATCAATAACCTTATTAGCACTTGTTCTCTCAACTCCTTTTAGGTTCACTCAAATCTTAAGTATTGAGAAGTTCTCAGTATGTGTGAAGACATATTCCTTAGTTAATCTGCAGTGAATCCTCACTCATGGGAACGGGAACACTTTCAAGGGGGTGGGTAACAATTGGGATGCTACAGAACGAAGTTGGGTGACTGGATTTGCAACTGCTGTGGAGTTCACATCCAGAAGCTACCACACAGGTGCCATCTGTATGCCTCAATCACCAATTCTACTTTTCCTTGAATGTAAACTCCTTAACCCTCAGTCTTAATCCTGTAGTGCACTTCTCAAACTTAATGCAATTAGGGCATGTGAAGATACACAGTTGAAGAAAGATAGCCTTCAACTTTGCATTCCTGATCTGCCTGTTTGGTTCAGAAGGCAAGGAGATTGAGCACACTTAGTGGATCATTGTCGTTCTTGATGTTTTGAGTTCACAGTGTTGTATTCAAAGTGATTTCTTGTGTGGGCTGTTAGGAGATGGTCAGCTCTACATGTGGGGATCCAATGAAGACAGCTACCTAGGTTCTGGGTGTGCAAAATTTCCAGAACTGGTTATTAACTCTCTTCAGTTGGTCAGATGCAGCAAAACATGTTTGAAATTTAACTGCACCAGGGTCAATAAATGCCAAACACTCCGGATCAACTTGATGCTGCACACTGATACCACATACTGAAAGAGTCGCATGACTGTTGCTAAACTCTGATGATAAACACTGCACTTTCAGGTGTTGCATTGGTCTACTTTCAACCTAGATGGATGCATTGTAGACTATAATCTCCACCTTTTGATGCAGGTATATGAACCAAAGTTCATGGGTTGTTACCAAATCAAGTGGGTGGCCACCAATTGAAACCATGTCTTTTGTGAGAGGTAATTTCCAGTCCAACTTGATACTATAGATTCTACAATATTGGGAATACAATCTACAGTTATGGTGATAAGCAGTTTGAGATTAATTTAAGATCTGAGGATATATAGTTTTTCTGTAAAAGGCAAAAACGAAACTTATCATTGTCTTGTACGTCTGTTTGCCACTTGTGTTGTGTCATGACCTCTGATTTTGTGTTCCATCTTGTAGGTTTCATGTGGGTGTCACACACTGCTGCACATTGTGTATATACCCCTATGTGCCCCTTATTTTTCTCCTTTGGAGTTTCAGGGTTTAAGATTTGACCGCTAGGTGCTGGGGCCATCTTCAAAAGTTACCATCCACATTAGGAGTTGAGAAGCTCAAGACACAGTGCTCATTATCCAACAGTGGAGTTGGATTTCAGCTGCAAGAAGTATTTTCACATGGGGTTAGGGTGGCTCTCCCACTCCACTGATGGTTATAATTGCTTCAAGTCAATTGGTAAGTGAGCTTGCATCCTTAATCAATAACAAAATTCTTCCCAATTTGCCAAACTGGAAGAGATTGCAACCAGGACACATCTGAAAATTCTGCTTCACAATTCACATGCAGCAGTTTATCACCCAGTGTAATGAACGAGGTGCACCATTCCAGCAGGCCCTCCCTCCCACTCATACTGGTCCACCCTGGTTCATTGGTGTTTTGTAAAAAGTTCAATACACACAGATATCATGTGTCCACCTTAGCTTAGCTACCAGTCAAATTTGCTTGAATAATACTTTGCTTCACTTGGGGCATTTTTAAAGTATTACTAGGAAAGGATCATGTGCAATGTATAATTTTAAAATAGATTTCCTTACATTCCATGCAACCAATGGCCCTTTGAAGTACACTTTGGCATCATTACAAAATGCATTGAAGTTGGGAGGATCACTTGATGGAAAAATGAATTGATTTTGTGGAAATTAAGGTCCATTCAAATGAAAATATTGAATTACATTACATGCAACTTGAGTTGAATCCAAATTCTTAAATTGAATTCGAATACATTGACTGGAATCTGAATTCAATTCAATTGAAAAAAAATTAGATACAAAATTGGTGAAGTTGCAGATATCTTCATTATCAAACTAATGTAAACTATTGCTACACTTGGTGAGTCATGTTTGGTGGCTATTATTGGTTACCCTTGTAAACCATAATTATGTTCACATGCAAATTGTGCACCTTTTTGTTGTTCAAACAGTATCATGGTTTCAATTCCCAAAATGTATCATACTGGATTAATAGTCACTTGTAGATTGTGAAGTTCTAATAATTGGAACTGTTAGTTGGTCAGTGTGATGGAAAGTTTTTCACAACACAATTTCTTACATTTTTGGTACAATTTTCACATTTCGAAGGTCTTTCATATGTACCATTAATAAAACCTCCTACGCCCTTTAAGGAGGTCTGTCCATGGTCAACCTGGAAGCCAAAACCCATGTAACTATCAATCAACTGATTTGATTGAATTGAAGTTTGAAGAGAAAGTCGACTCTCATCATCTTCAATCTAGATCAATGTCTGATTTTTGTAATTGGACAATCTTTGCACTGTCTTGAGTGTTTGCTAATTTTAATTCCACGAAAGTAGAGCTACACCCACCCAATGGGGATACTCTTTTCATAATTGTATTAACCAATTTGAATTTGATAGAACATAATAATAAGGTGTGAAAATACTTGGATCTTTTATTGAAGTAACAAACGATAGAAAATTGTTTGTACAAATCTATGCAACTGTATGTCCAGGTGAGTTGGAATGTGACTTCTACAAATTAGTTTACGTGAAGCAAGTTCTGTCTAAATGGACATGGATATAATGAATCCCTTACAAATCGCAAGGTGGAAAAACTTCAAGGTAGATGATATCAATAGTGAAGCTACTGTTAGGAAGAAGGGACCTTTGAAAGGAAGTAACAAAAGAGGTTATAATTGTTAATTAAAGGTCAAGATGTGTTTTTTTCATGACAAAGAGGTCAAATTGTTGAATGAGAATTTGTCTCAAAAGGAAAACATGTTGTCACTTTCATATTTCCCACTTGATTGTTATGATGATCAAATATTCATCAATGGATGAGCCACATATGGGCAACATTTCAATTCATATGTACTATGAATGTGTTCATGGCCGGAAGATGATTGCCAAAAGTTTGAAATTCACATCTTTCCAATTTGGAAGGATCAACCTTTGAAATTAATTTTTTTCAAATCTGACATAAAGTCCGACTTCCTTAAGGTCTCCAAAACAAGTCATGTACATGTTTTGGAAAAATTGCTTATGTCATCAAGTAACAAACCACAAAATCATGCAAATATTCATGGGAAGAAAAATCATTGATTAAGTGTTAAAAGATAATGGATGCATTTTTAAAGTCCAAAGGCATCACAACATAATTGAGGGTTGCACACTTTTCAAAGGTCAACTATTCAATCATATGATCAAAGCTCCTGTAAAATGTTGGCATATCACATGATCTTGTGCTAAGAGGATCATATATGAAACGCATATCCTCTATTTTCAGAAAATTTAAATGCCCTCACTCACATTGAGTGAAAGCATGGTAAAGGGAGCTACTTGTGATCCTTGTGGCATAAATGAAAAGAGACAATCATGTAGGCCTTGGTATTTGGTATGTTGAATAGCCATGTAAAAGGATCGGCAAACCCGAAACACTAGACCTAAGATAATTATGAAGGCAAGGCAATGGAGGTATGTTTGGGATGGCACACTTGGGATGAGTGTGAAAAAATGGTCATTATCACCTTTGTCACATCATGGTTACATCTTCCATCTAGAAGCAATTTGTAGTAATTGCCTAGCGCCCATTGCTTGACAAGCTTCAGAAATTTATTCCTCTAGAGTTCCAAACTCAGGGGGCCTTGACACTAGAGTTGAGAGCCCAGTCCACTCAATATTCATTTTTTTTATTTGTATGGTATGATGGCCTTTTAGGAGGAGTTTAGGGGATTTTGAATATACTACATACATGGTCTAAGTGGCCTCAACCCATATGTGAAGTGAGGTTTAGTTCTTGGGTTTTGCATTGTGAATTAGGCCATAGGTGCAGTGGGAATCTCATTTGAAGTGCATTATGTTGAAGTGTCAGATGCATGTAATCACGTTCAGCAAGGAAGATCTGCAATCATGCATTTAATTGCAACTCGGTAGCAAAATGTCAGATGCATTTACTCCACCAGCCGGCCAGCCATGAGCAGCAGCACATTTGTGATAAAAGTTGAAGAATGCTCTTCTGCTTTTGTGTGCAGAGGCACCAACACCAAGTCAACTGGATGACTTCCACAAAGGTAGTTTGTATGACACAATGATTTGCTTGCTACAGACCCAGACTTGTTTCTCTGCACTTGCTGCTGCCAGGCACCTCACCCCCTCCCACCCTCTCCTCAGCCAGGACATGGCCCCAGGCAAACTGTATCACAGATTGGGATTTCCCCAATTCCCCCTGTCACCTTTGATGCCTGCCTTATGTCCCAGTAATCTGCATTGGAATGCAGTTTGCGTCGTATTGTCTGCTCCTTTGATCCTCCAGTGGCAAAACCCAAAACCCCTCCTTGTAAAGCACTTGGATAATTCACACGGAACAAAAAAAATTCAGTTTAAGGAAAACCAATGTAGATTAAGTACGCCAAAATGTCCCTTCTTGCACAAACTCGTATATCAAATCTTTGATCGATGCTTGCAGAATTTTATTGCTGTCATATAGATATATAGAGAGACAAAGTGTGACAAAGTGCGCTTCAATTCCTTGTATGTTAAAAAATTTCGAGTTATTTGATACTTTTGTTTTCATACCTCGATCTGATGTGTATGGACTAATGTTTTGAGGTTATTGATCATATGGCCTTCAAGTGATAAGTCAATAATCTGGGAATTGGGGGAAAAATAGAAAAAGGGCTTTTTCATATTGTTTGAGAATGGTGATTATATACCAAGCTGATTCTTTGAATATTTTGAGAACCAGCAGGTAAGTGGGCACATACTCAGGATGATAACCGGCAGGTACCTGTCCCTCATTCTAAAAACCGCCCAACATTGGAAAGAACCATATGTAGTCACAAATATAGTAATTACAAGAGATCTAGTTCGAGCATTTACTGAAAGTACACACACAAGTTAAATTTTGGCATATATTTGAGAGTATCTCCCTAAACTAATTCTTAGTCATTGTACTTCATATAATACTTTGTTTCCAGAAGCTCAAAGTATAGAAGCATATAAGTTACAAGTCTGCAAATGGGCTGACTTTCGTGGAGTCTAGGTACATACTACATACTTGAATTGAGCTACTGTAACATCTTGGATTCTAATATTAAGAAAGAGATTCCTTTATGCAAGAACTAACTTAACTCTATGCAATTCATATGATGCTAAGATGTGTCATTGCAGTGGCAAGATCCAATTGCCATTCCTTGCCTTCATTACCCAAATCTTGATCCATGGCAAAAGCTATCGAGATTATATTCCATTCCAATCAGTCCATTGGATGATGGATCATGGAAACATCTTTAGATCCTTACAACCTCACTTGCATCAATCATCAAGACTATCATTTTGAACTAACATGAAGTAGAAAGTCATGGCTGACTACTTTCATTAAGTTTTAAAGACACTTTTTTGTCTAGTGGTCCACAAATTACAGATGATACAAGTGTGACACTCTATGAGGTTCCAAATGTTTTGGAGAAGGTTTCTGTTCCAACCAATACTTGGAAAGTGCCCATCTTCAACAAGAATAACATGGTAGTAACTAAGTATTACCTAGTGCTTTTTTTTTCTCAATTTTGTGATGTACCCAAAATGGCAATCATGTAGAAAAAAAAAATTAGCCAAATTTGGCTATTAATCATATATGAAAGTATCCTTCTCTCAGCTCCCTACTAGAATCTATTATGAAAATCTAGTGATTTAGTATAATCAAATTTATCGTGACATTTTTTAATTATATAATATGATTATAATGCATGATATTCAAAATGTATGTGTGTTTATATATTTTGTGATGGTAATTTATATCACCATGCGAGGTGGTGGTTGGAGAGTAAAGGCCTTGAGTTGTGACGAAAAAGGTAAAGTTCAAACCCCACCTTGAGCATGTTGTGATCATAACACCATCCTAATGACATGTCATGGGTTCCCCAAATTATAATCCACAATCTACCTAATAAATAAATGAATAAAATTTGTTGGAATCGCGGGTTTAGTGCGACACTGTTTGAAATTTTATAATTTTGATTCAGAGAATTAATAATTTGATTAATACTTTCTAAATTAAAATTTAATAATTTAATATCACTAGTTTAATACCTTCATATCAACTAATTTTTCGTCATCTTAGTCATTTTAAACAATTGGCACATCATCTAATATTTCGATCAGAATGAACATAGTTCACTTAGTCAAACTTGTGTAAAAAATAGTTTATTTTGATTAAAACCATTTTTGTCCAATGTTTAATATGATTAAAATCAATATAAAAACATGGTTTTGTGATAGTGTATAATTGGTTAATCTATGTGGGATTGGATTAATCACTCATGTTTTCCTCACCATTAACTCCCTAGAAATGTTGGAGCTTTTTGCAACAACTTTAATGATTTAATTAAATTTCAGTCCAAAGGAATAGAGTTTGGAATCCTTTTATGGACCCATTTTGGTTAAACCAAAACAATGTGCACCACCTCTCTAGTTTCCTATTGTGCTTTTCATTTCTGAATTGTTTGTTTTAAGTTGAATTTGCAAACCACAAATGTGATTCCATAAAATGAGATTCAATAGGCATGACCGCTCATAAAAGATCGTTAGTTTTAATTATAGCATGTAATTTGTCACCTTGCTTAATGCAACATTTCCTAGAGTGCATTTCATCAAAAAAATAATTCATGGTTGTTTTCATTTTATCTCACATATTTAATTAGTTCCTTCTCAAATTTTTTTAAATTTTTTTTCTTTGGATGCAATTATCTTCTCCTTCGGATGCTTCTTTTTAAAGTTCACTATTATAATTTATGATTTTTAACTTATCCAAGTTGACTACCTTGTTCACATTGAATAATGAACATGTCCATTTTGAGTAGAAGCTTGAAACTTAAACGACATTTGCATTTTTTGACTAATGAACTTGATTAAAATGATTTATTTGATTAATTATCAAATTCAAAATCCAATCAAATTAAATAAAAAATTGACCAACTTGATCAAAATGGACAATAAATCCTAATCAAATGTGGCATTTAGGCAATTTTAACAAAACAAATGAGATGTTATAAATTTAATATATTTGCGCTAGTTAAATTTTTGAAAGATTAATAATCATGCCATCTTTTGTCAATCACTTGCATATGAAAGAGCCAGCAACCAACACTTATCTGTAATTGAGATATTCTCCTGCAACTTCACTGTGGAAATATCAGTCAGATCAAACAGGCTTGTACAGTAAAAGAACATATTTATTTATTGAACGGTGTTGTAAACGAAATCACAAAAAATTGTTGGAGAACAGTAGTAGCACTTGTGTGAAACTAAATTATGGCCTTCAAGCTATAGCTTTGCTTTGTGGGAAGCTGCAAAAACCAAGGCCAAATCAAAGTGTTTGCCTCCAGGGTTATGGTGTGTCCAGTAACCTGGGTCAGTGGTTGCAGAAATATGATCAGAGCTCATGATTGAAAGTCTAGCTTATAACAGAAAATCATGTTTGGGGGCAAAGCAAGATTTGGGGGAAAGTAAGTAAGCAAGCAAGCAAGTAAGAAGATGACAACTGAATATTAAAGTCTTATGTTATGTGAGGCTCACAAACCAAGGAAAGAAGAGGAAGAGCCAGATGAGAGAAGAATGCAAGCCCAAAACAAATTTGTGCCAAACAACCTTCCTTGAAATTTTCAACACTTCTGGTACCTCCTGTTAATTAAGTAAGGCACATACATCTCAATGATCTGACAACAAATAAAATAATAAGGCACAACTTTTAGTGCAGCACATCCTCCTTCATTAAGGAGCTACCCATTGCTGAAAAGCCTGAACTTACCTCTGAGTGTGTATAACAGACACTAATCATTACAGTTGGATGTTGGATTGAGTACTACTACTCTATATGATACTATTCAAATTAGGGAACATTTAATCATTAGATATATATAATAATCATTAGAGCATTATATAATATGGTATAATAATGTATTGGATAATCTTCGATAATATTCCATTTGATCATTAGATAAATATCTAAATATAGATGATGATGTCTCATGTATGATAAAAATACTCCAGCCTTGTGTGAACTAGTAGCTACACTTTTACCATGGTGAAAACCCCAACTTGTTTTGGGTTGCTTCTAAGCATTATAGATATCCCATCCCTAGACTAAAGGTCACTTTAGATGAGGGTCGTCTAAGGTCCAAGATCCAATGAAATAGAGGAATCATATTGGTTGAGACCCATAAATTGGACCTGTGGCCTTTGGATGAGGATCCAAGACCAAAGAGTGGCAAATCAAGGCTAAACCTAAATGGCACCATTTTGGAGGGAAAATAAATTGGTTCAGACACACACCCGCCCCCCCCCCACAAAAACAAAACCCATCAAAAAAAAACAAAAACAAAGGTCCGGGCAGTTTAACTAACACAGAAAACAAAACCCATCAAAAAAATAATATAAATAAATAAATAAATAAACACAAAGGTCCGGGCAATTTAACTGACACAGAAAACAAAACCCATCAAAAAAAAAAAAAAAAAAAAAAAAAAAGGCCGGGAAAATAAAAAAAAAAAAAAAAAAAAAACCAAAAAAAAAAAAAAAAAAAACAAAGGTTCAAGCAGTTTAACTGACACAAAAAACAAAACCCATCAAAAAAACAAAAAAACAAAG
>Ga0116227_10003394_pt1 | contig 35433 bp, 30 predicted proteins | sample S1TSphgellanicum_FD_89693 | JGI IMG/M metagenome (GOLD analysis project Ga0116227, IMG submission 89693) | Host-associated microbial communities from peat moss isolated from Minnesota, USA - S1T2_Fb - Sphagnum magellanicum MG | ecosystem: Host-associated > Plants > Peat moss > Unclassified...
AAGGAAGAATGTGAAAGGAATGGAAATTGAATTAATGAAAAAATAATTAGAAGAGTGGGCTTTCTTGTTGGAATGAAGTAAAAAGACCCCCAACATGATACCACCTCATTTGGCACTAGTATTGGAGGATGATTTGGAGGAACTTGTTGGCATAAACACATTGGGCGAGGGAAAGTCTTATGGAAGGACATCCTCAAGTTGGAGGACAATTTCTACATACTCTTGGGAAAACAAAAGTGGGGGAAGGGAGGCATGCTATTAAATCGAAAAACCTCCATCTCCTTTACCATTATTTTTATCTCTTTTTCACATTTTCAAAATGAAATTAAATCTAAATTTAAATATTTATTTTAGTATTACAATACATTCCACATTTATCCAAAACTTTTTGTTTGACCTATCTCTTAGTGTAGGCAATTTTGTAGACATCTTCAGTTGATGAGACTGATGTGTTGGTAAAGGCAATGCAATGGTTGAGCATGTTGGTCTTCTCTCCTTCAAGAATTGCTCCTTTATAACAGGTTCAAGTGAACCTTGACATTGCTACATAATCTGTCACTTTTTGTCAGTTGGTGACATGGGTTTTTCTGGGGTTGCTATTCATGGTGAAGGCACCTAAGATAAAGGGCACCACTTCCTAAACAAAACATCTAAGATAGGCCCTGAATAATAATTATCTACCTTGGTTTTGCTAGAAACTAGGTTAGTTGTTATTTTCTTCTAACATTTTGTTTAGTGAGTTAATTCAACTAGTAACTGGGTCATTATGGAACACCGGTTAACAAGTTGCCCCCGGTTGGCTAGGTCAAAAGCAATAACAATCATGTTGCTAAAATATGCTAATTGTTCTATTTGGTAAAGAATTTCCAAAATAGCTACAAATCCAACATGAAATTCCTCCTTCATGTGTACGACGTTCCACTATTCATTTTCAACGAAGGCATGTGGACCTACAATCTTTTTCAAGGCGGATTTGGCTTCATCAAAAGTTGCATTTATAACATCTACTACTCCTTCCTTGGAATTCCCAAGTTGTTCATGAATAAATACTTGAGACCTTGCCATTGCAAAGGGGCAAACCTTACCACTACAACCCCTTTATTAGGGGGTGAAGGTGTTTGGGACCCTACCATTGCACCCACAATGGGTTGATCACATGTAGAGGATTCATTTTTTTAGGCAATGGGATACCTTGTGGGTTTCCCAACTGAATGTGGTTTTTTCATTGAGAGTGAGGTATGTCGAAATTAGCCCAATGTAGAATCAAATCCTATAAACGATGCATATGAAATACTAGTCGTCAAATATAATCAAAAGAATGACACGCTTATCCCAAAAGTGTAAAAGGACACAACTTGATCATCAAAACCACCTTCCTCACCCAATTGCATTAAAATTATTTCAAGCAAAAATATGAACGTAGGTAAAAATGATCAATTATAGTGGAAAACATGTGCATTTTCACAAGCTTGACATTTGAACAATACATCTTTTGGCCATGAACTCCACTTGTTTTGAAGCCATAAAATATTATGGAAAATAATCCAAACCATGCATATCAACAATAGATTGTGCCAATGAATGGTTCATTGCATGGACCATTGTGATATCTCCTCTTCTTCTGGTCATTTAACCTTTTTTATTGTTTGCCTTGGTTCTCATGATTGATTTTCCTTTAAACAATGGCCTAATATTGATATAATGTGGCTAGTTTTCTCGAATGTGCATAAAAGGTAATGAAAAACTTGATAAGAATAATTGAAAAAAAATACAACAAATAAGCAAAATAAATGAGGAAGAAAAATTTTTAAAATGAAAAAATGACAAAACACTAAACAACATACAAAAATAAATAAATAAGATATTTTGGGGAAAATGGGGGCAAGCGGGATGGAAAGAGGAGAATGAAGAAAACCAAAAAAAATTGAATGAAAAAAGAAATGAAGCAAATGAATAATTGGAACTCTAAGAAGAAGAAAAAGGAGAAAAGGTATAGATAAAAATAAAGAGGGAAGAAGATGAATAAAGATACGACAAAAAGTTAATTTTAAAATTCACAAAAGACGAACTAAAGTTATAGACAAAGTTGAAATAATGGAATGGAGGGAAAAAAAGCCAAAAAAAAAAAGAAACATAAGAAGAAAACAAAAGGAGGCCAATTTGCTCACAATTTGTCCCAAAGCCAAGATCCAGTGCAAATCATAACTGAGTTGTGATATTGTTATCTTCAGCCTGGTGTGATTGTTTTCATTCCACCCCAAACCACTGCAAGCCTATTAATATAAGTAGTAACTTGAAAGTGGAGAGAAGTCTACTAAGGCCTATTCCATAAATCAATGTCTTTAGCATTGATTCGTAGTTATTCAGGATATGAGTTGATTTCCAATACTTGAAAATCTAATTCATCTCAAACATCACCTCCACTCCTCAGATTCAAAGATATTCACATCAAGCATGCACGAACTAAGAATCCAATATCAACCTGAAAATGCTTTGTTGCAATCGCTAGTTGGAGTTTGTTATTTTGTACATCAATTTGTAATGTATTTAATATCAATGTGTAAGACCAAAAACTACAGAATGTGGATGCTGATTTTCAAATCTAAATATATCACAATGCAGCAAAGTAAAAAGAAGATCTAACTTACAGTAACAATTTTGTACAAAATGTGAACACATTTTTGTAAGGATCCTTCATGTATGCTAGAACACATGAAGAACAAAGTGCAGCAAGGATATTGCAGTCCATTGAAACCCGCCAATTATAAAACTTGACTAACCTTGTTGAACCCTAGGAAATAATTCCTATTTCAAGACGATATCCACACTAGAATGTAGTTGTAAATGCCATGTTTTGGCGTTGTGAATGGTGGCATTGTCCTACCACATAAAATGCCAATAATAGGTATTTTGAAGTTAACATTATTGTTATGTAATCTTTAACCAAGGCACACTTCACGTGCGACCCAATGTTCAACCCAATGAAACCACTTGGAGTGGTGACATTGTCCATGATCTAAATAAAGATCATTTTTCTTTTGGTCCACCATTTTGCAAAATTTGCAATAGTGTGTTTTTCTATGTGAACACATGTGTAACTCGCATGTATTACATCATACACAAACATGAGAATTTGACTTGAACAACAATTTATTTAGGAACACATGATCATTCAATAGCAAAGGCAAGGTGGAGGAAATTTGTTGAACAAGTCAATTTTGGTCAAAAAGGTGTTTTGCACATTGTTGGCTACCATGTTGGCAATTGCATTGGTTGCTATTAAGATTTTTTTTCCAAGCACTTGTTCAATGAAAATGGTGATGGGTCAATGGAACTTTTAAATGGTGACAAGTTCACTACCCTATGTTCTCCCAATGTCCAAAACTTAGTTGCCTTCTTTAAGCATCAACCATGTAATGTAGGGTATGTTTATAGCATTTTTGCTTTTAAGGCAATAGTGGTTACGATTACATTCAAGATAGTTGTTTTCCAAGACAATAGTTTAGAGAATTATTTATTTGGTTCAAGATGTTTGTGCATGGAAATGGTAGTGAATGTGATTTGGTGAAGTGGATGTGGTGGGGACTTCCAAACAACTTGAATCATGTTTGATCATGTGAATTGTGGCGAAGGATGGATGACCCTTGCCTACCATGTGTATGATTTAGTTTAATGTAAAGTGATGACAATTGCCATTTGTGATATGCAATATGAAGACATAGACATTCAATGTGTCCCATGGTGTAAATTAAATAAGATGATGGTGAAGAATGGTGTTCTTAATCCAAACTTCAAGGACTCCATGGCCAACATTGCTCAAGCCAATTGGAACATAATGTGAATTGTCTATGGTAGTGGGGATCCAAGTGAACCAATGATTGACATGGAACAAACTTGTTTTCATTAAAGTCAATTATGGACAAATGCACAAAACAACAAATGAAATTGGAGATGCAAGAATGACACAAGGCATTGCGATATGAATACAAAAATGGCACATCGTTTGTAGAAATATATGTTTAGTATGTAGCCATTTCTTGTTGGTGTTATTCCTTGGGGGTTGTTATTGGAGCTAGATTTTAGAAGTTGGAGGATTGGTTTAGTTTTTGGCACATTTGTATTAGAAAATTAGGAGGATTTATGATACATGTAAGGTTCTTAGCCTTTTTACACATCTCTCATCCCATCTCATCTTTGTGACATGTTGAAAATATGATAGAATACATTTGAAAAAATAATTTACAGACATTTTATTTTGTAGGAATTCACCTTGGAAAAAATCATGTGCAAATTGAACGACCTTCATGTAGTGCTAATTAATATGAACATATCGATATCATTGATGGAGGTGTTGATGTCTTGAAGTTGCATGCATAAATGAAATATGGCATATAGAATGATGTCCCCCTACATTGCATGTTTTGTGTTTCTCATTGCAAACAACCACTAAGCGTAAATGTGTTGCAAGGATAATAAATAGAATAATTTCCATTATTGTTCCTACCCCTACTTATTTAGGTTTATTTTCTTAGTTCCCTGGTGCACCTTTCAAGGTTCATAAGTTTTGGTTTTATGTAGATGGTATGAATCACCATGTGGGGGGCTTGAAGTGTATGTATGTGGTTGACAGATTAATTGTTCCAAATATTTGGCATGTGCAAGAAAGAGCCAATTTCACATAAGATGAAGTCAATTTTTTTTTGAAAGTCGACTTTGTTCTCAATAAACAACAACCTATCCATCTTCAAAGTCTATTTGGTGAAAAAAAAATTGTTCCAATAAATCGATCTACGAATGTAATGTTGTGACCAATAACACGAAATGGTAAGGTTGTTTGACCAACAATCCCATTTAAGATATCAAAACTACACTATAATTGGTGGGAAAGTGAGACTTCTTGAAACAACTATCAACCCACCATTGGAGGTTCTTGCTCCTCAATATGGATGAATATACAAAATTATATATGGTAAGCTTTTGAACAAGAGGCAATATAAAGTTACAATTGGGAACTTACTAACTTGTATTTACTTGGATTTTGTGACTATGGTTTCAATTTCATTGAGTCAATAAGGGAAGTGGGTACCCTAAAACACATGTATTATATATTGTAGCAAATCATGTTTCGTGGGAAGTTCAAATTTTTTATTCATTTCTCAACTTGGAGTTGCAATGAAGTTCGTCGCTTGTTGGTTTGTTTTGTAATTTCTACATAGGTAGGGGTATAATCAGAAATGATATCAAAACTTGTTAAAAAGAATTTAAAGTGTAAAACTCAAGATGATGTTATGTATTTTTGTTCTAAGTTTAGAAATTGCAACGATGTCATTGAATTAACTTTGTGAGGATTGGATTAATGAACTTTCATAGATTTGGTTAGTATGAATCACACTTCACTATGTGAGAAAAATTAATAATTAGATTTAGTATGTTAATTATATGTTGACTAATAATGCAAAACATTGTATTGGGAAGTCTAATTACATCCTCTTACCCTTAAACAAAGTCAAAGAAAATATTCTTACCACATTGATTGAATATTTTGTCATAGTTGGAGACTGAAACTATTGGCGGTGGCTATGGTAGCATCAAGATTAGCTTGCATCTTCAACTTGCATTCTTTTGCCTATTCATTTCAAAACCAGTCAACCTCAATGTAGGATCAGATCTTGCTGAATCTTCCAAAGCTATGCAATCATGAAAATCTCCACTTCCTTTTTGTGAATGATATCAAAGATTTTCTTTCTCCAGAGGTAATTGACAACTGCATTCACAATGATGAATCTTGTGCTGTCTGGTGTAAGTGGTGTTACCAAGTCAAAAGGTTCATGATCTTTTGTCAAACTGGAGACATATTCAACAGTTGCAAACTACAAAGCTGGCCACCCAAGGAGTGACACATCACACTAAAAACTACAAAGAGGGTGGATGGATTCAACAAGAAGTTGCAGTACACTTGAGAACTCTTTGAATACTTTCTTTGAAATGAAGACAAAAGAGTCTTTGTAGTGTAGAATTGTAGATCCATAGGAGGTACACCAATTGCACTCAAGGTTACATATTTCAACCACAACTTCACACAGTCTAATTCAAAAATAGGTATGTTCCTTATTTGTCTGTACAAGGGGTGGTTTCATTGGTTGAATGTTTGCCTGATGAGTGCGCAAGCTTTATAACTTGTTGAGAAATGGAGGAGTGCCCCCCTGGTGCTACAATATGTTTATCCAGCTGCATCAACACATGCTTTTATAGTGACAGACAGTATGGAGAACAAGTGATGCAAAAGTGATGCATCCATTTTTCCCAATGCAAGTGTGCCTCAAGAAAAATGCAAGCACTCATGCACTGTTCACCAAGATCCTAGATGTTCAAGAAAATGCCAAATAGTCTCCACAGCAAAATCTTGTTCTCAACAGTTAAACAAATTCAGGTAACCTCATAATATGTAGCAAAAGTATTCATGGGGGCTTTTTCTTACAGGGAGATGATGGTGCATTCTTAGTAACCCGTGACAACATTGTGATCTCTGCACAAATTTGTGATGTAGCCAATTGGCTATCATCCTAAATAAAATTTAGTGAAATAAGGTTGTTTATTGAATTTGGCAGGTAGGGTCACCATCTCTGGTAGCCAACTGCAACATGAAAAATCTGATGAACCCTCTTCAGTTATAGTAACACCCCAGTTGTATCCATCAAAGACCATTGTCTTTGCCAGATTGCTCCTTTCAATCTTATTCATTCATCAAAATCAGCAATAACCATGTGAAAACATTCTGAAGTTAAGTACTAGTGGTTATGCATGACACGAGATATTCAATTGTTATCATGTAGAGCATAGGAATTCTTCTTCCTTTTATCTTTAGATTGTCCAATATCTACACCAAGCATCCAGGGTAAGAAGAATAGGGGAAACTCTAACCATCTTGAAGGTATGCAACACTGGACTTGATCACTGATGCAGAGTTGTTCAGATGCTACATCAACTTCAATGCAACTTATACTCCTCCAGGGAATTTGAGCATTGATTTCACAATCAAGTTGGATTTAGTGGTACTAAAAGGCTCTGGCAGGCAGTTGTAAAGGCAGGCCTAATTGATGTTGAAACTCTAGGAAGAAGCAATTACTCCCTTTTCTCTTACCCAAGCAAACGCACACACACACTAGGACAGTGCTCTAGGGTTTTACAAGTGGGTTTTGAATTGTCCTCTTAAGCTGCAGCTACTTGTTGTGCCAGCTTGGTTCACTATCAGTGAACCCCAAGCTCTTCACACAAACACACACACAGACTCTCTCTCTCTCTCTCTCTCTCTATATATATATATATATATGTCTCCATGTCTCTCTCAGCTCTCTATATGTGTTGTTCTGTTTTTGGTCTATTGTCTGCTTACGAGAAAAGGTGCTCCAGGCATGCACTTAATACATACCTATGCAATGTGCTGCAGGAATTCCAAGCACCCAAGTAATTTTGTAAGGAGCCTTGCACCTCCAGCACACAAATATACACCAGAGAATCCAAGCTTGACAGCCTCAAGCTTGACTGCTGGGTATTGAGCAGCTTCCTGTAGCTTAGGCCTTCCTGAATCCTGTAGCAGCATAGCAGCAACATCAGATTCAGTCAGTTTAGAGTTGGAGTATAGACAAGTCCAGCATCATTGCTTGCAAGCACTCACTGTAGTAGTTAACATGGCTGATTGCAACAAGTTGCAAGCTTATTCGGGTCCAAGTCTTTCATCATGTTGTGCTAGCTAGCTTTGTCATCACTCACAGATCCATCTTTGAGCTGAGCTGCTGCTGTTGTCATTGTATCAACAATAATGTTCACAAGGTTTGCGCTTCATTGGTTGTGGCTTGTTATGATTCCTTATAAGCCGAGAATGAGTCAGCAGGTGTGCCATTGCTAGCTGCAGCTGCAAAACCTCCTTTTGACAGCTGCAGCATTAGAACCTTGTATAAGGTGCTGGTGCTGCTACCCTGCATATCCTCATGTCATCATCATCATCCAGGCTGATGTGGTGCTCTTGTTGCAGATCATCTTTAGGCTCGATGCAAGTATGTTCCCTGATGAAATCCAACTATAGGCCTCTGCTGATGCCTCAAGAAGATACCTGCATATTACCCTTGGTATGACATAAAAGGATGGAGTTGTTGCAGTTGACCCAGGTGCATTAATAGCAGCAACAAGTGCTGGGGAGAAAATGCGATCACTGTCCATAGGTAACAGAGCCAAAAAATCCAAAAGAACATGGTGTTGCATATGGCATCCTAGGTCTTGATGTAGAAGCAGAGAGTCTTTGACATGTGGTGCCACATTATCTGCAGAGGCAGGTACAGAATCATAACCTACTGTGTGACAAGACCACTAGGAGAGACAATGTCAAAGGGACAAGAGGTTTCCAAACTGCACTGAAATGTAGCCAAAATTATAGGACTTGAATGTTGCAAGTTGCAAAACACTCTCTGATCTAGTGCTAAACCAATTCAGATTTCCAAAGGCAGACAGCGGTCCAAAATTCTTTACTGTCTTGGGCTCCAGTTGCTGTTGTTGCACCACTGTAATTTCCATTCACTGGCTCAGGCCAATTCCAAACATATCAAGATGCTGCACTTTCAACTGACTAACCCACCATGCAATGCAACATTCCCAAGAGTCTATGATCCTCTCTATCTACTTTATCATTCACAGTATTTCAACAGTGCAGCCCTGAGGAAACAGGAGACTACAGACCATAAGTCAATGAGAGTCCAAGCAAATGAACAGATCCAACACAATACCATGAACAAATTTCTTCTATCTCTTGCTGTAGATAAATATATAACAATCAGCTCTAAATTCAGGCGAACAATTCTACAGACATCTGGATCCTGAGTTTCAATGAAATTCCCAGAGGCAACAGGGAAGACTCAGTCATAATGTTGGCTAGCTTCTAAAGAGCCACAGATAGTACAATCAAGAGTACAATGCCAAAAAAACAAAAAAATTACATACAGTAGGAGTATGTAAACACAGAACAAGTGTAAAGTCAAGGATGCAAGCAAACCTCCTTCACTGCAGTCATTGAGAAGGTAGAAGACAAGAGACTCAAGAATCAAATGTATTGGTACAATGAATGTGTGCATGTAATCATCCATGATCCAATTCCAGTTCATTTGCAAGAGTGTCCAATGCCGGTCAAATAAGTAGCAGAGAAGCTGATGATGGATAACAGATTTTGTGCACATCTTGTTGACTCTATTCCCAAAGTGGCACACTTCAGATGATTACAGGAGCTTCCCCTTTTTGTATCATCACAGTAAGAGAACTCACTTTGTGTACACCCTACCCTCTATTAAATTGATATCCCATAATAGAGTATCCTCCAAAATTTGAATACCCAAGTTGACTTTACACAAGCACAACTGGGAGGATACAATAACTTTTGTGGCAAGAATAAGATCTTAGTTCCCTTCAAAAAATAATTTGTCATCTGCAGCATGCACTTTGTTGGGTAGATAGAGCATGCCAGATTGCACCGAAACTGCATCCTGCATGTATCTTAAAAATGGATGAGTTAGCACAACTGTTGTATCTCATAACCAGCCTAGTTCCAAAAAAACTTTATTGCTTCCAGCTTTGCCATCATCATCACTTGCCATTTTCAAGTTTGCCAATGCATCCTCATTGGATCCCCATTGGCCAGAACCAGCTGGACTGCAGTTTGTAAGCCATTTAACCAAGCTCTCTCTTGTGCTGTACTCTTAATTTCTTCTAATGTTGTGAACCACTGTGTAATATTGGTAGAGCGGGGTGGCTTAACCCCCAATAGTTCCATTGCCTTTTGTACCCAAATCCCCACATTGTACACGTCTTATACCATGGCCTTCCAGGTGACCACATTACCTGATGACAGCTTGTTGAACACTCTCCAAGCATCCTCCATGCTACCACACTTTGCATACATGTCAACCAAGCCAGTTCACACAAAGACATTTGAATCTCATCCAATTCCAATCATCTGCTCATGAGCATAACTGCATTCTTCTCCAAGTGCAACCACACTGCCACATGCATTCAGCACCCCAACAATAGTTACCGAGTTTACTCACCCACCACCCTGTTCCAGTGCCTTATGCTCTGGAATACAGACCAATACAGACACTACATGAATGAGTGCAGTCATAAACGTGCAACTGTCACTAGCACAAAGTACCAGACATCAGTTCCATCATGAATGGTGATTTGCTAGTTCCCACTGATTTTGTCAGCTCTGAGATAGAGATGAAGATAAGCACATAATAACATGTTCAAATCTTGGGTCAAACAATTACACTACACAACCCTATCTTCAAGCTCTGTACATATCAAGAAGCATGGGGAAGAGTCAGTTATGATGTCAACAGGCATTCAAAGGCACTGACAGGCAAAAAAATGTGAATCTGGCAGTGCTCATTCAAGCTGCAACAAGGAGCTTGTGAAAGTAAGCTTCTTTTCATTCCAGCCTGACCCTGGAAAAGAAAGCATCCACTGAGCCAAAGACATAGATGGTTAAATAGGTGCACCAAATGATGCATACCTGAGATTGAAGATGACCACCAAAGACATGGTGTATAGGTGCAGTTTGTTGACATGCAAGATCCATAACATCCTGACCTTGGAACCATCCCAAGTACAGCCTCAGATCCACTAAAAAGTGGATTCTGTATAGGAGAAGTTTCCATATAGAGGGCCTTTCTGATTTGGGATCCCCAAGGCCAGTAGGCCAAGGGAGGTCGAAAATCTGGAAGGCCCTGTATATGGAACCTTCACATGCATAATGAACCTGTCCAGTTTGTGAAGAAACAGAATTTTTTTAAAATAAAAAAAGAGAGAATTAAGAACTTCTGGCCTCTGGAAGTTGTTCTCCAGGCTGGACAGTAACTTCCAAAAGCCAGCAGGCCCCTGCCAGAGTGGCTGGTCTTTCTTAGAAAAATCCTGTTCTCAGGAAAATTGAGGCTGGGGAGTGTCCCCAAAATACAAAGGAGAAAATGGACCTGTGCTTTATGACAAGACTACTGTTCAGTTGCCTTCTCAGATCTGTGATTCCACCATTGCAATGGTTGGACAACAAATAACTCCTACCACCCTAAACCCTCTGACCCCCAAGGAACCCCCACATTTTGCATACATATCCACCAAGCCACTCCCTACAAAGACAGAAACCCTAAACCCTAAAACTCCAACCACTTTGAATGATCTGCTGATGAACACACCTGCCTTCTTTGGTGTAGCCACACTAGCCCATGCTTTTAGCATCCCCACAAAATTAAGAGAGTTCTGTTGCACACTCTCCTGTTACATTTATCAAAATAGTTTCAGTGCCTTTTGCCCTTCTCTGCAATTCAAATGTCCTGATATCATGCCAGTCCAGGAAACCACATCTTCAGATGGCATCTTATCTGACACTCTCCAAGCATCCTCAATGCTCCCACATTTTGCACACAGGTCAAGCAAGCTACTCCTCACAAAGACCTCAAACTCACAACCTCTTCAAATGATCTGATAAACAAATTCCTATCCTTTTCAAGGGCAACTATGCTGGCACATGCATTCAGCATCCCCACAAAAGTGACAGAGTTTGGCTATAAACTATAAACCTACCAGTTTGGCCTGCCACACCCACATACCTTCTCAAGCCTACTGCTACCCACCAACGCAAAGGATGTGAAAAGCACTTCCACCAAAGTGTAGACCACAACAACAGACCAGCTGAAAGAGAGCAACAAGAGTGACCAATAAGAGCTATGGATCCACTAACAAGTGGATTCTGAATTGGTTCTATCTCAAGCCAAACCAAATATCCCATGCTCAAAATTCCTATCTGCTCTTTTGGCATTCTGTAGGGTTTACAACAACATCCACACAATGATGTTCTGCAGTCTTAATTTGTGATTTTGGCCCTAACTTTGTGCTCCAAAACTGAGCTCAAATCTCAAAGTCCAAAAATGCTCAGGATAAAAGCAAGGAGAGATTAAGCATACCATAGTGTGTGGCTGGGTTAAGGAACCATGGGAGTGTGACAAGGAGACCTTTGTGCAATCCATCCCCCACAGCATACTCAAATTTCTGGCCACTGCAGAATTAGATCAACATGTTTAGGTGAACAACCCAACCCCACATACTGTGAGAATAAAGTATATTTCTAAGAAGTTGGCCTCTGTTATTTTTAGGTACCAGCATAAGGCTAGAAGCAAAGTATTACAAAACACAAATTTCAGTGGACAAGCCAAACATTATGCAAGGTACCAGCATAAGGCTAGAAGCAAAGTATTACAAAACACATATTTCAGCAGACAAGCCAAACATTATGCAGATGCTTGGGCTGACAAATTTGTGAGCATCAACTTACATCCCCAGTTGACATCATGGTTGGAAAAACTGGATGTTCTTTTCCCCAAGGAGTTGCCCTTTTGTTGGGCACAAATCAGAAAGATGTGTTTTACCACCATGGGAGTGACAGCCAACTATACATCAAAGCACCATAAAGACCCTGATTTGTTGTATTCAGGGATTGGCTGGTTTATCCAAGGTGATTGTTTCCCTGTTGCAAAGTTGCCATTTTTTTCCTCCATTCCAAATTGCATAATTGTTGAAAAAAAATCCTTCACATTATGATGATGAATTTGTGGGATCTTTTACATGGGAAATATGAAGTGGAGGGCACTTTGTATTTCTAGGATACAATGTCTTTTTTCAGCCCCAGCACAGCAGCATTATTTTGTTTAAGTCATCATGGTTGAGCCATTATACAATACTGACAGTTCTGATCCTCCTCATATGGCCATAGACTCTGATTCTGTATTGAACCTAGATTGCTGATCCAGAGGGCAACAAAAGTGAGAATTATTGTGGGAAGTTACAACCTCCTGACAGTGAAATGGTGCTCATGAATAACCAATCAGAAAAGGAAATATCAGATAACAAAAATCCAAAGCCATCCATGTAACACTACTTCAACTTTTGAACAGGAAAAGATGGGAATTCAAGAGTGGATGTACTGGTTATTCACAGAGCCCACCATCAGTAAGGCATAGTATCTTACTGGAAACTTGTTGGGCTCCCTGAGGTCTAAGGCCTGGGATTTGCAGGTAGCTTCAACCATTGTATTTCTATCTCTTGACCCATGAATTGAGCAAACTATGGTGACATTTGAAGATGGTGTGTGATCACTTACCTCTGCACAAGCTTCATTCTCCATTGCTATTTCAGGGATTCCATTCCAAAACTCCATTCCAAGCTCCAATTCCAAAACTCTCAATTGCTCTTTTGGAGACTGGAGTTCCTCCATATTGCTTGCAGAGAACAGCTTACATCATGGCTTAGGGTTTAAGGTTTCAAACTCCATTGAGTAAACTGGATTTTCTCCTTCTGGAATGGAACAACTCAAATTTATATTCCAGTGAATTGGAATATAAATATGAAGTGCTCCATTCCAAAGGGAGGAATTTCAGAGCAAACATCAGAGGAAAAGGCGCTCTAGATTTGGTCTGGAATTGGGGAATCCTGTAATATCCTGCAAGTGGGACATACATGATCAAGTCTCAAGCATCTGTCTATTCTTTAGTTGTCTTGAAAGTTGTAGATCTAGATCTTAGTTTCCTTGTTGAGGACAGCTCTGCTCCATAGGAGCAAATAGAATCAACTGGCACTTGAGCTTTGTGCATCCAAAGGAGATCTTCTGGCTGTGAATCTGCTGTAGATAAGGGAATCAAGTGTGTTGCACTTTCAGCTTTCAGAAAAAAATATGTCTATGTTGTGGAATTTGCCAGTAGGACCTCCCTCTTCAAATTCATCAAGCCAAAAACAAAAACAAAACTAAAGGGCTCTTGCACACAGAGAACAGTTGTGTCATGTACACCCAACAACTAGGAAATGAAGATTTGATGCAGTCAATTTGCCAAAGTACATAATCATATGCACCTGCAGGTCAATTGGAGGAGCAAATAGTAAAACTTAGATATTGTTCCCTTCCCTCATGTCTCAGTGTCAATTCCATGTTGAGGATTCTGCTGATAGGTGTGGTCTTGGGGGTGGGACAAAAGATCTCTTGAAATCCCATGGATTGTAAACAGGTGGAAGCAACTCCAGGCTTCTCAATGCTTTTACTGCCTCCTCAGTGCGGCCTTTCTTGCTGCAAAAAAGCAGATAATCACCTCTGAATTCCAGATTTGTATCTCCATTGGGCTCATGTATAAGTCTTGGGACGCAAAATCTCTGGAGAAGTCCCCTCTCCTCTCGCTTCAGATCCTCCCACTTCACTTTTAGCTTCTTTGCTACACTGACTCTGTTCCTCAGTATAGTCAGTTCTTCCTCTGACAATTTCTCACTGACCACATGGCCATCCTTGAGTGGAACTCTATACCTTGCAGCAAGCTCAGCACCAAAATCTTTGTACGTCCTTGCTGATCTTTGTCGTTTCAGTTTCATGGTTAGGGTACGGACACAGCTACTCCTAATTGCGATCCTCAGGTACTTTGTGAGGCTGTCAAAATTGTCGACAAATGAGTAGTAGTTGCAACATCCTCTCATGATCCAGTTGTAATAGTTCACAATTTGGTTGTGAGAGTACCTTGATAAAAATGTAACAGGATAAGGTCGAACCCCTCCTTCTGAAACCATTCCAAGATGGGCAAGTTCCTTTATAATTTTTTCCATTGGTGCATGCAAACGGGTCAGACCTGACAGAGACTGATTTCTTTTACCTGATGAGCATTTGGGGCCACTCAAAAGACAGATTTTGGTGTCTAGAAAGAGAACAGGGTTCTTTCTAAGATGGGATAATCTGAGTTTCCCTCCCGATACATCCAGCTTCAAGTTTTCTGACAGGAAGTCTTTAACATCTTCTTGAAAACGGAGAACATCTTCTTTACTTGCTGTGAATGTAAGAAGGATATCATCCACATAGCGCACATAGAAGACTCGGCGAAATCCTGAATCATTCCACAATCTTTTCGGCACTTGAGCTATCTGCTTCCTTAGCTGCTTCAATTGTGATGCATCACCTCTTCTCTCAAGATATCTCAGTCTAGTGACAAATGACAACCACTGTGGGTTCAAAGCTCTGGACTTCCCTTGATCAAACACAGCTTTCTTCTCTTGAACCCACAAGTCTAAAGCATGAAAGAAGACATTAGTCCACAGCAGGGAGAGAGTATTTTGTCCACGAGTACCCCACCAAATGCTCTTGAAAGTCCATCCCTGATCAGTTCTCTCACCATGCCCTACTTTGAGAGCCTTCCACACTAGTCGAAGGAATCTCTTATCCCCAATTTTTTGCCCCAGTAACTTGACCAAAACATGGTGATCAATCTTGTACTCTTTTCTTATGTCACTAACAAGAGCCCACTCATGATCTTGAACCCCCTTCCGGATTGAGCGTAAGGCGGAGTGGCAAGATCGAGAAGGTCTGGAACCATGTGACACATTCAAAAAGATGGGCTCATAGATTGCTTCTAAAACAAGCCTCATTGCTTCTAGAACAACCCTATCTCGATGCAGGGGAACAGAAAGGCCGAGGCTCTCAATCCCCTCCTCCAAGCCTGATTTTATGCCACGTGGCTGAAACTGAAACTGTTCTTCCCAAAAATCCTTGACAATATCACCTACCAGTGTTGTCCTCATAGAAAATGGAAGCTGTCGCCAGTTAGCAGGCTTCACATTTTCATGAGCCAGTCTGATGAAATCCTCTTCAAAAAAAAGATTGTAAAGCTTATGATTCACAAGATTCGGGTTGCTTTTGTTGTCATTGGCAATACACTGTAGAGCAGTCATTCCAGGATTATCTGCTTGACTTGTGAAATTGTTATAGCAGAGTGGATGTAGCCAGCATGGAGAAGTCATCCCATGTGCTTGTAATAAGTCTTTCTTTGCTGCCTGCAAAACGTCAGAGGAGGTTCTTGAGATGAGTATGATGAAGAATGTTTGTTAGGGCTTAGAGGTCAGAGTGAAAGGTGTTGGACTTAGAATTCAGCACAGCATTTTCTCGTACATCACGTTCAGAAGCATATTGGTCCATGATCTCCAAGTATATGGATCAAGGCAGGTCCAACCCTAGCGTGAGGAAACCCTAGCGACAAAACCCTTGGGTACTTTTCTCTACGTACTTTGGTTTAAAACAGAGATGTTCGTGGACGTCTTCATACTGCTGTAAGACTAAAACGAGAACTTCTCTCAAACAACTTCTTGAGGGGAAAAAAAAAGGAAAAGACGAGTCGAACAGCAAGGAACGAGGCAAACCACAATAGCTCTGTAGCATACACGCCAGAGAAAATTCCCAACTTACCAACACGAAAGAGTTGATGGTGACGAAGTGTCTCAATGAAAACCGAAACACCTGCCTTGACATCTTGTCTCCCTGAGTTCAAACCACCGCGCATATGACCGATCTCGCAAACAGATCGATCAAGAGACGACTGCTTCACATTGCACAAAGAAACTGGCACCCAAAGGAGTGAGGAGGAGGGAAAAAAAACACTACAAATCTTTGATCTACTTTCGAATTTCTTCGTTTCCAAAACTGCACAGCAAATAATCTTCCTCCTATTGCCCACCCAAATACTCGACTGCAAAGCAGATGGGCGCGACACTCCTGCGCGACAATACCGCGCGCCGATCGTACACGAAGAGAGCGGCCTCTGGGGTTTAGGGTTTAGGGTTCATGGCCTTCCCATTCCTGAAGAAAGATGAGATCCCAATAGAGATCTTAAGAGAGGCCTCAAATGAGATCCTGGAAGATGTGAGATCTCAAACGAGGTCCTGAAAAGGTGAGATCTCAAACGAGGTGTCTATCTCTCCGTCCCTCTTCCTGGCCTTCACAGCGCGCGGAAGACGAGATCCCGCTAAAGAGGTAAAAAACGAGGGCTCAACCCAGGTCCTGCCAAAGTGAGACCTCAAACGAGGTGTCTGTCTTTCCAGCCATTTCATATAGAAGACAAGATCCCCAAAAGAGGTCTAAAATGAATGTTCAAACCAGGTCGTGCCAGAGTGAGATCTCAAGCGAGGTCTCTATCTCTCTGGCCTCTCTTCATGGGCTTCACAAGTCCTCCAAGAAAGATGATATCTCCGAATGAGGTCTTAGAAGATGGCTCAAAGCAGGACTTGAAAAACTGAGATCTCAAACGGGGTGTCTGTCATATGTGGCCTCTCATAAAGACCTTGAAGAAAGCTGAGTTCCCTGAAAAGAAGTCTCAAACAAGTGCTCAATACCAGGTACTAGCAAATTGAGATCTCAAACGAGGTGTCTGTTTCTCCTCTCTTTATGGCCTCCAAAGTGCTCAAACAAGATGAGATCCCCAAGCGAGGTTTTAAACGAAGGCTCAATCCAGGTCCTGAAAATTTGAGATCTCAATCGAGGTGTCTCTCTCTCTCTCTCACACCTCTCTCTCAACGGCCTTCAAAGTCCTGGAAGAAGACGAGATCCCCCCAAAAGAGGTCATAAACGAGGGCTCAATCCAGGTCCTGGAAAGTGAGATCTCAGACGAGGTGTCTGTCTCTCCGGCCTCCCTCTTCCTCCGCAAAGCTTGCAGACGAGCGCTCGCTGATGCCTCGCCTCATCTTCTCTACTTCTCCTCCTGTGTCGTCTTTGATTCCCTAGTTTTGCTTTAGTGCGCTATATTGGTGTTTTTTTTCTCTGCTTTCAGGTCTTTGGAAATCATTTGCAGTATCGTTTCATATGTGCTGTCCTTTTTGGGTGTGGCAGATACGTAGTTTGTGTCAGGATGTGTTTGTTAAGGGCTGTTGTTTTCTTTCGTGTTGCGTTTGCGTTTTGAGACTCTTGGAACTCCATTGCTCATCCTCTCTCATTCTCTTTCTGTTTTCCGTTTCTTTGTTATACTTCGTGTTTTTTCCTTTGGCGGGGGTGCGGAGGGCGCCACTTTGAGATTCGATTCAGCGGGTTTTGTTTTTCGGTCTCCTACTGGCCGTGACTCTCTAGATCCATATCATGTCACATGAACCGGATATTGTAGTGAAGCAGCAGCGCAAGAGGGATCGTGCGGAGTCGCCTCTGCCGGTTGCTGAGACGAAGAAAATTCGAGCAAGGTACCCTATATGCAGTAATCCTAAAACCCTAATGCACGCACTAGAAAACCTAATCTTTTTTTTTCTTTCCTTCAGCTTTCGTGTTTTGAATTCTTCCTGTGATCTAGTAAAGCAGATGTATTAGAAGAACATCGCCGTGTTGTCAATTTCGTATTGCTAAGGGCCTGAGGAGAAGGTCAGGACCCAAAAATCAGAGTAGGTCTTTACTGATCACATGTGGGGTACCTTTGAAGAATAGGTTTAAAGATGGACTGAATAGCTTCTTTCTGTTTGACAGTGATGGACACAGGGACCGTCACTACCATGAAGACGAGCCACAGGAAATGGGGAGCAAGAGGAACAGCAGAAGTGAGAAGAAACAAGAGCATAGAGAACAGCAGCAACGAGACAGGGAAGGACTGAAAGCGAAGTATGAGGGTGGTGGCTCATATGAAACTGTCGGGAAACAGGACCATCATCATCATAGGGGACATGACAGGAAGGAGAGAGTGTCTGGAGGAAGGGGGACAGAAGAGGTTCATTCTGAGAGGGGACACTTGGAGGACGTGAAAGCAGAGTATTTTGATAGCAAGGAAGTTTCTGGTGATCAGAAGCATAGTGCTCGACATGGAGAAGCGCAGAGGGACAGAGAGAGCCGTGCGAATAGACATCACTCTAAAGACATAGGCAAAGACAACAACAACTCTCGCAGAGAGAGAGAGGACCCCAAAAGCAGGGATGAGAAAGATCGAATCAGGAAGATTGAGAAATACAGTGATTCTGCTGCTGTCTCTGCTGACAATGAACACAAGAGGGACAGGGAAAGTAAAGAGAAGGACGGACATCGAGTTCTGAAGCGGAAGGAGCCCAGGACAGATGAAACATGGGAGAAGCAAGAGAAAAGATTGCGCTCCACTCATGATGAAGACAACCATGACAAACAACAGCCTGACACAGGTTTAAGTCCCCAGATGGTTACTATAAATGGTAGTTCTGCTAAGGATAAGAAAGATGGGAATGGCATCCAGGTCTCTTCCAATGGAAAGACTGTTGATATGCCAGATTCATTGAAAGCCTCAGTATTGCCAGGCATAGTATCAGTTGTTTCTCCTAATTCAGCAGCTCCACCAGTGTCTATGCCTGGAGGACAACATACATCTGTGATGGGCAGCACTGACAATGCAGACAAGTCACACACCTCAACCCCTTCAGATGACAGAGTTCCTCAAAATGCTTCAAAATCAGAAGCAAGAGGGGAGGCAGCACCAGCAGAGAAGACCTCTACTGTCAGCCTTGATGCTCTGGCTAAAGCAAAGAGGGTTTTGCAAGTGCAGAAGGAACTTGCTGAGAAACTAAAGAAGTTACCACAGGTAACAACTCATAATTGGCTTGGCATTGCAGTTTGGGTTTTAGCTTCTCATTGGAGAAATTCTGTAATTGGTTTTACAGGACTCACAATCTCATAGCTCTGTTTTCAGTGGCTAAAGTGGATGTACTGCATTCAAGTAGCCACCAGAATGGTTAAACAATGTTTTCAGGGTGCAGGAGACCCCAACCACTACCCTCTATGTTGGCCTTTTATATGCTTTAGACTTAGATGGTTGCTCATATAGGGGAAAGCTAAAATGAAATGGAGCTTACCCTAACAAGCTTGTGCAGCTCTAATGAGGATTCTGTTGACTTTTTAGATTAGCTATGTGTCTTGAGTGCTAGCCAACATCATGATTGAGTTCTCCCTGCAATCTTATATAGATATATGGGTGGTCTTTTAGGTTTTCTTATGTGAATACAGCTCATGCTTAGGAATGAGGAACTCATCCATGTTGTTTTCTTGCAGTTGAAAAAGTCAGGAGCAGAGACCACAACTGCCCTCCCGTCTACGTCTGCAGTACCTCTTGCTGCAGCTAGTTTGCCACAAGCACCACCAACATTGCCACCAGTCTTGCCAACCCCGCCAGTTTTGCCACTGCCAGGGTCCATCCCTCCAGGCATAGCTGGTGGAGCATTCTTCAACATGCCAGGAATGCTACCTGGATTGGGTGGCCTTGGGATTCCAAATCTTGGGTCAATATCTAGCTATGAAGCTGTAAAGCGAGCACATGAGTTTGCTGTTCAGTTAGGGTTCCACCAGCTGCCAGGGGGGATGCCATTTATGCCAACCATGGTTCCCACCCCAGGACCAGATGACATGGGTGGGCAACTAGGACAGCCAAAGACTGTCAAGGCTCCAGTCCTTCGTCTTGATGCTCAGGGAAGAGAAATTGATGAACATGGCAACGTAGTGGATCGTCCAAAGCTTACTAATGTCAGCACACTTAAGGTATAACTCTAATAGTTTTATCCCATTGTGTCATTTGTTGTTGTTCCAGGTTGTTAAAATTGATTGTTTACAGTTGCTGACACGGACTTTCTTCTACAGGTGAACATTAACAAGCAGAAGAAGGAAGCATTTCAGATATTGAGGCCAGAGTTAGAGGAGGATCCAGTTGATAACCCCTTCTTTGATCCTCGGGTTGGAATTGACAAGAAAAAGTTGGTTCGGCCCAAGAGATCAAGTTTCCAGTTTGTTGAGGAGGGCAAGTGGACCAAACAAGCAGAGATGCAGAAGTTGCGGGTAAGAATATGATCAGATTTTGTCAAGTCCTCCATTTCTGACTGTTGCAGCAGTTGCTTACTTGCTATCTGAATGTCTTGATTAATTGACAAATTGTTTCTGATAAGTACATGAGTCTGCCTTGTTCAGTTTATCATTTGGTTAATGATATATTGTGTGCAGAGTCAATATGGAGAGGCTAAAGCAAAGGAGATGAAAGCAAAGCAGGCTGCACTCTCCATGGCAAAAGCAGATTTCGACATTAATCCTAACCTAATTGAAGTTTCAGAGAGAGTTCCCATCAAGGAGGAAAAGCCTAAGGATGCTATCCCTGATGTTGAGTGGTGGTATGGGACTAAATCTATTTTGTCTTCACCTTTTTAGTGGTGTTGAGCTGCACATGCAAATTGTTATATTGCACATTGATTGGTCTTGAGTTGACTTCTTTCTGAACAATGAGGGGTTTGGCCTATTGTGCAGGGATGCAGGGTTCCTACCCTCAAAGAATTATGAGGATGTTGAGGAAGGGAGAGTGAAAATGGACAGAATTACTCGTTTTGTGGAGCATCCAATTCCAATTGAACCACCTGCTGAACCACCCTTACCACCTCCACAACCATTGAAACTCACAAAAAAAGAGCAGAAAAAACTACGGACACAGCGCAGACTAGCTAAGGAGAAAGATAGGCAGGAGATGATACGCCAGGGCCTGTTGGAACCCCCAAAATCAAAGGTGAAAATGAGTAATTTGATGAAGGTTTTGGGTGCTGAAGCAACACAAGACCCGACACGACTGGAACAAGAGATACGGAGTGCTGCCGCTGAACGTGAGCAAGCACATACAGACCGGAACCTTGCTCGCAAGTTGACACCTGCAGAACGCCGGGAGAAGAAGGAGAAGAAGCTGTTTGATGATGCTACAACTCTTGAGACAATTGTGTCCGTTTACCGTGTGGTTGATCTTTCACACCCACAGACCCGTTTCAAGGTCGATATCAATGCACAAGAAAACCGATTGACAGGATGTGTGGTGATCTCTGATGCAATGTGCCTGGTTGTTGTCGAGGGGGGTGCAAAGGCCATCAAGCGGTATAATAAGCTTATGATTCGACGGATCAACTGGGCAGCAGCAATAAAAGAAGAGACAGAAGAAGGCATGGAAGATGGTCCACGCCATCCCAATAAGTGTGACTTGGTCTGGCAGGGAAGTGTAGCCCGACCCAGCTTTGATAAATTCCTCATTCAACAGTTCAGGTCAGGAGCTGCTGCTCGGAAATACCTTCAAGATGCCAATGTGGGACATTATTGGGACCTTGCTGTGAACTTTTCCAATGAGTGATACCATTCAGCATTGAAATTCTCTGGTGGAGTGGAATGATTATCCTGCCAAGTCCCACAGGCTGTTCATTTTGGCCATTTCCAAACTTTGATGTCTGAGGGTGTCACCACAATTTTGGTGGCAGCATTTCTAAACCAGACTGGGTTGAACTGCAGCTTTGGCATCCTCAAGAAGTAGAGAGGAGAAAGCTATTTTTCTTACCATATAAGCAGTAAAAAATCTGGTGAGCAATCTGCGTTACCTTAATTGGTATTTGACAGTTGTCTTTAGATGTGTGAGTAGACTGCAAGAGACTTGAGAATGGTACCATGACGATGCCTTCTTTAGCTGTGTGTGTATGCTGCAAGTGACTAGAGAACAGTACTTTTAAGCTACCTAGCGTATAGAATACTGGCTATGTTTAGTCTTTGTTAAGTGATCAGTTAGATAGACAAAAGAGGAGAGGTGAAATGCCATAAGCTAGAAGAGTTGAGTTGTCAGTTTTATCATGGACAAGACTGATGAAAGCATTGTGCTGCGTTATGCGGCCCAGCTGATGATGATGGCGATGGGCATGGACCACGGTTATGCAACCATGGGGGACTACTTAAAGCTCTACGTTAAACATATCAGAGAGGTGTCTGATTCAGCCTGGCTGCATGATCAACTTGCATTATATGTAAGTGAAACAAATCCATCAGGAAAAAAATGACACTATAAGTGTATGCTACGGTTGATGGAAATGCGCATCTTTGGCCTTTTGTGTCTTCCATGCATTTTGCAGTCTATATTTATGCTGACTAGGTCTGAAAGGCATTCACTGTGCTAGTGACCTTTATTAGGTGAATGAGTATTCTTCCTGGAGATCATGTGTTGCTTGTTTTTTTCTGCCATCTTATACTTTCTTAGCTAGCAAGGGAATGCACACACGGGGTTCAGTTGTCACAAAGCTCTTGCTTTGTTCTCATTGTTATGGTTGCACTGTGCCATGGTGCCAGTGATGAACTTAAAAGGCCCCCCACCACTACCCTCTATTTGAACCTCTCTATGCCTTCAGCTTAGATTGTTGCCTTTACAGGGACAAGCTAGAATGAAATCAACCATTAAACTCACAAGCTTGTTGCAGCTTGAATGAGGAGAGTATTAGCTATGTCTCTTGAGTGCTAGCCAACATCATGACTGAGTCTTCCCATTGTTTCTGGAAATACAACAGAAACTATGGATGCAGATTTGGTATAATGGTTTGCCCAGATTTTGAGTTTATTATTTACTTATCTACACCCACCTTCATGATCTGATGAATTCAGTAAAGTCAGTGGGTAGTCATGGCAGCTCATCACTGCTGTTCATGATGAAGGTGATGATCTGACACTTTGTAAGCAACTCCTATAAATTTGTGACTGCACACACTGTTGTGTTACCTTTAAATTGTTCTTGTGGAAATTTCTCTGCAGTTTTATGAATATTTGTCATGGTGATTCCAACCATCACCTGTTTCTGCAGTGAGATCTTTTTCACAGATTACCATGGTATGGTCTGATATACAATATGGATGAGTTGATTTTGCATATACCTACCTAACTACAGTGCATGCTGTGTATGAAGTTGCCAATTTTTCCATAAATTCTTCTGCATCCCATGTTTGATAGTACAACTCAGCCATGGCAGAAATGGCATGTTGATATGTCTTCATACTTAGCTGTGTCTTCATACTTATCTGTTGATATTAGGATGACCATTTGTGTGTGACAAAGGTAAACCCTATCACATAGGAAAGCTTTGTCATGAAAAGCCCATACTACTTACTGCTGATGCAGAAAGTTGAGAAGCCAAAACTCTTATGTTGGAGTTGGGTTTTACTCCATGAGTCATACTATGTTCCTTTTCAAACATTCCATACATGGTTGGGTTGGTTAGTTGGGTTGTTCAGTTGTACAGTGGGTGAGTCATATTGTAAGAACAGTTAGTTCTTCAAGGCGGTGGGGATAACAGTTTAGGAGGTTGCAAGCTCTTGAATGTATCATTGCCAAGGATTTGGCCGGATTCAAGACTTCCTAGGTAACAGAAAAATTCAAGGCTTGTCCTCAAGCACCCAAGGCATGTTCGCACACACCCTTGTGTTTGAATTCACAATGGACTACATAATGCCTTATATCATATACTCGCTTGAATTTGGCCAGTTGCATGATTGCAAGAACTAGTTCCTTCTCAAAGTAAGTGATGATTGCATATTGGCAAACCAATAGGTTTCCAAGTAGACAATAGGTTTGAATTACACTTCAAAATATGCAATGCACTATGATTCTAATTTGAGCAATAGCTGTGGAGTTGCTACATCTTGTCTTCAAGGCCTTACTTGTAGACTCCTTACCCAGTACCACAGCTTCTCTTTGATGTCTTGTAGTCAGACTCCTTACCTATTAGGGTAGAACAGCCCATGAGTGATCACTTAATGCTCGGGATCCTGGTGTAAATAGCAACATCCCTTTATAATACTTGATATCATTAACTTGCTCTTATGTTTAAAGCATAATGTTTGTTTATTTGTAACAATTTGTGGTCAAACACTTGAACTTGACATACCAAGAATTGGCAAAGTATTTTAACACCGATAAGCAACATATATATAATTTGCAACTACAATGCAACTAACAAGTAATGTACACCTAATTTGCAACTATAATGCAACTAACAAGCAATGGACATAAATTTTGCAATAACTAATATAACTAATATGCAACATACATATAATTTGTAACTATAATGTAATCAATAAATAACATATATACAATTTGCAACTATAATGCAAGTATTGACCAACATACATACAATTTGTAACTATAATGCAACTAACAAACAACATACATACAATGTCATCATTAATTTATCATTGAAATATAATATAAACAACACATGTCTCTAACCATAAAATGATTGAACTACAAGTTTTACATTTACGAACAATCATTTAAATTCAAAAATAAAGTGTCATGTAAAAGCAAAATTGGAGTATATCAATTTTGAATTTTCTTACATGTAAATGTAAATGTATTTTTTCTTTCGTTGTTTTAGCATAAAGTCTATTAAATTTGAAATCCTTGGGATTTACACCATCAAAATTAGTAATGAATAATTAATTTTAGTTGCATAAAAACTAATAACCTTGCAACATAATATTCTTATACACAAGAATAACGAATGATATTACATATGCACAAAACAAAAGTGTTGAACTTGAATATATTTACTCATTATGCCCAAAAACTAAAAGCTTTCATAATTTCACACAATCATAACAAATAAGATTTTGACAATTTCAATCAATAATAAAATAACCAAAAAAAATCTTTAAAAAATAAATGAATATTAAAAAATCAAGTCTTCTAATTACTTCACAAGAACTGAATAAGCTTCAAATTAAAAAGAACAAGTATTTCCTTGTTCATTATTTATATCCAACATTAAACACAAATGCATAATAATCATCAATGTAAGTCCCAAGATCTACTAAAAACTACAACCATGTGTCACATGCCCTTTCATATATCACACAAATTTTAATCTTCAAATTTGCATAGGTAGATGAAATTTAATTATACATCAATTACATCTATCCAAAAAACATAATTGATAACTAGTTGCAAAAAAATTGGACATGTTAGCTAATCATTACCATGGTGGGAATGTGTACATGTGGCATGATTATACATATCAAGGCCATACATTAATTGTGAGGTATTTTCCTTCAACAATTATTGTGCAACTTGCCCGCAAAATCAAAATATATTGACCATAATTGTACATACGGGCATATTCAAACTAAATAGCCTTATCCATTTTGTAAGTAATATGTGACTATAATAGAACTTGTGAATTTTTAACATGGCATTTTATTTGAAATGTTCGTATTTCCATGGAACATATGCAACATAATTACACATTAGTTGCATTAAACATTTAATTGTAGGGTAATGAGGTTTCATGAAGGCAATTTCTCATAGTGAAATGAACATGGGCATACATACTTTCTCAATACTTCCACGTAATTTTCATTGTGTTTTTCATTTCCCCAATGTAATACAATTAATTTTAATGTTATTTTGTTACTGCCTCAATTTTTTTCTTTGAGATGTTTCAATTTTATATCAAATGAAATGACCATAGAACATGTTGATGGAATGATCGTATTCAAAATCATACATGCATTACATTATTTGAAGCAAAAACCAATGACATAAAATAAATCATTCAATTTTTTTGGGAATCATTATGAAAAAATGGGGGTTTTGCAACTAGGTTTGGAATTGCATTTTCCAATTATAATGACCATTTGCAACTCACCATAAAAAAATGTTATTAATTGCATCAGACAAGTTGCACCAATTGCAATGATGCAACTACATGTATATACCTTACCCTAAAGGTAGTTTTGTCATAAAATAATCTTCAAAATCATGAAATGAAAATTTGTGAAAATATGAAGTCGACATGTTGAAAATATAATTATCATAGGTTGCACTCTGAATAATTTCACTACTCATATGACAATATTATAATAAAGATGGAAAAAATATATAATTTCAAAATTTTAAAATGAATTCAATTATATATATATATATATATTCAATGTGGAAACTACCCGGTTACAATAATCATATACAATGACAAAAATATTTACAACTTCATAAAACTACTTTGCAACTATAGCATTATATTGAACTCTTTGTTGCCACATGTTGAAAGGGAAACAAACATTGTGGCACATGGCAAGTTTGTCAATTTTCATTCACCCAACATGGACATGAAAAAAATTAAACTAGCATGGAATAAATCTACAACTCATACACTACAACATGTTTCCATTTACCACTACGTGATAAGGAGTTTATTAACATTGAAAAACTATTTTTGTTTGGCCTATATATTATTTTGCAACTACATTAATTCTATAATGTATTATTTTGTTCAATTAATACAAATGATTGGCAAAGCTAACACATTGCATTAACTAATTATTCTAGACAATGATTGGTAATGGAGCACATGTAAGCTAAAATGCAACTAGTTTACACTTCAAGAAAACTAACTATCAATTATAATGAATGAAAGTCGTATCAGTTTACAACTAAATAGTCTTTATTTGCAATATGTGAATCTATTTAATAATTATTTGCAACCTTCAACTTGCATGCATCATATTGTTTTCCAACATCTACATAACTAATTGTGTAACTTTTTTGTAATTATCATGATTTTCTTATAAATAACAAAATGTTACATCTGAAGTAATTAGAAACGGTGTTATGCTACAACTATTTTTTCTTGAATTATTGTTTTGCAACTAACATTGTGGTTTAGGGCAAGTTAGCTTGCAACTACAACACTTGGATACCGGTAAATGTATTTATATTTTGGAGCTAATTACATTTGTTTTGGAACTAGTTTGCGCCTAGCACAAATTTTATAATTTTTTTGTGTCAGTAGTTTAATTGTAAATGTTGTTAGGTTACAACTAGGTTAATTGGCATTGATATTATAGTGCAATTAATATTTTTATTTTTGTTGCAATCTTACAACCATTGTTGTGGGTAGGGGCATTAATTTGCAAATATTATGTTATTTGGATAATAATAGCCCAAATATTATTTCCCAACTAATTTAGTTCATTTTGTAATTGTTTGACAATTATCATGAATTGTAAACTCTATTTTTCTAGAACTAATACAATTACAAATTTCACTATGTTGCAACTAAATTAATTAGATGTAGTATAACATTGCAACTAATGTTTTTTCCCTATGTTACAATCTTACAACTATTGTTGTGGGTAGGTGCACTAGCTTACAACTACTAATACCTTATTTAGATAATTATATTATGATTACTCTTTTCCAATTCACTTAGTTTATTTTGTAAATTGGTTTACAACTAACATCAATTATAAGCCTTCCTTTTCAACTAATAAAAACTTTTTGTACCTAACAAATTTTCATTATAAACTAATTAAATTAATTCAACTAGTTAAATTTGCAATGATTTAGTTAAATACTAACTATTTACCAAATGGTACCATTTTGTTACTCCCATATGCAAAGAAGTCATATTATCTTGGAAGTATTTTGTGTAGTACATGCAAAAAAAAACCTTAAACATGTACAACAATTAAAACTCAAGTCAATTATGTGTTATAACTATCAAGATTGGAATGGAAAAACTTATTTGGAACACACAACTACTAAAGCTTGGTGAACAAAAAGTTCACATAAAATTACTCATTATTTGACCTCAAATGGCCCTTCTCCCACAAGGAATTAGTCCCTTCCACATTTTTCATGGTCAATGTGAAAAGTTGTCATTATGATTTAGAGAAATAATATCATTATCAATCACATGCCAAAATGTCACCTTGTAAATACTTGTCCCAATATCCTTGAAATGAAACATGTCACCTTTAATTATGGTCATTTCATTTTTCCAGCCACATACTCAAAATTTTGTGGGTCCAAAAGCTCCATTTTATATCATTTAGAAAATTATGGACATTCAAAAAAATCATTTGTTAGTCCATATTGCTTACAACTTTAAAATGCATTACATGTCCAAGGGCAAGAATAAAAAAATTTGAACCTTTAAAGTGGTTCAATTTAATGCCTTTGTTTGGTATTGTTACACAACAAACCCTAACAAACATTAACATTTAATGCAATCAGCCTATTGTTAATTAACATTATGGTATGCCATACAATATGTTCACAATACCAAGAAAGGAGGAAATTTGTAACATTTTAAGGTGGGTTGAAATAGTAATTACACTTATGAACTAGGATAGTTTTAACAACCTTAGACCCCATGGTTTTTTTTGCATTTTGAATGTTTTTCATTGATCTATTTTCTTGTTTGGTGACTTGTGATGTACCCATTTCATTGGTCTTTTTCATTGTTCTTCAAACTTGAGGCAGATCAAGTGAATATGGATAATCCACCATGGGGTCAATATGCCCTTTTTCATATTATTCATTGCAACTTGTTGCCCATGCATTAATGTACCATGATTACATACCATTTTTTTTTGCCTTGCCTCATTACACACCTCCTTATTTTGCCTTGCTTGATTACAAACCTACTTGTTTTGCCCATCCTCATTGCATACCTCCTTGTCTTGCCTTTCTTTATTTCCTTGCCACACATCGGTGTTGCCATCAACTAAATTCTTGATGATAAACACCTCCGTAGGAATCACATTTGTTTTCTCTAATACTTTTGTGACCTTTTCCATGTCAAGCACATCCCCTTTGTTAAACAATTCAATTTTTTGATGTTTAACATGAATTTCCATGGCAATTGTCATGGGAAGTAATGTTATCATGTATCTTCCAAGTTTATGAAATTACAGCTTTATGGTCCCCATAAGTTCATTTGTTTGTTTCACAAATAAATTAACATTACTTTCCATTACAACCATTTAATTGTTGATAGAAGCTACACCCATGTAAAAAACCAATCGTTTTACTACAATTACAAAATTATTGCAACTAATAATTATTAGTTTTAGGAGCAAGGTTTACATTTAACAAATCCGATATGGTGAACATTCAAAAATGCAAAGTTTAGTTATTATGAATAGAGTCTTTAACCAATTGGTGGGATTATAAAATACCTCCAAATTAAACACACCAAACCAAAGAAAACGAGAAGCTTAGGAAAGTTCAAATATTGATTGGAATTACCAAAAAGAAATGTTTTGACCACCATGCCAATAATATATAAACTTTGATGATTTTTTATACAAGATTAAAACTAAGGTGACCAACACCATTGCAGGTACATAATTCAACTACTTGTGTTAAATTCACAAAAAAAAATTATTTAAACAACCACCACCACATATTTTCATGTACAAGCAAAGGTAATTATAAAAACTATCTGTTTAAAAATGTGCTTCTAACATTAGGAGGTTGAAATACACCAATTTTAATTCAAATGTTTCATTTTTTGCCATTTTAGTGAGTGATGATGATTGCACCTTTTCTTCTTTTTGCAAAATTTCCAATTCTTGCCTTTCAGCCCATGTGTTCATTCAAAAAATTTCAAATTTATTTAATGGATAAGATATACATATCAATTTAGCGGAATTCTTAGCCTTTCCATGTCTTCCATGCCTATTAATGTGCTGGACATGGTCTCAAGCTCAAGTCATTTGCTTCCAATAAAACACACCACCCAAATCATGAAATTAAAACTAACACTTTTGAAAATGGGTAGTTGCACCCTAACAAACAACAAAACTTGTCATTAACATGTATATGAAATATGGCAAAAAATTCACTAAAGTTTTTTCAATAGACTTTTCATTAGCCCAATAGGCTTTCAAATTTTCCCATTCATGAGTGTTGACATATGTGGGAGGCACATATAGGGGATCATGAACCTATTGTTTTTTCAATTTTGGCCTTTATTGTTTCATGAAAAATACCAATGACCTTTTTAACACATGGAGAGCCATAGCGGACCCGTTTCATTCAAACTCCTTGTTCAAGCCTACTCTAATCTATTCAATGTTTCATGAGTTTTTTTCATTGATGTTTATACTTGAATAATCCAAAAAGTTGTTACTAACGGTTCAAATCATCTCATCAAATAATGTTTTGTGATTTGAGGCTCCATTAACAACCCATGCTTGTTAGTTTTAACAACTACCCCCTTTTGCCCAAGATTTTTTCACATCTTTTCCTCCTTTTCTCATTTTTTTTAGCTCTACATTATGCCTTTCCACATATGCGACCTTTTGTCATCATGTGCACGTATGCTACTTCTTTGCTTTACCAATGATGAATATGGGGTCCACGATCCATGAAGGACAAACATGTACCCTGTTGGCACTTGAAAGCCCCCTTATTTGCTATGCATTTTAATGTGATTAATTTTTTTTTCTTGCCCTCCACATGACAAAGATGTCATAGATTATCCCAACAACCACTTCAACTTTCATTCAACAAAGAATATTGAAACCATGTACCATTTTCAACAATGCACAATCTAACAAACACAAACACAACTTTAGGACTTTTAATTTTATGTTTTTTTTCTAACAACTTTTGATAAATGTGTTTGCTAACCTTTAGACTTCTAGCTTTTTGGTTTTCTTTTCTAGCATATTTAACCACCAACCTTCTAATAAATGTGCAGGAATTTGGTATTGATTCATCTAATAAAAATTTTGACTATGATTTTTCATATTCTTCAAACAACACTCTTTAAATATTATTAGTTCAAAATGCATTCATAACTTCGATCACCATTAGTTCCAAAGCTTGGTAATTAAAATGAAACTAAAGGTGATAATGAAATTTAGTATTTGATTTGCAAATCAAAAAAAAAAAGGAATAAGGTTGGCTCTTCACAAACACTATCACAAACTAAAAGTGAAATGAAAATGTAGATAACAAAACACCTTCTCAATCAAGAGATCTTGAAAATTACACAATGTTTTACAATGCTTAGACCCATAATGCAAATCCAAAAATCCTTAATGCGAACCAAAAGCCAAGAATGAAGTTACCTTTTCACAAACACTGTCCCAAACCAAAACCAACACACATTGCATCTTCGAAATCATGAGTGCTTCAAAGCCTCTATAAAACTTTATGTGCTCAACCCCACATTATAGACAACAAAGTGTTGTCACGTGTGAAAACATCTTGAATGCCATTTAAGGATGAGGACTTGCATTTAATTTTTTGTTTGGTTACATGTGACGCAACTAATAACTGGATGTATGTGTGGATTTAGGGTTTTTATGTGATTAGAAAGCCTATTGAACCTAAAACAAAACATGAACTATGTATAAAAGCTAATTCCTTGAAAATAATGTAAGAGTTTTAAAAAGATTACATTCAATAAGATGTTCATAAATGTAGTTATAAAATAACCTCTTCATTTTGCTACATTGTCTAAGAAAAACATGAAAATTGGCTTAATGATTAATTAGAATACTTGTTCACATTCCAAACCATCTAGAGACATATATCCTAACATAATAGGTTACAAGCATTAATGATGCAAATTTTGCTCTTAGTAAAACATTCATAAAAGAATGTTTTTCTTATTTCATTATTATTTAGCTAATTCAAGTTTGTGAACAATGGTTTTCATAATGATTTCATTGTTCAAATCTCTCCCTATAGTTGAAAAGAAGATAACATTAAACATGACTTGATTTAAAGTCACATCGACAATCTATACATTTAGGGTGAAGTTCAATGTTATGTTTTTGACAAATGCACGTACCTATGCTTTCACATTATTACAACATGTTCATGCTTGGGTAGATTAAGTACAACCACCTATATCTTATGTCGCAACCCCACTTTGGGGCTAAGTGTGAGAATGCAACTCACATTCCCAAAAGTGGGAAAATGGAGTCCTCCGAGACTCCCAAAAATTTAGAAGACGATTAGAGGGGTCAAATCTCTTCTTCTTGGTGCGTTCTTTATATCAATGAAAAGATCTTGAAGCGTAGATGTCCAAATGGCCTCGCATTACCCATTTGAACATTTGTAGCCCAAGTTATGGGCAAAAGAAGGGCCGGGAGTCAAACTGGCAATTTGACTCCCGACCACTAAAAGTCGGGAATCGCATTAAAAGTCGGGAATCGACCTCTTCCTGACATCACCTCAAGGAGTGCAACACGACGTTGGAAAGTTCTCGACGAGAGCTACAACTTTGGTTTAGAGCTCGTCCCGATCTGAGTTCGGGGCGAGGAACTATGACCGTCCAAAGTCCTGAGACTCCAACCCGAGACAACTTCGAGACTCTAACTTGGGAGTCCCGAAAAAAAGAGCCATTCGGATGTAGCCTCGGATTATCACAAAATCGGATCCCTATGTCTTGTCGAAGGACAATGGCCATAGTTTGCACAGCTGTACATTCATGATACGAAACACGAACGTTAAAACCGCCATGCCGTTATGCCCTCGTTTGATCCAACGACGTTGGATCGGTTGTTGACCATGATGTACAATATCAATCCCTATGTCGAAGTGTTCAAAATGGCAAGGGATATGATGGCAACAAAAGGTGTTCCCATGGATCTGAAATTATGTCTCATTGCCTTTCGAACAAAAGATGCCCGCCGATACAATGTGCCGATGGCCGATGAAGTCGATGCATTGATGGTAGGAGATGGTTCTGAGGTTGTAGATAGATGTGACGTTGTCCTTGCTTAGCAAGCTGGCCCATTTTAGCGCATTTTCGAATTACATGTGGGATACATGGCTCTACATTATCCGTTGATATTTCCTTATGGTGAGGATGGATGGCATCTGAAGATTTCGCTCAATGGTGTTGTTGTTGATGCAGATTTGGATGAAGACCATGTGGGAGAATCTGACCTTCAAAGAAAACATTGCAATGTGACAATGGCGAAATTTTATGGTTATCGACTTCAACATCGAGACACTGATGGCATTGCGTTGCTTCGGGGTGACCGATTACGGCATCAATACATTGTAGATGCTTATGCGGCTATCGAACAAAATCGCTTGAAGTATCTGCGCCTGAATAAAAAAAAACTTCGCGCGAATCTTTATCAAGGCCTTTAAGACGCCATCGCTGCAGGTGACAATAGTGCTATTGCCATTGGACAAAGGATCCTATTGCCATTGGACAAAGGATCATTCTACCATCTTCTTTCACAGTAGGTCCACGTCACATGGTTTAGAATTATCAAGATGCCATGGCAATCTGCAGATGGGCCGACTGTCCGGATGTGTTTGTTACATTCATTTGTAATCCCCAGTGGCTTGAAATCAAGAGAGCGTTGCTGCTCAGACAGCAACTTCAGGATCGACCGGATTTGGTAACCCGAGTGTTCAAAATCAAATTGAAAGAGTTGATCAATGACATTCACAAGAACCATATTTTGGGACGCACGATTATGGGAATCTATGTCGTTGAATTTCAAAAGCGTGGGCTGTCGCATGCACACATTCTCATCTTTTTTATTGAAGACTACAAGCCACACACGGTCGAGGATGTAGACCGCATGATCAGTGCTGAACTTCCAAATTCAGAAACAAACAAGTTGGCCCACGAGACAATTGTCAGATGCACGATGCATGGTCCATGTGGAGCTGCGTTTCCAAATGCCCCGTGCATGGAAGAAAGCAAATGCAAAAAATAATATCCACGCAAGTTCCAATCCGAGACGGTGACGGATGTAAACGGATACCCTATTTATCGGCGTAGAGATATAGGGCACACAATTGTGGTTCATGGGATTGAATTGGACAATCGTTGGGTGGTACCGCACAATGTCTATTTATCGACCAAATACGATGTGCACATCAATGTTAAGGTCTGCAATAATATTCGTGCAGTCAAATATCTATTCAAGTACGTATATAAAAGACATGATCGTGTGACTGTTGAGATCTCGCGCCAAAACGACAATGCCACTGAAGGAAATGTGGTCGATACTGATGAAATTAAAAAATATCTCGACTATCGCTATATATCTGCATCGGAAGCAGCATGGCGCATCTTCAAGTTTGATATGCATGAGCGGTTTCCTATCGTTGAACATCTCCATTACCATTTGCCCAATCAGCAAATGGTGTTGTTTCGCGATGACGATGATGTGCAGGGAGTGGCAACACGGTCAGCCATTTCCAGAACGATGCTCACAGAATGGTTCAAAACAAACCAAGAATCGGAAGTTGCACAAAGCCTTACGTTTGATCAATTCCCTCAGCAATGGGTGTGGAATCGGAAGTTGAAGCGATGGACACTGCGCAAACAAGGCTTTGCCATTGGTCGCATGTATTATGCACACCCGACATCGGGTGAACGTTACTATTTGCGAATGTTGCTGAATTGCGTCAAAGGTGCCACATCCTTAGAACATTTGTGGACAGTGGATGGCAGAGTGCATGACACATTCAAAGATGCATGCATTGCGATGGGTTTGCTTGCAAATGACAATGAATGGGATCAAGCCTTGGAAAAAACCGATGTTTGGGCCTCCGGACGATAACTGCGTGACATGTTTGCCTCCATGTTGATGTTTTGTGAGGTCACGAATCCCAGACAACTATGGGATGCACATTGGGAGTCTTTGAGCGATGACATTGAAGCAATGACACGCTGCGAGCGTGCTGATCCAATTGTTACCCTTCCTGAGGATGCGTTAAAGGATCGTGCATTGTATGAGATCGATCAGGTTCTCATGCGTAATGGATACCGCCTGGAAGATTTTCGAACGCTTCCCAAGTCTAATTACATCCCTTCTGTTCATGGAAGAAACCGATTGGTTTAAGAAGAACTGGTTTATGATCGGCATTCATTGACCACAGATGTAGACAATGCAGATGATGATCAACGCAACGCATACGAAACTATTTTGAATGTCGTGACAAACAAAGAGGGCAAACTATTCTTTGTGTATGGCAGTGGTGGAACCAGTAAAACATTTGTTTGGACAACACTT
>Ga0116227_10003395_pt1 | contig 35420 bp, 31 predicted proteins | sample S1TSphgellanicum_FD_89693 | JGI IMG/M metagenome (GOLD analysis project Ga0116227, IMG submission 89693) | Host-associated microbial communities from peat moss isolated from Minnesota, USA - S1T2_Fb - Sphagnum magellanicum MG | ecosystem: Host-associated > Plants > Peat moss > Unclassified...
GGTGCAACACACAATAAACCTCAAAAAATGTTACACGTTTGGAGCTATAAACACAAGAAACATAGAGGAAGGGGGTGCAACACGTAGTAGAGGGGGAAAATGCATTGCGTGTTTGTATTTATGGACATAAGAAACATAGAGTAGGGGGGGTGCAAAACATAGATGAAAAATAATGTTGTGTGCTTGGAGCTTTAAACACAAAAAATATAAAGGAAGGGGGGGCAGGTGTAACACATAACAAAAAAGAAAAGTGTTGTGCACTTGGAGCTTTGGACACAAAAAACATAGAAGAAGGGGGGGGCAGGTGCAACACGTAACAAAGAAAAAAACATGCTACATGCTTGGAAGTTTGGACAAAAAAACACAAAGGAAAGGGGGTGGGTGCAACACACAACAAAAAACAAAAAGTGTTGCGCCTTGGAATTCTAGACATAAAAAACATAGAACAAGGGGGGGTGGGTGCAACATGCAATTAAAAAAAAACACACTGTGTGTTTGGAGGTTTGGACACACAAAACAAAAGAGGAAAGGGGGCGGGTGCAGCATGTAGTAGAAAAAAAACATGTTGGGTGCTTGGAACTTTGGACATAAAAAACATAGAGGAAGGGGGGCAAGTGCAACATGCAATAAAAAAAACTCTACACATTTGGAGCTCTGGACATAAAAAACATGGAGGAAGGGGGGGTGGTGCAACATGCAACATTGAAAAATATTGTTGTGCGTTTGGAATTGTGGACATAAAAAACATAGAGGAAGGGGCAAGGTGCAACACACAACACATATAAAAAATGTTACACATTTACAACTTTGGAAAAAAAACACAAAGGAGGGCGAAGGTGCAACACACAATTAATGAAAAAAAGGGATACACATTTAGAGTTCTAGACACCAAAAACATAGAGGAAGGAGGAGGGGGGTGCAACACAAAAAAAATGAAAAAAACGTTGTGTGTTTGGAGTTATGGACACAAAAAACACATGATCCACCACCAATGCCCAACACTTGCACAAGCAAGAAACATTTAAGTTATAATGTTTCTAAAGAAATTCAAGATCTTCAAACTAGAACCCATTTATACCTCAAGGGGTTTTACTATCTTATACACCAAGAACTTGATTGTAATAACATTAGGAGAAGCATTACATACAACTACAAACGAATGAGTTACAAAAACAAATGTAGAACAAACATCAAGTTTCATAATTGACTCATGCCCAAGGAATGAAAAAGAAACCCAAAAAATAAAATAAAATTGAGTTTAGGATTTAGGGAAACTAGCAACATGTTTAGGGTTTAGTGGGCACCATGTTTTGTATTACCATAGATTTTAAGGCCCATGTACATTTTTGCCTCTCGTCCATTGAATGAAAATGAACGTTTTTTTCAAATACATTTTTGGGGATTGGTCTATCAATGTTGTACTGATAAAATGGATGTTGGATGACACACCCCCAACCTCCTTGATAGACTCAATTGCAAGTCCAAAGGTGAAAATAATAGAAGGATAATGAGTTAGGGTACGTTCCTTGGCCTGCAACATTTCAGGGGTAGAGGGGTGTGTTGGAGCTCCAGGATGGGGATTAGAATAAGTGATAAGTGGGTCAATTATTTATATGAACCTACACAAACCAAACAACAAATTAGTTAGTGGGTAGTTGGAACACTTTTGGTGCACGGACAAGCCACAAATTCATAAACCTCACCACACCCTGGACTTGGGGGAAGCCACCACCTTCCCCCTTATAGTATTCTCTGTGCCTGGTCACAAAGCCTACACCCAAATGTTAATTTGTCCCGGGATTCCCAAGTTGGGAGTTTCGAAATTTCCGAAATTAGAATTCTTACAAATTTGGAAGCCCATAATTTCTTATTCAGACCTTTGATTGAGGTGAGGTCTAAAGCAAAATTTTAGCCTAGCTTTCTAACAATATATGACATGCCACCTGCATGCAAGTAAATCAAAACGATTTTTGACTTTTAGTGGTCAGGAGTCAAATTGATAATTTGATTCTCGATGACATACCCCCAAGTTCTTTAATGGACTCAAATGTGAATCCAAACTGAAAACAATGGAAGAGCAAGAAATCAAACACACTCCATGGCTCGCAGCACTTTGAAGGGGTAGAAGGGCGTGCTGGAACTCCAGGATGGGACTAGGAATAATGACAAACATCAACTACTCACATGGACCTGCACAAAACCAACACAAGGTGGTTAGTGCATAGTTGGAGCACTTTTGGTGCTAGGACAAACCATGGGCAACTTGGATTCACAAGACTCATCACGGCTCGGACTTGGGGGACGCCACCACCTTCCCCTTTATATTATACTTTGTGCTTCTCCACGAGGCCCACATCATTAAGACTCCCAAATGGAAGTCCCGAAATTCCCAAAGTTGGGATTCTTGTGACTATGGGACCCTATAAATTTGTGTGAAAACCTCTTATTGAAATGAGGTCTAAAGAAAAGTTGTAACCCTCATCGATAGCTTTCCAACAGTTTATCGCATGCCACTTACACATAAGGAAATCGAATCAGTTCCTAACTTTTAATGGTCAGGAGTCAAATTACCAATTTGACTCCCAACCTTTCTTTTGGCCATAACTTGTATTTTAAATGTCCAAATGGGTCATGCAAGCCCATTTTAGACATCTAAGTTTCAATAGCTTTTTAATGATATAAATAATTCTTCAATCCAATGGGTTTTGACTCCTACAATCGCTTTATGAAGATTTGGGAGTCCATTGGAATTTCAACTCTCAACATGGGAGTTCACTTGGGAGTGTGAAGGTTCATTCCTTCACACTGTTTTGCACTCTCGAGAGCATGAGATGTGACCCTGAGCTTCCCTTTCAACTTGTAACCTTGCAAACCCTTGCTTTGATTACAAACCCAAGGCTAGGGTTACGACACCCAACCCTTCTTTTGGCCACAATTTATGTTTTAAGTACCCAAATGGGTCATGTAAACTCATTTTAGACATCTAAGTTTTAAGAGCTTTTCAATGGTATAATGAACTCTTTAATCCAATGATTTTTGACCCTTGCAATCATCCTCTGAAAATTTGGAATTCATCTAGATTCCAACTCCCAAAGTGGGAACCCACTTGGGGGCGTGTGGGTTCATTCCCTCACACTCTCCTACATTTTTTAAAGCATGAAATGTGATTCTTGAGCTTCATTATTGGCTTGCACCTTTGCAAGTCATTATGTTGGTTATAAATCCAAGGTTAGGGTTGTGACACTGGACATGTGTAAAAAAAAATGTGTTTGTTGATAGGGAAACAATTGCTTGCAAACCAAAGTAGGGGATGATTAATCATGGTATTTTTATTTTAAATGACACCTTTGATTAATTTGGAAGGCCATATCTTGACCGTCTCTTAACCAAATCAAATGTTCTCAAGGGCAACAAATGCGCCGATTAAACACCTATAACACATATTTAGACCCTAAACCCAACTAACTCCAAATGCGATGCCAAATGTCCTCCAAACACTTAAGTGTTTTATGATTAGCCTCTTTACCCTATACATAATCCAAAATAAAAATTATGTAATATTAATTATGTACAATTTATTCAAATGCAATAACTTGCCCAAAATGTAAAGTCAAGTTTATACATTTCAAATTATGTATATATACTTTTCCATTTAGAAAACCCAAACCTGTTTAAAACAAGGTAACACCCCCAAATTCAACTTTGAAAAGAGTCCCTTTGTTAAATTCCAATGATTTGAAGTCATAACAAGGTGGCCATAAGGGAACCTATGGTTGGATTGACTCCTTTTTTGAACAAATAAAATAAATAAATAAATAAATTATATATATATATATCATAATAAAACGAGTAATAAAATAACTCGAAAAAACAATTTTATTTTTATTTTTAAAAATGGTAACTATGCCCTACGCTCTTCATTTTTCAAAGGTCGCATGGTCAATTTGTTCGATAATCAATATATTTCCATCAACCAGCTGTTGGGAGGGAGAAGTGTGGGATATATTTAATGTTTATTTTTCCAACCACCTTGATTTTTGCCCATATATTAACATATTACAGTTTTAAAGGTCATCCATTACAAAAAGACTTTGTCTTAAGTGGATATGTGGAAGTACATTATCGTGATTTAGAGAAATGTGTGGTTTCTGAACCTATAGTGATGATTCAAGAATTTTGTTATTTCGAATTTGTTAATCCTTGGGAACAAATGTTGCGTAATGACAAATCAAATAAAAAATAAACAAAAACTGCTTACAACCATCTTGAAAACGTGCAATTTCGTAGTATAGTAAATGCATGCTTAGCTTAGTTTTACGGCATGCCAAATAATTTGCCTTGCTTGTTCAAACCAAACTTGTCTTTTCAAGCCAAAATAATAGGAATGTTAACCTTTTGTGAAAACATTGCACAAAGACGCTATGCTCGGGTGATGGGAGTGAGAATAAGGCTTTTGTTACTTTATTGGCTTGACAAAGAGAGAAAAAAATAAGGAAAATAAAATTTTAAAAATGTGCCGATCCCCCTAAATATTTTGACTACGCCTTAAAAAATTATTTATTTTTCGTATTTTTTTTCCCTTTTTGCTTTATTGGCTCTAATAAACTTGGTCAAATCCCCTCCCCCCTCCCGGTCCCAATTTATCATCTTCAATGATAAATTGGGCACAATTTGAAGGTTCAGATTGTGAAATTATTTAATTTATTGGTAAAAAGTTTGATTACTTTACGAACAAATTGACTGAAAATAACTCAAAACCTATGGTCCAAAGACCCTAGAACTTGACCATTGGCCTGGACCTAAACTTGCATAAATCTCATAACCTGCCCAACACTATTTTTTCCTTTAAGTGACAATGCGAAATAATAGTTAAAACATTCACAATTCAACTATAGTAAAAACAAAATTGATTAAAAAAACTAAAATGGGCACTAGCCTATCCTACAACTACATCAAGCTTGGTGTTGCATTTAACTTGTTCCTCCTGTTTAATGCTTGCATTAATCCTTTCCAGAACATCCACAAATTTACAGAGGCCAATTCTGCCATGGAACAATCAAAGAATTGACAAGCTACCCATGCGCCCATGATGAAAACAATAGTCCAAATGAGTAGATTATGTCTGTAATCTGCTACGGAAATACAGAATCAGTCTCTAAAAGGTCGGAGAAAACTGCATCTCCTCTCGCTCTCGCGCGTAGAATCTGAAGAGGACGACAAAGGGAGAGAGAGTTGAAGATCTACGATTTCGAGGGACCCGTTTGGTGCGGAAGAAATTTGAGAGAGAGTTCGGTGGAGGGACAGCGGAGAGGCTGTTGCGGCCGCGGAGGCGCTTGTCCTCAATTCGTGGAAAGCGGAGAAAAAAAAAGCGGCGATGGCGAAGTTAGAGGCAGTTGGGATGAACGAAATGCTCAAGCAGTGGCCGACATGGATTCTCAAGAAGGCCAAGACGTGCACGCATTACGGCTTCATTCCTCTCATCATCATCATCGGTATGAACACCGATCCGAAGCCGCAGCTCTCGCAGTTGCTCAGCCCTGTTTGATTTTTTTGGTGTTACGACCACATGCATGATGGCGCTTCGAATGACGAGGGTTCAGGAGTTTTTCAAGGCCGCCATCGGAGGATGCTAGTGAGCTTCTACTCGGGATTGTTTTTGAGGTTTTTACTGACATTTTTGGAGTTAAGAGGTCACTTTAGGAACATATCTCAACAGAAGGAAGAGGTCTTCTTTCCTATTCCGAAGAGAGTCTTTTAGAAGTACTTTATAAAAAAAAGACCTGATGGAGAAGACTGCGAAGTAGAGAACATGCGTTCTATATTCTACAGTGCTTACGACACGTCGAGTTCCCTGTCGATGTCAGGGAACCGTTTGTAATAGGCAGTTTGAAATATTACGGTTTCCGAAAACGTTCAAAGTTCTGGAGGATTGAAGTCTGTCTTTCGTATAATGGAAACCCTAATTGGTTGTATTGATTAGCATGTGTGTTGATTTAGATTTCTTTCACAGACGGTGTTTTGACATCTTTCTCATTCTTTAGTTTCATATATTTTCCTTTCCTACTCAACGAACTCCTTTCCTAAAACCTCTGGAAGGAGGAGTAAGCTTATTGAGATTGATAAAGAATGAGGAAAATGTTCTTTCATAGGTCAGATGTCAAAGGGGGAAGCAGGAACAGATTTCAGTGAACTCAAGACACTTCTTCAGCATCTTGCGAGGCCCCTGTGAAGAGTGAACCACAAAACTTGGTTAAGCTTGACATATGGTCCATAGTATCACACGAGTCAATTTTTTCACGATCTGTCATCCTAGCTCTGGATCCTTCTTCTCATGTGCTGTAGGTTCATTGTCACCCATCCTTGTCATTGCTGTGAAATTGGTGTACAACAGAGGCACCTGGAAGTGGAAGTTGCTTTGGGTGTATAATTTTTTAGGTCTACTACTGTTCTTCAGCTCATGCTTCTTTTGCACAAAGTGACTTCTACACCATTGAGAGTGCAGATTTGTTTCAAATCTTCCTGTCTTGGGTAATGGAAATGGTTGTTATAATACATGTGGCATTCTGCCTCTTTCTTTTGCAGTGCTTTCAGATTATGTTGAAGCTTTGACCTGTAATGAACTTCTGCATGCTGAAATTTGGATATCTGCAAAGCTAAAGGACTTTTCAGCATTCAACTGTAGAACTAGAATGGAGTAACTTTACCCCATTTTTCAGATGAGGTTAAGATCAAAAACCTTCTTTTGTAGATTTGCATGTCTTTTCAAATCAGTCATATGACTGGTGTTTAATTGCAAGAATGCCATCTGTACAACCCAAATGTGAGAACCAGGAGGGACAGGTGATTTTGCCCTTTGCACAAACTCATCATAAACCACATGGTATTGTCCTTCAAATCTTGTGCTAAATGTCAGTAATGCTGTCCAATATTGTGCAAATTCAGTGTTGTGGTCAAAGTATTCATCTCAGTGTCACCAATCTTAGCATCAATAGAATTGGGAATTTTAAGTTGTGCTACTTGTGACAAGAACAAGAACACTCAGTAGTAGCAATAGACACATGTTTTTTCAAGCCATGTTCATTCTTTCACAGTGCATTTTCTTTGTCAAATGTTTTAAGCAATAAGCTGCCATGCATCATTAAAATTGTTTTGAAGAGTTGCTAAGCAATATCAGCTTTGCATATATTCTAACACACTTTGGTCATTGTTGAAGTCTTGAACACATTTCAAGAATTCCATGCTGATAAAACAATGGCAAGAGAGTATAAGTGACCTTAGGAACTTCTGTTGTCCAAATTGTGTGGTCTTCTTCTCCTTGATGTAGTCATCTCTGACAATTGCCTTCTCTGTTGGTGTATGTGTGCAACATCTGCAATGATGTCCTGAATCTCAAGGTGTTCTTTTTTTTTCAATTCTTGACCATATCTATCTTCCACAGATTGATGCTTTCTCCAGCATTAGTAACTTCTTCTCATGGGCATCAATTTTCAGAGGATTGTTAAATGACAAGAGCCTTTTGTGTTACTTGCAATCTGTGCCCCAAGAGCATCTTGCCAGGCTTTTGCTTCAAGTTGCATACAACCAGGAATCGTATCTTGAAGCATGCAAAAAAGCTCAAGAAGGGCAGTGGCAGTGGTGGTGGTGAGCCAGTTCAAATTTTCTTTTTCTTCCCTAGCTTAAATGTTTTCTTTGAACGGCCTTTCTTTCTTTTCCATTGCTTCTTCAGCTTAGAAGATCCTACGTCCTCCTCTGCTGCATTGAGACTGGTTGTAATCTCAGACCAATGTTTCTTGGAAAGATGACCTGTTCTGATTTTGAGGTATGTGTCCCTGCTAAAGTCGATCAATACATCAACCTCCTTGATGTTGCCAATTTGCAAGCACTCGGGTGGTTGAATCGTCATGGGGGAAGAAGAAGTCCCCCACCCCCTTTCCCCTTGCAACAATTAAAGAGGTGAAGAAATCTGTGACATGATTTAAACAAACAACTAGGGGGTCAAACAAAGTCTCTGAAAGTTCAACAACTTGGAAACCTCCCAAACTCCAAAGCACAGCGATAGAAACAACTATTAAAAAAAGGAAAATACAATCACAAAAACTTCATGTCATTATCCCAGGGTGCATTCTTGTAAAAAGTTTTTTGCAAAGAACTCCTTCTCCACCCATACCCAAAAACAAACTAATCCTCGTGAGTACACGAGGATCTCCTCCTTACAGATATACTCTATTGGAACACAACCAAATGGAGCAGAAGAAGAAGAGCGGAGGGAATACGAGAGAACAACCAATACCAAGAGGTTGAGCAGCACGAAGAGAGAGGAGTGGAGGAGAAGCGAGAAGAGGCGGGAGCACAAACGCAAGAAAAGGAATCAAGTCAGAGACCGGTAAGAAAAAGACAAAACTGAGAGTAGTTGAATTGTTGAAGGTTCTTACCGATGGAAGAAGTCACAACTGCGATTGAAGAGAGAGAGAGAGAGAGAGAGAGAGAGAGAGAGAGAGAGAGGGAACGTGCAAGCAGTTAGTGCGGTGGGTGCAGCAATGGCAGTTGCAGCACAGAGAGAGAGCCAGTGCAGCAGAAGAGTCCAACAATAACAGTAACAGATTAACGCGCATCTTGGCCTTTCAAACTTTCAAACTTCGAATTTTTTTCAATTTTTTTTTGACAAACCATAATAATAGGTAACCTAATAATCATTACCTTGGTAAAGAAGCACTCATCACACTTATTTTTTAAAAATTCCTACTCTAAAGTAACCTCAGGAGTCAATACTTGGGGTTCTTAGATCTTACATGTTATGTGTAGGGTAAGGGATTCAATCTCTGAGGGGTTTCACCAGCCAAGTTCAGGCTCCGGTAAAGGCCGCTGTTAGGTCTTATTGTTACATTAAGTTGCAAGGCCTGCGAAATAGGCCTACAGAATCGGCACCCCCTTGTGGACTGATTAGGCAGGAGAATGATAGTCAATCAAAAGATGACGGAAAAGAGGTTAACGTCGCTTATTCATTTGTGTCATTAATTGTGCAGAATCTGCCTGGTTGGTGCTCAATTCCGGCTCGCCTAAGAGCTTTCACTAGAATGTGGATTCTGGAATGCGCTCAGGATTGGCCCCCCCTCACTAGTAGGCAATTAACCCTACCCAGAACAGCCTTCCGTGTCCATGTTGGCCAACTACGTCTGGTTGAGTGACTGGCTACATCAATTAGCTCTGGTTTGCATGAAATAGTGACTTGCAACTTCATGACATTTGAGAAGAAAAAAACACTGATTTGCACCTAACACCAGTTACAAAGATGTGATTTTTCCATTGGAATTGGTCAACAGATTACCATGAATTTTTAAGTTTTCTTTGACATTTATTATGAAAACGAACATCCTTAGTATTCCATGTTCTACCCACAAGAATTGAGTTCAAAATCACTTGCAACGAGCATGTTGAATGATAATCAATGTTAAAACATGAATATCTTGGGATATATAAGAGAACATAAATTTCTTAAACATAAATTTCCCCATTGGCTAATTAACAAATCAAAGCTGCTATTTTATTCTACTATGGGTAAATGCCTAAGGTTGTATCAAGAAAAGTTATCCTTTTCCAAATTGGTAAGAACAATTTTTTTGACGTTGAAAATTTTCATAGGTATCGCAACACCCAAGCTCGAGAAAGCTTATAATTGAAGAAACCTTACCAAACATAAGTAAATCAAAACACCCAAAAAAGGGGGAATACAATGAATAAATGGAAGGACCTGTCCAAGAAGACGAAGAACCACCTAAGAAGGTGAACCACAAAAGGAACATCAAGTTCTTGAACCCCCTCTTGTTGCAAGAATCATATCAAATAAAGAAAGAAAACCTCCTGAAAGGATGCCTTGCCTAGAAGAACCCTCACCTATTACAACAACACTTCTCAAAATAGAAATCACATGTGCACATTGTAATGTCACAACATCTTTTGCTTATAAAATGTGTGCAAAACTAAAAGAGGAAGGCTTCCAATGCCTTTCATTCCCCACACCATGTTGGCACATTGATAAAAAAATTCATTTGCTTGTTAATCTAAACATTTAAAAACCTTCACAACTAAAAGGAGAAACATGTCTACTAATAATTGATCATGATAAATATCATCACTTGCCTGAGTTGCAACTATTGCCACAACCCCATGAAAAATAATAGTTCATGAAATCAAATCAATTCGAGTGGAGTCGCCAATGACAACATCAGTTAATGTGTAGACATCATCAACTAATAACACAATGTCAATTCGACAACATGAAGACTATAGGGCAAGGGGTAGAAAGACATGGGTCTGCTCTTGTGAGACATGGAATCATGCCTTTCTCGCAATGGTCATGAAAACATCTTACACAATATCATGTGAGGTCATCCTCTTCCCAGCATGTACATAACGAAAAAAGTGGATCCTCATAAAATCCCAAGGTTAGTAACAAATGTAATGTGACACCCCAAGGACTAAAGGATGAGAAAGACCCAACCTAGTGCACAATGCAATGCAAAAAACATTTAAAGGCAAATGAAAGAAAAAAATGATTAAGCAAGCTAACAACTAAGTGCCTGCACCTAGCCTTGCACATGACCTCAAGTGCCCTTGATGCAAATCAAAAGGTAAAAAGGATGTTAGTAAAAGAATGGTTTTATAATATTTTTGAAATATTCTTCTAAAAATGATCTAAGCCTCTTTCGACTAGTTGTTCAAAATGGGGGACACATGTTATAGCCTTCGAGGGAAAAAACTATTACATGATTTCAAATGTGTTTGGAAAAGGAGGGGCCTCAAGTTGTTCACACCTATCATCTCCAACAAAAATGGGTGAAAATTCAATAAAAACCTGAAAACTATGACAAGGGCTACTAAGGCCCAACTTTCCAAATAGGTAGCTAAAACATTGACCTTAGAGAAAATCAACTTTATCCCTTCACTAGAAATGGGGAAAGCCACATGTTGATGAACAAAAAAGGCCTTGAGGCACTTTAATGAATCTAGACCCAAAAACTTTTTAAAAATTCCCATGACAATAAAATAAAAAACAATCAATTAATGTTGAAAACTTGAAAGGGGGAACAAAGCAACAAAAAGGAAGGCCTCTAAGTGAAACATTGAGAAAGTATACCAAAAGCCATTTGGATATCCTTTAGTTGCGGGAGCATGTTTATTGACGAACATTTTCACTTAAAACTTCCTACACAAAAGAAGAGATGAAAAAAACAAAGTCAAATGGGACGCCCAAGGTCCTAATGCCACCCGGGGAACAATAAAACTCATCAGAAGGACAAACCTAAAAAATAAACTAGACAAAACCCAAGCTAAACACTTGCAAGGTTGAACAAACAACCTTATAAAAGTCAACTAAAAAACAAAATGATCAAAAGTGGGATGACAAAAACTAAACCGAAAATTTGAATGTTAATGAATAAAATAAGAAGAGACATAAAAAAAAAAATCCCCAAAAAACAACACAAAATGCAAAAATGAGCAAGGAGAAAGGGAGACCCTACAAGAGGGTTGTTCTACCATGTGCCAACCCAAAAAAAGATGATCGACAAAACCCTTCAGAAAGAATGATGACTTAAATATAAATAATTGAGATATCTCAAGGATTTAAGTTAATCATGGTCCATTGTCAAAGTGAAGCTTACATGCTTGTATTATGGGGAGTAATGCACTAAAGTGCTTTCCATTGGGAACTTAGCACAATTCTACAAAAATTCACAATGACACCGATCACAAAAGAAAAAAGAACTTGAGGATCCTCACAACTAATTAATATGAGAGCACAATATACTACCATACTGCACTATATCATTATAGGCTACATAGACAATTTCTGAACACAAAAGTGTTTCAAAATACATTGACTAGAGAACATTTTAAACCGCTTCCCCCCTCTCCCCCAAGCTGGCCGAATGGCCTGGTCACCTGGTGCAAGTAAAAGGTCAAGACATGATACAAACCCATACGAATTCCCCCTAAAGACACCCAATCTTATTCTTTCAAATATTAAACCCCAATCAGCAGGTTTTTTGAGGAATTTTTGCCACTCGGCAACTAAAAAACATTCGTGCCACTCATACCAAGGATATTTGCAAAAAGAAAGCTCCAAAGTAGCTATATTTCAAGGATTTTTTTTTTTGAAATCACCATATTTAGACAATTGGTGCCAGGAGGTCACCAAAACATAGCAGGATTCTTAAGTGTTTTCTACTTTCCTCTCTGACCTGTAGCCAAATTTGGCTAATTCCTCTTGTGGATGATCACCAATACAAGTACATCACAAAGTTGGAAAAAAAAAAACCCTGCCCGCCCCAATTGGGTCTTGTTTGTGGTGTGTTTTTGAGTTGTAATTTTTCTTTTTCTTCTAATTACGCTTCCAACCAACGACATCACCAACGTCCGGCCACTCCGGAGCGCAGCAGCAGCAGCCCCCGGGGCACGGCACGGTCCGGTACTCCGCACCTGAGCCCGCGCTTCCCCCCAACGGTCCATCCACCCGTTTGGAACTCAATTCCCGCGGTCCCGCGCATCTAACGCTACCCTTCCGATCCGCAATCCAACGGCTCGCCCCTTGTTCCCCATCGTACCCCATAATTGGCACCTGGCGGGAAACTTAAAACCCCGGTTTCTGAATTCTACCCGCGCCCCCCCGGCCCGCCCGTTCCCACATTTGCCGCCAACGGCTAGACAAACAACCCCACAACCCCTGACAGAGCCCTTCATGCACTCGACTGCTGTTCTTTGCACCACGGTTCTCAGAAAGGCTCTCTCTCTCTCTCTCACTCGCGTATTTACTTGTCTTCGGCGATTGCTTGTTTGTTTCTTCGCCAAAGAATAGTGTTGCAATCGAGTTGGCTCGTTCGGAGAATTTTTTGTTCCTGTTCATGTGAGTACTGAGGCTTTACGAGCTTAGTTGCAAAGGTGAGGATGGAAGATTAGTTAATACCTGAAGTGGCTGGGAATTTGGAGCGAGCTTTGTGCCGGTTTTGAGGAATTGTAGTTCGCAATGGCGGGCGGAGATAATGTGCGGCGGACTCGAGCGGCGGCCAAAAGGTCAGCGATGGAAGAAGATGCGACGAAGTCGGCAGCGCAGGCGAAGAAACGGGCAGTGAAGAAGCGGCCAGCGTTGGTTAACCTGTCGAATCAGCAGGTTGCGTCGTCACGAGCTGCTGGCAATGTTGGTGTCCCTGTCAAGGAGCAGCAGCAGCATGGTGGCAAAGTGGCGGCGAAGGCGGTGGTGGTTGTGGAAGGCGACGAGAATGCTGTTCCTGTGGAGCGTATCGTATCTGTTTCGGATTTGCAACAGCAGCAGCAGAGGAAGCCTGTGGTGCTGCAGCAGGCTAGTGCTGCGGCTATCGCCTCTCTGGAGCGACGTACAGTGCAAAATTTGTATATCTCTAAAGACGAGGAGACAGATCTGGAACCGGAAGAAGGTGAGAAAAGCTTTAGAAGGCACGCATTCTAATTCTGAAGAGTAATTAGCATCGACACGTTCTTCCAGTTTTCTTCTCACTCCGTGTCTTGAGAGAAGAAAAGGATCATATGTTGACATTTGTTGGATCGAGGCACACTTGACGATGTGGTTGTCGGAAGCATTGGAAAGGATGTGACAATGTGGCCTTTCTTTCTGTCGATTGCTCTTGTTTTATCCTTGAAACTGGTATCAGCTTCCAACTGAGAAAGCAGAGAGCTGCATTTTCCGTAGGAGGAATGACGGTTGTATTGTCGTGTTCGGTGCCCCGTTTCCCGTGTTTTCAATATTCAATTCTCGTGTTTTGCCTTCCAGATGATTCCAGCTCTACAGAGTCGTCAGGATGGTCAAATAAGCTGAGCTTTCAGGACATTGACCATGGCCAATCGGATCCACAGATGTGCAGTATGTATGCTGCGGAAATCTATGAGCACCTTCGAAGGGCAGAGGTCTGTCCTTGAATCTTTCTGTTTGGGGAAGGTGTACTGGGATTCAATGTGGGCTAAAGAATGTAACCTATGTATACTTCGATTGGTACTAGTTGCAGTTCGGGAATCATCGCTCGATGCCATCTTCAGAAATCTGTTGATGGTGCAATGGTAGACACATCAGAACTCATGACAAGCAGGCATTTTGATAACTGTTGATCAGTTTTTCCCTTTCCATTGCTTCTCAGATCAAAAGAAGGCCTTCATCAGATTTCATGGAGTCTCTGCAGCAGGATATCAATAAGAGTATGCGGGGGATTCTCATTGACTGGCTTGTGGAGGTGAGTTTTGATTGTGTTTGAGTGTATTGCTGCATTGCAAGCTCAGCACACTCCTGCTTGGAACAATCCCGCCATCACTTATTGATCTGTGTATCATTCATCTGGTGCAGGTTGCAGAGGAGTACAAGCTAGTGCCCGACACACTTTATTACACAATCTCATATATTGACCGATTCCTCTCTAGTAATGTTGTTCCTCGGCAGCGTCTCCAGCTCCTTGGTGTTTCTTGTATGCTCATTGCTGCGTAAGTTTCTTCCATGCTTTCATGTGCTTGTTGTAACATACGTAGGTTGAGATTCGGGTTGACTGTTGGACCTGGCTCTAGGATTACAGTATTCTTAGCTTGCTTTGCAAACAACTGAAGGTATTGCTTCTACTTTGATTTATTTATTATGCGAAAACGTTTTCCCTCTCTGTCATGTATTGATATGAAGCTTTACTACTATGGCAGCAAGTATGAGGAGATTTGTTCACCACAGGTTGAAGAATTTTGCTATATAACTGATAACACCTACTGTCGTGAAGAGGTACAGCTCTAGTTGCCTTAAATTAAAACTGTCAATAGACTGGATATGCATTTTCAATGCTGCAAATCTTACTGTACTGTGATATTTGTTTGATCAGTTCCTATGAACTACTTGAAAATGAGTGGATCCTCTGATGCAATTCAGGTTCTGGAGATGGAGAGGAAAGTTCTAAATGAACTGAACTTCGAGCTCACCACCCCTACCACAAAGAGCTTTCTCAGGTGATTGCCATGCCCTACATACTACACATTTAGATGTCTAGCACATAATTGCTGCTGACCTTGATAGCTGGCTCCAATTTACGGCCTAGTCAACTGGTCAAAGATGGATTTTTAATCTTTGGGTGAAGAAAAGGAACCCTTGAAGAGAAAAACTTGTCTGGATGAAATCCAGTAAATCCAATTCTTGTTGAAGTTGAGTTAACAGGTTTTCAAGTTACCAACTGCATTGTGGTTATGTCTTGTGTTGCATCTTTGCAAGTAGAAGGCCTAAACCTGCTTTCTTCTTTGCTTATGTGCTGTGACAGACGATTCATACGTGCTGCCCAAGCTGGCTACAAGGTTTGCACTTAACTTACATGACTTTCATCCAAATGCCAGTAGCATCCAGATAACCAGTAATTGAGATGAAACCTTGTAATGGGTTTCAGAAGAGTCTCCCATCTGCATTGAAGAAAGTTGAACTATTGACATCTTAATTCAATTCTTGTGAATTACTCTCTTAATGGTGGGGAATGTGTTGTCTGTTCATTTCAGTGGCTAGGAAACTGCTATATGGTGAATTTTCTAAGTTGTCTCTGCTGTGATCATGCAGGCACCTTCACTTAGTCTCGAGTTCCTTGGAAACTTTCTTGCTGAACTCACTCTTATGGAGTACAGCTTTCTGCCATACCTGCCTTCTTTAATTGCTGCATCAGCTGTCTTCATGGCCAAGCTCACTCTTGACTCAAGTAGACATCCATGGGTGTGTATTCGTAAATTCATTCTGTTCCAAGTTGTTTCCATACAGGATTAATCACAGTTTCCCATTGTCTCTGCTTTTTCTTGTTTTCAATAATTAAAATGGTATGTCAATTGAGATATCTAGTATGGTCAATTGAAGTTCCAAGGTCGGCAACAAGACATGTCTGAGCGTTAACATCTTTTTGTTTTGTGCAGGATTCCACTTTACAGCATTATACTGGTTATAAGCCATCAGAGCTAAGGGAATGTGTTGTCGGAATTCATGAAATTCAGTGCAACACCAAGAACTGTACTCTTCCAGCCATAAGGGAAAAGTATCGGCAGCACAAGGTAAACCCTAACTCCATTCAGTATTTACCAGTCCATGCAATGAGGATGGTTCAATTGTGACTCATTGAAGTACAGAGCACATCTTCTTAGTCATGATGGGCCTCAAGACTTGGAAGATCAGTACATAGAGCACAAGATGTCAGCAGCATTGCAAAGATGATGGTATGCTTGGGAATCTTAAATTTTTTTTCTATCTATTGCAGTTCAAATGTGTGTCAACACTGGTGCCACCATCAATTATTCCATCTGAGTACTTCTGCAATATTGAGTAAAATTCCAGAGAAGGCCCCATCCTTTTTGCACTTGCAAGGGACAGACAATTACAGTGTCCCAAACAGCAGGAATACAGTGTGGCCTTTGGAAGAACTAATTGATGCAGATAGATATTAGACATGCCGGACCCAAATTTAGCACGATGAACCAACCATCACACAGAACATGAGAATCACAACAGACCTTGGAAAGGAGGAAGCGGAACTACCAAACAGGCACTTGGGCACACTAACCAGGTACTTGTCAGTCGATAATGTCATCCTAGATGTCATACTAGAATTAGTTTTCTCAACATGGAGGCTGGCTGTGAAAATGTGTAGAATCTGAACTTGTACAGGGAGGTAAAAAGCCCATCTGTGCTGAGAAGAATTGAGGCCATTGTGGGCTCTGATAATTTGTAAAAACATCACTACTCTGTGATGCCTAGAATTTTGTTTATGTTTACAAATGTGTCATTGTTTTTTGTTGACAGTGATCCATTCTCACAGACTGCTCACATTTATTCATTTGTTCCTGTCTAGAAAATGTGCACAATCTAGTTGAATAATATACTAGTATACACGGTTGCTTTCAATGTGGAGTATGATCATTGCATCCTAGTATGCTTGTTCAACTGATTCACTCAAACTGTACATCTTACTGGATAGTGTCAAAACTGTTTAATCAAAACCATAAGCTTACTAGAAAATTATCATTAGAGAACATATTAATCACAATATTTTACATTCTATATTTTGCTAAGAAAAGGAAGTTGCACAAATCATTATGAAATAATGAACGTAAAACACAAAAACATGTGTAGATGGTATCAATGGACAAATCAAACATTTGATGAAGGCAAAAATGTTGAATCCATGAACCATGTAAGAACCTGTGATAATATTATATAAGGCAACAAGTATGCTTCAAAACTTGAAGCACTGACTTGAAGCACTGTACCAATGTCAGGTATTCAGTTTAGGTTACAGAATAGATAAGAGCAGAAGATCATACAAATATACCTGATACAGAGAAGACTGAACCCTAAGTTGTAACTGAAAGAACTGAGGAAATTGCTTCAGAAAATCTACCTGAATAGCTCAATTCATCTTTTGCTACTTTAGTCCACACATTGCAAATCTTCTCTGCATAACCCACCTGCAAGCACAAAGTCCAGTGTTTAGATCTGTCCTGGAATGTCTGGCATTTTGTACACACAACAAATGACATCAATAAGATTCCAGAGAAGTCGCCATGAAAACACTTCGAAACTAACATGCCAATGGTGCAGTCATAACCATTGTGCAAATACAAAGCTGCCATGACTATCCACTGACTTCATCAGCTCCCAATTGTGGACTACAAAACTGTAGATTCAGTGGACATCAAAACCTGACTAGTTAGGAAAGGAAATATCACATGCCTGAGTATGGGCAAAGCCTTGAAGCATGTTGGTAAAATCTCGTCGCCTCTCCTCCTCAAACCGCTCCAACTCTGCCCGGTTATGCTCCTACAGATGCCACAGCAAAGTGCTTAAACTGGCTGAAGGCCCTACTACAAGCCACAACTGTGTACATGTCCTTTGCCCTGTAACATATGAGACACTTGGGAGCTCTATCTTGAGAATGCTAAGTGGACCTTGGGTGACCTCAGGTCATAATGGAACTTTGAGAGCACCAGGAATGATTTTGGAATCTTAGACTTCCAACACGAGGCAGCAAAAGACATACCTTAATGCAGTCATACTCTTTTTGTGCAAGGTCGCAAGCTTCTTCAGTGACCTTGACCGCCTCTTTGAGCTCACTGACTTTCCGGTTATGAGTACTGTTTCCACCAAAAATTTTGTTGGAAGCTGCTGCAAGTTTTTCAATCCGCATGTTGTTTGTAGCCACATCCGACATCAATGATTGTACTGTCAGGAGTGCATTTGAGCGGTCTGCAAATGCTGTGTGCAAACCTTGCATAAGTGGTAAATACTCATGCAGAGTGTCCTGTCAAGACATAAAATAGTCACTTATCAAATGAACAGTATGAGCATACCTACCGGAAAAGAATAACACTGATTCATGCCCTAGCAAATCCAATTGACAATAACACATCACCCTCAGATTTCTTCGAAGTAAGGGCATCACAGGTGAAATCATCATGGTCTAAATGAAGAGACAAGGTCTGACATGACACATGCAATGGAGAAACTGTTGTGTTCCTTTGGAGTGATGGTTCTCCTAAGAGCATCTGAAAATCAGAAGTAGACCATAAACCCTGCCTGGAAGGTGTCAAATTGAATACTGATGTAGGAAAGCAATTTGGAGCCAGATGCCTCACCAAGTGCTGTACACACTGGGCAGTGCATTCCCGGTAAAAGCGACTAGCCTTAACAGCTCCAGTGGCAACACATTTTGCATCAGCAGCATGAACTGGTGTGAAACCTGCCTCCATCTCAAATTTGGCAACCTTGATGAAGGCCAGCCCAAGCTCTCCCATCACTTCCCCCACCTCTTGCTGGGCCTTCACCAACACCTCTGCCTGCACCCCTTTGCCCAGACCCATAAATGACTGCTCAGACAGCCTGTGCTTGCCTCAGGTAGGTCAGTTCAATCATGAGAATCAAGCCTTCCCTGGTGGGAATGCCTTCTTTGGTACACATGCCTTTTGAGCAAATGATATTCCTGGTACATTCAGGTACATTCATAGAATTGTTACTTTAGCTTTAAGATTATGATCTCCCATTGTACAGAATGCCAATCTACCTGTTGGGAAGCATCACTGAGATGGTGTTCAAGGTCTTGCAATTTCTCTTTCTTCTTAAGAAACACTCTGTCTTCTTCAATGATGGCAGGCCTGGTGCTGCCCCAGTCATTTGTAACTGACTGCTTCAACTCTTTGAACAATCTCACCAAGTCTCGGCCACCTTTTGCAGGCTGTGCTGCTTCGTGGGGTGCAAGGATTGTGCTGCCTTCTCCAAACAGCTGCCGGGGGAGATTTGCCGCCCCATCTAGCATACGTGATGCCATATCTGTTGTTGGTGCAAGTGGCAATTTTCCCTGTGACAATAAAGATCATTTGCCTCCCAGATAAGGAGCTTTGAAATCTGCGTGCCAGAAAATTCATGACATGCACGATTCCAAAGAAAAGCTCACCTCAGCTTGCAGGAACAAACGAAGTTCATTGCTTCGGCGAAGAACAGGATGTGCAGCCAATCTGCCGAAGTATTTCTCCAATGCTGCACGCCGATTCTCAATAAACTCATCCTTTTGCATCACCTGGCTCTCCACAGTATTCTTATCTGGCCGAGGTGGAATGAAAAACCCCCTGAAGCTTTGTGCAAGCCTGTCTGCAAGTGTGACAACGTCACGGAAACGTCGCCGCAAACTGAAATCGGACCCCTGGTAAGATGCAATATTCGTATGTGTGTTGATCAAATAGGTTACATATGAGGATGCAACTCCAGCTGCAAGTGAGGCACCTGACTCTGGAATTTTCTGTGGATCTGTCACTGTGATTGTGAGCACATCGGAAAATGAATCTGTCTGTGAGAAAACTGCTGTCATACTGTGGCTCAGGTCTCGGGCAAAAATGGCATCTGCATATGATGGTGGCTCCAATAACAAATCCTCTTGTAAACTGCCACTGCTTTGTGCAGAAGACTCCTGAAATCCGAATTGATCTGCATCTGCAAGTTTAGCTGCAAGTGGATATGATTCTTGCAGCGCTGATGAGAAGAAGAAGTTTGCACCTCCTGACATTGCATTCCGATAATCACTGTTGGTGGGGAGGAAAGGATGAGGCTCTGAATCCAGAGTCAAGCTGTCCATCATGTCTGTAGATGTGTACAAACGTCGCTCGTCATCTTCTGCTTCGTCTGAGCCCATCATGGTTTCCCTCAACCCCTGAAAAAAAAAACAGAAACTTCCGTCACATTCCTCCATCACGTTTGCTGTTTGCTTCTCAAATGTTGTTTGCTTCTGAAACAAAAATCCTGATCCAGTTTTGATGAAAAGCACAGTAGCAACATCTTGTCGCTGCAGAATCCTATTCACTTCTTCCGATTCTCAAGCAGCAACAGAGAGATGTGTCTATGGCGAGGCTGATTTCTTTTCTACACTTCCTCAATCAAAGCACGGCATGTTTGACAGCATCAATCAGTAAGCAGATGGAAGAAGAAACTCCTTCGCCCCAGGCACACAGACTCTGGAAAAGCCTCAAAACCAAAACCGAAGACAACAAGGTCAGGCAACAAAGAACTCACACATTTACGAGAAGAGGAGAAAGCATGCGAAAGGTCAGAAGCTCGCCTCAACTGTGCTCTCTTTGGCTCTCTTTCTTCTTCCTTTGGCCCTCGCCGCGCTCCTCTCACAACAACTTTGGTTTCTGTACTCAACCTCTCTTGCACCTTTCTTGCAATCCACTAACGGCCCCTCCGGTCTCCATCCCACATACCAAGCAAGTACACTAAACGAGCTCGAAAGCGAGAGGAAGAAGAAACCTCTTCTACTACCTCCTTTCGGACGAGGTTTTTCTGTGCGAATTTTGCCTTCTCTTGTAAGAGGGTTTTGTGGACATTCGTGTCCTTTTGGAAGTAGGTTTTGTCAGCGTTTTGTGGCACGTTTTATATCTCATCTTCGAGAGCTGGAATGATAATCTTGAGATTATGTTTTAGTTGAAGTGCTGAACATTGCAGAGTTTGCATGCAATCTGCAGCAAGAAATCCCTGGTTATAAAGAGAGATAATAATGCTTCAAAGCTTCCAAAGCTCGGAGTAGTTGCTTGGACCGAATCAAGGCACTGCTGCTTCAGACACAATTTGACATCTCTACCAAAAGCTCCTATTTGCAGTTTCTTCAAGCTCATAATTGCAATGAGGCAGCTGAATGTGGTCTGGAAAGGAAGAGGACTACTACTACTGCAGGATGTCTCCAAGAAGACTATTATTACAGGATGTCTCTCTTGGAGAGGACTATTACTACAGGAGGCATTCTTATCTTGTTCCAATGGTAGGAGCGGCAGACAGCAAATTGAAGGGGATGGTTCTTCAGAGACAGAAAGTTCTTACAACTTTGAACCTTGAGATTGTGAAACGCACACACACATGCACAGAAACAAAAGCATAGAAATCAGCCAGAATCAAAACTCAAGGAATTCAAACTATTGGATTCAAAGTTTTTTTTTGACAAAATACATGATGGTAACAAGTACAGACAGTTCAGGCTTTGAATGCTTCTTTTGATTCTTCCAATACTTTCTTCACCCGGGACAAAGCAATTCCTTTTTCAGCAATTTGCAAACAGAATCTCCAATGGACTTGCCTCCAATCGTCAGTGTCAGCTGCATTACCATGGTAAAAGCCCCTCTTGTACAAGATGCGCGCTGATAAGTACAGACAGTTTTACTTTGAATGCTTCTTTGATTCTTCAGCACTTTCTTCACCCTGGAGAAAAGAATTCCTTCATCAGGAATTTCCATACAGAATCCCCCATTGACTCACCTCTGATCCTCAATGTGTCAGCTGCATCAGCATGGTAAACCTCTCTTGATCTACAAATGGAAAGAACCCCACTTCTGAACATTGTCATGTATACATCACCCAATCCCTTGGATACTACAGAGGTTTAAGCACTTCCCTTTCAAGCAGACTCACAGATCACATGCAAAAGTGCCTCAAATGGCAAGACCTCCCACATGCACCAATCAGTCATATTGCAACTTGATTTCCAACATCAGAGACCAAATGGTCACTCCCAGAATAGACAGTAGCACAGCTTTCATCAGATGCTGGATTCACAATGCCCAGGGTAGGAGTTAGGACTAGAACCCTTCCACTGGTCAGTAGAACACCCTAGAATGATACGCTCTATTTCTCATCTGCTATTCTCAATGCTGGAGTACTCTTGCACTCTCATGCATATGGGAACAACAAATTACAGATCAAACTATGGCTGAAGCAGATATTTACTGCCCCAACTACCCAGGCTCTCACACACATCATGCAATGAACTCTACTCCTCAAAGATCATCTATCATTGCATGACCTGTATTCAAACACAGATTCTGTCCAAGGTTGGCAAAGTAAACACACACAAGCATGTGTCTATGAATCAATAAAGCATTTCACATTCAGACCTTCCTATACATTCCATTTGACAAATCAATTTCCCACTCATGAGCCACAAGAATTTGATAATTGTTATCAAAGCTGCGCAGCAGAAGAAGCCCTGTTCAAAACCTTGCTATCATGCTACTAACATCGACTCCATTCATGTGTTCCTGCCAGCAACCTCCTCATCACCAGGAAAGAGCAGGATCAATAATGCACACCTCATGAAGACAGGCATTTGCAATTTCTAACAAATTAACTATTGCCACTGTCCAAGCATACAATTCTCTCTACTATTGCCCAAAACTTCCAGGGAAAACCAAAATGTTCTCACCACAAGTCAGAGGATGGATATGTGGGCATGTATGGACTTGTGTGCTCAGTGTGAGGGGAGAAAGACAACAGCCCAAGGAACCTACACATTATTTTGCTCCTCCAGACATAAACTGTCCCTTCTGCTATTTGTTGCATGCAGCATCCCTTGCTTTGAACAAAATGCTGCATGAGTGCCCAGAAACTCATATTGATACCACTCTAGGGTGATTCGATTTCATATGTTCACACAATTCCTCTTACTTCTATACTGTTGCTCATTGATCCCAGGTCCAGCCCAAATTCAGAGATGGAGAGTTAAGAGACACACACAGAGACATGCCTGCTAACATGTGCACAGAGCTGCTTGGAAGTGGTTTACACCATTGACTCCCCAACAAAAACCAGAGACTTACCTCTCACAGAATTCAAGATTATTCTACAATCTATCTGAAGCAGCTCACATTCATTTGGTTTCAATCTCCAATGCAGATTACGTCAGGTCCTCCATTTGTCAAACTATTTTGATGTCCTCACAAGTACATCGATGTATCATATCTGTATGCAGACACAATCAGTTTAAACCCTACTATCAGGTTTCAAGTCTCTGATACCTAATGAGAATAAGTACCTCATAAGAACTGATGCCTTGCATTGCATAATGTGCTTGCGAGGCACCTCTCCTGCCGATACAACAAGCATGCATGTGTTTGTAGATTACAGAACATGTCAACAGAAACACTTATGAGCTCCAACACTTCACCAGTCTCTCCAAAGCTGCCTGCACATGTTTCATGGTTCAATTCAGAGGCATGCACTGCCATCATGATACATACCCACAGAATCCATTGACAGTTGATCTGTGAATCACGGAATGTCTTCTTTTGTCAAAGACATCCAGTGTGAATTGTGAATCACCAAATGTATTGTTTTCTCATCAAACACATTTGGTGGTTTTTTCTCAAAGACATTTGGAGATTCACTCTGTGACCTAAAAAAGCTGCTCATGTCCATTTTGTTGCTGTTTGCGAACTGTTGTAACTCACTCACAGTTTGTGAATTCTCTTCAAGGTTTCAAGCCATTACTGCAGAGTTGTAAAATTCTTGAACAAAACAACAACACAGCTCTGAAATGGATGACTCTACAAAAGATCACATACAAAAGATCACCAACACAGCTTTGAAATTGAATGACTCTGCAAAAGCTTGACACAGCTTCAGATTGAAAGCTCTCTATCTGAAAGTATTCTCTCTATCAAATCTCTTGCAATATTATCACACAGCCTCTGTCCATCTTATTTTTAGTCTAACTTCTTCTCTCGCTGCTCTTCAGAAACAAGTTGTGAAAATGAAATAGGTACCATGTGCAGCAGCATCCCAACTTGAGAAAGCATGTAAGCATTGCAGAGAAAACATGTGCATCCCTGATGTGTTTTGTTTCTAAAATTCGATGATGGATTGGGAAGAGAATTGCAGCAATCCTGTAAATACTATGGTGACACATATGCAGCTTCTGCTTCATCTCCAGACCTGACCATCCGCCATTGTTTGTGTGTGTGTCTGTGTGTGTGAGTGTGTCTCTCTCTCTTTCTCAGGGGCACAAGTAATCTGTCTCGTCGGTTGTTATCAATATTTTCTTGTTCCTTTCTTAGCTGGCTGTCCATGCAAGGATCTTGATGCACCGGGATATCCATCGCCCGCTTCTGGTGGAAAAGAAAGCCAAAGTTTTGAGCCTGAAATTGGCGCAGAGAGACGGACAAAAGCCGTCAACAAGAACTCGTCTTCCTCGTCGTCCAGGTATTGTTGCCACGTGAAATTGTGTTGCTCCTGGAAGAACGACGTAGTTCCGCCGACCATGAACGAGTTTCTAGAATCTCCTCACTCTGACAGTCACCGTCTTTTTCCAGATAATTCGATCCTGATTCTCCGACTCCAGGTAGGTGTTTTGCTGATGGGCATGCATTCGCGGCTTCTTGCCTTAGTCTGACGCGAAAAGAGATGCGCGCGTAGTGAACAAGAGCGCAAGCATTGACGGAGGAATTCAGAAAGTTCTGATTGTGGTACGGGAAGAAGAGACGACGACAAAGAAGCTAGAGAATCGAGTCTCTGAGGAGAGAGAGAGAGAGAGAGAGAGAGAGAGAGAGAGAGAGATGTTCTTCTTCTTCTTCGGTGGTGTGAACCAGGAGGTGCGGAAAGAGATACACAAGGGATTCGCAGTGTGCCCTCGCTGCGACTCCCCTGCAGATCTTGTCGAGTACGATAATGTGTTCCGCGCGTTCTTCATCCCATTGTGGAGGTGGAGCGGCGACAACCCGGCGATCGCGTGCGAGTCTTGTGGCTTCCTGATGCCCATGTCGCAGTTCCAAACGCTTCAAGAGGCGGCCCTCAAGAGGTTCAAACCTCCTGCTCCTCCTCCTGCCGCCGCAGGACGACGACAACAAGATTGGACACCCACGGCTCCCATGTTACGCTGCTGGTCATGCGCATCGCCTGTCGATCCGTCCTTCAGATTCTGTCCTCAGTGCGGAACCTCTCAGAATTGAGCAAAGCAAAGGTCATGCGACCAAATCTTCTTCAACTCCGTGCTGCAAGAGTTTCTTTTCCATCGGATTGCGCATCTGCGGCATTGTTCTGATTGTAGGAGGCTTGTCTTCTTTGGTTCTGGATTTCATAGGATATAGGGTTTATTTTCTTCCCCCATCAAGAGCTTGTTCAATCAGGTTTTGGGGATTCATCAGAGCTTGTCAGAAGCACTGGCTGGTGGGCATCAAATGTGTCTCCACTTGATCTGCATGATTGCTGGGAGAGAAGTGGCACCGTCTCTTTTTAACAATGGAATTCTTCATCTCTATTGAGCAAAAGGTGAAGAATTTGAACTTCTCCCTCCATGCTTTTGTTGTCCTTTCAGCTACCATCTGCAGTTTTGTTTTCCTTTCTTGCACTTAATTGTTTGTCTCAAACAACTAGGTTTTGAACCTCTTCATCACACCATGTGCACTGCAGATGGAATTGACTGTTTTGCAGATGTTATAGATTTCATTGTTTTAGCAAATCAAATCATCTCCACTGCCAGGATTGCATTGATATGCATGCTAGAGAGTTTCAGAGAATGTTGGACTTGCCATCTCTTCATGTAGCAAACTCAGGAAGATTTCTTTCCAAGCATAGTCTCTGAGCTTTGCCTGCAACCAAAGCTTCTGCTGATGATGCCTCATGGACAAGGCATGCATGGCACCAATCTGTCTGACATGTCAGATTGGAAAAGCTCCATCTGATTCAGCTCAACTGAGCTTTTTGCTGCTTGTTGAGATCTGTCCCTCTTTTTGTACATGAGAGACACTATTTGCAAAATCCCACCATCATTTGCTCCAAGGCTTATATCATACTACCATCAACTGTTACCTGCACAAACCTACTTCATCTTCTGAACTGCCTTCAAGTCTTGCACTTCTGGATGCTTCTTCTTCCTGCAGATACAAGGAGAGAGTCCCTTCAAAAATCCCTTCAAGTTTGCATACTGCAGACAATGAATGGTTTTTTACCAAAACCCAAAACCTCAATCATCCTCACCTCATCAGAAGAAGTGAAATTTCACACGTTCAAAAGACAAGATTGTTCTTGTACCAAAACCCAAAAGCTCAATTCTCCTCACCTCCACATACCTGATCTTTGAGTTGTGAAATTCACACACCACAGACAACTCTCTTGAGCCAGAACCCAAAAGCTCAACTCTCCTTGCCTCATCATTCCTGATTTTTAGCTTTGTGAAATTCACATACCACAGCCATTGTTCTGGTACCAAAATCCACTGACAACATTCTTGTACTCAAGGCAAGAGCTCAATTCTCCCTCACTGAATCATACCTGATTTTCAAGGTATGAAATTCACACACCATAGACAATGTGGTTGTACCAAAATCTAAAAAGACCCAAGAACTTGATTCTCTTCATCTCATCATTCCTGGTGTCCAAGTTGTGAAAGAGACTAACATCTGGAAGACAAGTGTTCTTGTGCAGAAAACCCAAGAGCTCAACTCTCTTCATCTCATCATTCTCTTTGTTCAAGTTGTGAAAGAAAATCACATCCTGCAGACATAGTTTGTCCCATATTGTTTGTCATCCTTTCCAAATGATGAGCAATATAAATAACTACACCATAGGTATTCAAGACATAAAAAATATTTTTAAAAGGATAGTCACTTGGGATGAGCCAAGAAAAATGGCTCAACTTTAAAGGTCAAATTCTAAATGAAATAGGATTTTCTTACCTTGGTCATCTAGGTGTAGGCTTAATCTAGGTGGTACACATTAAAGCCTAGTAAAGGTCATAGTTTAAGTTGCCTTAGCCTTCTTTAAGCTTTCATACCTAGTTGCTAGTTATAAGCTCCTACATCTAGACTTAAAAATTAAGGTAGCAAGTTCCAAGACATAGGGACTTTAGGAGTAGGATATTTAATTTTAGGTCTAATTTAGGTTATTTATGTTTTATCCATATGGCATAGCCTAGATGGCTAATGTTTAAATGCTACAAGGCATAGCTTAGATGAGCAATTTTTAAATGTAATGTGACATAGTTTAGTTGGCCAATGTTTAAATGCCACCTGGTTTAACTTGGGCGGCCATTATTTAAATGCCACGTGGCATTTGCCTAGTCAAAATGATGTTTGACTAATCAAAAAATCATTTGACTGTTATATTGACTAGTCAAAAGTACCAATCAAAATGACTAATCAAAAATGTCAACTTAAGCTTGGTCAAAAAGTACATGGTCTAGTCACAATGGACAGGTTCAAAATGACTTGTCCAAGATGGATCTTTTTTGACCAAAATTTTTAGTAAAAAAAATAGGAATTCTAATAGTGTTTGGTACTTTTGCACATGATTTTCTAAGGTTTAACATCCTCTCTTGACTTCCTCCATTGCTTTGAGCCTTTTCCAACCTCATATGTGTTTTTTCTTTTCTGCATAGATCTTGGAAATCCCCTTGTTATTCCCCTCCTACTGTCCAAAACTTGATGCAACTCCTCCTTAAACATCTTAGACTTTTTCTAAATATATGTTGTCTTTTTTTATGTACCTTCTAAATCCTCTTGAAACATATACCTAAACAATCTTTCCAAAACCAGTGTTGAATGATAAAATTCTTTCTTTTCTTCATGTTTTCACTTGCTTGCATTTTCTCTTGCATCTTTGTCCATCTATTTATTTCACTACACAGATTATTGAACAAAATCTTGTTGCTAGAAGAACTCGCTCTTCTTCTGAAAATTCCTTTCTGCAACCTTTTCAACAATGGTCTTGTGGTCTCCTCAAGATCATTTGCACATATAATTGCTTCACTAATTTCTTTTGTGAATTATTTCCCTTCCTCACATTCCAATGATGATGGTGATGCCAATGGTGAAATTGCTTTCAATGACACAGTGTTGTAAATTGGTCCTCTAGTCTATCTCTTTAACTTTGCCTATAATTCCCTTTGCTTTGCAAGAACTTTTTCCATGTAATGTTCTTTTTCAAGTTTCTACACACACTCTCTCACTCTACAACTATGTGTGCTTATGCTTCTCTTACAAGTTTCTACAATTTTTCAAGAGCATTCACTCATGCTGCAACACAAATTGCAGAACACAAAATCCTTTTGGAACAACTTCAAATGCAAAAAAGTTCAACTTTCATTCCCCCCTCCCATTTTTTTGTTTAGGGCAACCTACCATTTTTGCATTAAATGTTCTTTTTTTTTAAGCACCTTGTCCATTTCATGATGGCCTTGTTCCTTTACATCCATGTGGAAGGAATTATTATCCCTTAATGGTTTGGATGCACTTTAATCTTCTTCATTCATCCATATACCATTGTAATCCATCATTGTCTTCGCCATGTGTGTTGAAATATGTTCCACCTAAACAGTAGAGTCAACCATTTAATTATTACATCAATTGATTCTACTAGTGAATCAACAAATTTATCTATGGTTTTGATCACTAGTTTTTCATTATTAATCTATGGTCGTCATGGTGTTTCTTCGTCATCTTCATCTTCATCTGTATCATTGTCTTCCTAGACTCCTTTCCATGGTTGATCTATGGTCTGTAGTTCCTCCCAATAAACTAGTTTTTTACACCTCAAATGTAATCAATTAGTATGGTTTTAACTTGTATATATTTTCTAATATAGGATTAGGTTCAAAGTTAGTTAGTGTCACCAGTAATATTGTATTGTTAGGCAACATGTAATGTAATTTGTATAGTCCAAACCATTTTTTAATGAACTTCCCCAAATGTGACTTATTCCCCTTTGGAAACCACAAAACAAAATCACCGAATTTGAACTATTTTTTTGTATTTTTGTATTTGACTCCACAAAGCCCTATTCTAATGTTGAATTCCTAGATTCACTTCATATTGCAATATGTATTCATGTAGCTTCTCTAACTTTGACACCTTACTTGTTAAACCCATCATATTTCCTTTTTTGTGGTTACTACCAATTATTGGTAAAATGTGTTTTCCAGGCATTAAAAGATCTAACCCATAAACAAGTTGGTATGGTGTATATATACCCTTTAGCTAGTTTATATGTTGTTTTGTAAAAAAATAGGACTATGGGTAAATGGTCATCCCAATCTATTTTATTTTCATTAACCAACTTAATCAATGATGTTCACAAAACCTCGTTAATGGATTATGCCTAACCATTTTCCTATGGGTAATAAGTAGTGGAATTGGCATGTTTTAATAAAAAATGATATGTTTGTTTTATAACATCATTTATAAAATGCACCCCTTGATCTATGATTATAGTTAATGGACACCCAAACTTGGTAAAAATGCATTCATACATAAATTTTATTGTTACTAATACAGAATTTGTTTTTAATGTTTTAGCTTCCACCCATTTAGTTGCATCAAAATCATAGCCACTACATCTTCAATAATTATAGGGGCTCCTATACATGCAAAAACATATGTAAGGTTTTTCACCTTTATAGAATAGTCACTAATTTTCATCTTGTTTTTTTGCAAATTATGCAACTTTTGGTTGAGTTGCATTTTGTAAGCTTATGTATTGGTGTTATACATCTTCACTAATTTATTTCAAACTTGCTTGGGTGATTTTACATCTGGAATATGCACAATCATCAAATTGCACACATTCATAGAAAATAAATATAAGATTTTCTTAACATTTTGATGCCAAGTTTTCTTCGTTTGAATTTGTTGTTGTGTGGGGTTTTTTTAGGAAAGGAAGTTCTTTCTCATCACCAATTACGAACTCCCAATAGGTTTTCCCCATTTGGAAATTGTTCTTGTCTAATTTTTCAATTACAATTTAAGAAAGACAGTCCACCATCTTTTTAAACAACACTCAATGTTTTCTTGGGGTTACACAAATGATTTACTTCAGGAAATGATTTCTTTTCCTTCCTTAGGTTTTTAAAGTTAGAGTTAAGGTATTTCCTTCCCTAGGTTTTTAAGATTAGGGTTAGGGTTAAGGTTGAACAAGATGGACCTTGCATACATATGTATGTTTTGAATATTATACGAACTTTTATATTATACATAAGTTTTAAATATATATACGTACATTTCGTATAATATTTTGTATGGTATTAAGTACATGATTACATACCAAAATTTTGTTTGAAGGTCTTGATATGTATTTGTGTTCCACAATCTTCAAAATCTAAACTCCTTTCTTCAAGTTCTCCCAAATTGTATTGGCTCCACTTCAAAAACAAATTTTGATATCTTCTTGATGTAAACTTATGTTATCAACAACTTTGCAAAGTTACACTACTCATATATGAACTCAAATCGATTTGAAACTTTGTTAAAACATGAAAAACTATGTTTAATATCACCTTCCAAAATTTCAATTCATTTAATTTCATAAAATAAGAGATCTTGCTACTTTCTTGAAACCACCTCAAATTGGGACCCGAACATAAAATGACTTACAACTCCCTCTCAAAAACTTTAAACCCCTTGAAATTCTAAGGGACACATCAAATATGCATCTTCCACATTTGCTTAAACTTTTAGCCCTATTGATGATGATCACAAAGAGTTATAACTTTGAAAAGAAATTGAGGTTGAAATTTTAAATACTTGGATCTCTTTCAATACATATCCAAATGGCATGAAATTTCTTTCACATATGTAATCCTTTATTATCTATAAAATCTCAAAGTTTCAAATTCAAAAAAGTTCAAACAAAAGAAATCTGACTAAAAAACCAAATCTGACACAAAATCTTCAAAAGCTCATATTTCTTACAAAACATATAATTTTTCTTCTAAAAACTTGAAAATAAAAAGGCCTTATAGTCTTCTACAATCCCTCCAAGTTTCAATCCAAGATCTTTTCAAAGTAGACCTAGATCTATATTTAAATATTTGACTCTCACAACCTTCGATGTGTTGATTTCCTTTCACCTACTTTTTTATTTTCTTCTTCTTCACACTTTTTCATTTACTCTCTTGTCTCTTGCACTTGATAAACTCTTATGATATTACTAGAGATTCTCAAGTTCTAGTTTTTTTTTAAACTTAACTTTAAATTTTTTTAAACTTTATCACCAAACAACCTAATCTTTAATACCATGTTAACAAATAGGAGATATAATCAAGTGCAAACATAAATTTTTATTGAAAGGAAACTAAAACATGATGCTCATAACATGAAACATAACATCAAGAACTCTTCAAGGTTTTTGCCACATCAAAAACACAAACTTGTGCAATGAAGAAAAGAGAATCAAACCATCGACACCAAGGTATTTAACTAAAAGACTAGACTAGAAATAACCAAATTAATTTAAGTAAAGAAAGCAGTTTAACATTGTGAAAGTAACCTACATACTTTCCTATTCCAATAATTAATGAAAACCTAACTAATTGAACTTGAATTCTCAACAATTGAGGTATCAACAAATGAAGGTGTATGGCAACACTTCTGAATGAATGATTGTAATACGAAAGGCATGGTTAGTTTTGATTATGAGGTGACAATATTTTTTGGCCAATGACAAACCCACATGGGGGATGCTGATGCAACGGCAGAATATGTTGGTGTTATAAAAGACATATTCAAATTAGATTATGGACCCATTTCAACTCCCATCATTCTCATGCAGTGTGCATGGGTCAGGAACAAAAATGATGTTTGGGGGAATCCAACATATAAACGAGATGAAGTAAGGTTCTTGGTTTGTAATTTTTGGTATATGATGACGAAGGATGAAGAACCTTTTGTTTTTCCCACCCAAGTTCAACAAATGTTCTTCATGGACGAAGAACAAAATCCTTCATGGAAAGTGGTGGTCCAAAAAGAATCTTGATCATCTTGCATCATGACGGATATTTGTGCTACTTTGAATGGGATTGATGATGGTGCGCCATGTCTAAACACACCCATGACACACCCACCAATGCCACAAGATGCAACCCTTGTGGGTGCCAAGGAGCTAGCAGCAAAGGATAACTATTATCAATTTGCTCTTGTTCATGTAAATTAGAAACATTATAGGTGTATAAGCTTGAAAACCTTAATGTGCATCCAATATAAATATTTTAATAAAGTTTATGGAGAATTGTAATCAAATTTGACCCCTGCAAATTCACACTTTATATGCATAATGAATAGGTAGTACTTACTTAGTGGCCCAATAGTGGCTACCTAATGGCCCAAATGTCAAACATAATGGCACTGTAGTGGCTTTGTAGTGGTACACATGAAATACCTAGTGGCATAGTAGTGGCAACTAATGGTAAAATAGTAGCCAATAGGTTGTGACAACATGCTTCATTTGCAAAAACTGTTGCAAGCTTCATATTTATTGGACGGTGGGAATGCAAACATGTGGCGTGATCACATGTCTGAATGTCATACACTAGTTGCAAAGTAGTTGTTCACTATGTAACTACCTTCCAACAATCCTACTTTAGTTGCAATATGCATGTACAATGCAACTCTTCAAAAAATCAAACGTAGTTTACTACATCCATATTTATGATGCGTATAAATCACCATATAAGACATCCACTTACAACTACACTGCAACTACCTAACAATTAGCCTATTTTTTGATGTGCAAATTTATTTATTAATTCATTGTATTTATAGGGTGTAGTTGCAAAGGAGTTGCACTATTGAGGTATTAGTTGCAACATAGTTATGCTATAGTGGTTTTTAAACTCTAGCTGCAAGGCAATGTGGTCTTTGCGAATGCAATTTCTCAATGATTATCAAGTTAACATATCTTTGTGAATTTCTAGATTGGGTGTGAGATAATGGTATTCCAATATAAATATTTTCCTTCATTACCCCAATAAATTAATAAATAATAAATAATAAATAATGTCCCCATCCTTTGTAAAAGTCAAGATAGATTAATTTTATGCATATTGTAAGCCATTAATCAAAAGCCTTGTGCAATTCAAAATATGCAATGGCATTCATAATCAAGTTGTACATGTTTGCCACAATTACCACATGCATCCCAAATCAATATTATCAAACATTATGTGGCGACATGGTTTCAATCCTTCAAAACGATGACCAAAATATTTCAACATATGAACCATGCAATTAAAATATAAGGTCCTTTAATACAAGTTCATTGAACTCAAGTGCACATAATAATAAAAAGTTGAAATTCTATGGTTAATTATGGGTGCCAACCACCTTTTAAAAAACTTTGGTGTGTGCACATGTAATGGTTCAAATTCCAAACTCCCAATTCTATATTAAACAAAACATTTAATGTTGATTAATGTCCATTACATCTTCAATCAATTGCTAATCCATCATTAATAACATTAAGATTTATTTTAGGACCATTATTTTTTTTTGAAATGAAATTTCAAAATTAATTAATTATTCAACAAACATGTGTTGAAGCTACCATGATATTTGTTCTTTTAATCAACCAAGAGGGTAAGTGATTTATGTGCACCATGACAATCTTTAACCTTTTAAGACAAGCAAACATTAAACATGTGTAGGTAAATTAGTGTTTAGGCTTGCATGTAAGTAGTACCAAGTTTGGGCATGTTCATTAGTGGTGTTGAATGTTATTTCAATCTTTACTAATATATCCCAAATTTATGATGCATATCTAATTATTGCTAAAATTTAGTGTTTTTCAAAGATAGCTTGATTTGATGTATTTTCTCAAGTTTGATTTTTGATTGAAAATAATGAGGATTCAAATCTTTTAGAGAATTTTTTCCCAATAATCAAATTCCTTAAATGCACCTTGTGTAACGTCCCTTTCAATTTTTTTAAAAAGGGTATTGATTAAACAAAACAAAGGATTAAACAATGGATGAATCTATTAGCATCTTTTTTTAACAAAATGTAGCCAACTTTTTAATATGATAGAAATATGTTTTTTTCAAGTATTTTAGTCACCAAATTCAACATTTCTTTGGAAATTTTGACAACTTTCTTGATTGGGTTCTAACATGTAGCAAAAAATTAAAATATGCTTTAATTTTTTATCTTTCATATCATGTTTACATGCAAACTTGGTCGAATTCTCTTGCCCCTAAGTAGGTGGGCAATATATATTGTATAAGTAGCCTTGTAAGTAGGTAGCACAAAGTGTATAGGTGCAATTTTGGAAAAATAAACCATGATCACAATTTTGAAATTTCATCCTTACTTTCAATGTTTGGGTCTAAATTTAAGGGGTTTTAAGAATACTTGCAAAGTGGGGATGAATTATGGCCAAGTGAGGATGAAAGGGGGCATAGGATTGACTCTAGGCATAATTAGATTTGCATCATAATTTTGGGAAATATGTTTATAAATATCAATAATAAAAAATTCAACATGACTAATGAACATCAAAAACTTGGTATTGCTTGCATAAAAAAACCTAATCACTAATTTACCTAAATGCACATGTTTAATGTTTCCCTTTTTCAAATGGTTAAAGATTGGCATAGTGCACATGATAAAATCACATACCATTTTGGTTGAGGAAAAGGTTAAATATTTGGTGTTTGGATTAAAGCTAGCTCGATAGGTTTCTTATTGTTCATCACAAATGTTATCAAACTCAAAATGGAACTAGTAAGGCAAGAATCCACAAATGAAGGGAAACTAAAAATTAGCAAATGTAATTGCATTAACATAATGTGATAATGTAACAAAGCATAGAATAGCATTAACATAATAGATAGAAGGAAAGATCCAATGGTTGAATTTGCATGTGCCTTCAATATTGGATTTGAAAAATTTTCATACAATTGCATTATCAAATCTATCTAATTTCATCAACATATCCCATTTGAAAGCCCAAAGATAAAAATGGATTTCTAAACCTTGCATTCTCACTTTTTCAAAGGATAATGCTTTTTAAATAAGTTGTAAATTACATGGTGGATTGGTAATAACTTGTGGATGTAATGGAAGCCTAATTGGGATTAGAAATTTACACCACTACCCATACACACATGGGTGGTTGGTGCCTATATTTAACCACAATATTTCAACTTTATAAATATGTGCACTTAGGCTTGATGCACTTGTTTAGAACCTTCTACTTTTACTAGATGGTTCATATGTTGAAATACTTTTGTCACCAATTTGAAGGATTAAAACCATGTACCCACCACAATGTTGATAAATATTAATTTGGGATGCATATTTTAATTGTGAAAAATAATAAAATTTTATTA
>Ga0116227_10003397_pt1 | contig 35407 bp, 26 predicted proteins | sample S1TSphgellanicum_FD_89693 | JGI IMG/M metagenome (GOLD analysis project Ga0116227, IMG submission 89693) | Host-associated microbial communities from peat moss isolated from Minnesota, USA - S1T2_Fb - Sphagnum magellanicum MG | ecosystem: Host-associated > Plants > Peat moss > Unclassified...
AGGAATTATGTGTCACCTTTTTCAAAACAACTATTAATATTGTAATCATAATTACAAGTTAACAATAAATTGTTTAATACACATACACATGAATATGAATTCATGACTTCAAAAACTTCATGGCACATAAAAAATTATGGTATGCTATGACAAATATAGGTGCCATAAATTCAAGACACACAAAAATTTATGGTTTCACAAAAATTCATTAATTGCCATGAAAATTTGTGACACTTTGGTGTCAAATGGCATGTTGTGTCATCATCACATGGAAAACTGAGTCATTATTAATCGCAAAGAACAAAAATATTTTCAACTAACTAATAAATGAAATTAATTTATCAAATCAATGACATGAATCGTGGTGTGAAGTTAGTGCCATAAGTCATGAAATGTTGCGACTACTAGTCAACCTCATTGCCATGTGGCATGCCATCAACATCACATGACCATAAGTTGTTATTATTGACCAAAAATTGTAAAAATCAATGGAATCTTGTTATTATTTAAATTTGGTTGATTAAAAATACATTAAAAATACATTTATGAAAATTTGATATTTGTGTAAGAATCCATCAAGTCGTGATATCGACTAGAGTCATAAAACTATAATGTCATGTGACACCACAATGTCTTTTATAACTATGCAGTCATTAACATGAACTTGTAATTACAATTATAATAAAAAAAAAGTCATTTTATTAACCAATTGTAAAACCCAAGAAGTGTTGTTGTGGTATTGGGCAATTAATAAAACTTATTGATCGTAGATGAAAGTATTGTATTGTGATTTAAGGTGGGTTAATGAAATTTATCCATTAAAAATATATTGTAATTTTTTTTGAAATGTGTGTTAAAGTTCCATTGAACCCAAAATGCATTGATTTTTGCAATACTTTCATTAACATAATCATCACTTTCTATAATACCTTTAGGGTTTTCTTGTGTGTGATCAATACCAAAAAAATAGTGATTTAGCCAAAAAGTAGAAAATGTTTTGTTGAAATGTAAAAAATTATTTAAGAAAATATATTTGTTTTGCTAAAAGGTGTAGGTTTAATTAAGGAGTAAAAATGTTTTGTTGAGAAATAAAAGTTTAACCAAAAACGTATATTAGTTTTGCCAATATATGAAGGTTTAACTAAAAGAAATTATTGGTTTTGTTGAAAGTTGGAGGTCTAACTAAAAAGTTAAGGGGTTTTGCGAAAAGGTGGAAGTTTAATTAATTTAAAAAAAAATTTGTTGAAAGATAAGGGTTTAGTTAGGAAAATATAAAGGTTTGGTTGAAAGGTAGTGGTTTAGCCAATAAGTAAAGAGGTTTGTTAAAAAAAAGAAGTTTAGCCAATAAAAGATATTAGTCAAAGTTAAAAATTATAAATTTAACCAAAAAGTAAAGAGGTTTTGTTGAAAGGTCGAAGTTTAGTGAAGTAAATATGTTAATTTTGCTAAAAGATAAATGTTTAGTTGAAAAAAGATAAAGGTTTTGTTGAGAGGTAATGGTTAAGCAAATAAGCAAAGAGATTTTGCTAAAAGGTATAAGTTTATTAAAAAAAGTTAGTGCTTTTATCAAGAAATAAAAGTTTAACTAAGTAGTAGAAAAGTTTTGTTAAGAATTGATGTTTAATTTGGAAGTAGATTTTTTTTGTTGAGGTATAAAAATTTAACAAGGAAACGATAAAAGTTTGGCCAAGAGAGATAAAGTTTTTATCAAGAACCAACAAAAAATAGTAGTTTGGCCAAGAAAAAGGAGATTTTGTCAAAGGATAATAGTTTAGATATAAAAAATATAAATTTTGTCAGTAAACAAAAAAATTACCAAGAAAAGATAAAGGCTTTTGCTTAAAGGGTAAAATTTTAGCCAATGAAAAAATATAAGGTAAATAGGTAGGTAGAAAGGGAGGTTGGTTGTTAGTTGTTGGTAGGGTCAAAATGTAGATTAATAAAGGAACTATGTCAAGAGGGTATCTAGATGGGAAGGCGGTATGAAGGTTGGGGTTGAAAAAAACCACCCCAAGAAAAAACTCATTGGTCAGAGACAAAAAAAAATAAATTGATTGATTAAGGTTGGATGAAAAAATGCAACCCATCCCATGAACAAAATGACCAATTGGTGCATTGGTGGGTGTTTATTCTCTCTAGGCCTTAGTATAATACTTTTAACAATATTTCAAAAAGTGGTGATGGTGAATTTCTTATGACTATTTTTTTAGTTATTCATGTTTTCTTGGATTATTTTCTTGTTTTCAACTTCAATCCATAGAACATGAAAACAATATATTTTCATTTTGATTTGTGTCACCAATATATGAATTATGAGTTCATAATGAAAATCATTGGGTTGGATTCTAATAATGGATGTAATGCATAGATATTTGAACATGGGTTGAAATTTTGTATTTGGAAAGTTGCAAGTGTCAAAGTCCTTTTAGGTCATTGTGGTTAATAGTTTGATAGTAGTTCTTACTCCTTGCAAAAACACTTTGTGCACCAAGTGCCCATTTTTCCCATTCTTTTTTTATATTATGTTCATTTGTTACCATTTGCCAATATACAATATGCCAAGCACGAACTTTTAAAAAGATTACTTATTGAAAAATCACCACCAAATTATAATATAAATTACATGTCAAAGATGAATGGTTGCCCATTGGAGTAAAGAGAAGCATTGTTTGGTTTTTATTCATTTCTTGACCTTTCGATCTCTAGAGACCATCATTTGGCTATATAGGCTTATAAGAGCATGCCCAACAACATTATTCAAGTGGTTCATATGATATATTTTGGATGAAGTTTTGTAGTTAAACATTGTGAAACTCCTCCAAGCTTATTAAAGTGCACTTGTTAATATTGCCTTACAAGAGTAGTAGTAACAAGAAATGACTATTTTTAATTGGCCAACAATAATGATTGGCTTCCGTGATGAACCTTAAATAATCAATCACTTTGTATAATTCTCATTTTCAACTTTATAAGTGGGGATGAGGAAAAAATAGGGTTTAGGGTTTAGGGTTTAAACCCTAAAAAATAACACTACGTGTTCGATGTGTTAAGCATTGGTAGAGGTTCAAATTGGGAATGACCCTACCAATTGGCAGAGACATTAGGCATGCTCCATTGGTAGGGTCTCTATTGGTAATGCATCTACATGGTCTCTCACACCCTAGGTCTTTATAGTGAACATTGCGAATGTCATTTTGGGAAGCCAAGAAATACATGATGGAATGTTGTCCCAACATCAAACCCTAAATTATAACACCAAAAGAATGTTTTTCATTAAAAAAACATGATGTGGTTGGTGGTATTGCAATGACCTATATACTATGATGCAAGCTCATAGGTCTCAAACTAGTGTGGAACATAATTAAGGGGGCCACTATTACCATTTCCATTTGTTTCAAAAATTAAATCTAGAAAGCTTACACAAAGGCTTTCATAAGGCCCACCAATGAAGGAACCTTTTGGACTATTTTCGTAAATTTCTTCTACGAATGAGAAATGGATGGCTACACATAAATTACATTTTTTGGATGAAAAAAAAACATTTATGAAGATGGAAAACAAAATAGAAAATGATGAATGAAATTCGTCAATTATGGATTGAATGTGGACATTCATAGATGGATTTCATTCATGAACAATTAACTAATCCACGCAAGTTATTATATGAAATATTTTAATTTTCAATAATTAACTTGAATGATGTTAATATATATGTTCTACAATTTATAAATGCCATCCATGACAATATGTAAATCAAATCAACCAACTAGAACCAAGGTCCCAACAAAATTTTTTTGGGTGGCAAATATTGTTGCTTTTCAGAGAAAGAAATGGGGAATTTTTTTTGATTGTAAATTTATTAATTTTGCTAATGTTTTGGAAGAATTTTTCAAAATTTCAATATCATAAAATTGAAAAAAAAGGAAAAAGAACCGTGTTATATCTTCTAACATGGATTTCAACAGCCCAACAAAATCATCATTTTGGGTTGTGAAAGTGGAAGAATGTCATCAAATCCCAAATCATCCAAATTGGAAATAACCTAAAAGGCTTCCCAATTTCTCAAGCAAAGCATTAAAAGCCACTGAAAAGGAAAAAGAAAAGGAAGAAATAGACCAAAATGGAAAAATATAATCAAATATTTTGTAAAAGTACTTTAGAAAATAATGGAACGTAAAAAAGAGAAAAAAATCAAATTTACAAAAATAACACAAAAGAACCAAAATCTACCAACTTCTTATTCAAAAACCAATCTTCGCAAACAATGAAATAATGGTATCATCCACTTAGATAATTATTTGTCCATATAAGACTTGAAAGAAAAGAAGAAGGATGAATGAATCACAAGACAATTGTTTTTTGTTTTCATCCCCATTGTTGGGCTTGAAAGGAGAAAATCACCACCCAATAATTGACTACAAGAATTTAATAAGTTTTGGTATATGGATGTGCTTTCCTTTGAAATGGATGAACCCATTGGATGATTTTTTTGGTTTTTTGTCCACATTGTTGCACTTGACAAGTGAAATCACCATGTAATAATTGACTATAACATATGCTAATGTTTGGTGCATGTATGAAATTTTCTTTTGGATGAGTAAACCATGGGATGATTCTTTTTGTTTTTCATCCACATTGCAGGGCTTGAAAGGAAAAAAACACCTTTCAATTTACAAGTATTATTATTTTTTGCACAAGTATGTGTTTTTTTTGGATGAATGCAACATAGAAAGATTCCCTTTTTTCATCCACATTGTTGGTCTTGAAAGGACAAAATCACCACCCAATTGACAAGGTATTGAAATTTTTTTTGTGTACGTATGTGTTAATCTTTGGATATTGCACCATGGAATTATTCCCTTTTTTTCATCCACATTGTAGGGCTTGAAATTAGAAAATCGTCACCTCAAATTGATTAGGTAGGTACTAAACCCTTTTGAGGGAAATGCGTTTTTTTCCTTTGGATGAATGCACCATGGAATGCCAAATTCCCTTTTTTCATCCATCCACATTGTAGGGCTTGAAAGGAGAAAAAATCACCACCCAATTGACAACACTAGGGATTCAAACTGTTTAGAAAAGTTATGTAGGTAGGTGTTTTCTTTGGATGAATGCATGATGGAATGAACAAAACCCCCATTTTTTTCATCCACATTGCAGCACTTGGGACTTGAAAGAAGAAAATCACCACCCAAGTGGCAAGTAAGTGGTATTATGTGTTTTTTCTTTGGATGAATTTATGACCGAACAATTCCCTCTTTTCATCTCCCAAATTGGTAGGTATTAGTTTATGTATGCATTGCATCCATGTACGAATGCATATTGTACGTACGTATTCTTTTCCGTATTTTAAACATATTCTTCATATACGAATATGTATAATATATACAGATATATCTAGATGTGTTGTATATTGTGTTGTATATTGTATATACACATTTACATATATATAATATGTGTAAAATACGGAAATATATGGATATACGTATACGTATTCGTATTTTGTACGTATTCGTGTTGTTTGTGTCCGTGCGCGCGCGAAGGGATGTCGGGCAGCGATGGCGGCCTACCAAATTTCACGACTTGTTCGCTGTTTCCGGCAAAGTTCTGACTCACTTTTGTCGCGGAAAAAGGGCCGGATCCTCTTGTCCTGACCAAGTCCATCACTTCTCGGATTCGTTGGGTTTTCTTTTTCAAATTTTTTTGGGTTGTTTTTTTGGTACCTATGCTTTGCATTGGATAGAGCGCGCGGAGTTTTGGGTTGCGAAGGTCGCGAGGAAAGAGGGAAACACTGATAGAGAGAGAGAGAGAGAGAGAGAGAGAGAGAGATGTGCTCCGTTTCGATGGAGAGCACTTTGCGAGTTTTCTCTGAAAGAAATCTGAAAATGGGTTCTTCCTGGTTTCCCAAGCTTTTCTGACACACTCCTATACTCCTTCTGCAGCTAGTTGGTTTGTACTACTTTGTGTGTGGAGAGAAGAAAATCGCCTACTGTTTGCACTTCGCAATGATCGATCGGAGAGAGAATTCGGATTTCCCTTGAGAGAGAGAGAGAGAGATCCGTTGTCGAATTGTTCCGAGTCACAAGCGTCCACAATCGCGCATACCTAAGCTGGAAGAGAATTGGAGTCCTCGAGGATCATGGATTAGGGTTTGAGGCTCGATCCTGCCTGCCTGCCTGCCTGCCGAGCCAGCTTGGTCAGAAATGCAGGGAGTATGGAAACTTGTGTCGTGGGCAACGGGGAAAGGTGAAGAAGAAGGAGGAGGAGGAGGAGGGGTTGTGAAATCCGATGGGGAGAATGAAGTCCCTTTCAAAGCTGATGGCGATTCCTTTGGGTTTTCGAGTCCAGTTTCATGGACCCAAGATGGAGCTGCAGAAGAATTTGAAGACGCAGCGTACGAACTAGCAGCCAAGAATGAGAGCGAAGGCTCCACACGGAGGACAACAAACCACAGTGTAAGAAGTACTCAAGGTCAGTTATTGAGGGATGATGAAGAAAGCCCACAAGATTCTGATGAAGGTGGTCTGCAAGGTTCTTTGTCAGCAGAGCTAGATGATGAGCCAGAGGATCCATTGCATCAGAGGTTTCGTGACTTTCATCTCTCGCATCAATTGGCAACCGGACTACACAGAGAAAGTGGACTACCCAAGTCCCAGAGCTATGCGAGTTCACGCAGTTTACGATCCAAGAATGTTGTTGTTCTTTCTGGAGGAGAAGATGGTAGGTACCCATTCTTTGCCATTGCTTGCCTCTTTCTCTCTCCACACCTAAAAGAACAAACATGTATGAATCACCCAATTTCCACTCTAAGAAGAAGTTGTCCCTCAATCGAATGTATGGTGGCATTCAGGCCAATTGAATTTGCTTGCTGGGTACTTTGGAAAAATTGCCCTGAATTCTTCTTACTCATGCCGACTGGTAGTCATTTTCAAGATGTGTTTTCCATCTGTATTGAACCCTTAGTAGGTATGAATCTTCTGATTTGCCTGCAGGAAGGACCTCTGCCATCAGAATTGTAATTGGACTAGAACCTGTACTCTCAATCCATCCCCAGTTGGCAGAAGTCTTATGTATGTTCCCAGGCATCTCAGGAGTTTCAAGTACCTTGGTGGAAGTACCTTTTGAAATCCCTCAGTTTGGCGGAAGCCTTCTGTATGTCCCTGGCAATCTTAGGAGTTCAAGTAGAGACGATTCTCATGCACTGAGCTGAGAGCTTGAGCCAAGAACTTTCTCTCTTCTTGTGTGTGTACCCAATGCTTCCTGAATTGTGTCAAGGGAATTGGAGTCTGTCAATGCCAGACTGAAGTTGACAATTGGATGGTACCTATGCAGCTCTCAAGGGCTGGGGCAGTTTGAAGCAAAATTCATCGTAATTAGCAAAAGTCATCAAAAGTCATCAGTTGTTGTAGTCATCACAGTTTTGTGCATTTAAAATGTAGCAGGAGCTCCAGAACAGATACAGGGAGGGATGTCGAAAACCAAAGGAGTGAAGTCCCCTCCTCGGAAGTTGGCTTCGTTTTACTCAAATGGTCTCAAGCAAATTCAACTTCAAAAGCTTGAAAAGTTGAAGGAGTTGGACAAGGATTGGGACACCTGGTTTCCTGAGGTCAGGGAGGAGCCATATGTTTGGCCATGGACAACTCTCACAGAGCAGCAGGTGGCATTGGGACAACTGGACTTCAAGAAGTTTTTGGTTGTACTCAGTTGCCTTGGAGAGTAAGATTTTCTTCAAACTCCATTCTCAATACAAGTTATCTCTTCTAACTGAGTAAAACTGAGTTTGCTCAGTGGCGGAATCAATGATATCCAACAGACCAGGTGTAGCTAGTATACTCTGAAGTGTCAACATGGCACCCAGTAGTAATAGGCAAAATGTGCTTTTATTCCTGGCAGTTTTGTGACTCACGATGTGCACTTTTGACCACTAGCCCAGTAATCATGAGGTAGGGGACATGATTTTGATTATAGATTGGGTTTTTTTTTTCACAGACTAAAACTCAAGCCCGAGGAGGTTTTGAACATTGACCAAATCAGGAACATCAAGTCAATGCCCTTGGAAGAGGTGGCAGAATACACATGCCGTGAAGTTGCTATTCAAAAGAGCATTCGCCCTGAGTCCTTTCCAGTTGTCAATGTTTGTGACCTGAACTTTTGCAGATTCTAGGTTTTCTCCACATCATATTTTCCAAGCTTTGTTATATGCTTATCAGGCAGGGAACAAATGAATTGGGTTAGCAGCAGCAGTTCATGATTTTTTCCCTCACCCCAATCTTGTTATTACAACCTTGTTGCTATCTGGGTCTGGATCTTCTACTCTAAAAGTTGTTTCTGTTGTGAAGAAGCCACCTGTTATGCCAAAATCTAACAAGGGGGATGTTTTTTTTGTTGGGAGTTTTTGGCAGAGAGCATGGTTGAAGAAGAATGAGCCTGTATCATTTGAGTGTAATGTTGACAGATTTGGCGACTACAAGTTCAAGGTAAATCAGAAGGCTTAACCCAATTTGATCTGAAGTAAGAGGACCTTTGGCATTCTAGGAGCACAGTCAATTCATTCTGATTCTTGTCATGAACATCCATCCCTGGTGAACTTCAGAGTCTTTGCCACTTGTTCTTCTTCAACAACTTGTGGGACCCAAGTTGATTACAGAATGTACAACACTTATGAATGTCATTGTTACATGACTTCAAATGTATTCAGGTAGTTGAGCCAAGGCAAGTGAGCACACTGCTGCACAGAACATTTGGGGCTGATAGAGTCATGCCTGTTTACTTTGACCAACCTCCACCAGCTCATGATCAGTTCCGAATTGTTCGTGATGGCATCTTAGTTGGCCTTCGCCGTTACCGCTTTTGGGGTAAGCTATACATAATATGTTATCCATTGGGATCCACCCACTTGTAGATGTAACTAGCAGCCATGTGAAGGGCTTCACACCTGATTTCGGGTTCATGTTTGACCCAGCATTCAAGGATAGTGGAAAAGAAGACTTCAAGAAAAGAAACAAAGCTGGAGGTAAAAACATCACTCTATATGTCTCTTCTTGTCTGTTCCTCTTTTATCTTTAATTTTTCATAGCAGATTGGATGTGTTTTGTATATTCTATAACAAGTTTGTTTCACTGCAGGATTTCAATTGAAGAGAAAAAGACCATCATCGTATGGAGATTTGTTCTGGGACAGTCACTGATCTTTGGCTGTAATTGTGGTAATTGTATTGTGGCAGCGAAGGATTATCAGAGGGCTGTGAAGTGCTATTTTATTTGCACTGAGTCCCTTGCAGATATAGACTTGAATGACCCCAATTTCAAATACTTCACCCAAGTACATGCTGCCCGCTGCCATATCATGCACATCCATACAGTGCCCACAATGGCAAAGTTTGCTTCCAGGTCCTTTTCCCTCTAATCTTGTTATGCACCAGTAGGCAGTTTAGAATCTGGCGGTGAAGGACACATCAATGGATCATATTAGGTCCTCAATATGAATTTTTGGGTTTGCTTTATGAATGAATGCAGGCTACAATTGGCCCTTTCAAAATCTGCAACAGCAGACATCAACTTGACTCATGTTGACATTGAAATCAAAATGATTGAAGATGTGCGTTGCAAGGTAAACAGCAGCTTTTCAACCTTCTGAAGTGCTTACAAGTGACTGTTTTTTTTACTCTCCTTTGACTTGGGATGCATTCTGATTTGATATGTGGAGGAAGTATGGTGCCATACCTCACAAGATCATTTGACTTCTGGGCTTTGGACTTGCAGATGGTAGATGACTCAGGGAAGCCCATGTCTCACACAGACGGTACAGGTCAGATTTCACCGGATGTTGCAAAACTGCTACCCAGTTCTGTCCTCAAAGGGAAAGTTGATAACAAAGAGGTCCATTTCTTACAATCCTCATGCAGCTGGCTGAGACATGGAGTTTTTTTTGTAAATTGAGTGTTTGGGTCCAAGTTCTTTGTAGCAGAATGGATTTATTTTCTATTAATAATTATCATTGCAGTATGTTAATGAACCTTTATGCTGACAGGAAAAGGGTCCTTTTTGTACAGGGACATCCTACACTTGTGCAGATCCACATGTTCTGGCATGGAGAGGCCATCAAGGGTACTTTCCAAGTGAACCAGAAGGTGATTCTACATGTGGTGCTTGCTCTTGCTGATCATATTGCAGCTCTATATGACTATTTTATCCTCTAATGGGGCATAGAACAGACAGTCCTTATTTCTCTGTACCCTCCAGATATGTTTGTAACTTGTGTCAGCTCTTTACTGTCGACTATTGCAGATGACAATGTCTGTCTGTTACTGTGATAAATTGATTATTGGGTTGGTATCTATTCACAGTACCTTATGGTGGAATATTCCAAGTACATGATTCTTTGTCCAGAGCATAGACATTCTGTAACTTGTAAGCATTTCCCACTTGACTCTAACCTTCTGTGATTGATGCTAAAAGACCCTGTGTGGTTGCAGCTGAAAGGATTGAAGATTTATTACCGTGAATCAATGAAGAAGGTTTCAGCAGATGATGTCCTGAGAGACTTTTCTACAGTCAACTCCCTTGCAATTCTAAATACCAGGTATGTGGATTTCTTCTGTTAATGTTGCTGCAACCCATTTGCATGATACTTGAGGAGTTGCAAGAGCAGTTCCCTTTGTGGAGTTTTTGTATGTGATTTTTACTCAGGTCCTGATATCTGTTGTGGTCTTTTGGTGTGGTTGGCAGCCACAAGCCTAAAGAAGCACACCTGTCTCAAGACTTGATAATTCTTCTTTCAATTGGCAATGTTCCAGCCTCCTTCTTTATTGAACTTGTCAAGAAGGCCCTTGACAATGTGTGTAACATGTTCAAGCAGTGGGAGCTTGCTTACAAAGGTATTCACTTTCGAGTCTTGATTTTCTCCACCCATAAGATATCTGAATATGAAGTGTAACACTGCTGCCCAATAATTCCCAGGTGGCGTTCAATGGGTTCTTTCTTTACAGATTGCCTTCAGTAATGATGAATTTCTTCTGTGGTCATAAAAGCATAAAAACTCCTGATTTGGATTGTGCAGAAGTGGAAAACTGTACTCAGGGCGTAGGTGAGCAAACATATCGAATGCTGGAATCAGGGTTCCCCATGAATCACCCTCAAGTGCAGAAGAATTTAAGGTTGCTTGCCCAGGATAGAATAGTTGATATACGCAAAGGTTGTGTGCCTCTTCCAGGCAGCTTCTACCTGATGGGCACCTCTGATCCCACTGAGAAGAAAGTCTTGAAGCATCATCAAGTTGCCATTTCAATGTAAGTGAATTTTGCCAAAGACAGTGGAAATAGTTCCAAACTGCAATGCATCCCTTGTTGAATATTACTGCTTTCTGTATACAATTTTTGCAGTGTCAGTTTTGTAGGTTACTGACCTTCATCCTTGGGGTCTGCTACTGTTGTGCTCAGGGGAGAAGGAAAAATATTGGGGAAGGTTCTTGTCTATAAGAGCCCTGGGAAGCACTGGGGTGATGTCCATCTGTTTGAAGCTATCTGGGACAGCCGACTTGATCCCTATGTTAGTGCCAGCAAATACACAATTTTCTTTTCTGTTCAAGGTGAACGCCCAGTTGTAGATGAAATTGCAAACAGTGACCTTGATGGTGATCTCTATTGGGTCTGCAATAATGAACAGGCAAGAATTCTTCCACCCACTGCAGTTCTGGTTATTCCCTAAATCACCACTTTTCTTTTCATCCAAAGTTTTTCCACATCTTGGTGTGGGGACCTTCCTTTTGTCTTCATGGGTGTTCCCTAGACAGTGAGACTCTCGTTCATATTCACCATGAAGGGCAACCCACAACTGGATGGATCAGATTCATGTATGTGCTTTTTTAACTGTGAATTAGCAGAGGATTTACAGGATTTGTTTTTGTTGATTGCATTTTGTTTGCAGCTCATTTCACATTTCACACCGAGCCCTCCATGGAAGAGGTTAGGTGGGAAGATCAACTACCCTGAAGATGACAGGCCTGACAACTTGACACCTGAGCAACTTGAGAAGGCTCTCTTCAAGAAATTTCTGAAGGCCCGTTTCCAGACCTTGTAAGCAGCAGACACAAAATACTCTCCATTTTGTGCACCATTTGTTTCTCACGGCAGAGAAAAATTAGTTGTTCATGAAGACCCTTGAATCCTTTTAGCATCTGGAGATTGATCAGTGCATGGGTCGGTTCTGCAGGGCTTTAAAGTTTCTTCCATTTATGTCTTGTCTCCTTCAGTATACTGATTTGAATGTCTTTTTTTTCTTGTACATTTTGGCAGTAGGCCAATGCCAACAGCTGCCAATTACTGGCTGGCGCACATGGATCGGTACTTAACTCTGAAGGACAACCCAGATCCCCAAGACGAGATGAGTCTCATATCAGAATCAATCGATGATCTGATTGAGATTTTCTACAGGGCCTTGGATGCAGATAAGACTGGCGAAGAGGTCTGTTTCCCACATCGACATATGTACACATGGATGTCTGTATGTATCCTTTTCCCTTCCCAATCTTTTGTGGGTACTTTCAAATAGAAGCACTTCAGTAAAAGATTGATGAGAGGGTCACCAATGTGTAGTAGGCTTCAGAAGCTGCCCGTCAGTTGTTTTTCCTTGACCTTAAGAGCTCTTTGAGCTTTTTCTGCGGATTCATTTCTTTAGCAGCTTTACTGTGAGCAGTCTGAGGAAGTAAAGGAATGCTCAGGGATGGGGCTATGCAGAAAATGCTCAGGGTTAGGTATTTGTCTGCCAATTAGGTCTTGACTGAATCTGTATGATTCACTTGTAGGTGCAATTACCTGCAAGGTTAAAACCAGTCGTGTGGCCACACTTCATGGACAAAAAGGAAAATGACAAGAGGGTGTACTATAAATCCTCATCTGTTCTTGGTCAAATATATGATCTGGCTGATATCTCAACTGATAACCTCGGTTACAGTCATCAAGGTACATTTGCTGCACCTTGTGTGATGCAATCCTTTCGTGGACAGTTACCTGCAGTGAGGACTTTGTTGTTTATCAGCTCTGTTGTTCACAACAGACCAACTGGGCAGTGCTTGTTTTGTGCTGAATGTTTTCATTGTTTATATGTCACCGGATTTGAGGTGCTGTGTGACCAAGTCTAGTCCCTGCTGTGATTCTCTAGCCAGCAGAGCCAGACCCACTACATGAGAAATTGTTTGATGTCCAGTGTGTTACATGAATCATGGGTTGGGCCATTTTGTGACTTCAGTGGTCTACTGTTGCTGACATTTTCCAGAAACGATGATCTATGACCCAAAATTTGAGTATGAAAGGTTTGACAAGTATGTAGAAAAATGGAGAGGTCTTCTTCAAGTTTACAATAAAGAGATGCAAGGTGCAGCAAAGGACAAGCAAAATGACATTATAGCAAGATATCAAAAGGTTAAAGACTTACTTGCCAGTCCACTTGCCAGTCTGATCATATGCATTCTACTGAATATTCATTTTAACTAGATTTCTTCGCAGCTCTTTGAAACTGTACTGTAGATTTGTTCTTGTGGAACTTTGCACTGTTTGCTCTCTATGTCAATCATTGTTGGGTTGCTTGTGTCCTTCAAATCTCTCCAGCTGTTTCTTCAGTGTGTTTATGAACTCGCATGCCTGCTGACAGATAACAACTCTTGATTTGAACTGTGCTTTGGTGATGCAGATATTGATTGGAGATGGAAAACCATTGTCGCAAATTTGGGAAGAGGCATCTGCCCTCTACGTTGTCAACCATGAGCATGCAGTGATGACAATGAAGAAAGGGCATCCCCCTTCACTCCAGTTTGCCATGAGTGTTGCACTCATGCACCTCTGTGACATTTACTCCAGAAATGTCTCAGGAGGAGCACCTCCTTATTCAAGAGCAGCTTCTGTAAGAAACAAAATTTTGCAGCACAGCTGACTACTGTAATTGTTCTAAATCTGTCCATAAAAATTGTGGAGAAATTCTAGGACATTTATTTGTGTATAATTAAGTGTAGTCTCTTTTTATTAACCCTTAATATCTTAGCAAATCCTCAACATGCCAAGGACAAAACATTCTCTGATGTTTTTTCAAAATCAAATCCATCAGAGCCACTTTCAGGATATAGACAGAATGGGGTGATCCAGAGTTTGTCAACCGCCACCTAGTGACAGCAGATTTTAGATTAAACAACCTAAAGAAAATCCTTGTCTCCACACAAACTGACATGAATGAAAAACATTTCAAATAAGTTTTCGATTCTTGGAGAAATGGTCATGTTCTAGTGACAAATTGGGAGTATGGTATTGGTGGTATATTGTGTTGTCAGTAAAACTTTGATTTCACAATTGTTGGGTTTTGGGTTTAGGGTTTTGTGGCACAGGTTGTTACTGATGCAGTAGTCCCAGTAAAATTCGATTTCACAATTGTTGGGTTTAGGGTTTTGAACTGCAGTTTGTTGTTGATGCACGAGTCCCAATTTTTCTGAAACTGATGTAATTGTTTTTTGTTTCCAGTCTGTCTGTCTGTCTGTCTGATCATGTGCAGCAGCACTTCCTCTCTTGCACCAAAATAGACAAGAAGATCTGTCTAAGCTCTGGTCTGCAGGGATGTTCTATGATCATTTTTGCTGCTTAAAATAGTAAGGTCCCTGTCGCAATGTCAGACAATCCCAAAGCGAGGTACTCATGTTTTCAGAGGCACATGTGAGCTCAAGTGTCAACAAGCAGTGCTTTTTTTTTTTCCTGGTGCAATTTTTGGACAAAGAAATTGGGAAATCTTTGTTTTCCTATACATGATGGGTATGGTACCTTTCAAGTGCAAATGTTTAGATAGCAGCTACTATTGGGCTTGTCTATGCCTATTTATCTCATCTAAATGAGAGGCGCATACCCCGATAGCAGTTGTTAATGGGTGCTTGCATGTTCGCATGTGCCATTGATATCATCCAAATGAGAGGCACAAACAAGTCTTTCCTCCATCAGAGGTGATCAATCACACAAAGTACTACAGACAAAAAGATTTATTATTCTGTGTCATTTGAAGCATTTTGTGCCTGACTTTGAAGTAGTACATTTTTGTTTGACCGAAAAATCACTACATGTGATCTGCTCTATGAGCTCATTGTCTTACAGTGCACCCAACCATCATATTACTTCTAAACAGCAGAGTTAGGCCATCAGAGAATTGGATTCTCAGAACATCCCCAGATTCCATCCAAATTCAGACATGTTGAGGATTACTTCAAAAGGTTTCCTCTACTGACTCCTGAGCCAACTGCAGCCAGAGAGAGACACAGAGAGACACAGAGAGAGACACACACACACACACACACACACACACACTTATATGTACAATACTGCAGGGCTGATTGTCTCCTTGTCAAATTGTTTGTGTCGGTTGTTGCTTCAACATCACACACAAGGAGTAAGCCAAGAAAAAAAGTACGGTAGGTGTGATTGATGTCTGAATTCAAGTAAATTTTGCACACAACACAACCCAGTGTTCTGCTCTCAAAGTTTGGCTGACTTAACTACGGATAATTTGAGATGTTTGCAAAATCATTAAAACCCAAGAGCACATTTTGCACACAACACAACCCAGTGTTCTGCTCTCAAAGTTTGGCTGACTTTACTACGGATGATAATTTGAGATGTTTGCAAAGTCATTAAAACCCAAGAGCACAACACCTTGTCAACTTGTTTGTGTCGATTGTTGCTTCCATGTCATGGACAAGGAGAATGCTAAAAAGAGTTCAGTAGGTGAGATTAACATCTGAAAACCAAAGGAAAACACACACACACACACACACACATACACACACATGTAACCCAAGGTTCCACTCTCAAGTCAAGTTTGGCCGACTTGTTTTGCCTGTGTCTACCTACAGGCCTATCTAGGTTATTGAATATTAAGGGTTCCATAGGGGTTACATAAAGGTTACCTATGTGGTTAGCTAGGGATTTACTAGGTTAGGGGTATACCTAAGTATTAGGTAAGGGGGTTTTTTAGGACCGACTCATAATGCAAGAAGGAATTATGTAGGCTTATTTAAGGGACTATCTAGGGTAAGGGCTATCAAAAGTATGCATAAAAGGTTAGCTATATAAGGCTTACCTAGAGAGCTATTTAAATATTACCTAGGGAGATGCCTAGGGGCCTACCTCGGTTATGAGATATTTAAGGATTGCATAGGTCCTACTTAGGGGGTTACCTAAAGGTTATCTAGGGAAACACTTAAGAGCTTACTTACATTATGAAATACTTAAAAGGCTATTTAAGGGATTACATAGAGAACCAACTTATGGAACTACCTAGGGATTTCTTAGGTTAGAGGATATTTAAAAATTATTTAGAAGATAACATAATGTTATCTAAGGTTGACTCATAATGCAAGGAAGGACTACATAAGGCTTACATAGAGGGCTATCTAAGAGACTCCTTAAGAGTTACCTAAGAGCCTACCAAAGGGACTACTTAGGCCTGAGTTCTAAAAAAAAAAAAAACTTAGACCCACTCTTTTCAAGCATCCTTTTTGCATCATTCTTTTGACATTGCTCGAATTTCCCCCATTGGATGCCCATTGAACTTTAATTTGAAAATTTGTTGTCAAAATGCTTTCAATCCCATGGGATGGATACTCAAACGAGTTCATGGGTAGCCTATTCAACCTATGTAGATAGGTTGATGGCCTAAGTAGGTAGGTCGGGGCCTAGGTAGGCATGTAGGTAGCTTAAGTAAGCAAGTGAATAGGTGGATACATAACCTAAGTAGATAGGTAATCTGACCCTCTATTCATCCCTTCTCTTGAATTTGGGTCCTCCATTGTGGGGTTGTAAGGATACTTACAAAGTGAGAGAGTGAAATGCCCAAGAGAGGATGAGAGAAGGCATAAGAGTATGTGTCACTTTAAATCCAAAATGTCAAATAAAGACAAAATTACATTGAAAAGTGAATCAAATTGGTCGACCTTAACTAACATTGAGGAACAAAATATATTTCCTTTTGTCTCAATAGAGAGAGATATTTCAACTATGGACATTTAAATTTTTTGTATTCAATTTGAAGAGCATCTCCTCCACCAAACATAAATCATTAAATTCCTCATCCTCACCCCCTAAACATGTTTTGGTGTCCATAGTTCACAAATTCAAACGCTTATGTAAATTCAAACTTTTTTGACAATGGTTGTTGCTTTTCCCCCCTTTAAAACTTTTCAAGAGTAAAAACTCAAATGGTTTTGGATTACCCTACACATCAATTTAGATAAATTGAATCCCTAAATAAATATAATAAATAAATAAATAAATGGGGGTGGTTCATCAATTTTGCAATTTTGGGGGTGTCAGTATTATTATTATCAGAACATTGAAATATTAAAAAAAATTAAAAAATCTTTAAAGTGCATGAAAACACCGAAAAATCATAATGAAGTGTATTTGAGCATTAGTTATAGTGGGTGGTGACCACTGACCCACATGTGATATTTTTATTTTTATTTTTATTTAATTATTTAATTATTTTTAATGCAAGCATGTGCGGTATTTTCAAAAGAAAGGAAGAACCGCACAACACACCCATCCTTGGATTTATGGTTGTTTCTTTCACTTCCAGTTTCTCTGAAGTATCTTCATGATTGTCTTCATTTTGGCATTTAGCTTAGTCGAAGAAAGAAAGAAAGAAAGAAAGAAAATCAAGAAGCATTTCATTTTCATTACATCCAAAGAATGAACTTGAAAAACAACTTCATCCAAAATATTTGTTTTTTTTAAAAAAAAACAGTATAAATTATTCTCATTTTGTATAATGATTACTTTCATCCAGTTCTTTGGAGGTCAAATGAATTTTGAATGGATGTCATCCAGATTTTTGGATGATAGTAGTAGGATTTTTTGGGCCTAGTATTACTTTCAATCCGCCATGAGTAACAACACTTCCATTGACCCCCCCAGCAGACCACCAGAGATCCCACCTTAAAAAACCTTACAAAAGCTTACAAAAGTACTGACTAGTGGGGTAAGACCTTTGAAATTAGGTCACAGACTGAAACCTTTAGGTCAGTATTTAATGTTTTTTTGTTTTTTTAGCTTTTTTCCCCCAAAATTTCCCTCCATATATCATAATCATTGAAGTTCAATTTTTTTCATAAATTCTGACATATATATATATATATATATATATATATGTATATGTCAGAATTTATGAAAAAAATTGAAAATATATTTCACTAATAATTGTGTCAAAAAAAACCTGTAAGTGCTTTTAGCAGGCTTTTTTCACATGTGAGTTTTTAGAAAAAAATTAAATAAAAAATAAATAATATATATATATATCTCGGAATGAAGTCTTTTTACTGTAGTTTTAAACCAGTGTTGGTCGGGTATCAACTTCTGAACATACCGGCTGCTATGGGTATGGAATCTTTTCCCCCACCAGTTCATACCCGCCGGGTCGGTTCTTTGACACCAGGACCAGAGTCATGTGTCTGTATTATACCAGGGTTACACTCTGGTACCCGCCCAACATGAATTTAGTTAAGTTTGAACATGATTTTTTTTTTAATTTTTAATTTTAATTTTAATTTTAATTTTTTTTGGTTTTGTTTTGGGGTTTAGAGTACTAAGGTTTGTGATTCTAGCCAAGGGAGTTGGTTTTAGGAGTCTTACCTTTTGTTTTTGCAAAAATTTATTCACCCACAATGTTGGAATTTGAGCCTAAATATTCATGCACATAAATTTTTTAAATGCATGCTTTATTTATGTAATTTTATGTGTAAGGCATTGATGTAATAGTGCACAACATCCATCACCAAGATATTTTCCATCAATATTTACATTACTTAAAGGAATGAGACTCATTATTATTTAACACCATATTCTTTCTATAATCTAACATGCTTGTAACCATGTTTTTTTTTTTTTCATTTTTTGCGATGTAATGTTTTTTTTTCTTTTTTCCCAACTTTTCCAACAATATAGCAAAATTAGTTGATTTATACTAGAAAAAGATATTTCCATTTTTTGGTTCAAAAAATGACAAAATTTGTTGGAAAAAGTCCGTTGCATGTAACATGTGATGTCAATTCGATTATCTTCCATTTTCATCTAACACCATATAGACATTTAATATATTAAAATAACATTATAATGGATGAGTTAAAAATGGGTTCTTACAATAATTTCATTTTTTTTACATGTAAAACCAATAAAGTAATCATAACATTTTTAATTTTTAATTTACCTATATTTCCCTTTTATGATGATGTTTTGACTTATCATTATTAAACTTGTGTGCATAGACCCACAAAATATAGTTGGCATAATTTGGTGTTACAATTAAGCTATAAATTATATATGTTTACATATTTAAAATATAAATATGAGATGCAAGTGGAACCTTGAATTTATTTATTCTAGTCATTATTATATTTTGTGAAAGAAGATTATAATGGGTATATTTTCATTTTGTGAAAAAATGGACAACATCTCATTCTTTTTTTTTCTTTGTACTATTAATATCAAGCATGTTGCATTTCAAATTGGTTGTAATTACGTTTGTGACAATAGTATTTGAAATAATAATTTGCAAATTGCAATATACCCATCTATTCATGGACTTATCTAGGAGATTAAATGATGAAAGCTTTCTATAAAAGCTCACCTAAAGCCACCATCTAAGGACCGTCCCAAAATTTAAATACCCATTATGGATTTAAAAATTGAATGGTGATGGATGAGATTTTTATGAAATGAAGTTATCTGTCAAGGATGATAGTGGGCAATGGTGGATAATTTTATACAATATGGATGATATGTGAACATTCATGGATGACATTGAGTTAGGTTTATAATCTCATAAGAATACGCCATAAAGTGCAAGGAATTATATCCAAACAAAAAAAATGAAGTAGGCTCAAAAAAGGTATTAGAGGAGTACAATATTGCCATTTTAGGTTGTGGATTCATAATTTGGCAATCTTCACTTATTGAACAATATCTAAATTGGCAAAATCTAAACAAATCAAGGTCAAGAAAATCTCCACTACTCCATGAACATGCAAATTTTGTTAGTTAGCTACTTGGCCATCCTACCTATATCCTCACACATAAGAACAAGGGGCAAAAATCCCGGGAAGAAAAAAACAAAAAAAAAAAAAAAACGAAACAAAACAAAACCCCTTCATAACCAAGCATGAGGGACCCAAAGAGGAAATTGCGACAATTAAGTATCCAACTATTGGGTCTATAAGGGTCATTGAGTTGTCGGTGCTCCCTCCAAGTTTGAATTTTTCACCAAGGGAGAGAGAGCAAAGAATGAAGCTTCATTACAACCCTAAACCATAAAACCCTAAACCTAGGGGGGAAAACCCTAAAACAATGGTGAGTGTGAGTGGTCCCTAGTTTCATGTGTCGGAAACAAAGCCCAACTTGTTACAAAAAAAGACCCAATGTGGGGACCCCTTTCCAAACCCAACATGCAAGTAAGTAAGTGTCCCATGTGCTTAGCACTTGCTACTACTGGCAAAGACTCCAAAGGGAGGAGCCACACAAAAGGTGAATGGGTCCCCACCTCAAGAACTCAACAGCTAGAAATCCTTTAATTTACATAAAAATCTGACCTAATTTTTCTTCACAAAATTCTTAAGGTGACTCGAGGGTGGCAAATTCACACAATGTCGTTTATTTCAAAAATTTAATGGAAGGGCAGGTCAGATGGGAAGTTATGTAAATCTTGGGACTTGAGAACCCTTATAGTTAAATTCCAATTAATCTTGAGTGTTCTAATCCGCAAAAAAAGTTCATTAAATTTTGTTTCATCCCCACTTTTCAGACATCTTAAAAATCACCTCAAAATTTAAGGATCAAAAAATTTCAAACTAGCAATCGTGTAAGAAGCCTGAAGAAGATTTACAAGAGCCTCAAGAAGAACAAATTTCAATTTCACATTGACAACAAATCATCCACAAAACAACTTTTTTTCAGTTATTCAACAACACATGTTTTCAATGTTTTTTTTTTGCTTATCGTTCCTTTGAGCGATCACTTTCTCCATGTCTTTTTTATCACTAGAATTCAATACACAAGTTGTTGCACAAGTTCTCCACACAAGGCAAGGCACAAACTTCTTCTTCTTCACAAGTTTTTTTTGTGTCAATTTCTTACACAAGCTTCTTGATTGTTCTTGCACAATATTTTCACACAAGCTTTCCACACAAGACAAGGACACAAACTTCTTCTTCACAAGTTTTTTTTGTGTCAATTTCTTACACAAGCTTCTTGATTGTTCTTCCACAATATTTTCACACAAGCTTTCTGCACAATGCAAGGGCGCAAACTTCTTCACACACACACACACAAACCTCTTGCACAAGTTTTTGCAAAGTGTCAAACCTTGAAGCATATGTGAGCATTGGGCCTTCATGCAAATGAAAACAAGACTAGAGATTAAATTGGTTTTTCACCAAAATTGGTGCAAAACTTAGTTTGGTCCCCAGTTATTTTTGTTCAAAATTGCCCAATCCCATTATTATACATGTTTTATCCCCAATTGAATGCAATTAGGGGGTTCTAGTGCCCAATCGTGAGCACTTGCTTGATAAGTTTGACATTTACAAAGAGGGAAAAAAATGGAATCAAATTACTTTATTCATCAAAATTTTCTATTTTGATTAATGAGAATCATGGATTTCTTTAGTTTTTTAGTTCACTCCAAATTTTGGATTTGTGTTATATGTTTTTTCAATGTTATTTATATAGTTAATAAAATCAAATCTTGTAAGAATATAAGGAGAATGTTCTATGTTAAAATTTGATACTACATGTATAAAAGAGGATCATTTGGGATATGTAAGGGAAATTAAAATTTCACACTTATTATTATTTAATTTATTAATATCCACAAATTAAAATCCCCCAAAAATTAAATTAAACTTTACATTTGCATTGAATTTTCATATTATATATTTGTTTCAATTTTTAATTCTAATCAAAATCACAAGGAATGACAAAGAATTCACAATCTATCAACATGTTTATATATAGCATGCAAATAATCATTGAACAATATGAAGACAACATATATGGATATGGAAAGGTAGATTGACATGTGTGTTTTCATGTCCAAGTTTTTAATATTAATATAATATAATAGCCTATTTCTCTCAAGCTTAATCTCTTAACCTTTCACCCTTGCCCACTCACATGGACATGAAAAGGCATAATTTTAAATTATGGGATGAATAATGATGAATTGTCAATTTGAAACAATAATGGAACATAAGAGGGAAAAAGGGAGGGGAAGAAATATTTTTCAATTTGAAAACGCCTTTGAAACCAAGGGCATTACATTTGTTTATGCATTAAAAATAATTATATTCATTTGTTTCAATCATTCAAACAAATTTACAAACCTTCCTAATATGCTTCTAAACCTACCACCCCAATGGGGAAGGTGGGCAATAATTACATCACATCATAATAAAATTATACAAAAAATACAACAACATGAAACCTGAACTTATGGTGTTTGCACCACACAAGGATGCCTAAGTGGCACCAAAAATTTTGAAAATAATTTGCCATCTTAGCCTGCTTCTTAGCCTCTCTTAAAAACTCATGTGCTTGTTAAAGCACACCAACAAACCATCCCAACCTCCACAATAAAGGTCCAAGCTAACTTGAAAACCTTAATTAATGATAAAATATTGGCCTTCAAAATGAAGGTGGCATCTTTTAGCCCAAAAATAAACATAATGAAACTTTTTTAAATGTGTAATGGGTTTCTTTCCCAAAAAAAAAATAAAATCACCCCCTTGGGCGGTCTTTCAAAGTTTTAAAAAAATCTTCCAATAATAATCATGCAAAAATAACCAAGCTTAGTTGCAAGTAAAAATTAATCGCATGTAATCGTAAGTCAATTGTTTACATTTTGATCTTTTCATGTTAATGATTCTTACAATTGGCAATGTCACCAAGTAAAAAATGTTGTTAATAATTTTTTTAAGTACTAGGAGATCCCCAATAATTTCAAATATGTTAGAAAACCCACCATGCATCATTGGTTTGGTGCATTCCATCAAGTAATGCTAAAAGGTCTTTAACATTTGAGAGTTACAATGGATGTAGGAGGATCCAAACTCATGCACGCAAACCAAGAATTAGGGGTAGCCCACCATTAAGGGTAAGCCAAATGAGAATCACCACTTTATGTAGTCTTGAGTGATGCCAATGATGTTCAAACAATTGCTTGGAACACTTCACACCAAGCTCCAACTTGTGAACGAAATTGAGAATTGCAACTTGTCTTGGATGTTGACTTCTATTGAAGATGTATCCACATTTGGTAGAGTATTACTAACCAAAGAACGGAGCACTCCCTAGAAATGCAATAGTAAATTAACACTATTTTCTTGGGTCCCATGGCAAACTTTCAATGCCATTTGTGTTAAAAAACCAAATCAAAGAGGAGGGTTTGGGGATTCAATCAAGAGAAGGCAATTGAAAAGTGTTATCCACCTTCTTTTGAACCAACACTCTTATAAGCTTGAGGTTATGGGATGGCAAATCAATATCATGAAAGTTGGATTGAGTGAAGTGGCCAACTTTCGAAATTCTCTTGAGTTCATTATAGATTGCATATTTGTCAACACCTAAGAGATGAGATAAACCCAAGAAATGAGGGACAAAAATCTTTAGTAAAAATGCATACCTAATCATTATGAACAAAAGTGAAAATCGAAGGTCACAAGGGATGAAAGAGGTAATTTGTTAGTGGTATACAACGTTTTGAAGCATGTCACGCATCACATGTAACTTTTTCAAGAATTTTCAAAAGTTATAATTGTTATCCCATGGGTCTCAAATTTCGTTATAGCTCACCTTGAAGAGCACACAACCTTCATCACACGAACTAAAAGCCAAAGGCATGTTGTTGCCATTTCAAATTGAGGGATTCCCAAAAAAAGGTTATTTCATTACTTCATCATGTATCTAATCCGGTTAAAATTCTCCAACTCATGTTTGATATGGGACCAAACACCAAGGATGGAAGAAAGAAAAAGGCTTGTAAAATATCTATGCAACAAAAATCTAGTTGATATTAATGGGCATTGCCCAAGCCTTTTTACCTTGAAGTTGACCTTGGCTAGCCTCCTGTTACATGTCCTTCCAAGGCTCTTCATCGAGAGAGAGTTTGTTTATCAAAAGCTTGATTAAAATCGCCTTTGTTTGAGCTTTGGGATATATGATTCATAGCCCATCATCATTCACTATGAAAAAATGGCATTCCGACAAACCTAAGCCTTAGGTTTTTAAAAAAAAACTTTCCTAGATGAAAATTCTTAACAATCCACAAATTTGGTCACACATTCTAGAGTTAGGGTTCTAATAGATAGTTATGTACCAAATTGAAGCCATGATCATTTGGATAGTAATTAAAATTTTACCTACTAAGAAAAGTTTACAACTTGCCCAAGCAATGAGCTTTGATTTCAAGGATAACATCAGTTTATCAAAATGTGCATTGTGGGGTAGATTGAATCCTATAAACCTTAACAATTTTGCTTGTTGGCACCCACAACAAACTTTCATTTTGGTGCCATTCCCAAGCCCTAGGGTGGTTACCTACCCAAATTGCAATTCATTTACCCCAATTTATCTTGGCCTTAGAAGCCTTGTATAAACCCTAAACCTTCATGCCCACCCTTTCATCACCTACTTACCTTTATCTTAGTTGGAAAAATTTAGTGAAAATTTCCAAGTTTTTCCTCCCTTCCTTTTTGATGTTTTGCATCCTTTTTTCTTCTTTTTTTCCTTTTTCTAATAAAATGAAAGTAAAAGCAAGAAATGTAAGTGACTTCTACTTGGATCATTTATGAAAACAAGAACAAAAAAGCCTCATAATATACCCACAATATGTCATTGTATAACTTTGAAATACAAATAGTATTGAGGGTGCAAAATAATTTGCTCGCCATATTGTAAATTTGCGATCATCAATTTTCAATTCCATTGCATAGTTTGAGCCTTGATAGCATTCATCTATGTGTAAGAATGTGCCAATTGTTTATCCTTGTAAAACTCTTTTAAAAAATTAGTTTAAGGGAGTTTGTCCTACTTTTATTTGAAAATTGAAAAAAAAAAAAGAAAAAGAAGCAAAAACAATCCCTTGGGTCATTCCTGAATTCTTATGTAAAGATGAGTGGAAGTGAATTTTTATAAGGAGACACATTTCCAATGCTAAATTTTATAAAAATAAAAGAAGGAAAATACAAAGCAAGGTGGAAAAATTAGATGATGGGATATCTTGAAAAATCTGGCACATTTGTTATAAATCCACCAATCCCAATTTCCAATGGCCGTTGTAGGTAGTTCTCCTTAGGTTGATTCAAATTTCCAAAGAATTGCACAAAGAAGAAGGGAGGCATATTGAAATACTCCCATGGAACCAAAATTGAGAAATAGCAAGTCAATTGACATACATAATTATGAAATTAATTTTATTAGGGTCAAGAAGCTAATCTACACAAATCAAGTTGATAAATAATAAAAGGTGAAAATGGGGGGCTCCAAGTTTTCCATTTTGGTTTCTTTGTGCTAAAATAGAAAAAGAGCTTCAATTTATCAATTGAAATTTCTGAATCATCTTCATGAAGCAAAAATTAGGTCAAGCTCAGCTCTAAATTTATTTATTTTCAAAATTATCCTTTCATCCATCTCATTCCATGAGAATCATAGGCATACTATCTTGGGTTTAGGGTTTAGGGTTTTTTTTTTCTCATTTTTTTTCCTGAAAATTAGCAAAATGAGTCAAATTTACCCCAAAAAGACAAAACAAATTCCTATTTTTTTGTTGGAAAAAAGAAACACTGATTTGCAAACCCAACTATTGATTTTTATTTTTATTTTTTTGCAATTTTCTGATGCTACATCATTGACTAGCATCCCAAGAGCAATTTAATATTAAATGGCAACATGTTTTTTAGAACTTGTCTAAAAATTTTTTTTTAAAAATGGTTGAAAAAAAATGGTAACAAATTAAAATCAGAGTCCAACATGCCGATAACTTTCCCAAACCCAAAAAAAAAATCCTCTCAGAAAATTTTGCCATTTTTAAAGAAAGAAAAGGAATATTACAACAGAATAATCCCTTGAATTTTCCTCAATTTGGCCAAATTTCAACCCCTTAAAATAATAATAATAAATAAATAAATAAATGAACACTGAGCTGCCCAGTAGCCAAGTACTAGTAAAAAGAATGAGAAAAGAAATATAAAGAGATTGTTGATGATGTGATGAGGTTGATATGGATCATTAAAGTGCATGAAACTCCATCACCATCATCATCATCATCATCATGTATGTCGTCTCCAAGTTTACATCATTTTATTAAATAGTGCGCCACATTCAAGTCAGCAGCAGCAGCAGCAGCAGAGCTCAGTTCGGCAGCAAATATTTAAAACTGTGCCAGAAACCGTGTACCGCACAGTTTTCTGGTCCCGTGCTGCCATACCCGGGGTGATATCCGGAGGGTATATTTCCCCCCCGGTTCTAAGAACCGCCCAAGGAGCTTTGCCCCCAAGAGCTTTGGAGTTTTGACTGCGGTCTGGGAGCCATGGCGCTGTAGCTCGAGAATTTTTTACTTTTTTTTTGGTTGGGGTTGAGGTTTGTATTTATGTTGCCGTTTGTTTGTGAGTCTTCAGCGGGTTTTGCGTGAGTTTCATCTGTTTGTAGTTGCTGAAATACTGTTGAGACTTTTGCAGCAATGCTCAGAAACACTACTGAAAGAGAGAGAGAGAGAGACAAACACACACACAGAGTACTGCAGTCAACTTGGAGCTTTCAACAGCTGCTTTTGAAGAACTCGCGGAAGAGCTGTTACAGCTCTGCTCCCTTTTGCTAACGTCTAGTAGGATCAGAGTAGTTTGCGACATCAGTTGTTTGTTTCTCCACTCATTTGTTTGTTTGTTTCTTCCTTTTCGAGCCTTTTTTTGTTCGCAGTAGGAAAACACATGAGCACAAGATCACAATGCATCATCAGTAAGATCATTATAAGCATTGCAGCTGCAGGACTCACTCCCTTCTCTCTACCTGCGATCAGCTGCTGCTTTTAGCTACTGCAGCTGCTTGCTCAGATTGGACCTGCATTGATTCCGACTCAGTGTACAAGCTGCTTTTGGAGGTGCTGAGTTCCAAAGATGGAAGCTTGCTTCGTCGTTCATCGGATTCTCTGTGCCTTTCTCTTCTTCCTGGCACCAGCATTGTTGTTGCTGCTGCAGCAGCTAAAACCCTGCGAAGCTCAAAGTAGTACAACAGTAGCAGGCAATGCGACCTGGACATTGTTGTTGGAGAATGCGGGCATAGCGTCGATGCACACAGCGGTGACATACATGGGACCCGTCATCTTCCTGGACAGAACCGACATTGGTCCTTCCCAAATCGCACTGGCGGACGACAGATGCCGCAACGACTCCTTAGACCAGACAGATACCTTCGACTGCTCCGCGCACTCGGTCATGTTCGATCCTGATACCAACACTGTGCGCCCGCTTTACATCAGCACCGACACCTGGTGCAGCTCCGGCCAGTTCTTGCCGAACGGCACTCTTCTCCAAACCGGCGGCTTCAACGACGGCGTCCAGAAGATCAGGTTATAAAGAACTTGTTGATCACCGTCCCATGAGCTTGCTTCTTCAGACTTCTTCAAATTCTTCATTTGCCGAGTTCTAGTCTCAAAAAATAAATCCGCAGCTGATAATCTTCTGCTTCTTCTTCTTCTGCAGCTCATCATCATCATCTTCAAGCTGAAGTTTTTGATGGGTGGGTGCTTGCAGGTGGTTGGATCCATGTGCGGCGAATGAGACTTGTGACTGGGTGGAGTCGGACACGGATGTGTTGCAAGCGGGGAGATGGTATGCGACGAACCAGCTGCTGCCAGACGGATCGACCTTCGTTCTCGGTGGACAGTACTCCAACGCCTACGAGTTTCTGCCAGCAGACGGATCTCTTCTCTACAACTTGGATTTGTTGTCCTCACAAGGCTACTTCGACTGGTACCCATTTGTGCACTTGCTGCCGGATGGCAACCTGTGGATCTTTGCAAACCGGGACTCCATTTTGTTCGACTATACTCACGACGTTGTGCTCCAGAACTACCCTACCATTCCTGGAGAGCCCAGGAACTACCCTTGTGCTGGTTCCAGTGTTCTTCTAGCTCTGGATGGCGACTACACCGATGCTGAAGTGATGGTCTGTGGTGGTGCTAGTATCATGGCCCCTGGGAATGTTACTGCTCAGTACCCTGCTTCCCAGACTTGTGGCCGCATGGTTGTCACTTCTCCTAATGCTTCTTGGACCATGATTGAAATGCCTATCCGTCGCAACATGGGGGATATGGTCTTGCTTCCCACAAGCGAGGTTATGCTTCTTGCCCACATTCCAACATTTTTTTTTCCCCCAATGTTGTGTGAATTGCTTCCATCTGACATTGTTTTGAAACTTTGTTTCCAATGTCATGAAAATTGCTTCCATCTGACATTGTTTTGGAAACTTTGCTTCCAACCTCATGTGAATCGCTTCCATCTGACATTGTTTAAAATTTTCATTAACCTGCCTTCTTTCCTTCCTGCCTGTTCTGTGGTTCTACTTTGTTGCTCGCCTTTTCAATGTATCTTTTCCCAGGGGTGTCCAATGTGGTGTGAATCATGCAACATTGTTTGCACCTTCAAATCCTTCTCCAGTTGGGCGTCTCTCTCTCCTCTTCACATTTCTTCATTCTGTTTAAATTGCTCCCTTTGTACACTAAGTACTTGAAGACTAGATCAACTTCAAAGGAATGTGTTTTTTGTTGACAAATCAACCTCGAATAAAGTAAGGAACCTTTTCTGAGGATCTTCTTCCTGGGTTTAAGTGCCCTAAGTAAAGAGCGGTAGCCCAAAGCAGGTCCGAAGACCCAGGAGGAAAATCCTTAACCTAAAGAAGATCCTTAGAAAAGTTAGTGCCCTTACAAAAATGGAAGTTTCTCTGAAAATCGAATTGATATCTTTCTTGCATTCAGAAGGTTTGTTTGTGGCTTAAAAGGGAAAAAAGCTTCTAAATAAGACCTGACTCTGTAATGCCTAATTGTTGCAGATACTGATAATCAATGGAGCTCAAAATGGTGCACAAGGATGGAATACAGCAACAAATGCAGTATATAACCCAGTTACATTTGACCCTGAGACATGGACTTTTGTAGTGGAACCAGCAACGACAATCGCTCGAGTTTATCATTCAACAGCCAATCTTCTTCCTGATGGACGTGTTCTCGTTGCAGGCAGCAATTGTCATATAATGTACACATTCACTGGAGATTTCCCAACTGAGTTAAGAGTGGAATCATTCTCACCAGCCTACCTAGATCCAATCAATGACCCTTTCCGACCACAGATTGTCACGTTTCCAGAAATTGTCAATTACAACACTTCATTCAACGTGGAAATCTCTCTTCCAACTGCTCCTACGGGAAACATCGGGCTCACTCTCACCAGTTCTCCTTTCACTACCCATTCTTTCTCACAAGGACAAAGGCAGATCAAGCTGCCAGTTACTGCTCCATCACTCATCAGTGGAACTGATACTTACCTCCTGACGGCATTGGGTCCCATAAGCACAACTGTAGCTCCTCCTTCCTGGTACATGCTGCATGCTATCAATGAAGGTATTCCTAGTGGCGGCATTTGGGTTAATGTGCAATATTGAAATCCAAAGTGAGTCTCTTGCCGCAAGTGAATTTTGTGGGTGCATGTATACCTATGGGGGAAGAATATATTATACAATGATTGTGTGTATCAAATTTGAGTTCAACAAAGAATTGATTCAGCAAAATGAATGGAAGCTTGGGTGCTGTGGGAAGTGAGGAAAATGGACGAATCTTAGCTGAATCCGTCCAACTATGACTTCTTCCAAGCAATCTTCTATGCAAGAATCTGAATCGCAGTTCGAGAGAGTGTATCTATCTGTGGACCCGACCTGATGGATTTATTTTTTCTTGCACAAATGCAATGGAGAATTCAACAGCTAGCAACATATGGATGATGTCAACAAGTCCAGAGTGTTGACTACAGGGCAGCAGGCAGCAGAGGTTACAGTTTTGTCTGAATGATTTGGGTACAAAATTTGCTAATTCTTTTTCCTTGCTATTTGAGACACCCCCTGTTTGGAATGCTTTTACATCTGTAGCAGAGAATTTTACTGGTAGAAGATTATGATTTTTAATATCAGCAGATTCTGGAGCTTGATCGATAGCAGCAGAGTTTCAATTTTTATTTACTTTTGTTTCTGGTAGGTACAAAGAAGTATATAGAAAAGTTCTTTCACATGAAAGGGGCAATTTTTCTTTTGTCATTGGTGAAAGGAAGAATATATATCATTCCCAGAACTTCAAATGGTGGTAGTCACGTGAATTTTTCTTGTATCTTTCTTCATGAATAAAATTGGGTTTGAAGGGTTCATCAAGAAAATCTCATAATGTAGAACATTCCAATCACACATCAACATTTTGAACTCTTTTTGTGCTGATCTTTTCATGAGATGGACTTCTGACTGAATAAATAAAAACAAGTGCAATTGTTGAGGTCAATTGTACAGTGCCATCTAGAAGAGAAGTGATCAAATTGCATTGCATATTTCAGTATGTTTGTGTGTCACTCAGTGTTTGTTTAGTTTGTGCTTGTAGCCTACAAGAAAGACGACAAGCTAGATAGATCTAGACCTTGATAGTTTTCTAGCCTCCAGGCTTGGTTCCCAACCGATCTTCATCCCATGCATGAAACCAACTTCAATTGGCATAATCAAGTTTCATTATAAAATTTCAAGCTATGCATTTCTATAAATTTTGGCATTGATGAATGGGGTTAAATTTAATGTCAGAACCATCTTGATAAATAGATGAGTAGCTCAGCAAAGATTGTTTTTGTGCAATTGGATTGTGAAGCAAGATGTATAAAAAAAATAAGGTTACTGAATTGCAATAAAAGGTCCAGGGGAGTGTTGACTACCCAGGAAGAAGGAGCAGTGTGGGGGATTCATGGCACTACCTCAGACATAGAGTTTCCTGCTGCACCTTTGTCGCCACTGCTATTATCAACAATTGTTAAGCATTGGACAGAATGGGAACCAAAACATGAGTTAGGAAGTGGTGCAGATCAGATGTCTGGGGTTATTGTTAGGGTTATTGAGATCATTGTGTCTTCAAGCCCATAACACTAGAAAAGCATGTGGTAGGGGAGGGTGAGGACAATTTGACAAATATTGCAAAGCTTTTGTGGATTGAAGTTGATTCCATTTGGAAGAGGTCTGGGTTCAGGATTGTTGCAATGGATTATGGACAGATCCCACAACTTGCTGAATTGTGAGAAAAAAGAACCATAAAAAGACCCAATCTCCATTTCAAAGCCAAAAGGATTGATCTTGTGTTGCTAAATTACCTCTAAACTTAGTGGGAGCAGTTCTAATCAATCTGCTTGAATTCATTTGAGGTTTTCATTTAGATAACCTTCGGAATATCACATTTTTGTATCAACAAACCTAATACAATGTACATCCAAATTGACTTTCATGTTTAGTGAAGGAATTGCTTGGAGAGATAGGACAAACATGGGTTTGACAATAGTTTAGACATACATTTCACGACCATGAAGTTCCTGGTATTCTCAAGAACTCTGAAGATATTCTGTCGTTCTATCATTTCTGCCTATCTCATAGCTTTGCAACTCATGCCACAAACTTGTACAAAAGCCAAGAGGATTCAGCGATGTTAGGGTTATTGAGATGATAGAATTTTTCTGCTTACCTATAATCAGGAAGTTGTTGGAAGCCAACACCAGGGGGTTGAGGGCACACCTCGACTTCCAGGCTTTCAACTTTGGCTCTCACAGGTCCAGTCTTGCACTTCTCCAGCATGTTGTCCACGGCTGCGGGCTTCCCTGAGAATACAGCCTCCACAGACCCATCCTTGCAATTCCTTATCCATCCATTCAGGGTTGTTAGCTTGGCCTGCTCTCTTGCCCACTTGCGGAAGTACACACCTTGCACCTTCCCTGTAATCCTCACATGCACCTAGTTACATAGATCACATACACCCTCCCACAAACCTCTCAATATATAATTCCTCTGATCACACAATTTCTCAACCAAATGATGGCTCTAAAGCTCTAATGGGCTACGTTCAACCTTCGATTTAGAGTTGTAGATAGTAGTAGCCATGGTAAGCGGAGTCAAAAGAGATAGTTGCATTTCTTCACATCAATGTTTCTTTTCTCATTCCTTGAACATTTACAACACCAATTGTAGCTAATTTTACATATGAAGATGTTCATATTCAAACTACTTCTTTAGCAATTTTCTCCATGCACATTCTTATGTACATGAGCATTGGACAAAAGCTTAATCTCTTTGCATAATTCTCTCACCTCAACATGTATCGCCAAAACTTCAAAATCACCAAAACAATAAACAACGCTCCTGTTACTAACACAACTCGCATGAAATGACAATGTTTGTAAATCACCAATGCTTCTCCAAATCATGTTAAGACCGTCTACAACAAACTCATGGAGCTTGGGTCGGATATAATTTGTTTGTGTTTACAAAATCTAACCAACAACCCACTTTCTAAAGAAACCTTCACATTCTTGCCTAGTCCAGATGCACGAAAACTACAGCTGAGAAATTCAACCAATCTAAGATTTTTATCTTTGGAGAGTTACAGGTGGGATGGGGTTTTTTGAGCTCACAGATTTGGTGGGGTGTCCATGAGGATTGCTCACGATCCCCATCACCGATTGTCTCAAGAATGAGTGGGATCTGGAGGTCCTTTCCAGCCCTTTCCTGTAGGATTCATTCTTTGTATTACTTGCATGAACGTGAGTACAAGTGCCATGAGAACACATTGTTGAACAAATGAGAATTGTAGACCCCGTGGGTGCTTTCAAATTAAGTATGTACCCAGAACACTATTGATACTAAACTTGTAACAAGAAAGAAGGAAATTGATATACATATATATGGTGCTACTTTGCGATCTACAAAACAAAAAACCAAAAAACAAAACACTTCCTCCAAATGTGAAATCCCATAGTTCAACTCCACATGCCCAACAACAACAACAACAACATTGTGCTAAATTTGTTATGCTCTTGAATCTCAAAGTTAAGGCTTAGTCATTCATGGATAGATGGATCCTAGTGGGGGGTAGATAGGAAGAGGTGTGTACTTGTGGGTTGTCCATAGAAATGGGTGGTTTTTCGGGGAAGGGTGGGGGGAGGTGGGATGGGAAGGTACATCCATCCATTTGGCCACTCACAACCAGTTTTTTTGTTTTTTCCATCACATTTTGGATGATGTGTCATTCACTAGCAACCCCATAGAATTTAGTATTAAATGGTGACAGGTTATTAGAATGCATCTAACATCTAACTACTACCAAACTAAAACTAGAGTCCAAATGTGGCAAAAATTATCTATTTAATTAAATTATCTTGAAATTTGGTGATTTTCTTCACAAAAAAACAGGAATATTGTGATAAAATGTTGCCTTTTTATTTTATTTTCTTTGCATTTCGGCGAAGTTTCATGTCCAAAAAAAACTTTACACACAACCCAAGCTGAATACATATCCTTTCATACAAGGATAAACATGCAACTCATTATGTACTGTAACTTGTTGGTGTCTTGAATTATGGGTTTTCATTGTGAGTTTTGTGAAATATTCAACTCATGAAACTAGGGTATTAGTGAGAGCATATTAAGTGTTAAAAAAACTAAACTAGTTAAATAACTTGGAAGAAATGTTTTATGTATATGGTTGTTTGGTTTGTTTGTAAAACATAACATCATGAATGAAAGTGTGAAGCCTTGTGGACCATTACATAATGGAGCTAGCTTATATTTTTGTTAGTGTTTGGAAAGAATGCAATCATAATGTATAAACAATTCCATTTTCAATCTTTACAACAATAATACATTATCTAATAAAAAATATTTTTATCATTTTCACTTTTTGTTTGCAACTTTGAAATATAAACTCTGATTTCTTTTGTTAAATTGATGTGTAGGTTTTTAACATCATGCATCCATACAATTAAAAAATGGTGTAAGTATGTTTATTTGAATGATTCATGTTTGTCTATTTAAGTCATTCAAACCTATGCTTCATCATTCTAGACCTACTTGTTTTCTTGTAAACATCCCTATCCAAAACATTTTTTTTAATTTGAGAGTATGAAGTTAATCATTTCTGAAGTTTAATCAAATTTGTGGCCAATCCAATATAATTGCCATTAGAAATATAAAAATTGGCATTTTTTGTGGCATTTTTTTGCTAATTTTTGTTATTCTTTTTCCTTTCGACTTAAGGTTGATTACATGGTGTAGTCAAAATTGTGGCCAAAAGGAATTGCACAAGTGTGTGCCAACACAAACCAACACCCATTCACCATCATGGATGGATGGTGCATGGACATGGCATATTTTTCATTGGGTTTTCCTCCTTACCTAACCTCCCTATAGTTGAGGGTTTGTAAAATGTGCCATGGGTTCTAAAATTGGGGTTCATCCAATTGGATGGCCTCAAAACAAGAAAATGAGGGTGGTGTGTTCGTGAATGTTGGGTCATTAGCCAAGAAATGTAGGGTGAAGCAAAATGGCATGGCTCTTATGTTCAATAAAGTGACCTTGTGTTTTATGGAACACAAAAACTCGTTCCTTTTTTCTATGAAAAAATGGGCCCAACTTTTCCAAAAATGTTACATGTGGCATAAAGTTGAAATGTTGGATATACATATGTGGTAATATCATAAAATATTGATTCCATTTATTTGAATAAAAAAATGAAAGAAATGAAGAATGAATAATTAATTTTTCATAATGATTATAAGGTCATGTCACAAATTTTGCATCATGCAATTTGATGATGGAAATCATGTGAAATTTATTATTCATACGTTCATAATTTTTACACACAAATGTTGTGTGTTTAAAATGTGTATAAATAGGATGAAAAATTCTCATCCATTTAATCTTTCATCCATTTTGGGATAAAAATTGATGGAAATCTTTTAACCTACTTATATGTGTTTCATACATGTTTTTAGACACACAACATCCATGTGCAAAAATTACAAACACATGAAAAAATAAATCATATGATTTCCAAATGTAAAATTTGTGATGTATTGTCATTTTGCATGATCATTCCCCTTTCAATCCCTTACAACATGTCTCTATCAACTTCTACCCTTTTAACCCTTTTACCATGTAATGTTTTTTAATCAACTTTTACCCTTTCAACCCTCTACAACATGATGTGTGTTTATCAATTTCTACCCTTTCAACCCTTCACATCACGACTTGTTTTTATTATCTTCTACCCTTTCAACCTTTTGG
>Ga0116227_10003398_pt1 | contig 35397 bp, 23 predicted proteins | sample S1TSphgellanicum_FD_89693 | JGI IMG/M metagenome (GOLD analysis project Ga0116227, IMG submission 89693) | Host-associated microbial communities from peat moss isolated from Minnesota, USA - S1T2_Fb - Sphagnum magellanicum MG | ecosystem: Host-associated > Plants > Peat moss > Unclassified...
AATTTCAATTTTTTTTATTGTGGGGGATTGAGTGAGTTTCTGGGTATTTTTTTTTTTTTTTTTTTTTTTTTTTTTGGCTTGAAATTTTTACTTCATATTTCAATCAATCATATAAGACATTATTGGAGGACATTTGATAGTATTTTTCATCATGGTTTTAACATTTTTTCATCCATTAATGCTTTTTCTATCCATGTTGCATTTGTCTACATATTTTCTACCAAGCTTTTGAAGATGGAGTTTGTGTCCAAGAGCTAGAGCAATTTCAATACCCATGATGCACTTTTTATTTTTCCTTGCATTGGTCCCACCCAATGTGGGTTTTTTTTCTTGTTTGTCTTTGCATTTTGCTTATTTTCATTAGCCACCTTGCAAGAGGTTGAGGTGGTTTTGGGTTGGATTAGAATAAAATTTAGACGCAAACGAGTGGAATGGGTTCTATTGATCTGAGCTTTGATATTGTCTTCACATTGAATATTCTTTTGTCGAGTTCATACATTTTTGTGCTTCACAAGACCATTTCCATCCCTCCTCCAATGTCACAATCTGCATGGCAAGTAACCATGGTTTTTTTATAAAAAATCTTGGGCTAATTGTCATCTATTAACCCCCTTTGCTATGTAATCCCATCCAAGACATACATGTAAATTGCCATAAAAATAGCATATTCCAAAAAACCAAACACTCTTATGAACAAATTCATGAACCAACAAATTACAACAAGCCTCAAGAAGGCTTAATATCTCTTGTTACCACAGTTGATGAAGAGTACCCTAGTTGAATTGCAGGTTTGACAAATACTACATCATTTTTTGCAAAATAAAATAAATTAAAAAAAAAAACCTCCAAGAAAATTTGTTTGTAAAGGAAAATTGAAGCATCTTTTGCAATAGTAGGGAATATTCCTTTTTCATAATGGAATTTTCAAAAAAATAAAATAATTGTTCAGCGGAGACTTGGCGAACATGCCATTCAACTATGGTATGCTTTGAGATTATGACAGAGTAAATTCAATGAAGGTAAAATTTTGGCTTTTGTTTCTTCATACACCATATGGTACACATGATGGATGGATGGATGGATGAATGGATGGGGCCAACAATGATAGATCATAGAGCCCATGAGAGTTGTTACCTACACAGCTTTGTCTCTCTCTCTCTATATGTAAATTCTAGAGTCTAGAGTCTTACCTACCCAATCAGGGTCTAACTCCCAACTCATCATTTTTATACCCAAGGCTTTGAGATACCAGCTTCTACCACCTTCAAGAACAAATAGGTGGACCCTTTGCACAGACTCATCAGTTATGAAGCAATGGGCACAATGAACCAGCACCCACCAGTGCACCATCCACTTGGATGCCCATTATTACTCAGTTGTGGATGAACCTCAACTGAGTTCATATTTGGTTTCACCTTGGTAACCAATTCCATAGGAAATACGTCGCATACATCCGTAGGTAAGTAGGTAAGAAAATAGTAACTATTAGGTATTAAGTAGATGGTTTATACATATGGAAGGGTTGTTTTTATTACCTACCTACGAATAACCTCCTTGTGGGTTGTTAGTAGGTAGGTAGAAAGCCAAAAAAAGAAAAAAAAGAAAAAAAAAAAAGCAACTGAGCTAACCATGATGGTTAGCTAGGTGAATGAAACCCAACAGAAAATTGTTTCCTAACCACTTTACCATTCATCCTTCATGATGCACTGGTGGACCCATAGCATCCATCATCATGTCCCACCTCAAATGCATAAAGTAGGTAACATGTTTTAGTTGTAGAGCATGATGAACAACCCTTTTTATTTTTTTTGTTTTTTTTTTTTGGTTTTTTTTGGGGTACTATACTACTACACAGAATTTACCTACACCTTGGATATGTACAAATTTCCATAAGCTTGGAGGAGGAGTTGGGGAGGGGGGAACATTCACATTTGTGTCCTTTCTTCCCAAATCATGTCATAAAGCATGCATGTGAGAGGAGGATGTATTATTATGCCAGCCTCAACTATTGCACTTGATTGCACACCCACACACCACACCAGCTTTGTGATGACAATTTTTCCCTGAAAGTAAGCATTTGGTACTTACTACTTACTGCTCACTCTCTCACACATCATCAGCTTGGATTGGAAATAATAAGCTCAAAAGTGAAGTACTTGGATCAACTTCCCAAGTGCCTTTGAAGGGCACCTTATATGTCCATCAATCTCTCTCTCCTAGAAAAGAACATATAGGAGCTTGTGTACACTTACTCTTTTAAGTGTTGGAGGGAATTTATATCTACTTAAAGCAACATTCACACTTTGTTGTTAGAAACCCTATTGGTAAGTTGCCTAACATTGACTGAACTTCTTAAAAGGTGTTATAGGTCTTTCCTCTCTAGATTACCATCAACCATGATGGTAGGTAGCTACCCACAAAGGGAGTTTATTCACACCAAACTATTGGCATGTTAGTAATTAGGGCTAAATCATACCTACTAGACCTAGTTAAAATAATCATATTCACATATGAAGGTTGTTAAAGGTGTAAGGTATGCATTAGGTTCGTGATAAGATTTTTTAACATTTTTTTTTATTATATTTGTGTGTGTGTTTTTTTTTCTCAAGATGTTTTATGTTGTGACTTTAGCTTTGGGCTTATGATTAAGGTTAGAACGAGACAGAGGAAAAAAGGATTTAGAATAAATTAAGACAAGAGAAGCACTCAAATTTCCTTCAAGAGGGAGAGAAGTATGTGGGAATACAATTCACTATGCACAACATGCAACTATTATAAACTAGATACAAATTTAAACATACAACCATTACTCAAAAAAGGAATTAAGAAGGTGCAACTAAAACTTTGTATGTACCTTTGATTACCTCTATTGCAAGTTAATATATTTCAAATTACTAAAAATTGCTTCATGCTTGGATGAATAAAACCAAAAAGATAAATAATCAAGTTTAAAAACATTGGAGTCTTTGAAATTCATTTTTCGTTTATTAATGTATTTAATCTCTTGTATAGTGATGGTCCATTATTATTTGAATAATCTATTAGCTATGAAGCAAGGTAGTTTGTTTTGTTTTGTTTGTCACATGGAGATCTCCCAAACCACAATGTTTCATGATATGCTCTTGGTATCTTTGGAAAGCTCTTATGAGTGGGGTGCACCAACTTGGTTTGAGATTGTTTGGAGCTACGGTGTGGAAGCTTTTGATTATTAAACAAATTTTTTAATGAAAATTGAATAAAATCAAAATTGAAAAATGTATCAAAATTTGGGGGTATTCTTGGTGTTACTGAAAAGCTCTCAACAAGTCAAATTTAATATAATTTACTTCACAATTTTTATAGCTAAGGTGTGAAAGATATTGATTTTTGAGTGGATTTTGTTTTGAAAATTGAAAAAACTTCAAAAATTAGGGTTTGGAAGGAAAATCTAGTTGAGCCCTCAATGTGTTCATATTGCTGAATTTTGAAATTTTCAATTCTAAAAATGTGAAAAGTAAAAATTGTGCTCACACTTTGGCCAATAGCACAAGCTACGCTAGTAATAATCATATGTAAATAATGTGTGTATCAAAAGATTGTCGATATTGTGGAGGAGATTCATTCGCACTAATAATATTATATTATTGAAATTTTATTGGGAGACTTTCTCAATTGAAGTAAAAAAAAGTTAAACTATTATCGTGGAAACTTTATTACAAATTTGTAATCAAGCTTGTTTGATATTATATATAATATAACCTAATTGATTTTGCTTTGAATGGGTCAATAATCCCCCACAAAGGAAAAATGTTTATGTTCATTGAATGAAGTTCATACAATGCTTAAGATACTTTTTTTTCCCATCATTTATTAATTTCACATTTCATGTGTTGACTTAATCTAAGGGTATAAAACTTCACATTAAAATTTGAATATATCCGGGGATATCTATTCTTCATAATTTAGGCTCCAAATATGGTGATGGGAAGAATTTGCAACATGTCTATTAAAATGGGAACAAAATGTGACCAAAATTGAAATAAATTTGATGAATATCATGGAATACCCAAAAACACTTGTACCATGATGTTTGGTTTTCACTTTTTATAGGGCTTTAAAAAAGACTTTGAAAAAGTCTCAAAATTATTTGAAAATGACAAATTTATGATAATATTATTCTAATATATTATTATTGTAACAAATTTTTGTTGAATTATAATATGCTTTTGCCAAGTTTTTTTTGTGTATGGTCTCATTTGTTATTCAATATTTAACATATTAACAAGCCATGTTCATGAGACTCATTCATGAGAAGAATGTTGTCATGTTCTGAATATAATAACTATCACCATTACACTGTGATGGGCACTTGAAATTTGAAATTTTCATTCTAACCAACTTTATTGCTAGTTGAAATTCACATTTGCCAAAATGTAGGTTCATGGCAATGGCATTTGAGAATAATTTGTGAGTGTTTGTTGTTCATTTGTAAGCTCTTGGGAATCCTCAATGGTTGATTAACATTAAATTCCTTGTCGATAGGAGGTGTTGTATTAGAAGGTGAATTCCTTGTATTGCATATCCTTTTTGTGTACATTGTCTTTTGGTAACCAAATACAAAAATCTAACATTCCAAGGAATAATAACATGGTCCAATCTAAATGCACTTTTTCCACATGGATACGCTTAGCTACCTTGTGGTTACAACCTTAGGTTTCTTAGTGAAAATAATAAAATTGATACAACTCGTGCATGTGGTGCCATAAACATTTTTGTGGGGAAAATAAAATTGGATTAAACATGTTATGTTTGAAGCAAAGGTGTTCAAGTCAACGTGTTGAGTCAACATTTGGTCTCCAAATGTGCACATTCATCACATGGGACTAAACACACAAAGTAATACATCACATTTTCCAATCATGCACTATGGTAAACATGATAACACTACAACTCTAATTGCTTGTGTTGAACCATTAGAAGCTTGAATTGCTTTCATTCAAAAACCTCACATTGTCATAAACAATAAAGTATCTAATAGCTTTTGAAATCCATGAAAGTTTATTATTATTTTTCACATGGATACATTTAGGTACCTTGTGGTGCCAATTGTAAGTTTCTTATTCAAAATCACAAAATTATTACAACAAGACATTATGTATGTGACACCATAAAAATTTAACATTACTTGTTCTCAAATATATTATGGTGAGTTTTAATTTCTTTGTTTTGTATAATGTTGACTATTGTTACAATGAAAAAAGGTAGATTAGTTGTTGAAATGGATGATTTAAATTTGGAATTAAATATGTTGCATTTGAAGCAAAAGTGTTCAATAGGTATGTATGACACCTTTGATCAAATTGTGAATAGGACCATAGAAGATCAAAGCTATGCATACTTCCACTATGATTTGTTAGATAGCTTGATAACTTTGACCATAGTCATTTTGAAGGTGAAATGAATGAAGAAGGAACATTTGCAAAAGAACATGTATGTGAGGGTAGAAATTTTTGGCCTATAATTAAAATTCAAAATGTGTTTTGAGAAAGGTGACATGCATGTTGTAATTACATTTGACTCAATGACCATCAATGTATTTAAAATTAATTGAATCAAAAATTTTAACTTATAACTTTGAATATGTGGGGTCAAAAGTATCAGTTTAACTACCTAATTAAATCACAATTAGTTTAATGATACATTGGGTTAACATAATTAATTGTGTTTTAGCTCAGAACTGATTCAAGTGTGAACACAATTCAAGCTATTTTGGTGTTTCGGTATATTAGCTCAAGTTTTTGAGATCTTAAATCACTTTGGTGATTTGATATTCTAAAACATAGTGTATTTATACTTTGCAAGTTTTCTTGTGTTTATGTAATTTTTTTTTAATGGTACATAGTGTTTGTGTTGTTGTTTCTATGTTTTGGGCTTAGATTCAGGTGTTGTTATAGGTGAGTTCTTTTTGAAGTTTGGATATGGTGTAACAATTGGGGTGAATTATTTGTTATGTGATTGTATGTTGCATGACAATGATGGTGGTATGCCCCAACATAGAAGCACACGGCTAGGTAAGCGACCCAAAAGTGATTGGGATTAAATTAATATCAATTCATAACTTTAAAAATTTTCATCATCACTTCACAATTATCTTCTTTTGCAATTCATAGTTCCATTATAACCAATGATGAACATATGTTGGTTCCAATTTGAAGGATGTAGTGAATTTCATTGACAAGCCAAAAATGAAGAAAGTTATCAAGTTAAAGTTAGGGGACCATGTCGTGTTCATTATCACCACTACATTTATGTTTGAAGTTTAAGTGGTTGACAAGAAAACTTGTTAGTGTAAAGGTGGTGGGGATGGTGCACAATGTAAATGCCATTAAAATCAAATAAAGGCATTGACATGAATTTTCATATGATGGAACTTGATGCAACAAATGGTCTTGATGATGATATGGTAAACATTCATCACCTTATTAAACCATATATTTAAATGATGTTGATTAAATATTAGAATTTAAATGTTGAAAGTCCATGTAAAATAAGGTGGCTAAGCATTAATTAATATGCGATACTAATTATCATATTATATATTGAATTTCTTCTCTTTTTGGGACAAGAAAATTATCTACTCTAGTAATTCAATATTAAATTCACCATGGAAAATAAGGGAATTGGTTTTAAAAAATTCCCTAAGCAACATTGAAACAAGCAAACCATCAATTACAATGATGTTATTTTGGAATGTACATGTTAGTGGACACATGTTGGAATATCGATGAAAACTACCATACTCAAAATGGTGTTTGGGTGAAAGCATGGTAAAGTATACATAAAAAGTAGTTAAAAAAAGATAGTAAAAAAATGGTTTAGTTTTTAACATAAGTAGAAGAAAGTGGATTGAAAATAGTTAAAAATAACATAATAAAATCATGGTGTTTTTCTTTGATTTTATAGTGAGGTGATTATAAAATTTAAAAAACTTTGGCACAATAAAAGTAAATAACAAGTATGTTTGAAAATGACTAATCAAATAGAGTTTTAACATATTTCTCCAATTTGTTGTATTTTACTATAACATTTAAATGTTGAAAACTTACAAGTACATTTTAAAGCTAAATCATGTTGAAAATAAAGAATATTCAATAATTCATTTACTTTCACCTACTTGTACAAGTTTGGACAACCTAAAAAATAAGGAAAAAAGTACAATTATTATTTAAAAATCTACTTGAATGCATATTAAATATGTGATTAATCAATATCATTGTGATAAAATTAAAAATCATCCTCATGTTGAATATTAAAATTTTTAAAAATCTACTTTCAATAGATTAAAATTTGTTTATGGCTACTTGTTTTCTTTGTGACAAGGAGCAAAAGTTGTCTACTTCACCTTGCCAACACCCATCCCCAACTCCTATTTATTTCATGTTTGTTGTTGTTCAATTGTATGAACATTGTGCAATCAAACTTATTGTTGAAAATCTAATCTTGTGACAAATGTGCACAATTCCTCCACCCAATGTTGTTTTTATGTTGTCAGTAAATGTGTATGTAAGATGGTTGGACAAATTTCACCATTAAAAATTAATAAATGGAACTTGATGATGCAACAAATATTTTGGATGATGAGATGATAAATGACATCCCATGTGTTAATTCTTATGGTCCAAAAATGTTACATTAATATTATTTATAATAGGGATGTGTAAAGGTCTATTTAACAAAATGTCACCATATATGTATGGTTCAAATTTCTTTTTGAAAACCTTGAAACAATCCATGAAGCAATGAAAACACATCACATTGCAAATTACAATTTACATGTTTTTGGGTACTATTTTGTATTCACTAGATTATTTTGAAACTTTTCGTAATTATAAAAAATTGAAAGAAATATACTATGTCAAATTATGTGCAAGTTAAGCCAACAATTTCAATAAATGCAATTTAATTTATGATTTGAAACATTGAAAAATCAACCAATTTTTACATGAGGAATGTTGGCCCTTTAATATAAAAAGAATGCACCTTATTACAACATGAACATTTTTCTAAAAACCCTTACCATATTTTTTAATAGAAAATTTTGAATTAAAGTATTTGAAATGGAATTTTAATAAAAACAAGCCAATGCCAACAATTGATGCATGTTAATGGACAAATCAATGTTGGTGAAACAAGTCACTTAACTTAGTAAGCCTAGATTAATTCAAATCTTGGATTTAGATTACCAAGGGATGAGTAAAGGGACGAGCCATTGTAGTAAGGTGAAAGGCCCAATGGTAAACCAAGTTGACATGTACATACACATAAATGAAACCATACTATAGTTACTTAGACAACATATTAAGAAATAATAATATACATTGATATTAACAAATTGGCAACTACATTGATGTTTTTGTGCATATTGCATTAGTGGACACATTGGAATATCAATGGAGACTACCATCATCAAAGTGGCATCCATGATTCCTACTTCTTTTGTTCACCAATATGAAAGACCCACATTGTGATCAACATAGTGGTTGAAAATCTAATCCCTCAACAAATGTGCACAATTTCAAGTGTCCCCAATGTTGTCTAGAAATATTACCCAATTTATTTAGATGCAAATGCAAGATGGCTACCATATACTTTGACTTCCACAATTGGAGATGATACTTTCCTCCCCAGGTGCAAAACAAAGTATTGAAACAAATTCACCATTAAAAAATAAAAAATTTGGAAGCAAAATGAAATGGGTGCCATGACTAGGCCAACCTTAAATTTATGGTTTAAGAAAATTTTAGAACATTGATTCATATTGTATGGAATGTTTTTAATTTAACTTATCCATTAAAAAAAGGAAATAAAATATAGTCCAATTGAAAAGTTGCATGTTTTGAAGCTTTTATATAATCATATTTAAATTCCTAAACAATTTAACACAAAAAAACAATGTGGTGTGAATGATGCAACAATGTAAAACACAAATGTAGACTTGTTAAACAAGTTTTATTTTTTTAATGATTAAATATTTAAAAATTATTCATTTTAATTAAAACATCAAAGTGAACATTTTTTTTGTTGGATATTAATCTAGTAATGAAATTAAACATTATTTGTTGGCCAATAATGTTTTTTAAAGCCCTATTTTCCAACTTTCAATTTACCTTGTTCAATAATGGTTACATTTTTCAACATTGTACTAAAGTTCCATAATTAACCAAAATTTCCTTGAACTTTTCATAGTTAATCATAGATGAAACTTCACAACACATTGAATTATTTATATTTTGTACATCACACAAAGAAAAATGAAGTGATAATAATCAATATTTTAATATATTTTAATAATGATATTTAACTTGATGATTCAATAATGAAAATAATTTAAATAGTTCAATGAAATAAAAAAATGGAAAATGTCATGAATGTAATATTATGCACCTTAAATATAGAAATAAGTATTGCAATTTTATTGGAAAACGTTTCTTATAAAAACATTTAATGAAATTATTATTGTGGAAAATATATTTTATATTTTGATTGTTACTAATTTAATTTGCTTAATTTTTAATATAAATATTGAGTAATTTGATTTTGATTTGAATGTTTCAACAATTCCTCACAAAAAAAAGAAATTCATGTTCATGGAATGAAAATTTATATATACAAATTATGCTTGAGATAAAAAAAACTCAAATTATTAATTTCACATTTGTGTTCATTTAATAACCTAGTTGAGAGCTTGACATTACAATATGAATAATTATATACTTCATAATGGTAAGGTTCAAATAGGGTCATAGGAGCCATTTTGGGACATAACCATTATTTATTTTTCAGAATAAATTGAAACTTCAAAACACATTGAATTATTTAATTTTATGACACAAAAATTAAAAATTAAGTGATAATTATCAACATTTAATTATATATATAATTGTAAATATGATCCTTAACTTGATGATTCAATACCAAAATAATACATGACAACTAACTTGAAATAAACAAATGAAAAACTATTACAACATGTCATGAATGAAGAATTACACACATGTTCAATATAAATATAGAAAATGATGAAAATTGAAAAATCTACAAAAATCCATTATTTGATGTGAACTTGGATCTTGCATGTCATCCACATTGTTTTGTAAAACATTTTCCATAATTTTTTTGCATGCATGAAATCTTAAAGGCAAAAAATACAAATAATGGATTTTTGCATTGTTAAACAAACATTAAACATCAAACAACAAATGTACCTATATAATTATTATGTCATGAAAAATGTATATACACAAAAAGTTATGTCGATATTTATGTATGTATGTATAAACACAAATACAAAAATAAAATCAATAAACTTTCATATATTACAATATATTTATATACACAACTTAAACAAGCATTTGCATTGAACGTATTTCATACATGACATTGTTGACAAAAAATATGCAAGATCCCTAAACCTTAAATGCTAAACTCAAAACTTGAAACCTTAAACCCAAAGCGTGTGCCATATTTTGCAAAATATCAACAATGGAGCAGCCTTATTAATAAGCCAACACCTTATACATGAGAACAAAAGAAAAACTTTAGATGCATGTCAAAATGACATATGTTGTTGAAAGACAAATAAAACAACTTAGGATGCTAGCCATACCCCACATGTGACATGACATGTGACGCATGCAAAGAATACATGTCATATGACACCAAATTGCAATACCTTGTCAGCATTGTATTTTTAATAAATTTATGTTTGTAACCAATTTGATGAGAATCGTTTAATGGAAGTTGTAGAAAATTTATGTGGTCATCATTCCAAGGACATTTTAACCAAATCCATTTATAAGCTAAAAATACAATAAAAAATTTAATCAACATCCTTGTGAAACACATATCAGTGGTAGCTTGGACACTAATTATTATTTTCAAAAATGATTTTATTGATTTGTATGTAAGAACAAAAAATTATGAAAGAAAATTAAAATACTAGGCTAAGTAGATGGATTTTTTTGTAAAAAACATTTACCTAGAATATTCAAGATAAAGTAGTTTTTTTCCCCTAACCCCCATCTTTTTATCCTTGTAGAAAGTGTCCCTATTTGGGAAAAAAAAAAAGCCATGTTGTTAGGCTTTTTCTTTAATGGTATTTTTTTAGTTTAACTCATTCTTATTTGACATCTTGTTATTTTTCTTTCTTGCTTTAGATTCCAAGTTTTGTTTGTTTTTTTTGGTGTTTCATTTTCCTTTTCGAGAAGATGATTCACAACAAGTTTTTTTCCTATTCTTGTTTTTCTTTCTCTTTTTGTTTTTCATTTTTTTAATGTTCTTCATTACATTGTTCATTAGTGGCCATAGATTAAGGAGTTTTACAATTTTCAAGGAATTTTTACCATTTGCATTACAATTGAGTTTTAAGATTATAACCAAAGTTTCAATTCCAATTTATGTTGAATGAGAATGATGAGTTTGTGAAATGGTTGTCCATTGAAAGTACATTGGAGTTTAAAGAGGATTCCACAAAGGTGTTAGTGCTTTTCAACAATTCAATGAATAATGGAACTATCAAATTGCTATGTGTGACATAGGATTCATACATGATAAGATGAATGGTGATGCAAATGTTGTAAAAGGATTTTGTGTGTCAACAATAAAATATGTTAAGATATGAACTAATGAACATGTTTTTATTGTCTTCAACAATGTTTGTTTATTCATCAATAATCATCATGGTGAAAAATAATAAAAAAAATCAACTACGATTAATGACAATTGTAATTCATGTTGAAAGCTCCACAACACAACAAAAAGAAAAAAAAAGGGGGGGGATAAGACCTTCAAGGAAAAGCACAAGAAAGTACCCATGTACTTCATCACCAAAAAGTTTCAAAACAAGTATGATGAGGAGGAATCAAAATTAGTGGATGAAACTATAAGGTTTGAATTTGGTGATTATTTCCCCTTTCAAATGGAACTTATTCAATATGAGAAAATTGGGGGTTTTGCAATTAAGCTTGTAACCCAATTTTAGAATTGTAGCAATCATTTGCAATCTAAGATAATTATTATATGACATTATTGTTATCACATGAGTTCTAGTAGTTGCACTAGCCACATTGAGACTATATGTGTAAACATATGTTAGAAAAAATATATAAAATTTTGTGCAATTACTTTGCAACACCACTTTTTGCAAAAATGATCATAAATTAATGGAATGTTTGTGTGGCTTAGTTTGTTTATGTCCTTTACAACTAACTTACAACTACTTTACAACTTTATTTTCATGTTAGTTTTCATGCAAATGCCCATGAACAAATGTAATATTTGTGTCGCTTTTCATTCATCCATTGACGAATGAAATGTATTGATGTCCATTGCAACTAATGCATTACCAAAATATTATCTTATGACTAATGGATTTTGCCAATGTTATTATGTGTCATAGATGGCAACACCTTAGAGTTCATTCATGACTTGTAAATAACTTGTACCTAAGTTCTATTTTAGTTTAGTTTTAATTCACTCTTAGTCAGTTTTTAGTTAACTCTTAGTTAGTTTCCAATTAACTTTTAGTTCACTTGTAGTTATCCTTTAGTTCATTTCCAATTAACTTTCAATTAACTCATAGTTAAGTCTCAATTCATTTTTAGTTCACTCTTAATTAACTTATAATTCATTATTAATTCCCACATGGATGGACATGGGCCACACATGGGTGCACATGGGTTACACATGGGTGAACATGGGCCATGTGTAGATTGGAAGTTGTTTGAAAAGCTCCCTTGAGCTAGTTGCCCAATATGTATAAATAAAAATAGAATTTCACATTACCTTTAGTTTGTTCAACATTAGTTTTGGGTATGAATCTTTGTCATGATCTTATTTTGTTTTTGTCATGTTTTTGTAATAAAGTCATGTTGCATACACATCGTGCACACATTGTGTTTTTGCTTTTGATTTTATTCCATGATTTGAATTTAAGATTAAGCCTATTTTTGTTCATATGGTTTAAAATTTTTGTTGTTTACTTCCTTTTGTGCCCATGACACTATGTTACAACTTGAATTCAATTAATGTCATTCTAAATTATAACTTATCAATTTGTTGATGGAATTATTTTGCAACTAATGTTCATTTATGGATGATATTATTTTGCACCTACTAGAATTTGCAACAATAATTTTACATCATGAAACAAATTACAACCTAACCTAGGTTTAGCCTTTAGGTTTAATTTAGTTTTATCCTAAATTTAATTTTGGTTTAAATTTTAAGTTTATTAGGTAAGTTGAACTTCAATTCGGTGTTTGAATTTACCTTTTAGGTTTATTTTAAATTTAATATCTAGGTTTAAATTAGGTTAAACCTTTAGGTTTAGCTTAGGTTTAATATTTAGGTTTAATTTAAGTTAAAACTTCAAGTTTAGCTTTTTAAATTTCACCTTATATAAGTTTATTTTAAATCAACTTAAATAATTTAAAGAAATTTTAGGTTAACCTACAATAGCCTCAGTTAGACTTGATGGGTGGCCTAAGTTAATATAAGTTAACCTAGGTTAACATAATGTTAGTTAAGTTACCTTAGGTTTAAATATATTAGGGTTTATAGTTTTGTGATTACCAATTATGTTATAATTAAAAAGTTGTGATGCAATGGTTAAGGACTTGAGCTCTCAAAATGAAGGTGAATGGTTCAAATCATCACATTTATAACCTAAGGTTACCTAGGTAGCTTACTTAATTTATTACAAGTTTGGTTTTAAAGTCTAGGTGGCTGAAACTAAACTCTTAAACTAGGTTAATTAATTAAAACCTTTTAGCTTAAATGCCTAAGCTAGGCTTCCTAGGCCTTGGTTGTTACATGGCATCACACAATTGGGTCAAAAATGTTCATTTCCTATGTATAGGCTACCATGGGCAACCCATAATTGGTTGGGAATTTTTTAAAAATTGGGAATAGGTTGCCATGTAACAAGAAGGAATTAATTTAAAATTTTAAAATTTATATTTTAAAAATTAAAATTGAGCAATTGGATGCATCTTTCATAAATATTATTTGATTTAATATTACAAATTTTGACTACCATGATCGTATGAACTTTCAAGATCATGATCATCCATCAAATGGTATGGAATAACATAAACGATTATCATCAATATTGGTGCGTTGAAGAAGTGGATCAACACCACCACCAATCATGATGAGTCTTTTTTGGAGTATTCTTGACAACCATTTCAAATGTCAAGAATTGAATGGCATGTCCAAAATGGAAGAAGTTTTAGAAGTTGAGAAGAAGGTGAACTTCCTTCAACATGACATCATTGGAATAATGGTCATGTTATCCATGACCAACAACACTTCAATGAGTACATGTATTAGAAGGAAGAGAATGGGAAACATTTTCAGTGCCATCTTTTATTGTAAGGTCACTATATTAAGGTCTTAGTTTGCATTTGTGACAAGGATTCTTTTGGATTCCTCCTCATTTTCACAATGCCCAAAACATTGTGTCACATGAAATCAAAAGGTTCCACCTCATGTTATTTAGTTAAGGCTTGGTTTGAAAATTTTCCTCACATCGTGTAAAGGTCATTTTGTTGTTTATATTTGGTCATTAGCCAAATGCCACAATATTGTAAACTACTTCAAAACAATAAAAATGAAACTCAAATTGAGTTCAAAACTAACAATATCTTTGACCAATCTTTTCACATAAAAAAAAACCCATGTTTTAGATGGCAAGTTTTATAAACTCATGATAAACCAATGTTCCACAAGAACCTAGTGAAGTTATTTTCACAATATTTGGATAATGATCCTGAAAATATTCTCCTTGTAGATGGTTCCCCGCACAAGGCCATCCATAACCCTCTTTATGATTCTATTTTCCTTGAGAGTTTTGAGCCTTTTGAGAATTATTTGTTAACTATTTTTCTCCTTTATGTACATATGCTTCATTTCTTTAGCATGACAAATTTGGATTTTATGAGGTCAAAACTTTTGGTAACATTAAAAAAATTGACTTTAATACCCCTATTATGGGAGGTTCTTTCAACCTTGTACCAATGATTGTCAAGCTTTAGATTGTAAGTTTGCCAAAGAAAAATCTCAATGAAAAGTAGATTATAATATTATTTTGCATTGGATATCCATTTTTTTCATCTATTTCTTTCTTGTGTTATGCTTCTCCTTTTCAAGGAATGTCAATTCGAGATCTTTTGCTTTCAAATGTGATTGCATGACTTATAGTGATGATCCTAAGCCTTTTTTTTATGTTGACCTTCACTCTCAAAGGTTCTTACTTTAGGTTTCCATCTTACCCAATAAATTAATTATTTTCAACCTCAATGGTGTTCTATGTTATTTTCCTAAAAGTGCAATTTTGTAAGGGTGTCATTGTGTGTGAGATAATACATAGATGTGATCAAGGTAGAAAAGAGACATGGTTGTTGCAATTATTTGTTTTAACATTCAAAGAATTCCAAATTGCAATTTGGTTTGGCATGTTGTTAGAGGGCATTCATGAACTTCTTCCATTGCTCATGTTAAGGCAATTCATATGCAAGTTTGTTTTTGTTTGGGGGAAAGAGAGATGTTCCCAAATGTTGGGTAGAATCACACCAACTTTAATCTATTATTTTAAAGATTTGAACATTATGTATTTAAAGTTTTAGTCAATGTTTCATCATCATATGGAAGACCACATGTTGCTTATCAATGACAGGCCTAACAAGGCTATTTGCAATTCACATTAAAATCATGTTTTCCTTGAATCCTTTAAGGGACAACATTTGTCAAAGTGTAATTATACAAGTCATGGACCTTTGTCGTCGTCTATGGCCTATCTTTAAACATCTCCCTCATGCTTTGATTATGAAGGAACATTATCCTTACATGTGCATATTATTTTGCCCTCCCTTTTACCATTTTGAGCCAAAGTATTATCGGTTCATGCAATATAAAGTGTGCAACAATGGAGATCCTTTATATGTGTATACCTTGTTTGGTGAGTACCCTTTATTTTTGAAATTTTGTCATTTTTGGTGTTTTTAGCTATTTATGTTCTTTTCCACCTATTTATCTTTTGCCATCTACATTTTTTTGTTGTAGTGCAATTATATCTTTATGTGAGTTTGTTTAGGTGATGAACAAAACACAAATTTATTTGTGTCAAGTAACATTCCATTGTTGGGTTTTATTTGTTCATGGACATTTTAAATTGTTACATTTTTTAGTGGAAAATAACATATTATTTAAAATTAATGGTATACATTATATTGTCATGACGTGTAGTGTCGTGACGTTCAATGTTATAAGGGTGTAAATCCACAGTAAACTCTATTAAACAAAAAAAGTAAAATCAATCAAAGGTAAAAACTAATCAACAAAAAAGAAATGCACGCACATATATATACAATGCACAAGAGGAGGCTAAGATGAAATTCTTGTGTATTAAATTGGATCGAAAAAAAGGAAAAAAAATGTAATGTATGTAAATGGTGGCCATGTAATAACTGCCATGAACATCTAGAAATCCAGTATGACTATGGAAGAAACTTTATCTAAAAAATCAATTCTAGAAAAACTACCAAAAGAAGGGAAGAGCTTGGATTTTTATATAGCCATCAACAAAGTTGAAACCCTAAATAAGCCATAACCGTAAAACACCTAATAGTGTATAGTAACCTAAAAACATACATTAACCTTAAGAACGTACATTAACCTTAAAAACATGATTGACATGGCTGTAACTGACCATCATGTATGAGGCTATGCATACGGGCATGACAATACACTCCAAAGTTTTTTACATTAATACATTTGATTTCAAGCATTTTAGATTCAAGCTCAAAATATCTAACATTCTTGAATAGTAATTTAATGATTTCTCTCATTGTTTATATCATCAATTTTAATTTGTGTTTCATATATTTGAATGTGATCTAGTTGCCACTAGGTATTAATCCAATGTTATAATTCTTACAATGTTTAGTTGTTTCATTGTTTTTAACTCTCATTAAAACTCTATGTTTAATTTATCTTCCATGTTTTCTTATGTGACTTCGTGACCATCAAATTTTAATCCAATGATTTTCTTACATTATTCAATTCTTTCCTTGTTTTCTAATTATGATAAAGGTTTCAATAATGTTTAATTTATCTTCCATGTTTTCTTTAATGACCTAATGGCCACTAGGTTTTCATCCATTGTTTTTCTTATGCCATTTGTCACTTTGGCACATTTAGCCTAATGTGTAATTTGAACTTTCCATATTGTTGATTGTTAATTTTGGACTATTACAAAATCCTAAATCAAATAAATACATGTTTCAAACTAGTAAGCCATTTTTAGATTTAAATTTCAAAGCTTCAATTTGGCACCCCTTTTCACATTTCAAATTGATAAGCATATTTTGGGACGTAAAAGTTCAATAAGCCAATTTGGAACTTCAATTAACAAGTCACATTAGAACTTGGATTTTGGAACATTGAAATAACAAGCTAATTTTGGAGCTTAACTTTGAGATGTCAATTTGGCAAGCCAATTTGGGACCTAAATATGGTAATATGATTTTGGGACCTCAATTTGGCAAGTCAATTTAAAACCTCTTTTTTGACACCTCAAATCATCAAACCTATTATGAAACGTCAATTTGAACAAGAAAAAATGAGACTTCAATTGGCAAGGCAATTTGAGATTTGGATTTGACGAGCAAATGTGGAACCTTAGTTTGACACTTGCTTTGGAACTTTAATTTTAGGACTTCAAATTGGCAAGAAAAATTGGGCCACATTTTCACACCTCAAATTGGCAACCCTATTTCAAGAATGTGGTCTAAAAAGTAGATTTGGAAGTTTAATTTTGACATACTTTAAATTCAAATTGTGATTTCAAGATTTCAAATTGGTTTTAAAATGTTGAGCTAATTTGCAAAGGACAATAGACTTTGAATAAGTATGCCTAGTTGGTTTATGAAAAACAAGCTAAAAAAAACAAGCCTACAACTGCAAACTTGAAAAATGAAAAAAAAGAGAAATTGAGGCTTATACACAAATAACTAACCAAATGCTACTTGAAAGTTAAAATCATAAGCTAGTGCAATGGAAAAATTGTGGGAATAACTACCTCCATTTTATAACTACTTCACTCTTTTCAATAAAAATAATAATTATCATGTGTCTTTTCATGATGAATTGTATATGAATTTAAATTAAAATTGACATTGACATAAATAATTATAAATTATTAAAAATGATATGAAAACATAAAATAATAAAATAATTGATCAACATTGATAGTGTGTAGCAGCGTAGAGCTCAAATGTAATAGACCATATGTGTGTCAAAACCAATGTTGGGCGGTTCTTGATTTTTATGAAGAAATAAATAAATAAATAAATTCTAACTCTAAGAAATAATTAGAAGGATTCTGATTTTAGTTTCACACATAAATGGGATCATGAATCTAGTTCTAGGCTTGGTTCTTCAAACAAATAAATTTCAACTTCAATTCTAATTCAAACAACCAAACCCGGTTCCAATGTGGTTACGGGTAACTTCGACTGGAATTGATAATTAACTATTGATTAACTTGTGGTTAACCCCTCAATTATAGTCTCATTTTCTCAAAAAAAATTCTTCAAAAAAATTGGTTTTATTTCTCAATTCTGGAACCAGTTCAAAATATCAAACCCAATTGCAATTCAATTGCCCCAAAATTTTCAGCTTTCAGTGCTGAGTCTTGGAGTGTAGTCTTGGAGTGGGTTTTGGTAACCCATCACAAGTTAGGACTTGTTCCAACTAAGATCATGGGTAGCCAGGGTGAGTGACTGCCATTTCTGGCAACAGGCCAACCAGGGCCTGTTCTAAAAGGCATTTTGAAAATTATAATATTCCTGAACAGTAAACATATTCTTTATTTTCCTTTGGAATTTTAAAAATAATAATCTTTGAATTTATTTTTGGTGAAAATTTCAACATTTTTTACAAAATAATATAAATCGGTGTTGAAGTTGCCACCAAGTTAGTGTGGTATTATTCGAATAGTATATAATTTGTGTTGCTTATGCCACTTGTCCATGTGTGGACACAACTATGTAACTGCTTCAAGTGTGAACACAATGACTATGTAATTGTTCCAAGTGTGAATAAGACCCTGATAATAGAGCTCTATTGGGAAAGAAAATATTTTAATATTTTAATAAATTTTCAGTGATGAAAAAAAATGACTCAAAATTCAATTATCTTCCCCCACCTCACCTTATGTATAAAAAAATAATGAAACCACCTCCAAGAGGTCCCACTCATCAAGGGCTTTCAAACACTACCAAAACCTTGCCATGATTTGCCTGAAAACATTTGCTTTTGTTTTGTAAAATTCTCTTTGACAAAATTGTTCAATGGCTCTTTGCATTGTATCTTGAAACATTACAAAACCCACCATCTCAGTGCACACCTACCTCCTCATCAATCAAGTGCTTTCCAAAGGTACCAAGAGTGTGGTGGGTGCTGCCATAGTTTGTGGAGATCTAGTCTACTCTACATGACAAACAAACCACCTTCCTATATATATATATATATATATATATAACACATTCTTGGTATTTGTTGGATATTCTTGACTAGTTTGCATGTACAAAGAAAATTCTTGAAATTTGTGTATCCTCTGCATATTTATAGGTTCAAACTTAGCTTCACATGATTTTAAGACCAGAACTTCATCTAAACTTCATCTAACTTCATCCTATTCACAAGTCATTATATTGTTGTTGGTGTACTCTTAAGACATCATGCTAAATCATGAATAACCTTCCGAAACACAGTAGGGAGCTTACAACCCTAATGCCCCGAACGGGGGAACCTTACTGTTTCTTATTCCAGGCACTGTAACCTGTGAAAGTGCACATTGTAAGAGCTAAGCACTCTGAACAATATAAGCTTAGAGCATCTCCGTACCACACACAAGGGGGGAAAAAAAAGGTGTTTATGTATGTTAAATGATTTCACTGGATTTTGATTGAATTCACTGATTGTAATAAACTAGGATCCAACGAGGAAGCAATGAATTCACCAATCTAGTGAACAGGGAACTAGTGAATTGCACCCACATTTTATAATAGTGCTACCAAGGCAATGATATTGTGTTTAGATTCATTATAGAATATCATAATAAGTTAAGGGATTTTGGGCCTTAGGTAATATGTTTATTTTGATATGAGGATTTATGAAAAATGATATTTTTGGCTTGTGTTGAAACTTGAGATTAGTTATAGAGTTATGATATCTTGAAGGATTTTGAGTTTTTTTTGAAGAGGATTTTTTGAAGATTTTTATTTTTGCATGGTGAAATATTTGAGTTTCCATAATTCTTCTTTTGCCTTAAGATACATACCTTTTTAATGTAAATGGCAAGGCCACAGTGTGACACACCCCTTGTTTGAATTGAGATCAATAGCCTCCTACTACCAGGTGAGATCTGTCATCACAGGGAAGTCGGTGGGTCAGCTCTGATTCCCCCCCCCCCTCCCATGTTCTGCTGTGAGTTGCTGGTTTGTGAGAGGTTGCATCAGAAGAAGGGTTGAAATGTTCAAAATGGGGATGGTGCAATTTGCCTTACAAGTGTGATGATACCCACCTGCAGATTCTGCCTCCACTATATGCAGCAACTAGTGCAAATCATGGTTTCTGAGTTCATGCCACTTTCAGGATGGGTGATGAGAGGGAAGACAGTTCCTTGCTGCTCAAGCTTCCTTGCAGCTGACTTATTTAATGGTTTTTTTTTCCCCCTCTCCCCCTCCAACATTGTCATAGTCCATTCTGAATTTAATTAATTAATTAATTAAGGAAAATTACCCAGCAAGGGAACAAGAGAAGAAAAAACAAAGGACCCAAGCCCAAACAAAAGACCCATTCTGGATTTGAACACAGGTTGCTACTCTCTGTTTCACTTAAAGACCCTGCCTGCCCCTTCTTTTACACAACACCATGCATACCCACTTTCTGCCTGCCACGGCTCCTACACTTTACCCATGGGTATCAAGGGGACTTTGTTTTGGGCACCCCCTGATACCCGCTCACTCTTTCACCTCCCGCCATCCCCTCACCTTGCCACCATCCATCCACACGGTAAAAAAGAGTAAACAAATGCTAAAGAAAAGGTAAGGGAACACTTGGTCTTTACATAGTCTAAAATGCCCTAGCCCTCAAGCATTATACTACACATAAAATACTCCAAGAATTTTCTTTGTGTATATGAATTGCATCTTAATTATATCGATGAATACGCCTAGCAAAGAGGGGGATCGTCCCAGGGGTGAAGGCTCGCCAGTATAGCCCATTCTAGGACGTGAAAAAAGGTCTTGGGCTCAAACCCAATGGTCTGCAGGTGAAACTCATGTCAGCCTTCTACCAATGACCTTGACTTGGGGGGGGGTGGGGAAGAGGAGGGGGGGTTGCCAACAGCTTGTCAGGTCGAGTCTGCTGTTACACCTATAAAATCTTACATCTACTTATATAAGTAGACATAAGATTCATCCAACTCTTAAGAAGTAGGTGTAAGAACCTTTCATCCAACTCTTAAGCAGTAGGTGTAAGAACCTTTCATCCAACTCTTAAGCAGTAGGTGTAAGAACCTTTCATCCAACTCTTAAGCAGTAGGTGTAAGAACCTTTCATCCAACTCTTAAGAAGTAGGTGTAAGAATCTTTCATCCAACTCTTAAGCAGTAGGTGTAAGAACCTTCCCCTTTACGGCTCATGATTTGCCTATGTTTTTTAACCTCATGATAGTGTTCCCCTCATGCCTTATGATTGGTAAAGCTGACGGGTAGAGGCATCTGTTTAAGTTCATGATAGTGTTTGCCTCATGCTTTATAAAGGTAAGGGCCCAACTTGGCTATTGCCTTGTCCTACGTCCCTTGTTTTGGGAATGTTCGTTCCCCCATCTTATGGCCCTTACATTACAAATTTTGGTCACCTTGATCACTGCAGGCTAGGACCATACACACTCCAACATGAGCTATTATGTTCAAGAAAGGGAGGAGGCTCCTTTTAACTCCATGATATGATTAGCTTGTCATTGGTTATGGAAATTCTATTCCTAATATCAGCTGCCACTATTAGCCCTTCCTAAGAACACCGCACCTATTGAAGAGGTATATGGATTATTGTTGCTGGTTGTGTTACCTACTACTAGTTTGAGGTATTCGCAGTTCATGGAGCGTTTGTGTGACACCTATCGTAGGTTTCAAACTAAATGAACCATGACTATATAGGTAGTGTACAAGTCGAGTAGTTTGTCGGGCTCTCGTACCTGGCGATTTCTTTAGTTTTTGGCAATTTTTTTTGGCTATTTTGTGATTTTTTTGGGAGAAAAACCCAGAATTTAAATGTAATTAAAAATTGGAGTGCAGAATATGTTTCTCTTCAGAATTTTATTTTTTTGGAGACCACTTTTGCGAAATCAAAAATTGAAAAAAAAGAAAAAGAAAAAAAAAGGGGAAATAAAAAGCACTCGGTCTGTTTGAGTGATTCTGACAGTAATTTTAGTACTCTTATCATTTTGAATACAAATTCATCTCTATCCTCAAAGCCATAAATGAATCAGATGTTCATCAAACTCAGAGGATAGAAATGAACCTGCCCCATGTTTGGCTGATTAGGTAGTTAGTAGTTAGTATGCAACATCTCCAGTGCTTGGCAGTGTCAGTTCCTCACTCTGATTTCATTTGGCCAATTGGTCGGCCATTCCTGGTCTCCAAATGTGATACTACAGTACACTTACTAGCACTCCGAGCATGAAGAATTCATTCTTCCCATTTGGATTTGCATGTGATGATGAGAAAACAAGTTCATGACGACGATGTTAAAGAGGAACGAAGATTGTCAGAAAATGATGGACTTTGAAGGTTGGAATGCTCTTCACCTTTAGTACCATAAGAGGAGCAATTTACTTGAGTGCTTCACTTGAAAAAAACAAATGTTCTCATCACAAGTTCATGACAATGTTAACAAGGAATGGAGGTGCTAGAAAATGATGGAATTTGGAGGTTGGAATGCCTTTCACCTTTAGTCCTATACGAGGAGCAATTACCTTGAGTGCTTTCACTTGAAAGGCAAATGTTTTCATCACAAGTTCATGACAATGTTAAAGAAGAATGGAGGTGCCAAAAAATAATGGAATTTGAAGGTTGGAATGCTCTTCACCTTTAGGCCTATAAGAGGAGCAATTATAGTAAGCCCCTTTTATAATCACTCCCATTTTAGTCACATTCTTGTTTGTCACACATTTTTTGGTAAGCCATCCGTTTGAGTAAGAAACACCATTATTTAGAGTGACCATCACACTCATTAATAGCACAAAAAATTTGCAAAGCTTTCTTAGTAAATGTGACTATAAGGGGGGAAATCTATGACAAATATTAGGGTTTTGTAAATTGTAGTTCCTTTTAACAATGTTAGTGTTGCTTTGTGTTCAAGTTGTGCAAATTGACAAAAATCAATCTGGTTCGAAAGAAAAAAGAAAACAACTTTCTAATGCAAACAAGCAAAAGATATGCAAGCTTGCCAAAAAAGCAAAAAAAATTAATTAAAATAATTTAGTTGATAAAACACACAAGCTAATAGTTAAGGAGCTCAAACTCAATGTAGATTGTCACATTAAAACATGTAGAAATCACAATCTTCTTCAAGTTTAATAATGCATAGTAGAATTTATAAATAACCCACATAAGAAATTTAAACAATTGACACCTTTATTCTAGCATAAAAGGGTTAATTTGTAAGGATTTTTTTTACCTGTAAGGGTTTATATGGAATATGACTATACACATTTAAATCACGATTCGTTAGTGTCACAAAAAAAGTGATCACCAAGGGTGTAATTATAAAGGGGGTTTACTGAACTTTAAATGTTTCATTTGAAAGGCAAATGTTTCTTAAATACTTATATCATGAAGTTAAAGTTCTAGTCTTGCAAATGACAAATCAAATGTAAAAAGTGATAGGTTAGGGGATACAATAATAGCCTTTAGGTCAGCTAAATCTATGTAGGCCCTTTTAACCATGTGCTTATGCCTAGTGTGTACAAGGTATTTTGACCACACATCTTTAGTCTCTAATGCAAAACATGTTTACGTATATAGAGTTTGGTGGGGTACCTCATTGTGCTTTGGAATGGAGGTTATATTCTTTCCCATAAAACCTACATTTCCACCTTGTGAATTCATAAGGAAGACTTAAAATCTTGGTTAGTTTCATTTAGGAGTTGTACAAACACAACGTAACATTCATGAGCATGGAATGTCATGTAATCATGTTTTGCTTGTTAAACTGATTCTCAAATGTCTAATAAAGAGATATTGGATGATTGTTGGTTGGTAAGAAAGAAGAAATTTGATATTTCATTGAAAAATTAAAAAATATTGCTCTAAATTTTAAAATTTTCAATCTTATGCACAATTTGGAAAATGGTAGACAATGAGGTAAATTGAAAAAAAATTGTTTGATAGACTATTCACAATATAGGTTTTTTTAATGAAACAAAAAATCAATCGTTGGAGTTTGTGGAAAGAATTTGATTGCAAGTTTTTGTTGTGTACCTTGGGCTTATTGCTCCACATTTGATGAGGATATTGTATATATTGTAAAGAGATATGGTAAAGGGTGTAGCCTACTCCAACAAATTTAACTATACGTGTTCATAGATAGTAAAATTGGTTGAAATTTGATAAGTGAAGCAAATTGAAAATAAGATCTTTTGGGTCCATTGATTCAAAAAAAATTGTGCAACTTGGAAACCAAGGTGATGAATTGGCCTAATAATATTTGGCGTGGTGTGGAAGAAAAAAAAAAAATTGGTGCAATTTTTTTAATTTTTTAATTTGAAATTTGTAATCATTTTTCTATACCAATTAAAATTTCATTCATTGAATAAATTTATTAGTTGATTTTTTTCCATATCATTCCTTTTAGTTATATGTGTGAAAAAGGAATCAAATATTAAAGTTAAAATATCCTTTCTTTTTTTAACAACATTGAACTATATTCATCCATAAATCTTGTTGGGGTAGCATTATTATAATGACAAAAAAAATTCATAGGACAACCAAATGAATGCTAAAGTTTGTGAATTTAACGCCCCTTATTAACATGGTTGTAAGGTTTGTCACTGTCAATACTCAATGTGTTTGTTGAGGGGTCACCACCTTGGGATGCCTTAACCATTAGATGTTGTTTAAATCTTTATCTTAGTTGTCAATGTTGTTTGAGATTTAAGTTTTGGACAATTTTTATTTTCTTGTTGAACATCGTTTTAGAATTGAAAGGGGTTCTTTTGTTCATGCTTGGGGTTAGGGGTAGAACGTAAATGTGGAAACATATTTTAACAATGATCACTTTGATAAAATACCTTTTCAAAAATTTATTTCAAAATTTGAAATTTGTTTACATTTTTGGGTTTGGGAGTGATTGTGGGGTTATATATTGAGTGGTAGGTTTTGATTTTTAAATGACTTTTGATCCTTCAATTGATTTTAATTGTTTTGTTTTATCAATTCACTTGTGTAATTTTCTTGATTGCTTTGTATTGTTGGTTGCTAGTCATCAATTTTTTCTAACTCATTTATTTTTTATTGTTAATGTATTAGTTTACTCTTTTCTACTCACTTGTATTCTTTTATTGATTTTTTGATTTGCACGTACCAACTTGCTTGTTTATTTTTGTTGACCTACAAGTTTGTTCTTGTCGACTTACTCACGTTGCTTTGCTAATCTTCTTTAATTAACTTTTCAACCTACTATTATGTTCTTGTTGATTTGCTTGTGGTCATAGTCATGAAGCCCAAAAATCAAAACTTTATAAACCAAAAACATGTTGAAACCCATGCAAAATTCATTCAATACATGACTAGCAATTCATAACCCTTGTTTCTTGTTTATGGTTCAATGCCTTGTTCATCTAAGGGTGGCACCTCTAGGTCATTATAGTTATCTTTAGACCATCTTTTCTGACCTTTGTTATTCCTAGACAAGGAATTTGCTTGCCTTCTCCAATACCTTTTGACAACTAGATTCTTCATCATCTAATAATGCACTTGAAGTCCATGTCCATGTCCTTTCTTCATATCTATACAACTTTGGATCCATAATTTTTCACCTTCTTTTAATAAACAAAATTTCATCTTGCCCATTGATACATGTGAATTTAATCCTAATTTCTACTTTGCAATCCTTGTTCCCACCAAAAACCAAAAGAAGACATGATCATTTTTAAAAAATCTAGCTTGAATGGGCTATCTAATGATTTGGGATGTCTTAAATTGTGCAAAAATAAACAAACAAATTGTGATACGGGTGCAAATGCTAAAGAGTTGACTTTGTAAAATTATTCTAAGACTTGCAACCATCCATATTTTGTTGATCAAATGTGAAAATACTCCATGTTGAATTTTTTTTTAGCTTGATTGCCAAGGTGATAAGGGTTTTTCCATTACCTAAAAACTTCAAATATTGAAACATGGGATTTTGATTTCATGTTTGCAATCTAATTTTGAAATTCCACCAAAACAATTATTTGATCTTGGACATTAATGTTACAAGGACATTATAGCATATTGGTAGGTAGTTTTGCTTTTTGTTTCTACTTCAAAAAGACAATAAATTGGTGTCAAGTATATTGTGAACATGCCAACTACCACATGAAGAACATGCTTTTTTTCTTAAGATATAATGTCCATTACATATCATCAAAGTTTGTCCTCTTTTATTGTTATGGTTGGATCTTTCCTTTTTGTTCTTGTTTACTAAATAAACTTAAAATTCACATAAGAAAAAAAAATGAATCCCTAAACAAAGTACCACGAGAGCTAAGTAAAAAAAAAAAACACCAACAATCAAAATAAAACCTTTGAATCAATAATACTAAATTATTCCTCTCATCCATATCCTAGCCCTATTCAAATTCCACAACATTAATGTTCAAATGTAAAATCTAGCTTTTTTAGATGTAATCTTATTTTAACAATTCATTCTAACATCAAAATAACTTCAATGTCGTACTGAATGCCACATAGGAAATAGCCCAGTTTCCAATTGATCACTTGGTGGGTCGGATGACTCCATTGTGGATGACCCACAACAAAGCTACCAAGGTTTCACCTTGGCGACCTATCCTACAAACCCTCCTATTTCCACCTCACACTACTGAGGTGATGTGAGTGGGAAGAAGGTATCATGGGTATATTAGAGTTTTCCTTAAAAGTCATCCTGTCTTCACCCTGTCTTTGGGCCTGGTTTAACCCCCTATCCCCTCGTTGAGTGAGGTCTGCAAAGTAAGGAAATTTTATTAAATCTGGGTATGAAATGCTGAAACTCAGGGTTCTGGTGTTGTGTTTTCCTAACTTTACGGATAACTCTGATAGGTAGGGAATGTAAGAGGTTATGATATAGGCTGGTAAGTAGGTAAGGCACTTGGAGGCTACCGAGTACAGAGCTAATCAACTCTGTTGGTTATCAGACAGGAATACAACAAAAAGAAAGTGCTTTCTGTCCACACACACACACACACAAAATCCATCTTGCATGGTGCATGGTGGGTGCTGGTTTGATCTGGTTACCGGCCGTGGTTACCCAGATATTGGATCTCGTTACCCAGGTAGACCCTGTCACCACGTTACTGTTCACCTTTCACATTTGAGCTAAAATTTTGAGTACATTACAGTGGCACACAACAAGGAAGGGGATTTGGGAGGGGAGGACTCTGGAATTGGACATGAGGGAAAATAATTTTAAAAATTAAAGATTAAAAAATTAAAAAAATTTTGAAAAAATTATATATGTATATATTCCCATGGTTAGATCACCTTTCAAATTTGAGCTAAATTCTGAGTGCGTTACAGTGGCAGGTAATGAGGGGATTTTGGCATGGAGGACTCCGGAATTGGACATAAGAATAGACATCCTCCTGTGGGGTACGTGAAAGGTGGTTAGTTCACCTTTCGAATTTGAACTAACTTTCTGAATGCATTACAGTGGCACCTAACAATGGGATTTTGGCAGGGAGGATTCGAGCTGGGAATTGGAGGACTGACATGAGAATATACATCCTCACTAAGTGACAACATGCTCAACAAAGGGGGGTGTGTCACATTGTGGCCTTGCCATTTTCAGTAAAAATTATCTTAAGGCAAAAGAATAATTATGACAATTCAAGTATTTCAACATGCAAAAATATAATCTTCAAAAAACAAAAATTCCTCTAAAAGAAACCAAAATCCTTCGACATATCATAACTCTATAATAACTAATCTCAAGTTTCAACACAAGCCAAAACATCATCTTTCAAAAATCCTTGCATAAAAATAGACCTACTACCTAGGGGCCAAAATCCATTAAGCTACTATATACTCTATAATGAATCTAAACAGAATATCCTTGCCTTTGTAGGCACGGCCACATTGGCTAAATCATGCTGAAATTTGTGTAATTTAATATACCCTGGAAGTAGGGCATGTACACCTACCTCGTGAAGCACCCATGGACCTCAAGGTCAAGGGCGAAATGTGTTGCTGCCAGAGCATTATTCGACATACCATACCCTAAGGTCAGTTTCATCATTAAATAATCCTCAAAATAGTGAAACAAATTTTTGTGAAAACATGAAGTTGACATGTTGAAAATCATCATAATATAACCACATTTGATTTGTGGATGGGTGTGCATAATGCATTTGCTCTTCTTGTTAATTTTATTGGTGCAAATTAGGAGCCCAAACATGTAACAATTGACTTGCTTGAAACTACTAAAACAATAAGGCAAACAATTAAATTGAAGCATCAAGCGACAAATATGATTTGAAAAAAAATCCCTTGCTTATGTGAAAAAGGAAGTGTTAATTCAATAGCAATGACCATTGCATTGAAATTGAAGTTGTGAAAGCTTCAACCCCAAGCTTGGCGTTGAAGGAGCCTTTTCAAGGCAATTGTTTTAGCCATGTTATGTCAAAGGCTTATCAATATAGAACAACTAATGATAAGGTTTGTTGTGGGGTGGAAGCACATTAAGGTATTTCATTTTCAACATATCAAAGTCCATTTTGAAAGTTATATTTAGTGTAATTGGAAATTAGTTTAAAATATGAATATTTAAATTTGATTAAAATTAACATCTTTTTCATCTCCAATTTCAAGTTAGAAATATAAGACTTTTTTTTTAATTTAAAAAATAGTTCAAGAAAATAATCATTTTTTATGTTTAAAAAGACTTTTAAAATCATTATAATTTTTGGGGCCTTGAAAAGTCCATAACACAATAAATTTAATTTACATTCCATTCATTCAATGCATCTTTAGTTTCTTAAACATCAATCATGCAAATGCCCCAAAGTTTCAAACACATGGGGCTAATACATTGTAAATTGAAAGTCCATAAGTGTGATGAAAATTGTTGCCAAATTCAAAAGGTCAATAATTATTGTGTATCCATGATTTTGATGTGCTCTTCACAACCTTGAAAAGCTAAGTATCTTAAGGTTACATAAGCAAATTCTTTTTTTATATTTCAAAGAAATTATTATTTTATTTGTTGTATTAAAGAAATACATGAAAACCTACCAATGTTACATCCATATAAGATCACTATATATAGTGTGTTTTCACCTTGTGGGTTGCATGATGTGTTCATAAAAGTTATCCAAGTAAATATTTAGAAATGCATTACTTGATTAAAGAATTTAGCAAAGTATTCCAAGAATGGACAAAGGTGTGCATTGATGTGGGTTTGTGACTACAAATATTGTCTTCTTGTGGGAAAACTATGTTTTATGATTTTCATACATACTTTCTTTGTTTTTCTTTTTTGGTTGGATTTGCAAAAATTCATGAAAATTGTTTTCTTTTCCCTATCAAAAATTTTTATACAATTTTGCTACATTTTCATTAGCAAATTTCAACAATTATTATTTCAAGTGAATTTGAATTGTGAATAAATTTTTAAGTCAAGTTTTCAATTTTAAAACTTTTGTGTTAGTTCTTCAATTTTTATTTTCTTTGTAGCAATCACCAAGTGAATATTATATTTTATCATTTTCAGCTAATAGCAAATGTGTCTTGTTGTCTACTAATTTGTGTAGTTGATCAAATTTTGTTAATGGGCATGAGATTCTTCCATATTTCTCTTCCTTGGGACTAGACATTTAAAGTGTCAATTATTCCCTCCATGTCAGGTCTTCATTTCTTTCTTTGCATCCGAGCTTCAATTCCTTGGATTACATCATAGCTTTAGTTCTAAGTCATGCCCCACTTTTGAAAATCCTTCGTTTGGATAATTTTGTTTATTTTTTAATTTTACATTTGAGTTTATAGGGTTTCAAGATTTAGATTTAAATTTTGATGAATGCAAAAAACTTTAGATGTTTCAAATTGATTTGCTTGTAAGAACTTCAAGATGTTTGATTCTTCTCTTAACAAGATAATTTTAGAGGTTTGATGTTGGTGGATAGGTCCAATATGCAAGAAAATTTAAAAATAAAATAAAATTCCAATAACTTCAAAAATGTTGGATTCATATGATTGTAACAAAATTTCAATGTACAATGCATTTGATTGCAAGAATTTCCAAATGTTTAATTGATTTGAAAGTAAAAACTTTTGGATTTGTTTGTTTGATTTCATTACAAGACTTGATAATTGATGAGTGAATAACCAAAGTTACAACAAAATAGAAGTGTTGTCTATTTTGGACAAAAGAATCTCAATTTTTTTATATCCATAAATAGCCTTCCAATATTCATGTGCATTATATGTGAAGAACTATAAAATATTATAAACTATAAAATTTCACTTTCCACATTCAATGTTAATATTTTAATCAACTCTATTAGTATTTTTTTGGGTTTTATGTTTGATTTCATTCATGTGCAATTTGTACAACTGAAAAGTGAATAGTCAACATTGTTTAAGCTTGTGATTGACTAGTGATGACCGTGGTTACAAAAGTCTCATAAGTTGGATTTTAGTTTTCAACTTGATTTTTTGCAAATTGAAAGTGGGTGATGAAATCAACTATAAACATAATCTAATACTACTATTTATTCCATATGGATGTGGTAATAGAAGGTTGAGTTGTAGAAATTTTGTTTGTTTTGGAGGAACACATTTTAATTTTGTTCTATCCATAAATAACCTTGGCTTATATTCATGTGCATTCATGTAAAGGACTATAGAGTATTGTAAAGTACAAATCTTCACTCTCTAAGTTCAACATGAATCCTCTAGTTGTTTATGTTAAATTCTTTTTTTTGTTTGATGTTTGATCTCATTCACATGCCAATTATAGAGCTTGGAAGTGAATAGTTAATATTGTTTAAGGTCATGATTCATGATGGATTAATTTAAATGGTGATGATTATAAAAGATTCAAGAGTTGGATTATAACTTCCAACCTAATATTTTTGTCAACTAAAACTAGGTGATAAAGTCAATGACAAACATCATTTGATACTATTTTTTCCAATATAATTGTAGCAACAAATGGTTGAATTGACCCATTATTATGTTATGAATTGTGAAAGAAATTTCAATTAGGAGATCTTAAATTAAAGTTTTCTAGATTAAATTTATAATTTCTATGAGCTTGGATGGATTGTAGCCTTCAATGACTTTACATACATGTTTTTCAAAGATGCATTGTTATATCAAGAAGCAATTTTTTTTTTATGTTATTATCATTAAATGCAACCATCTGTTACAAATAAAATAACTCCACCATTAACATCTTTAATCCCAATGTTGTTCAAACATTGTAAATATAACATGCATCAAGGTACTTGAGACTTTTTTATTAATTCACAATTTTCTTAGATGGATGTTTATGAAGGATGTGGCTCGGACCATTTTTGAAATGACAAGTTGCAACAATGAACCATCAAAGGATTGCATCATTTGAGAGTTGTTGTTGTTCAATCAGTTTTAGGTTGATGCAAAGGATAACATGTGCCCTTTGCAATGGTGGAGCAAACACAAGAATATGTTCCCCATTGTTGGTTTGCTTGCACAATAAAATTTATGCACTATAGGATTTCAAATTGAAATTGACTACATTTTTCCCCTTGCTAGTACATTGACCAATTTTTGTTGATGTAGGTTGCAAATTGACAACCTTGAGAAATTGATTTTAGTGAACAAAAATTGGCCTAACAATCCCATATTTGATTGCAAGAATATGGCAAAGATGATTGAGCTTGAAGTAGATTTTATAGATGAGTTTGAAGAGGAGTTTGAAGGTGCCTTTAAGCATGAGGAAATTTCCAATGTACATGATCAATAAGGGACCTACTTTGGTTATTAAACTCTTGACTCTTGTCATCAATTTGTATTTTGCAAATAATAAACATTCATGAATTAATGTTGTTTCTTGAGTGTATTCACATGCCTGTTTGTACACATGCATGAAATGCAACAAAGTATATGCGTTTGGTTTTAAATTGAATAACATCACATTGTGCACATGTGAACACGAAAGGGAAATATTTTTTTTACTTTCTAATAGGATGGATGCAATTTTTTTGTGTGCATTTGATTGCACTATTATGGTCATTTGATGTTGTTTGTGCATCTAATTACAATATTAGCTCTCATGTTGGACTTGCAACTATTGTAACTAATTATTATTAAAAAATTGGGGATTTTATGAATTATGACTAAACGTTGAACTTGTCATGAACAACATAGAGTAAGGCATGGAAGCATGAGGCAATTTCAAGGTTTACCTTTGTGAAACTCATTGGGTATGCAAGTTGTGCAAGTAATTTGTAATCTCAAACCTTTGCTTTGTTTTTTTAAATTCTTTATTTCCAATATAGAGCAACATGCTGATATTAATGGTAAACTCTATTTTTTTTATGTTTCAGTATCAATCACAATAGAAATTTGGCCTTGATGTTTGTAACAACATGATAATTCTTTCTCATTTCATTCATGTTAGTCAATCAACTTGCACTTTTGCTACCAAAGGCAATAGGAGGATTCTAGTGATATGGCTTAATGACTTTGAATTAACATGATTGGTCAATTGAGTAATTTATAATCTATATCTACTTTTAAAAGTTTAATTACAATTAGTGGTATCAATTGTGAAGTTGTCTTTGTCTTAAGTGGGGTAGATCTAATTGTGCAATGCTTAGTAATCTTGTAGGATGTTGTGTTGAGCTCTTGAATGAAACATGAAAAAGAAATTTTAAGAGGTCTCATAACTATTATTCCACATGTTATCCACACAATGCTACAATATGTATGTTTGAATTGTCACCTATACTTTGTTATACACATGGTTGGATCATTAGCTCTTTATGTGTGTATGTGGAGCTTTTGAATCCTCTTGACTTGTGCAAAACAACATTATATATATATATAGGTTTTTTGTTGTTTGCTTGGAGGATTTGTAAAATTGAAACCCACATAAATCTTGTGTGCTAGAGGTAGAATTTGAATTTCAAAAGCGGTTTTGCACCCATGTACTTGACAAATGATGGAATTGCCCACCAAACATTTGTGGACATACATGACCTTGCTTTTTGAAATTGTTCTAACAACCCTAAAAAAAAAAATTCAAAGAAATTCTTGCCTTCAAATAGTGGAATTAAATATTTGTAGACCAATTGAACTTGCTTTCAAAATTGTTCCATAACCTTAAAAAAATAGTCCAACATGCAAACAATAAACATTAATACACATTGTTTAAAATATCACAAAACCAAATGATAACCGTTACAAAATTTAAAACATTTGATGATTTGTTAGGCCCAAAAACAATCAAATATCTGTCCATTCTTTGGTGCTCAAATAACTGGCCTGGTAAGGAACCACCAATATTGAAATTTGTAATAACTAGTATCAACATGTTTTTTGAACCCCCAAAAAATCAAAAAAATCAAAACCAAAGGTTCTTTGATTTTTCAAATTTTCTAAGAATTGAAACTCAAAGTTATTTCAAAAATCCAATACCCACACAACACTATAAAAAAACATGGGCCCTTACCCCACTCCTCCCTCCCAAAATAATAAGAGTTTATGCTAAATTTGAGCATGCAAGAAAACCACTAGAGAAAGTAAGCCTTGTCATGAGCCCATGACTATATACATTTACTTTGGACAAGCACAAAATTGTATACATCAACAAGGGACCCCTATTAATATAGTTTTAGAATTATGCACCACTTAGGGATGCAAATCTTTGAATACCTTCTTTTTTGGGTACGTAATTGTCACTTTGGAAAGATTCCACCCTTTACTCTAACCTTCTTAGGGTCAACTACTTTTTCAAATGCATGAGAAAGCACATACAACGTTGTGAATTTTTGCAAATACTCTACAAAGTTCTTAATGACAATGGCACAATCATATTGGAGAGCCAATTATGTCCAATAATCACCCTCCCTTGGGCAGACTCACAATCAATCACCAACCATTCCACCAAGTTCCATCCTCCCAAATGGGGCGGGGGGGCGTTACCTAAGGCGAGGGCGAATTGACCCCCACATTGAGGTCATGGTGAAAACCCCAAAACCCATTTAAATGGCCATATTAGACCCCAAAATTTATAGATTTGAACTTAGGGACTTGAATATTTATAAGCAATTTAAATGGGTTTTGGGGTTTTTACCATGATCCCAACGTGCGGGTCAATTCGCCTTGGTATGCTAGGTATTTTATTATTGGGTGTCATTAAATTTGGTACCTTATTAAAGGTAAATTACTACGACCCGTTACAATGTACCTTATATACATAGTAATAATATTTTATTTATATTATTTTCTATATTGGTAGATTCTTTAGCAATATGATTTTTATAGTAATTGTTAATGTGTTATGTATTTAGTGGCATTGCCTACGAAGGCGAGGATATTATTGTGTTTAGATTCATTATAGAGTATAGTAGCAGCTTAAGGGATTTTGGCCCGTAAGTAATAAATAATAGGTCTTTTTTTATATTTTTATATGAGGGTTTTTGAAAGATGATATTTTGGACTTGTGTTGAAACTTGAGATTAGTTACAATAATATCTTCGAAAGGGTTTAGGTTTCTTTTGGAGGATTTTTTTTGTGAAGATTATATATATATATATTTGCATGGTTGTTGAAGTATTTTGAGTTTTCATAATTCTTCTTTTGCCTTTCAGATACTTCTTAAATGCAAAATGGCAAGGCCACAGTGCGACACCCCCCCTTCCCTTGCTAATAAATAGTTAATTATTGTCATGTGTTGGTGAATTTGACTTGCAGGAAGTAGTAAGTTAGTGGGGCTGACTTATTAGCTATAAGAATCTTCTGATACTATCCTTTTGTGCACCTACTTAATGGCTGCCAGTCAGTACCTACCCGATTTTCTTTTGTTTTCTAGCGCCGGGGGGGGGG
>Ga0116227_10003400_pt1 | contig 35376 bp, 22 predicted proteins | sample S1TSphgellanicum_FD_89693 | JGI IMG/M metagenome (GOLD analysis project Ga0116227, IMG submission 89693) | Host-associated microbial communities from peat moss isolated from Minnesota, USA - S1T2_Fb - Sphagnum magellanicum MG | ecosystem: Host-associated > Plants > Peat moss > Unclassified...
GACTTTTTGTGGTCGGGAGTCAAACTGCCAGTTTGACTCCCGGCCCTTCTTTTGCCCATAACTTGGGCTGCAGATGTCCGAATTGCCAATGCGAGGCCATTTTCGATGTCTACATTTCAAGACCTTTCTAATGACACCAAGAACACCTCAACGCGAGGTGTTTTGGGCCATGCTGTTGAGCTCTGAACATTCGGGAGTCCCAAAGGACTCCAAACTTCCAACTTTTCCAAGTGTTGGGCTTCACCCCCACACTTGGCCAAAGTGGGGTTGCGACAATTAAAGGACTTTCTATCTTCGACATCTTGTTTTCAGGTAGTGCTCCTTTAGTGGATCTCGGGTTAGGTAACCCAAACCCCACCCACCAATTTCACCCTCCACCCACCTTGAGTGAACCAGCTGCACCTAGATTGGTAACCATGATTAACAAAAATCTCAAAGTTTTTCGGGCAACTTCTAAACATTATAGACATATATATCATTTTTAGACAAAATTAAGGCCTTGGAATCCAAATTTTCCCATTTCCCCAAGAAAGATGTGGCCTCTCAAAAGCCTCAGTCAAGAAGGTGAAGAAGGGTACCTACCAGTTGTAGGTGTTGGTTGACCTTAGCCAAAGTAACTAAGTACATACTAGTTAATTCCTTTTGGCAATGAATCTTTCCATTTATTTTTGCCCCCAATTTTTAATTTAATTTAATTTCAAAAAAATTATTTTAAAAAATTAAAAAGGAGAAAACAACTAGGTACCTAAACAACTGGGTACCACCTTCCATTAAGTACTTAGCCAAGTACTAAATGTGGCACATAAAACATTTGATGACTATTAGGTAAGTAGATGCATGTGAATGGTTATTACATTGCTAATCACCATAGTTAACTATGCAAGAAGAATACAATGAAAAAGTGTTTCCTATCCACGCATCATCCATCCCACATGGTTTGTTGGTGTGTGCTTGTTCACTCTGGAGGTGCAGTTTGTTTTGTGCACTTTATATCAAGACTCATGAAGAGGTTTAGGGTTTAGGGTTTACAAGTTACTACACACCAGGAGTCCTCAATTTTGGCATGTCAAGTGTGACTCATGTTTTCTCTCCTTGAATGTTAGAGAGAGATATTAAACCCTTGCACTTGAATCCAAATGATTCAAGTGGAGTTGTGCATGGAGGAGGAGTTTGCTCATCAACCTTAAAACTAGTGTTATACCAATTTTCTAACCTTTTGGTTTGATTTTGGCATATTTTTCCAAACTTAAAAAAACCTTTCTAGGCTTGGGTCAAAATTTGGGTTTGGTTAAAATTGGGTTTGGTTTGATGTACACTATATGCATTCCTTAGGATTGGAGAAAGGATTGCTTTGGATTGCTCAATTAGAATGGATTGGCCACGGTGGGTTACATTTAGATTGTTGCTTGCATTATAGTATCTCATTTTTCAAAAATTTGATGGGTGGGGAGTGAGAAACAATTAGTACCCTATGTTTGAATTGATAAATATTGGTAAAGGGGCCCAAATAAGGGGTATGGGTGGAACTATTAAAAAAAACTTAAATATGTGTTAAGAGATGCTTTTCACAATTCTAGTTTTAGCAAAATGCTTTCCACAATTTGGTTCTTGTGCTAGTTCCACCAAAAAGTTGTTGGTTTAGCTTTGGGTCTAGATGAAAAGAAACTTGAACATAAACTCCTTGGGTTTAATGCACAAATTGGAGAACTAACCAATATTGATAAAAAATTAGTGTTGTGCATAATATATATGATTTTAGACATACCCATTGTGTAAGTCGACATAGCAAATTTATTTACATTCTATGTAAGTGTAAAATCAAGGAAATCCATTTTAAGTTGTGTAAATTTATATAAATGTAAATGATTTACATGTACATGTTGTGTAAATATGTATAAAATATTTAAAAAAGGGAAAAAATTCCTTTCAAGACTTATTGTTGTCAATTTACCTTGCCTAGTTAGATTAAACACACATTAAAAAAATAAAATTGAAGGAGAAAACATATTTAATCTCATCGAAACCACCTTCTTTAATACAAAAAAAAATGAGATCATGAAAAAGGAAACCAAAGAAAGAAAAGAATAAAAATAATAATCTGATGTGAAAAAAATTTGAATAAATGAATTTGTTAGGTTCGACCTAAACCATGAGTTCAAAAGGAAGGTCATAAATGATGCAACTACAATTCGAAGTTAAAATCCAAAGCAATTTGGGTTGTTTAATATTTGACGTTTAATTCTCGATTGTGAAAAGTGCACACTTGCCAATGGTTTTCAAAAGGAATTCAATGAATCACAAAACATTATACACATATAATAAAACTTATGAAACATTGGATGCATTCGAAAAAGGCTTCCTTTCCAAAATTCAAATGAATCATTAAACACTATATGCATACAATAAGACTTATGGGGACATTAGATGCATAAAATTTTAGGAGTTTTTTTTCAAAATTTAATTCATTTACGTTTACCCTGGCAAAAGCATTTACATGTGGTCATGGAAAGGTAAATGAATTTTTTTTACACATCCCCATGTAAATCTTATATATTAAAGCTACAGTGTCTGTTTGTCTGTCTGGGCAGTTTCCAGGCACTACCCTGACAATATAGGACCTAATTGGGATGAAGAATAGTATCCATAATATCTTCCCTCCCTTAATATCACTCGCCTACTTTGTTTCTTTGTCTCTATTTTCCATGCATGGCTATGCATGTCATCGAATGTCTTCCACTTAACGTATATATGTACTCTCATTTCTTTTGGGTGTTCTTTTAAATTTTGTGGCCTTGTGTAATATTCTTAACCATATTTTCCTTTTCCTCTCCTTTATAATTTCATTAACTAGGTTTTGCATGGACTTTCCACCATTGTAGGATCTTTGTAGGCAAGCTCCATATGAGCATCATATGTGGGCAATTGCTCTGTGAATCTTAATGAAATTTCATAGCCTAATTCATGTTACATCCTTGATGTTTTACATCTAAAGGTTCATGTCATGGTGATTTCCAAATATTCTCTTATTTGTTACATGCATTTAGTTTATATTTAAATGATATTCATTATACTAAGATAAAATGATTGTGTTTTTCCTTTCATTAGAAAATCAACTTTTTTTTCCCTATGAAAACCACTTTCTTCTTGGCAAGATTGCCTTCATCTTTGATTTTCTTTCATTTCAACTTCTCTTAATACCAATCTCTCCTTATTTATTTGATTTCCCATTGTTTGTAAGACCATTTTGCCCCAAGTACATCCATAAACTAGTTGTGTTTGCCCCATACATGCTTGATAAAAGCTAAAATCATACATGCATGCCTACTATCTTAGGGCAATAATAAACTTGTATAACATAAAAGGAAACAACAATACAAAAAAAAATCAATTAAAATTTAATTTCATTATGATTTTGTTAATTAAATCTTCATAAAAGCCTTATTGTAGTTTTACAAATAACATCAAATTAATTATAAAACTTATATCTCAAAAAAATTATCTTCAAATTTTAATTTATTTAAAAATTGACATGTTTTATTCAATTGTTGCATAAACTTTCAAATCAATTTTTTTTAAGAATCTCATTTGAATAAGATTTAAAAGAATTGAAGTTAATTATTTATATGTTTATAAAAAAAATTCATTAAAAAAATTAATCGTATGATTTTTTTTACATTTCATAATATATGAAACCTCATGATACAAAAAGGCAAGTGATAACCCCAAATTTTTTTTGATATAGAAGCATGATTAAATTAGTTACCCAACATTCATATTTTGAAACGAAACCCAACAAGTAGATGGGTAGACGTCAAAACAACCCATCAATTGGATGGGCGCACCCAAAATCTACACATGTGCGTCCATTAGCTTGAGGCAATAATCAAATGAAAAATCCTATTTTTCTCTAGGTTGACTTCATTTGAACATTTCCATCTAGGAAAATGTCTATTTAATCCTTTTTTTCTAATTTTGGTCTTATACCCATTCCAATTTTCTTTTGCCCCTCCCAATTTAAAATCCTATCACCTTTCATTGCTTTTCAATCCCATTATCTTGCTATTATATTTCATAAGCTTCGCATTGACATTAGCCTTTGAATTGTTTCCAAAGGGTTATGCCATTTCACTTTTTCAAATTGGCTCCTTGGAATCTCATTGTCCTTCTTGCTATCCATTTTTGAATTGAAGCAAATCACAAGTTTCTAATTAGCCTTACCTTGGCTTGATTGAAATAAACTTTTACATGATAGTAAAGCGTGATATTTGTTTTGTTATGGATGATTTTTGTCACTTTTAAATTATAAATTTATAGTGCATCACCTGGTTGTAACAAATTTTGCCTTGCATCAACTTGATTTGCTAACCCATTATATAAAGAATCACACAAGGGGTCATGTGTGGCTCTTGTTAATATATTTGCACCCCCTTTTCATTATATTCATGTGTTTGACATAGTTGCATACAACATTAGTCATATTGTTTATGCTTATTGAAATGGATGTCATTGCATCTTTATCATAATACATATGTAACATGGATTTATTAATATTTCATCTAATGCCTACAAATCAGTTATTCAATTCTTGATTACACTCATCAATCCACATGTGTATATTCTTCTATTCCATTATTTTCATGAACATTCTTTTATTTATATAGATATTGGAAACCTTTAATTCTATTCAGTATTTAACCAAAACTTTGTCAATATCATCTTGACTATATCCCTCCTTTTTCCCATCCTTGGTAGTAGTTTTTTTTTGTGTGAATTTTCACAAAAATGCTCCTTTCCAAGGGGCATGTGACATGCATATTGTAAGTTTTTATTTTGTAAAAAAATATTTTGCCAAATCCACCACAACTATAAGATATAGGTCACTAGAACCACATTCTTGATTTCTAAGAACCATTTGAACCATAGATTGTTCAAGATGGAGGAGTTAAGATGTTGCAACCTAAAATGCAAGGGTTCACACCAAATTAACACAATGTCTCCTCTATTCACATTGATGTTGTTTTCTTCTCGATAGATTTCACTATTTCAATTGAGCAATTGTATGTTGCATTTGCCACCCCCGTCATGATGCATTTCAAATCATAGTGTATGTTTTATATTTTCAAAAAATTGTTGCTAGTTGGAGTTTTAAGGTGAACAATACAAAGCCTTGATCCTTGAAGCTTGGAGGTTAACAACATTTGTTGCAAGATGGATCATGGGTAACTTTCCAACTTTGCAAGTTTTCTAAAGTGTGCAATACTTAGTAATTATGTTACTACATACAAGGTAAGTTTCCATCTATGACTCCTATGCATCGTGTCATTGTCATTTATCTTGTTTTGTTATTTTGAGTTGCATTGATACAAGCTACAACAAATTGAAGTATGTATTCTTTGGTTGTTTTGTGCTTGTTAGACTTCTACTCCAATGTTCATCCTTTGAGCTTCATCTTCTCTAGTGTTTGATAGTTAGTAGTTGTGAATTAGAGAGTAGTTTTTTTTTTCTTTTTGGTTTATTGAGCTTTGAGGTTGTGTCCTTTGTTTGTTGAAACTTGAGCTTTCTTTTTTGTTTTATTACATTGAATGGATTTTCCCCCTTTTTTGTTCCTCTTTGGAGTTTGATGTAGTGTTCAAGAATGCTATGATTTTCTAAATGATGTGTAATATTTTCATTTGGTTTCATGATTTTTTCTAGTCAAAATTTGGAAGCTTTTTCATTAATTTTGTTAAAGTTGTTTTGCAAGTGAAGCAAAATCACAACTCAAAAGTTGCGATCAAGAGTTGGAAAATCATTTTTGCAAAGGTTTTTTAAAAGTAAAAAATGAAACCACAAAAACATTGGGATTTGAGATTTAGGAGTGGAGATTCGGGAATCGAGATTTGTGGGTTTTGGGTCTTAAGATTTTGATGTACCTTTGGATGTTCCTCCTATGTAGACTCTAAATTTGTTGTTTTAGACCTTGATGTTGCACAATGGAATCTTGAGATAACAAAGAAGATTACTTAAAAACTTATGAGTTGAATAGGTATTGTCAAAATGTTTAATTAGTGAAACTACCTTGGGTGGAGTTGGTTATGGGTTTTAATGGCAAAGTTGTTCAAGTCTAATGCAAGGTGTGCATTCATATAAACTAGTTTAAAAACTTGATTATTTATGGAAGCATGTAGGTCGTTGCAAGGCTTTTGTAGCAATGCCAAGGGTTCAAAAAAATGCATGGAAAATAATGTTATCCTCCTCACACTACAATTGAAGGGGGAATTGCTAATAATATTACCTTTGTGATTATTGCATGCTTCACGTAACAAGGAAGTTTAACCAACCAAAAGACAATTGAAAGGTTCATTTGTTTTGGTGAAGATGAAACCTTTTTTTTTTAAGGTTGCTACACTAGGGTAATGTCACAATTGAAGGAAAAACAATCTTTTCATATGATGGGTTTAGATTGCATCACCCATATAATTAATCTTGTTGTGAAAACATTGTTTAATTTGCTTATGGTGGTTAAGTTGGAGGATTTGTTATGATCAATATACTCTTACTTTTCAAGCTCCTCCAACTGAGATCTAGAATTCACTAAACTTGTTGAGATAATGAAAACAAGAGGACTAAAGGCTTTGAGGAATATCAAGACACAATGGATATCAATGTTGGAGCCTTAGAAACATGTTTTAGCAAAATACAAGACATTAATTGTCAAAATGTCACAATACAACATTTTAGTTGCTCAAGTAAGGTTGAATCTTGATTTCCTTTGTCATGTTAAAACATTGTTTGCCTTGTCTTGTGTGTTGCCACTATTGGAGGCAATGAATTCCTTGATCATATTTGCCCAAGGAAGGGAGGTGTTCATTTTTTATTTGGTGGCAATTGTAAAGATTTGCCAAGTTGATATTTTTATGATGTACAATGACCTTGTGATTAACTACCAACATGAACACTTCCAAGTTTTTTGTGATGTTGTGGAAAACACTTTTGTCATAATCACCCAAAATTGGATTACTAATCTTAACATTGATACAAAAAATCTTGTTTTTTGCATGGCTAGTTGTAATTATCCAACTTACATTTTCAATACAGATGTTGGGGCTAATCAACCAATGTGTAGGGTTTTTTTCATGGCATCCATTATGCAAGTGAAAGGTCAATTTGTTTTGAAATAATGAACATGTTGATCAATGAGTTGGAAAGGCACTTTCCAAATTTTGAATTGATGAGTGTGATGGGCATTGTGTTTCCACGATTTTGGATTCACCTTAATGTCAATTCTTCTTTCTCCTTGCATCTTGGTGTCATTAAGAAACATTCTTGTGAAACAAAAATGTTTGAAACCTTCATCTTTGCCAATTACAAAGCCTTTAAATGCCAACATCTTGGAGTTGCAAATGTGTATGTTCAAGTTGGCTATGAAGATGTAAGCCCCTAGGGTCATGGCTAAACCATTTGACACCAATCCAATGACCGAATTGTGATATGTAATTAACAACAATGCCTTGTTGACTTAAATATTAATTGAATATTTGAAGTTGGTTGAAATAACCATTGTTTTAGTGTTTGGATCTATTAAAAATGAACAAATTTAAGATGGAAAAATCAAAAGGTGCATATTGATGTTACCACCTAACTATTCATGTCCATTCTAGTGTTGTGTCATGGATTTTAATGTTCTTATTTTCACAATCAAAACAAGCTTGGAACCTTAGCCATTGGTGAATCAATGATTATTTTAGTACGAGTTTTCGAACAATTGGGTGTGTTGGGTGACTTTGAATTGCATTGGGCAAAGTTTAATATCCAATTAGGGTTCAACTCCCCCTCAAAGTTTGTGCATGTTTGAATTTATGATTGCTTTCGTGTTTTGTGTGAATATGTGGCTTTCATTTTTTTTTTTCAATCATCATTTTTTCCACTTTCTATGTTCTAAAATAGCAATTTCAAGTCTTTCATATTGTCCATTGTAGTCACATTTTTTCATTGGCATTTTTGTGGGTGTTAGTTATATTTAGTTCATGAAATTTTTTATTGTCATTGTGGACCCACTTTGATTGAATTAAGGTTTGCCAAAAATGGAATCAACAAGTGGCAAATGAGCCATTTGTTCTTACTCCAAACTCACCTTGATAACCATATAAGTAGACATATTAGAGGTTAATATTATTGTGACTTATGCACATTTTATATTAAAAAAACCCTACTTGGTAACTAATAAAATTTTATGCTTGACTTTTGATGATCCCTTTTTTGAATTAATATTTCATATTATCAAAAAACTTAATGCATTATGCCATTGGTCATTGGTGGTCATTAACTTGTATCTATAGCACATTTATATCATTTTTTGATTCTTGATTAACTTTTAAAAGATAAAAATTATGAATAACTATAAAATGGGAGACATCATGATGAATATAAGTCCTATTTAATGATCTATAGTAATAAAAGTGAAACAAACGTTCAACATAGAAGCATTGTAGAATGTATTAATTACCACATTAGAAAATTGAACATCTACATCACAATATCACATGGGATCTTCATGGCTAGTAAATGAGTAAGTAAATTTTTGTTCCACCTTAATTAAATAAGGAAATTCCAAACATTTAAACAATAAGCTCTTCATTTTCCAAGTGCTTTTGTTTCATTGCATTTAAGGTCTGCAGATGTTGTGAAAGTTTTTCTATAAGGACTTGTATGACCCAATGACTTGTCCAATGTGTCATCTTTTGAAGTTTAACCAATCATATCTTCTTTCTAATTTCTCTTTTCCAAGTAAACAACTAAGATGACACATGGTTTCTTTCAAGAGGTTTTTGATGTAATCAAAATGGTGATCATGCAAAACAACATTTTGTCAAATTTGGAAAATTTTACATATTTTATGTACAATTGATGTTTGACACTAATTAATGCTTAATATGACATGTTAAAAAAAAAACTTGAATTTAAATTGGCAATTTTTTAAGGAATTGATCTCAAGAGCTTCCCCATGCAAGAAACATCCAAACTGTTGAAATATCTCAATAACATCATTATTTAATAGGATACTTAATGCATTTATTCATTAATGAAAAATTTGGAAAATTCATCTTGGGGATGTTGGACCATTTTCTTTCAAAATTTTTTTTTTGGACAAACATATGTTGATTCTTAATCGTGGGTATGGTATGAAACCAAAAAAAAAATAGTCTTTCTATATTTTGGGCTATCTACTAGAACTTATCATAAAAAATCAGGGATTTGGAAAAATTTCCCTTCAAAATCTAGTGAATTTGAGCCATTTTTGGGTGAAATTCGCCAATAAAAATAAATTAAGATTGCATGCAATGTCACAACAAAGATTTTTCTATGTTAAATATTAGTTGGAATTTTGATTCACCACGATAGGCACATGTTGACAAGGAACACCCAACAAATAACAAATATGAAACATATAATCATTTTGAATGATTAAAGAACATCTCTAATATTATTGAAAAGACTTTATGACATCCTTCACACAATGAACTCAAAGACAAAGGAATTGGTTGTATGAATTTGAACCCTAATCCCTTTGCTAATGAAAAATAAAATCACGAAGGTAAACATGCCCATCATTGAACACAAGTTGGTAAGTAAACATTGATCCATGTATTTCTCATTTCTTGTTTTTTTGCTAAAGATTTTTTTGGCTATGGGGTGCAACAAGTGGAAGTTTAAAATACATTTTTGAATTATGGAGGCATCTAAGCAATGAACAAGTAGGAAAAGAGTGAGCATGTCTTGAGACCAAAAGGTTTGAAAAAAATGCATTACATCCTTCTCCCAAAACTTTTAGATCACATAATTTTTCTCATTTCTTATTTGTTTTAAATGATCCAAAAGGATATGGGTGGACAAACTTGAGCTCTACAATCCCTCTTTGAACTCTAGAGACAACCAAGCTATGTCCAAGGATCTTGAGCTCCAAACACTTACCTTACCAAACTAAACAATTATTGTTTCAAATTGAACATTAATTTCAAACCTTATTATATCTTCCTCATTTTTTGATCCATTTTGAGTGATCTTCACATTGATGGGTGAACCAAATGAAGGTCCACAATACCTCTTTGAACTCTAGAGCAACATAGCTATATGTCCATGGATTTAAAGCTCTCTATGAGCTTGAGTATTCGGATATCGACCTTGTCTACTCTAGTAAGATCCTTTCATGCCTAAGGAGACCACATGATGAAATATGGTTTGCAAGGTTGCACATTTGGTCCTTTATTTGATGTGATCTTATGAGTGCACAGATCATGTCCATGAGATGAATATTTTTGGGAAATAATAGTGTTGGAGGGGGGGAAAGAAGACACACTTATTGGGAGGTGTAGAATGTTGGTAGAGTGTTGATATGGCCAAGCTCAAGCTTTGCATGTTAGCCTCTTTTTTTACCCACCAAACTCAATGGACATTCCATAGCTTTACTTATGTGGCTCAATTGCCCAATGAGCTCACACTTGCACAACTCATGAGGCCACTTCTCATTGGTTGCATGCAAATTCTATTCCTAAATGATGTGCCACTATTTTTGGGCCTGGACTAATAGCCCTTCCTAAGAACACCCTACCTACCTATTAAGTCCAAGTCAATTCCCACTTCTTAGTTCGCACACAAATTGACTTGGATGCATTGATCAGAATTGAGAGTGTTGTATCATACAATAATGTATATGACCCCACTCTAGGGCTTTTACCCCTTAGTGGCCTACCGATGGGGCTCTAGCTTAGGGTTTAACCCGTTGTAAAGCACAAGGTCTAAGGCCCCACTTTAGACCGGGGTCCAATTTCCTAGGAACCAATTTGGACTGATTTGAAACAAATTGAGTCCTTGAGTTAGACTGTACCTTAGTCCCTAGCCTGATTCTTGGTTCTCCAAATCAGGAGCTCTCCTTTTAGCACTGTTTTTGGGTCTGAACCAATTGATTTTCCCTCCAAAGCAGGTGCCATGTATTTTTAGCCTCAATTTGCCACTTTTGGGTCTTGGACCCTCATCTAAAGGCCTTGGCGACCAATTTAAAGCTTTCAACCAATAAGATTGCTTGAATTCATTCATCCCCGGACCTTGGACCCTCGTCTAAAGTCGTCCTAAGAGGTGGGGAATGTTTTGTACACCTTACTCTCAAAGGTACGGAGGGGGGATCTCGTGCTTATTTAAGAGTGCAAAGGATCTTATGCCTATAAGGAGGGCATAAAATGTCTCTCAATATTAAGGATACAAGATCTGTACTACTCTTCAGGAGTTGAAATAAGACCCCTCTTCTTTTCTACGACGAATTTTGAGAAACCGATTCCCAGATGAATTTCTTCCCTGCATAAATAGGGGCTTATTCCGCAATCCTACAACTTTATTACATTTCTACCCACTACCAATAGTACCATTTCACGTTCCGACATAAATTAAATTATTATTTTAGAATTTTGATTTTAAAAAGAAATTATCTCCCTCAAACCTTGAAAGGCAAGGGAAATTATTTGTCGGTCGATGCAAAATTTTTGAGAACTTGAGACAAATTTTGTGTGGTAGGTTGTATTTAGAGGTATTATTATCATTCTCTATGCTTTTGTCATTATTTCAGCATCTAATTAGGTAGGTGATTTATTTAGTCGCTTACCTACTTATGCTTAGCAACAACTCAAATGTGTACTAAGATTTCTTATGCTTAGCAACAACTCAAATGTGTGCTAAGATTTTTTATGCTTAGCAACAACTAAAATGTGTGCTATGACTTTGGTTGTTGAATAAAGTGGAGGAGGCCTTTGTTGCTTGCAATCAAGAATTGTGATGAAGAAAAACAAATCATGCAAATAAGTTACTTCTCATTTTTGATGAGATCTTTTCGAGGGACATTAAGTGGAATGATCACTCACCCATTGCCGAATATTTCTATTTCCAACCATAATATCAAATTGAATTTTAATATTAAAAAAATATTATTTATTGTGGAACTTGATTTTTTTTATAAAAATAAAATAATTTATTCATTCCGCATCTAAGTACCAAACCGTATAAGGTACTCCCGTATGCAACTTGCAGAACAAGTCTAGCAGAATCCAAGACAGGCTTGCAATTGTAGGATGCATCCTTATGGCACCATGATGAGTGAATCTGGCAATTAGGCCAAATCATACTTATTGCATACGCCACCCATTTCATGTAGCCACTGGGTCACCCAAGGGCGGGTTAGGGTTTAGGTTTAGGGTTAACCAGCACCTAAATTGGTACTATGCTTAAACTCCAAATTATGGGGGGTTTTTTTTTTTTTCCCCTAATCTGCAAATATCCCATCCTAAGACTAGACCACATGTGGCCTTCGAGTCCAAATTCAACATTTCCCCATTCAAGGTTATTAAATGTTGCCACTAAGAGGCTTCACTCAAGAATGTGAAGGAAGATACCAGAGTGTCCATGGTGCTGGGTTCACCTTGGCCCACCTCTCCCCACCTGAAAGCCCCTCAAGAGACCCATATACTTGTTACACTCTTAGAGCATCTCCAGCAGTACGCTCAGTTTGTGACACTGCTCAGTATGTGACCCTGCAAACATGTTTTTCACATCCAAGTTTGGTTATCTCCTTTTTTTGCAACCTTTCACTCGTAAAAACTGAAACTGGGACAGCAAATAGGTAGGGGACTACTACTAATAGCAAACCACGTGGACGAATCAGTTTGATGGGCCAATCAGCAAACACTGAGCAGCAGTCAGATCATATCTAATTACACTCTTTTCTTTTCTGCAGGTGCACAATATTGCTGCACCTTTTACCAGCCACACTGCAAACTCCGCAGTTATGCCGAGCCAAAACCATTTTTCCTGAGCCAAACCGGCAAGTTTTAACTTTTTTTCATCCATTCGTAGTGTGCAGGATGATCATATCTATATTACACTCTCTTCTTTTTTTCTGCAGGTGCACAATGCTGCTTTGCCTTTTTTACCAGCCACTGCAAAGTCTGCAATTATGCTGAGCCCAAAAAACTATTTTCCAGAGCCAAACCGGCATGTTTTGACTTTTCCTCATCCAGTGTTAGTGTGCAGCAGGATCATAGATACCTACTGAGCACTGCTGGAGATGCTCTTATAGTCCTCCTGATGCCTCATCAGATGTGGCCATCATAACAAATCATTAGTCCATGTGACATTCAATAACTAGGGTGACAAAAGGAGCCAGGGTTTGTTGTTTGCCTTTCTAGAAAAGTTCAGGCCATCAAGTTCCAGTATCCAATATCAATTGAAACAATTCACACTCTCTCATTAATGGGCTTGGTACAACAAGTCCAGCAACCCCCAGTTTTGTGCTCATCCTTCAGTATGGCCTTCACCCAATATAAATGGATATCTATATATGTTATATAACCTACTAACCTAATTGTATGAAGAGTTAGTGGGCAGTAGTGTCTGTCACTCAACTCCTCTCCCTCACCAATTGCAACTAGAGCTTCTTCTCCTCAGGTAACCAGTTTTGGACTAGGTAGTAACCAGTGCCCTCTCTCTGGTTAAGGGACACAACCATCCCTAATGAGAATTGAGATGCCTTTTTTCATCCATGCAAAGAGCAGTTCATAAAATGCTCATCCAAGCAGCTGAAGGGTTACAGAAGAATCATTGGGCCAATGAGAGCCAGCCCATGGTGGTACCTTGTGTTGACTATTACGTCCTTATGAGACAGAGGTTGCAGATTACGGGTTATAACTTATGACCAGACGGCCAATCGGAGCGTATAGACTCTCATGAGGGATGATTATGTGTAGGGTAATGCTCAGGGGCTGGGGCGTTGCACGGCGTAAAGTGCATCACTTGTTCTTTTATTTAAATTTTTTTTTGCTCATGAGAATTAGGCTTCAATTCTAAGGCCCCAGTCATCTTAGCCTCACAGCTTAGATCTTTAGCCAATACGTGACATCTGGGCAGCATGGAAAAAAACATACTTCCCCAAGCGGTCAGCTTAGAAAACTTTATGACCAGCTCTGTTAGTTAATGCACTTGCCCCAAGTTTAGCTAGGCCTTTTGGGAGCAGGCTTCTTGGCAGCCATGTAGCAATGTTTTTTTTTTGGTTCCTGGGCTCAAAAGCCTAAGAAGCTGCCCAAAATGGATGGTCAAAGCTCCAAAATTTAGGGGTTAAAGGAAAAAAAGAAAGGAATCAAGATTATTGGCCAATCCAAATCCTCCATAAGCTAGTGTTTCAGCGGGAAGGAAAACAAAAATGCACGGGCAGATAAACTTTTCTTATTCCCTTGGATGAGAAGAAAATTGGCTCCTGCTTATTTAGAGTATAGCAATTTAGCAGATATTTTTTGTTGGCATTTTTTTCCCTTTCTTTTTTGGGAGAAAAAAAATTGGGATTTTTTTTTTCCTAGTGTAAATTTAACTATTTTTGTTAAATTTCTGGGAAAAAGATCTCCAAATATCCAATATTCAACAAAATCGGAAAACAAAAGGTAAGTTGAATTGCACAATGAATTTCATAACTATCTCATTTTCAAACCTAATTACTTCACTTCTTTCCTAAATAACTATTTTTTAATTTTTAAATTCCCCTTTCATTACCCACCAACATGGATATGAAAATGCAAATTAACATGCACCTTTTCATGTCCATGATATTTATATCAATTCAAATTAAATTTGACTTCGACATAAAATAATGATGAATTATTGATAATCGTATATGGGAACAAATCAATAAAACGGAAAATTTTGGGAATTTTTCTTACATGTAGCCTAAGTGGCCGATTGTCCCTAGGATGATATAACCCTCTCTCTTATGATGGTGATGATGGTGATGGATGAAAAATCATGTAACTCTCTCATGTTGATGGATGGAAAGTCATGTAACCCTGATGTTGATGGATGAAAAGGCCTGTAACCCTCCTGCTGCTGGATAGGGTATATATAACCCTCCCTCTTCACAAAGGACAAAAAAAACTCACATTGCTCCACCTAAGTACGTAAGGAATGTAAATGGTTTATTGGGCAGATATGTGAGTGGGAAGGTGCATTCACACTTGGTGTTATTAGGGACTCTAGTGTTGAGTCCATTAATGCCACGCTAGTCATTTAGGACTTACACCTACTTACCATGAACATTTTTATGTTAAGCTACCCTTCACTTAACATTAAGCTATCACGCATTTATTAACATTGGGTGCCACCTAGGATGCCACCTAGATTTTCATTTAACAGTGAGTTAACATCAAGTGTGAATGCACCATCAGGAATGTTGTAAATGGTTTACTGTGTGGATGGGTAGGTAAGAAGTAGGTAAGGCAATAGGTGAGTGACTACTAGGGTTAGTAGTTCCGAGACGTGTGGGTGATTACTAACTACGTAGCTAAACCACTGTGGTTAGGTGATGGGTCAAATGCAGTTAAACCCTGTTTGTTGAACTGGGGTTGAAGGTTTGGGACAAGGAGACCTCGGAAAAAGGGGGGCCGCTGTTGTAGGTAGGTCGGTCGCTTGGTCGGTCAGTTGGTCTCGAGAACTGACGGAGCAGTGACGACAAACAGTTCTAGACTCGAGAACTCACGACGACAACCAGAAAGACTTGAGAACTCCCGACGACGAGACAGAAAGACTCGAGAACTCCCGACGACAAATGAGAGTCGAGCAACGGACGACACCAGAAAGAGACTCGAGGAGAGCACAAACAACAACAGAAGACACTCCAGAACAAACTCACGACCACGGAAACACGCGAGAGGGGGGAGAGAGAGAGAGAGAGAGAGAGAGAGAGAGAGAGAGAGAACGGACGACAAGAGCAGCAGGTTCTTGAGGTGAAATCGAGCTGAAGACGCTGCTTATGAGTTACCTTTTCGATTGTCTTCTTAGCGGAATTTATTTCCACAAACTAAGTTCAGTGCCTACATGCCTCAAAGTTTGTTAGCGATTCAGATCTGCCGAAAAAAAAGAAAACTCGAGGAGAGGCGTGCGTTTTTTTTCTTTTCTTTCAGTGTCTGCTGGCTGTTGCAACGGTCCTTTCGGTCTTTAAACTCGCCGCCACAATTGCGCCGGCCTTTTGTTTGTTTTTTTTTTTGCTCGCTCTCTCTGCGTCTTCCGTCTGGCTGCTCCACATTTGTCGTTTTATGGTCCCCCTCCCCGCTTTCCAAGTCTCAGGACTCAGGAGCCCGCACTTTTCTCTCTTTCCCGCGCGATAACTAAAGTATCACCGCATTGAAGAAGCTGGGGGCTGTATTGTCTGGACGCACAACTACCAAGAAGGTATAATAATGACCGGAGTCTATAGTAGTATTGGGACAAAGAGTTGGTGGTGGAGAGAGCCAAGTGGTCGCGGAGACAAAATGGGAGAAAAGAGTGGCACTGTAGGCAACAGGCAGCAGACTTGAGAGTTTTGGAAGAGGAGATAACTAGGCATTGCATAGCTCCCCGAGAAAGTAAGGATCGGAGAAGCAAGGATCGGAGTTGTTCTAGCGATTGCACAGGAATCAAACCTCGGAAAGTGCAGTGCTGAAAAAATTGTCGACGGATCAAACGCGCGCCTGTTCATCATCATCATGTGGCCGCAGCTGGAAAATGCTGCTGCTGCTGTTGTGGTGGAGAGTGCGACGATGATGGAGCAAAGGCCTGAAAGGCCTGAGTCTTGCGATGATGATGGAGGACTTGAAGAACAAGAGTTCGAGTTCTTCAGCATGTCGTCGTCGTCGGCTATGGCAGCATCAGAAGATCAGCGTATAGTATGTCCATCGGTGGTAATGTCTTCAGCTGATGAGCTTTTCTTCAAAGGGCAACTGCTTCCTCTTCATCTAACTCCCCGCCTACGGATGGTCCAGAACCTGGCGTCCTATCAGAAGCAGCAGCTGGAGAGTGAGAAGACTAGCGAAATTGCTGCTGCTGCTGCTCCTCCTCCTCCCCCTTCTATGTTGCAAACCCTTCCTTGTCCCAGTTTCCACCATCCGAAGTATTCCAGGTTCTGGATGCACAGTAACGCCGAGCTGCTGTCGTCCTCTTCCTCGGATGCTAGTACTACCTCTGCAGCACCCGACTACTGTGGGATCGGCAGCAGATTTCGGGGCCAATGGTCAGATCATCCCAGGGAAAGAGACTCCTCCTGCTCCTCCACGGACAGTTGTAGCAGAGATTCGACTTCCGCAAGAGACAGTAGCAGCTCCCGGGATTCAAATGGAAGCTCGCAGGACGCCAACTTCTCCGACAGCAGCATCTCCAAAGATCACTTTCCGATGTCGTCCAGCTTTCTGCAGCAGCAGCACAATCGGGAGGTTTCTAGAACGCACGTCTTCAGATCTCCGACAGAAAAAGGAAGCTCCTCTTCTTCCGTCGTCGTTTCCAGCAGCTCGACGTTCAAACTGCCCTCCTTCAAGTGGAAGAAAGTTTTGTTTCGAGCCAAGAAGGTGGCAGCGGTGGCGAAGTCGTCAAGCGCTTCTTCTTCTTTACTGGATCCAAAAGCAGGGCAGCAGCGGATGGTGCATCATAGTCTTGCCGATGTTTCTGAAGAAGAGAGCGGCGCTTCCGCTTCCGTCGACACGTCTGACGCGATCTGCGTTGGTGACGATGATGCTCTTGTGTGTGACGAATACTTCAGTGACTACAGCGGAGAGTTGTCGTCGTTGCAAAGCGGAGGGGGATACATGGAATCGCAGCAGGCTGCTATTGTTGTTGGCGCTGATGGAGAAAGAGATCAAGGCAGCATGACGAAGGCTCGCGAGTATCTGCAGAAGTACATGCGAATTCTGAAGCCGCTTCATTATGTGAAGAAGAACGACGAGCTTCTTAACTACGATCATCTTGATGAGCAATCGTGCCGAGGAGTGAACAACTTTGTGAGTCTCCTGGCGTCGTCTTCTTCTTTGCTCCACGAAAGTGGAAGACAGTCTCGCAATGTCCCCGGCAACAGAAGCTTCTCGTCCTTCTCGCAGACCGCCAGACTCGCTTCCATTGATTTCAAACCTCGCTCGCACTCTTCTCTTGGCACAGCAGCAGCGCGGCGAGGCAGCGGCCGGCCAGCAGTATGCAGTAGCAACAGCACCAGCAGTGGTTTTACATCCGAGCTGCACAGTGCAATTCAAGGCGCTATCGCGCACTGTAAAGAGTCACAATCAAGCGCCAAGAACCAGCACGCATCCGGATCGCAACGCTCCGCGTCCTCCTCCGTCGCACTGTCTTGAAGGAATGCGGTTGACGAAATCTCGTAAGTGTTCTCTCTCTCTCTCTCTCTCTGTCTCTCTCTTTCTTCCATTCATACTGCGCAGAGATCGAAGACGACGAACTGGCAATAGCAAAAGTGTTTCGGAGACACGATGATGATGTCGCACCCTCCCTATGAAGCCAGCCATTTTCAGTATCTCTTTTTCTTTACCGAGAGCCTGCAGCAGCAGGCAACGGGTCTCATGACTACACCTTGTTTGCAGCGCAGTGACGGACCTGCTTCTTCTTGCAAACCTTTGGAGATGAAGATCAAAGACTTCTTCATACAACAGGTACTCACTCTGATCACCATCCTGCAAGAATGATGAGAAAACAATTTTTGTTGCAATAAGCTTAAGCAAGAGTAGAGCGTGATCAATTTGTGCTTTCCATGTCAAAAACAGAGTAGTGTTGTCGGCTTGGAGCGAGCAAGCAACAACCGTGGGAAGAAGAAAGATTCTCTAGATCTACTTGTACACTACCAGATTGCAGCCTGGGAGCAGAAGAAAGAAATCAGGCATGAACGGAATGGAGAAGGATCTGCAGAGGCTTCTTGCTTCATGGAAGAAGTCATCCTAATCTTTTTTTTAGGTGGTTTCCACTTCTGTGTGCATTTCTCTTGCTGCACAGAAAGAATTTTGCAGTGGGAAGGCTGTAGAAAGAGAGATTTTATGTCTAGAGACCCGTTGCAATCTCCTCTTTCAACATCACAAAGTGTTATGTTTTGGAGACTTGTGATCTCCTCCTCCCTCTCTCAACAGTGCATACACTGTTATGTCTGGAGAGTTGTTGTGATCATCTCTCCTCTATCAACATTGCAAAGTGTTGTCTCCAGGAGAAATGTGATCATCTCTCCTCTTTCAACACCACAAAGTTATGTTTTGGAGACTTGTGATCATCTCCTCCTCTTTTGTTATTGGAGAGTTGTGATCTGTTCCATTAGGTTGAAATGGGTTCTATCAGGGCCTGTTCTAGAGCGTATAACCAGTGTTTCACTCAAACCCTTTCTTTCTTTCTTCTTGTGTATGAAGATTCCAAAACCTGATACAGAGTAGGCAAACTTTCTTGGGCAAACACTCAAAGCTCAACAACAGTGGAAGACGGGTCAGAGGGAACCAACAGTCACCCGCAGAGCAATTCATGAATATGCTGGATTGTTCCTTTCCCTGTAATCACCTGACAAAACTTGACAGAATGGGTACTCTAGTGCTTTTTGTGCAGGACTAGGTTAGCAGTGGATGTGATGATGCCCATGCGCCTTTCTGCCGGTGCTGCTGCACTGGACCACATCCACATCATGTCTGCAATTTAGGTTGGAACCTCTTTGCACTTTCGAGTCTTTTTGTCTAGTTTTTTTTTTTTCTTTCACCTAGCAACAACTCCCATTTCAAGCAAGTAGTACCTGGCAGGTCACGATTTGTAGCACAAATCAAGTAGTGCTTGCCGAAATGAGAGTTGAAATAACATAACAGGGTTGATAGTCAAGGTGTTCGTTTGAAAGAGAGTTCATTAGTTCATTGAATTTGGAAAGTTGCCACTCATTGTGTACCATGTCCAAAAGAATGCTGAAGCATATGTAACAATGTCTTTTGTGTGTGAACCCAAGTGTTGGGTGGGGATTTGTCTGATTTTATATTTAGAACATGGGAACGCAAGCCAGTTCTGCATTCTGGATAGGAAATATCTTGCAATTCTGTGGGGGGTGGGGGGGTGGGGGAGGGAGAAAGCCCAAGGTATCCACTTGTAGCCAACAATTTGAGTTCGGTTTTTTTCGCCTGTCTGTTCTTCTTTTGTGGAAACAAGTTTCATTCATTTCCTCAGAAAAAAAATGAGCCCACTGAAGGGAAATGAAATAAAAGATCAGTGTTGCAGAAACAAAGAAAAATCGAATGATATTTAACAACAAACTATTCTGTGAGAGTATGGAAATATATTGCATTATGAAGATACTGTCTGGTTTTTTAGCTGCTCAAAAGACCAAAGGAAAAAAGGATCAGGGTTTTGAATCTTCAAAAGCTGAGTGCATGAAATTGGATAACTGATGTCGGTTGTGCATAGTGTTTACACTCAATTGGTAATTGCATCACAAATGCAGTGCATTCTGAAATTTCAATGCTATTGGGTTCATATTGAGTACTGATGATGATTGGTAATTGCCATTACAAATCCAGCTTGTTCTGAAATTTCAATGCTATAGAGTCGAGAGCCTCTCTGATTACATTTGGGAAATATGAAGGCCTCATGAGCCTTTGCAATTTCAAGGAATTTTGTGGCCTACCTGTCCTTCCCAAATTCTTTGAACAAAAACCTAAACAACTAGAAAATCAAAGGAAATTCTAGAAGAGTATTCTGGAGTTACAATAAAATCCTCCTGACAAACAGCCTTGCATATTTGAAAGGTTGCGAATGACACCAGAAAAACCTAAGTCTTGATATGGATGGTATGAAAAGAAATGGTGGAGAATATGCACCTTGCCAGAGAGCAATTTCAGCTTTGCATAACCAATAAGAAAACCTATTTTTAAGAGGAAAGAAACTAAGATGAACTTCAGCAATTGTAAGAGATTTGGTGATGTTGTTGGTGAATGCTAACAAATAATATCACCTGATCTCTCCACTTTTGGAAATGATAACTTTGGAATAGGGCCTATTGAATCCTTTCTCTGCGACAACAGCTCTTGTGTCTCCGATGAACTTTGCCACCCTGCAAAAAATCAGCAACCATTGTATAAGAAATTGTTGGTTGTACATATGTGTCTTCTTCCCCTTCATCAAACTGAGCACACCATATGATATACCCAATATGTTATAGAGGAGTACTTGAATCCACCAATGTGAACAAATGGAGGAAAAAACAATCCTTAGCGAGATAACTATAGATAATTTAGTCTCTTAATCTGTCATACCTGACAGTTCTAATGTCTGGAATTTTACATGGAGCTGTTATTTACTTAACAGCTCAGAGGGAGAAACTTGCATTCTCAGAATGATTTACAACAATTTCCCTCCTGTGGTTTAATTAGACTGGAGGGTGGTGCAGATGATTCTATCCAAGTTCAGTTGCAGTGTGAAATGATGAGGAAACCTGAAGAGAGACCCCTGAAAATTGTGTCAAAGAACTGTATACCAGAGATGAAAACGAGAGAAGATATCACTAAAAAATGAAGAAGGGGGGGGGGAGAGGAAAGAAGAATGAGATAGAGCTGTGAAAAGAGTGATAAAACAAGTGGGATCAAAAACACTAGCCCTTTTAGTTAAAGACCTCACATCCATCTTAGATAGTGCAGAAAGGAGTGTGGAGGAAGATATCGTACTGAAAGTAAGGACTGCTGGTATTCTCTTGAACAACTTTGACATTAGAAATACGGTCTACGACTTCCACGCCTTGAATAACTTCACCCACTACTGTATTTGTATCATCCAGCTCTGGTGCATCAGCTGTCAAAATCATGAATTCTGTTCCATTTGGGTCAGGCCTGGACTCCTCCTCCACTATCACAAATGCTCCATCACGTGCCACCAATCTGGTCTTTGGAGGAGGCTTAGTAGCATCAATTGCCACTAAGGAAACAGCCCATTTCTTATTCTTTGGTCTAGTTCCCTTTCTTTCAAGTTCCTTCATTTCCATAATCAGCTGGTCTGCTGTGTCCCCCCCAGTAAATTTTGCTGCATCTTCACTCCCACCAGTGAGACTAAATGCTCGGACTCCAACATTTTGTATGTAGTTTCTTCCAATCTTGTAAAATTCCTTCTTACGGTACCCAATGCCTCGCTTGCCTGTGGAGAGCTCAAAAAACCGTTGAGCACCAATGGGTACATTATCACCAAATAGGCCAATAACGATTTGCCCAGCTGGCTGACCATCAATTGTTATGTCAAAAAAAACTTTTTTCGTCACAGGTAAGCTTGATTCCTCAACTGTGACGGCGTTGAGATGATCATGAGGATCAATGCCCAAAATTGCTCCAAAAATGACAGGAATCTGCAATACAGCCCTCCTTTGAGTCCTTGTTGCTCCGAAAGAAGGGCCCTCTTCATGAGAAACACTGCACACACAAACTTCATTACATTTTTCAGCATTTGATGTTCAATACCTCAAATGACTGAATTCTTCTGGTAGAGGAAACCCCATAAGGGGCAGCAGTTGGGCAATCCTTGTAACCCTGTGACATAATTTGAGGACAATTTTTGCAATCTGGACCTCCACACCCTTGCCCTAACTAACTAGGGTTTTTCTCCCTTCTCGAAATGAGAAGTAAACATCCATGTGGATCATATATAGTATTCCCAAGAGGCAATGCAAACTATAGATATCTATATAATCTCTAGAATTCAGCAAGTCCAACAAGTCCAAGTAGATCATTGAAGAGAGCAAAACCTGAAAACCTCATTATTATTGTGAGTGATTGAAGGTTGGCAACAAAAATGCAGTACTCAAATATTATGCACAAAACCCAACATAACAAAAAAAAAGTTCCAAGAGCTAAAATTCCTTAGTACCCAATTGTGATAGATAACACTCAAAGTCTGCACAACTCACTACCCATTTGCCTAATCAAGTGTCCCATAAACTAGTACAGATTTTGCAACTGCAAAATCTACCTACACAGGTTAGTTCTAATGTGCTATCTAACTTTGTATTTGTAGGAAAAGTCATTTGAACAATGTCAAACATGAAGCAAGCTTACCCAAAGCACAATCTACCGTATAACCTAACAATTGGAAGCAAAGAAGACAGGATGAAATGAATACTTTTAAAGAGTTGTGTGCGTGTGTGGTCAGGACAAAACAAGAGTGTCAAATTCAACATACCAGCTGCGAATATGGGACGGAGGTGCAGCAGAGGAAGTGAGCCTTGGGGATGAGGAGGAACAGGCAAGGTGCTGCAGTCCTGTGCAAAGACTACCCAATGCTACTACTGCCATGATCGTCTTGGGCGCTCAGCTCTTGGTGCTGCGGTCCCTCTCCGTGTCTCCCCAGTGCAGTAGACGTCGCAGTTGTGACGAGATTTTCCCGACAATTTGTTTGTTCCCAAATGGATAAGGCAAAGGGACACACAGGAAGAAGAAGAAGAAGAAGCCTTCAAGAATGGGGACTCTGACTCCCAGTGAAAGTCCCTTAACAACCCCTTAGAGACTTTAGAGAAAACACAACCAGCCCTTAACAACCCCTTACAGCCCTTAGAGAAAACAAGACCGGCCCTTCATTACGTTTCAGAAAGTAGTCATGAAGTAAATTAACTAAGATAGGCTCTCCTGCTTAAGTGAATGGTACGTGGCATCAAAATTTGTGGTAAGGTCTATGAGCACCAAAAAAACACTTTGGACTAGAACCCATGAATCTTTACGTGTAGGGTAAGGGCCTTAGGAGTCAAGAATGCTCCAAATAAAGACCTATAGTGAGCTGGGAGTGGCCCATTCCAAGGGACCTTACCAAATTTTGAGCATGGCCCACTCAAAGGGTCTTAGTGAATCTTGGGAATGACCCATTCCAAGGGCCTTACCAATTATGGGAACAACACAGTTGAAGGGCCTTAGTGAATCTTGGGAATGATCCATTCCAAGGGCCTTACCAAATTATGGAACAACCCACTTGAAGGGCCTAAGTGAATCTTGGGAATGGCCCATTCCAAAGGCCTTAAGTCAAGCTTGGCTCTCATTTGCATCAATGACTTGGAAGTTAGACCAAAATGCCCAAGGTAATATATCTTACAACAAAGTGAAATATATTTTATCATGTAAGGTGCTCTCCACCTACACTAAGAAATAAGGGCAAGGTTTTTATGAACTCAGGAAGGTAATATTTTTATCATATATGACCGACCACCTCTATAGACATTTTGCTTTTCAAAATTCCCACTCACTCCCAATGACTCATTATCGAATATAAGGTGCCCTCCGTTTGCACTACTGCAAAATGTGGAGTGTTTTATGAATGCATGAAGACGATGCTTTCTACTTTGTAATGGTTCTCAAGCTCAACAACTTGTTTCCAAGAAAGTTTCCCATAGTCACCTATAAAGTAAGTGAGCTTGAGTGTAAAATCATGGGTCAAAACCCTATTGATTAGATAAACCTTGAACCTTGATCATTTCTAGCTAGCCAATTTTGTCACCAAATACTCTTTATCTTTGGGGAAAAACACTATGACCTTGCAGAATGTTAAGCTGGGTAATCCTCAGACCTCTATATGAAACTTTGACCTGTTGCCACAAAAGCTTGTATTTTATGTGAAATTATTATGAAAACTCCGAGCATTTCTCGGGAAGAGGACATGATTAAGGTAGAAAACCACCAAAAACAACCATTGTACCCTAAACCAAGTTGCACACTGTTCTCATATGACCACTTCCTACATGTGTCCTCCTACAACCCTCTTCCTACATGTGAAAAATGGAGTATACTTTATTGTGACAGATTAATGACATCTAAAACACAATCTTTGGCATGCACTATAAGTTTTTAATGATGTTGTTACTCATATTAACATATCCTTGACAACAAGGACTTGAGAGGCTCAACACACATTCCACAAAGTAGGCTATGTTAATGTCATATTTGAGTTGGCCTCAAATAGAAGCACCCAAAAACGCCTTAAAAACAGGGTGCTCACAACTGAGATTTACACTAACCCAAAAACCACTTCACCTTGTAACCTAAATTGAGGTCTGCAATAGCCTCTAATTATTGCTTGCAATATGTGAAAGCATCAAGTCTACCATATTATGATGATGAATTATCGTCACATAAATCACAACCTTCTGCACATATACTATAACTTAATCACATCAGACTGACAATAAGAGCTTCCGTGTGGGAAGCCACTTTTCATAAAGTCAGCTATAATTAAGTCACTCTACCACAAATTTTCAGGAAATCATAACTAATTTTTACAAAAGTCCAAAAAAATTACAATTCCACTTGGAGCAAGTTTTGAATCTTCTTGTATTTTACCAAAAGAATAAGTGCAAGGTTAAATCAAGGGTTCAAGGGTTTAGGGTAATCTCTAGAGTTGAGTTCTAATCACTCATTTAGTATAATACATTTTTGGGGAATCAAACAACAGCTAAACTGCTGCATCCAGTCGAGGTTCAAATGATAAGCCCAACGCACTTTGAGCTTCCATATATTCACTGAGAATGCATGCTGGTACCCACCACCAGGAATTTCTGTGGATGTCATACATCAGCATCTCCTGTGAGTAGTAGCCTGTAAAGCAGATGTAGTCCTCATGCGAGACGCACAAGAAATGATGACCTTGTGACCTGCAACATGCACATATATGCTACTGTCAGGTTAGCACATCATTTTAAGTCTCTCAAGTGGTCACAGGGCGAGTACGGACATACAACCAACCAGCTCTGACACATGAAATGGGCTAAAGTCAGGTTGGTGGGGTAAATTTTCCTTGACCCCATGAACTCAAGAGTGATCCCAGCAACAATCTAAACTCCATACCCCTCTTCTTTATCAATCATTCAAATAAGCATTATGCGTACTGGTGCTCCTATGAGGAGCAGACAGAAGCAGTAGAGCTTCCTCTCCAGTTAGTTGATCCACGATCAGAAGGGGGGTTGGAAGCTTAGGTTCTTGGCATGACCCTCATTCAGCCTTAAGATCATAATGGCTATACATGAACCTACCTGATTCCTCCCACCCATGAAATGTGTTTATATCATAAACAATTTTATGTTGCCAACAGTCTAGTAAAAGGATATGAGTACTGGCATGATATCCAAAGAAAGACCTAATATTCTTGTAACTTCTTCACCCATGAGATTATTCTCTCATATTCCAGAATTCTACAATGTAAGAGGTTGAAGAAAAGCTGACTTGAATAGCATATTGAAAAGGCTTTCTGGCATTCGTTGAACTTCAACCCACTCTTTGCCAGCAACGTTGAGGCGCCAAAGATGCACACATTTCAGAATCCCAAATTCTTCCACTCCTCCTACCATCAGGAGTTGGCCTCGATGACCCAACAGCTGTGGGCATATGAGTGATAGAGGCATTTTGACTCGCACCTCATGCCATTGCCTTTGTTCTACATTATAAGCCAACACTCCAGTTGTGGTACCATATGTCATACTGTATAGAAAGCCATCAATGTATGCAGTACCTGCTATCAGAGCTACTCTTTTCTCAAGACCATGTGTCATCTTCCATGTATTGCTCTTCGAATCATAAACCTGACACAAAAATGATCCAGTCAGGGCATGATAATGTACTTATCCTAATCAGATCAAAACCCTAGCACCACCAGCCACCTCCAGATCAACTGACAGTTATGTACCTACTACTTACTACACATGAATAGGAAAACAACCAAATGATTATTCATTTTTCTATGTAGCAAACCTCTGATCTATAGAGGAGGAACACTTTGCAATTGTGACACACCCAACTAAATTGGCAATGCACATGCTCATGCACATCTTGATTACCTGTTGAATCTTACATCTTCACTTGCCTGGTAAACCCCAAACCAAAAGGGAACTTGTATTAGTCATGAATCCCTGAAGAATCTGATAGGAGGAAGAAAAGAAGGGATCTGCGGAAAGAATGGCCTGACTGACCTGGGACATCAAGTAGTCTCCGTCCTGCGCCACAAGAATTTGATACGAGTTTTGGTGAGGATTCATCACCATTCCCACCACGTATGGAGAGTTCATGTGCATCATCGGTGGCAGCTTCCGCTGCGATCGTGTCATGGGATTGGATACAAACAGCGAACGGCAGTTTGATCCTGATCCTGTTCCTGCTACGCACAGTAAACCCCCTGCTGCGGCGAGCACTAGAAACGACTCAGAGAATGGACAGGAGAGACAGAAAGAGAGCGGCAGTAGATGCCACGTATTGAATGTGGGATCATACGCAGCAAATTTCTGTCGAAACGGATCCGCGAACATGAGAAAGAAGGGGCCGTGAGACGGAACCCTGGCATAGATCGATAGGAAAGTTCTGGACTCTATCATGTTGTTCCACTTCTTGCACACACATCGCAAACGGAAAAAGCTTGGCAACGGAAGCCAGGCCAGAATGATGTCATGAAGATGCTCCGGAAGCTCCCCCCACAATTCTCCATCCATATGCCCTGTGTCATTATTTTTCTTCGCTACTCCTCCATCTCTTCCGCTGTCAAGCAGCTCCATCTGTTGCAACGCTCCCAGGTGTGTCTACGGTATGTCTCACAGCCGCCTTCTGCTGCTGCTGCTCTTCTGTGGAACCTCTCCGATCTTCCACACCGCTTCCACGACGCATTGACGACAACAGAAAGCGACGCCAAGGATAATGCCACCAGGTTGACCATGGGCGCCAGGTACGTTCCGAGGACCAGGTTAAACCCTCCTCTACACTACACTGGAATTCTCCAACCTCATTGTCTTCTTCCAACGACTCTCCACTTCTTCCTCATCTCTTCTCCGCCTACTGCAAAACCGAACAGAATCCAGAATCACAACTTTCCATCTCCAAAATCTCCCCGAAAATCTCCATATTTTTTCCCATTACAACACACAAATCGACACAATCTCTCACACCTCTCTCCCTCTCTCTCGCCCGCACGCGCGCGCACAACCTCTTCCTCTCTCTCTCTCTCTCTCTCTCTCTCTCTCTCTCGCGTGCGCGCGAGCGCGTCGTCCCGTTCCAGAAATGTTTTTTGGGGCGAGTTTGCATTATAACCAAAGTGGCGATGATCCACAGGAAGATTAAGCCATATTTGGCTACAAGCTAAATATGAAAGTAAAATTTTCAAAAATCCTTCTATATTTTTGGCTACCTACATGAACTATGTATAGAGTGATCTGGCGTTTTTTCTTAATTTTTTGTTGAATTCTGGCTCTTTGAATATCTCACAAAGCACATGATTTTAGTTCTTCGTACTTTTAATATAGCCAAAAATGAGAAATTAAAAACTAGAAGTGCCAAAATCGAGTGCTTTTTGAGATTTTCAATAGCCAGAATTAGACCAAAATTTAAGAAAAATCTCCAGATTTGTCTACATAGTTCAACTACGTTAGCCAAAAATATAGAAGGATTTTAAAAAAAATTCTACTTTCATGTTTAGCTTGTAGCCAAATTTGGTTAAATCTTCCTGTGGATGATCGCCACTTGGGCTACACCGCAAAATTGACCCCCGCCCAAAAAAGGAAGACACTGCAGACCCGTTCCTTTTCTCGAACGTTGCTTTCCCGGCGGTCAGGAGTCAGGACTACCTGACCTGCAGCCGGACGGACGGTACCGTGCGACAATAATTAGTTAAAAAAACCACCAATACAACGACGACAGTTGTTATTATAATTTGGTGCCACTTGGTAGTCAAGCAAGTTGTCCACGCGGCTGATGTGGATTGGAGTGAACTGATTGGCACAGAGTCACCAACCAAACAGAAAATATAGCCAATGAGAAAAGAGAAAATTGGGAAAATTGGAAAAAAAAAAAAAACACACACACACACACCTCAGGCAGAAATTCCTAAAACTGAGGATTTATTTATTTTTAAATCAGGATTTTTTTATAAATAAAATGGAATGAGGGATTAATTTTTAATAATTATCGGATACCCCATTCACACACGCGGAGCACCAGTGTTTTTTCGTCGCTTTCACACACAGTTCAATGACTTTCAATACTGTCAGTGTAGGTACTCACTACTCACCCAACACTTAACCACTTCCAATTTACATATACAATTTAAATATACATTTGAATTTATGCAATTTGATTTTTATATAAATTTGAATTTATACAATTTGATTTGTATAGTTAAAGATGCATAAAAATCAAATTGCATAAATTCAATAAATAAAACTAAAAATTTATAATAAATTGGTAAAATGGTGGTCTTTCCTTTCTTTTTGATGGGTGGGGATTTTCTTTTAGAAAATCAGTATATCTTATTGGGGCATTTTTTTTTCCTTTCAAAATTGCGTAGAAAAGTACAAACTTATGTTTCAATTTCCAAATTCACTTTGAAATCAACCCCAACACCAGTGATTTTTTTTTTTCAATATATATATCTATCTATCCTTTTTTGACCAATAAAATTGGGAATTTTCGGGATTTTTGTTAAATTTGACTGATTTTCTAATAATTGGGGGGGGGAAATCAAATTCTTGATATCACTGTAAAATTTATTTTTGAAAAAAAAACCCTACGTAACACAGTCATGTTCATGTTTTGGTTGTTTAGAATTCAAATGGGCCCTACTTTTTGCACTTCAAAATTGCCAGTAAATCCATATGATGAGCCTTTTGAGGCCAATTTTTTTGGGGTGAAATTTTGCAACCTGGTGAATTTTTTTCAGAAAACCAAAAAGAACATGAAAAATAGTTGGTTTTCAAGTTTTTTTGTGAAATTTTCCCCAAAAAATTTTTTTAAAAAATTATAACTAGACATAGGTATTACCTAGGTTGTTATGTTGTAGCAGGATTTCTGAAAATATATTGTCCATAAAAAAAAAAGTTAACATTTAATTGTTAAATCTACTTTGGGATCTTTGCCAATGGACCTACTTCATAAATTTGGAAAAGGAAAAAAGAAAAAAGAAAAACCCTATTTGAGGGCGATGGCATGCTACTATGGAGGTGGGGTTTTTGTGTGGGGATAATTGGGGTGAAGTTTTGGACACAATTGACGCAAGCAACTTGTGTTATAATGAGCAAAGTTTTTTCAAGAAGAGCTGGGATTCAATCTCTCGCATGTTATGTGTATTTTTATGTCAGTGAAAGAAAAATTGTGATTGTCAAGATTTTGAATATGCATAACATTGATATGTATCTGTAGTTAATTTGAATTTTAAAACTGACAAATTCATATTTGTTGAAGAAAGAGCAAATCTGAACTTGAATCCATATTCACCTTGACAAATAAATAGCTGAAAATTTTCAATGCATATCTAAGGTAGAGAGGCCCATCACCAAACATAGGCCGATCATTGAGCATCCATCTAGTGCAACAATGAGCCTATCTTAAAACATAAGAGTTATTATGGGCATTCATCTTTTGGCTTATCACCAAACACTTAGTTCCAAATAATTTTGTTCTAAATTTTTCATATTGCGGATCGTCCATCAAGTTTTAATGTTCAATATTAGGGATTTTGATGGCCATGTTTGTAAAATGTTTGAATAAATTTACTCGGGACCTATCTGGTTATGGGTGATTAGTTAAATTTCATTAAGGAAAGAAGGAAACATGAAACATTTTCAATGTTTGGTTATAGGGAACAATTGGGTCGATTTTGTAAGGGCCCAATGTTTGGTGTGGAAATAAAAGTTTGGTGATAAGCAATTGGACTGAACAACACAAGGAAAAAAAGGTTTGGTGATGGGGTTTGCAAGTCATGCTAAATAACACACAATTGATCGTAAAGATTAGGGTTTCCAAGAATCCAAGGGATATTCAAATCCTTTACATTAATTGGGGAAGCCCTTCTAATTTCCCCCCAATTTTGTGCACATCCCATTCTTGCCAAAAACTACAACCACCAAATTCATAAGGTAATGCTTCAAATCTGCATACACAATTCATTCTTACAAAGATACAAGTAAACTCAGATAATATGTTACAGCTTCCAATTTGTGAAAAAGCTAGCCTCAAGTCATTCATCAAGGTTCTGAGAGCATATGGGCTAGATCAATAGAGGCTAAGCAACATAAAAGGATTAAAAAAAATTAGATCAAAAACACAGATCCTAGTAGATCAACCAGAACAAACTTTGCAACTTAGAGTAACCAAAGAAGAGCCTTTAAAGCTAGATTAGAAAGTTGCACACACTAGGCTAGCCAAAGAGGAGCTAGAAGAGCATGATTGTCAATAGTCAAATCCTAGTGTTGTAAAAAAAAAAAAAAAAAATCAAGATTCAACAGTGGATGTAGGGGGCATCTAGAAAAGGATGCAATAGATGAACTTTATAATAACAAATTCAAAAAAAATTTGCACTATAGTTAAATACAAAGTTTTATGCAATATAGATAGCCATAAGAGAGGTAGATTTCTTCAAGCTCCAAAAAGTTGTAGTTTGCTATACACACCTACTGCTTACACATAAATAGTTAATCAGGATTTAGTATGGTTAGATTTTGAGGAGTTCTATGCATTGATCACAAGTTTCAAACAACTAGAAGCATATGCATTTCACACTTACCTTGATCTTTCACATTTTCTTTAAAGCTAGTCAAAATACAAAAGATTTAGGTTTGTACCTCTTGTAAGGCTAGACCAAACACCTTCAACTTGTTGGAGGTTGGGGCCTGAGGGCTCTAAATCATTATGTTGTTGAATGTGCTTCATAGGAGGTGAAGTGGATTGGATGACCAACCCATCCGTGACAAGGAGAATATCCCACCATCTTCTGGATCACAAGAACCGGCAATAAAACAACAAAAAGTCAATAGATCCAATCCTATCAACACTAAAAGCAAATGGAGCACCTATGCATTGGAGGAGGCCATGGATGTAGTTGAAAGAAGGATAACTTCATTGAGGAAGGCAAGTAGGCATTGGAACATACCATTAACCTTGATGTTTAATCATTTTATGGAAGAGCAAGACCAGCAGGTGTACTAATAGTAGGAGAAGATCAAGCAATGGCTTTTTAGGTTTTGGCTATGCAGGATGTTAGGTTGTCAATAAACTTGCAACAATTGAAGATGAAAGTGGCAAAACTGACCCAAACAAGGCCAACATCTTTCCAAGGAGGAGTACCAAAGACATCTTGGTGTTATTGGTTTAAACACACACATCTTGAGCTTTAACATTTGTCAAGTTAAAAGACTAGATATTAGTAGAGTTCAAGGATTGACAATCCAATCATGCCAAACTTTCTACCAAAACCTACAATCCCTATACAACAAACACAACTATACTCCACATCATATTTGGAATTTTAATGAAACAAGCATCCAAGCAAAAAAACAAGCAAGAGGTAGGGTTTTAACAAGATGAGGTTCTCAGTAGGTGTATAACACCATTCCCAAGTCCAAGGAATGGTTGACTATTAATGTGTTGTTAATGCATATGGGACAACATTGCCAGGGTTTTACATTAAAAAAAAAGAAAGGATATGAAATGACCACATTCAACTTTGCAAACCTAAAACCTATATAAGTATACAATCAAAAGCATGGATGAATGTATTTCTTTTCAAATAATTCCTCTTTTTTTTCAAAAGGTTAATATTAAATGGTATCTCTTTAACAAACATGCATATGTTCATCTTTGATGGCCATGGATCTCATGTCCCCCTTGAGGCAATTGAATAAACACAAACATTTGGGCTAGATATGGTCACCTTACTTTCACATACATCCCATGCATTGCAACCTTTGTATGTAACTTACTTCAAACCTTTCAAAATTGCTTTCAGAAAATAAAAAGACACAACAACGATCAATAGGAATTACATTGAACTAAAGAAAATAGTTTTGGTAGGATGGGTGGACAAAGCACTAGACCAAGCACTCTCAAGAAAAAATATCATTTCAAGGTTCAAAAGTATAAGGATTTGGCCGTTGGACCCTAAAGTAATGGATGAGAGAACAGAGCCTAATAGTTTATATATAGTAGTGAATCAAACTAGAGAATAACAAGATGATGATTATCAATCAAATCAAAAGGAGGTGGGGAGATTAAATGGGTAGAATGTAATGTTTTTAAAAAGTTGATATAGTTTCAATATAGAACCTACAACTCATGAATCTATGCCTAATAGTGTGGCTCAAGATCAACCTAGGTATTATGTGGACATGCTTATAGTTTCTATAATCACTAACCTTGAATATGTCTCTTTAATAGAAAATTTGGTTGAAACCTTGGAACAATCTTCAACAATGTGGGAGTAAAATGTAGAATCCCAAAAACTTAGGAAGCATTGGCAGGTAACAATTTGTTGTCATTATTACCACATCTCCTTGCAAGAAGGACCAATGGAAGAGAACCGTTAATTGATTATTCACAAAGTCATGTTGTGACTTTTGAAAAGTACTTGACCATTATGTGGCAATAGGCAATGAATAGGGAGGCAATAAAACCAATTAGATAAATAAAAAGGAAGGAAAAGCAAGACAAGTTAGAAAGACAACAACATCAATGACTATGACAAAATGGGCAGCTGAAGGGGAACTTATAAGACAACAATGAACTACTTTCATTATAAATTGGTCATTTGCAACAATCAAAGAAACAAGAGATAAATTTCACCACAATTTTAAAGAGGGAATGTGAGCTCACCTTCTTGGATATAAAGGTGCGAACTTGGGTTGGACAATAAATCTTCAGAAATAGGTTTGACAACAAGCTAGGGTTTGAATGCAAAAAAGGAGGGTAGTTGCAACATTTTTACAACAACCTGATGAAACAAACAACTAAGAGGAATAAGCTAGAGGAGCAAGGTTTAGTGCTTAGTGAATTAAAACAAGATAATAGAAAATGGGGGGATAAGCTTAAAACTAATGTAATAATAAGCATAGCCATGGTAGGAGGGTTGAATAAAAGTGTAGGAATCATAGTTTAGTGGTTCAACTACCACTAGGAACTCCATAGTTCCAAGTTAAAAAACATTAGATGAAGACTATCACCAACACAATTGCAAGGGGGGGTTTCGATTCACCAAGAGTGGCATCAAGGGAGAGGAACAACACCAAAGGAGGCTCAAGAACATCAGGAAGAGAACTAGGAGGCTTAAAATCATCAAGAAGAAGACCACCAACAACACATCAAAGAAGGAGAGGGGGGTTCAATTCATTAGGAGTGGCACCAAGGGAGAGGAATAGCACCAAGGGAGGCTCAAGAACACCATCAAGAACACTAGGAAGCTCAAGGCCACTAGAAAACAACCATCAGCAAATGAAGGGGGGTTTGATTCACTAAGAATGGCACCAAGGGAGAGGAGCAACATTAAGGGAGGTTCAAGAACACAAGGAAAAGCACCAAGAAGGCCAAGACCACCACAAAGATGACCATTAGCAACACAATAGAGATGGAGGGGGGGTTTGATTCGCCAAGAGTAGCACCAAGGGAAAGGAACAACATTAAGGAAGGTTCAAGAACACGAGGAAAAGCATTAGGAAGGCAAAAACCATTAAGAAAAAGACCATCAACAACACAACAAAAAAGGAAAGGGGGGGGGGGGTTTGATTTTCTAAAGATGGCACTATGGGAGAGGAACAACACCAAGGTAGGTTAAAAAACATGAAGAAGAACACTAGGAGGGGCAAGACCATTAAGAAGAAGACTAATGGCAATACAATAGAAAGGAAGGGGGGAAGGTTTGATTCTCTAGAAGCGGCACTAAGGGAGAGGAGCAACACCAAAGTAGGTTCAAAAACAAGAGGAAGAACACCAGGAAGGTCAAGACCATTAGGAAGAACACCATCAGTAACACAACAAAAAAGGAAGGGGGCATGGCTTGATTCACCAAAAGTGGCATCAAGGGAGATGAGCAGCACCAAGGGAGGTTCAAGAAAAACCATCAAGAACATTAGGAAGCTTAAAACCACCAGGAAGAAGACCATTAGTAACACAACAAAAAAGGAGGGGGGGGGGATTTGATTCTCCAGAAACGACACTAAGGGAAAGGAACAACACCAAGGTAGGCTAAAAAACAAGAGGAAGAACACCAAGAAGTTCAAGACCATTAGGAAGAACACCATCAGTAACACAACAAAAAAGGAAGGGGGAAGGGTTTGATTCATCAAAAGTAGCATCAAAGGAGATGAGCAGCACCAAGGGAGGTTCAAGAAAAACCATCAAGAACATTAGTAAGCTCAAGACCACCAAGAAGAAGACCATTAGTAACACAACAAAGAAGGAGGGGGGGGGGTTTTGATTTTCCAAAAACGGCACTAAGGGAAAGGAACAACACCAAGGTAGGCTCAAAAAACATGAGGTTGAACACCATGAAGGCCAAGATCATTAAGAAGACCATTAGTAATAACAGAAAAGGTAAGGGGAGGGGTTTGATTCACTAGAAGTGGCACCAAGGGAAACAAGCAACACCAAACAAGGTTCAAGAAAAACCATCAAGAGCACTAGTAAGCTCAAGACCACTAGGAATAAACCCATTAGTAACACAACAAAGAAGGAGGGGGGGGGGGGGGTTTGTTAACCCAAAAGTGGCCCCGGAAACTCCAATTTCGACCATGAGCCCCCAAAATCTCTTAAACCACCCAACAACAAAACACTTGTTATTTTTAATCTCCCC
>Ga0116227_10003401_pt1 | contig 35374 bp, 27 predicted proteins | sample S1TSphgellanicum_FD_89693 | JGI IMG/M metagenome (GOLD analysis project Ga0116227, IMG submission 89693) | Host-associated microbial communities from peat moss isolated from Minnesota, USA - S1T2_Fb - Sphagnum magellanicum MG | ecosystem: Host-associated > Plants > Peat moss > Unclassified...
AATTTTAATATTATCATATTAATTGATTTTGAATAATTTTTTGTTTAATCAAATGTACATTTTCTGAAAAAATATTCCAAAATAAAATAAAGTCAAACATATTTAAACCATGGTTTAGTTTAACTTAATTTAGCATAATCTAGTTTAATAATAATTAGTTTAACCTAACTTAATTAACCATTATTAATTTTAGCTTAATTTAGTTTAGCCATAAATATTTTAGCATAATTTAATTTAAGCATATTTATTTTATCCTAATTTAATTTAGATTAATTTAATTTGGCCACAATAAATATAGTCTAATCCATAAATATTATAACCTAACTTAATTTAGCCATATTTATTTTAACCTAGTTTAATTTAATTTAGTTTAGCCATAATTGATATATTTTAATTTAATTTAGCCTAACTTGATTTAGCCATAATTATTTTGGCCTAACTTAATTTAGCCATAATCGGTTTAATCTAATAAATTCAACCATGATTAATTTAACTTGATTTAATTTAGCTTAATTTAAATTAGCCATAATTAGTTTAACCTAACTTAATTTAGCCATGGTTAGTTTAACTTTTTAATTTATTTAACCTAGGTTAGTTTAGGCTAGCCTAAGTTAGCATGGGGTTAACCTTAGTACTAGAGGTACATAATACTATTATTATATATAGCCTATGTAGATATATTAAGTATAATATTTAAGTATGTATAAGTTTAGGCCATTATTTTTATGACACATGTCCATGTTGTACACATTTAGTTGCATGTTAGTTGCACACACAACCATATGGCCCAAAAATTATACAATACCAAATTTGCAAACATGACCAAGATAATTACAAATGACAACCAATTGCATGCCAGTTACATAATGATTGGTTACAAATGACAAGATTTCTAGTAGTGAAAGAAAGGGGATGCATTTTTTATTTATGCACTTCTTGCAACAATTATCAAACCACAACAACACGAAATCCCCTCTCAATACAAAGTTACAAGGATGTGTTTGAAAAGAAGAATGTTGACACCTTACCAAAACATTAACCATATGTTTGTATGATTGGTTTGGAAGAAGGTACACAAACCCTATTTGGACCCATTTACAACTTATCATAAAATGAACTTGTAGCACTTCAAAAATACATTGATGAAAACCTCAAGAAAGGTTTTATTCACCATTCCCAATTTCCAATTAGTGCCCCAATCCTATTTGTCAAGAAAAAGGGTGGATCCTTGTGAATGTGTGTCGATTATTGTGGGCTAAATCGACTCACCATCAAAAACTAATACCTACTACCTTTGATTTTGAATCATGCCAAGGTGTACACCAAGATCAATTTGTGTGGTGCATATAACTTGGTGGGTATTTGAAAAGGTGACGAATGGAAAATTGCATTTTGTACATGGTATGGCCATTTTGAGTATGTGGTGATGTCCTTTGGCCTTACAAATGCACTTGCCATCTTTTAACATCTCATGAATAGGTACATTCACAAAGATAGGAGCCATAGGAACTATAACTAGTGCTTTGTTTTTCATGTTTTTGTGTCAAAAATTATATGAATATTGAACATTTCTTTTATAAGTTTTGATGATAATGTTCTTAATATATGGTGGAAACATGTGCAATAATTTGAAATGAATCTAATGAAATTTGAATTTTCAAAAACATTAATAAATCACAATAACCAGTGCTTTTACTATTTGAAAAAACTCATAAATGATTCTTAAAGGACTTGAAAATGACATAATTTTGGAGAGACTTTTAATACACGTTCACATAAAAGTATAATGTAACATATTTTTTAGTCAAAAGGAATTTTTTAAAACTTTTTGCAACTTGTAAATGGAATATTCCTAGTATATACCCAAAATCTTTCAGAATAAGCAATCATCAAAGTCCTTACCAAGGGTGCACCCCTAGCTCCTTATTTTGCAAATGTACTCGAATGATGTTTTTTGTGAATACCTAGATGATTTTGTGGTTTATTACATTAATGACATCCTCATTTTCTCCAAGAACCTAGAAAAACATGAACAACATGTTCAACTTATGTTGGACAAGCTCAAGGAAATCAAACTTTATGCCAAGTTGGAGAAATGTGAATTTCATCAAACCAAAATGGAATTTCTTGGCTATATTATTTTTGGAGATGGTGTGAGCATGGATTTTTACAAGGTTCAAACCATTGTGGACTAGGTTATCCCAACTTCTATTCATGGTGTTTAATGTTTTATTGGGTTTGTTAAATTTTATTGACATTTCATTATGCATTATTCGATAATAATGGCCCCTCTTACTCATTTAACTCAAAAGGATCAACCTTTTTCCTAAGGACATGAAGTTGAAATTATCTTCCAATCTTTGAAGGATGTATTCATGACTATTCCACTTTTGATTCATGTAGACCCTTCCAAATCCTTTGTTTTGGAGACAGGTGCTTTTGATTTTGCATTAAAAGTTATGCTCTCACAACTTGGTGACAACGATCTCCTTCATCTTGTTGATTTTTGTTTTCATAAGTTTTTTCCCACTAATACTAACTACAAGATTCATGATAAAGAACATTTGGCCATTATTGATGATTTTGAAAAATGGTATCATTTATTTGAAGGATCTCAACATGAAATCATTGTGTATTTTGATGATAAAAACTTTTAATATTTCATGATTGTTCATGTTTTAAATTGATGTTAAACTCGATGGGCATTGTCCTTATTTCAATTTTAGTTTGTCATCACATATTGCCCTAAATGTGAATTGAATAATTTCACAAGAATTTAATAAATTCACATATGGTCATCACATATTGCCTTCTCATTTTTGCATAGTCTCAAGTTTTTCATAAATGCTAGCTCAACTTGGAGGCCCTTCAATCTTAAACAATGTATGTTTAAAAGAAATTTCCTAGCAAATTTAGAAAATTCAACCTTTTTTGGTCCTTAATTAGAGGTGTTACCCTATGGTCAATTTGGCTTTAGAGGAACGATCTAAGTTTCAATGGTGCTAGATGGCACGATAACAAACTTAAGAAAGTGATGTGGGATAGTTTTCTGAATTATGGTAGATTGGAGTGGCAACACTTCAGAAGATTAAGAGGAAATCAACCGATGAGGCCAGCTTGTTGGAGGCTTTTGACAAGGTGTGAGGTCCACACCATGTCATCTGCACTAGGGGTGGGTGTAAAGTTAGGTGGTGCTATCAACCACCTTACAGTAGTAGTAGTTTCCTTTGGTAGGTGTGTGGTTCTTGGTGCTGGCGTTGGGTGTCCCCCTGGCCTTGTGGTGTACTGGTTCACTTTTTGCAAATGATTTTCCATTTGTGTCCAAAAAAAAAAGCTGGAAATTTGGTAGACATTACCAAAATTTGTCAAATTACATTCTGAACTGTAGATGCCACACACTAGGCCATGAATGTATAACCTCTATCTGAGTTTATGTCTAGCTGAAAAGGCCTAGGCAATGCTTGCTAGGTATACAGTATATAGATCATACAAGGTATAGCTACCATTGTCATTTTTCCATAAAATCCAATCCAATGCAATCTGCAAATATTGATGAGGGCAATGCCACGTCTCAAGAAACCCTTCCATGCAAATATTCTGCACCCCTATGGTAAAGAACATTATTATTTATTACCTTTTGCTGAGCCCACCCATTTGACAAGTTCTTTCACATGTACTACCTACCTACGTACACTAACATGAGCTAAAATGAGTACCACTACAAAACTGGAGTATTTTCACTTGGTTAAATGCATGGGTTCTTTTGATCTTTGGAAATCCAAGACCTTAGGTTTTAGCACAGTTGAGAACTAGAAAAATTCATTGATGATGGAATCAAAAGGGCCAAATCAATACCAAACTACTGTATCTTCCTTCAGTTGTTTTTTCCTCAGTTGCGACAAGAACACTCCATGGGATCAAGGAAGGACAGAATGAAAAAAAATCCAATGCAAACCAAAGTTAGTATAGCTATTTATAATAAAGTTATCCTTAAAGTGGAACCCAGTTGGGCCCCACTCTCACCACCTCTTTTCGATCTCATCCCCTAAGTTGTGTTATTCATCAAGTGTCCAAATAAGGCACCAAAATGAGGGAAACCCACAATGAAATATCCCCAAACCAGGCACAACAACTTTTTTTTGGGTCAATCACAGGCTGCCCACCTATGGGCTATGGTATGGGAGCCATTGGTTACAGGGGTATATCGCTATAGCAATGGGTTATTTACTAGTGGCTGGTTGCTATTGCTATGGCTATTGGCTATATGGACATTAGTTATATTATTATTGGCTCTATGGACATTAGCTATATGGCTATTGGTTATGGGTATATGGCTATGTTTATTGACTATATGGATAGAGTCAGGTTTGACTTTTTAGGGTTTGGGTGTAGGACAAGTTTTATTTAGGTTTGAATGTTTGGTTTTTAGGGTCTTAAGGTTGGGTTTTAAGTGTTTAGAGTGTAGGGTTAGGGTTTCTCAAGTATGGTCTGATTTTTAGGGCTTATGATTTTTGGAACATAACGTCATTTGTGTTTGTATAGAATATTGAAATTAAAAATCAAGATTTATATTTAAAATTAAAAGACTCAATGTTGGACTAAAGATAGTGATGAAAAATGTTAGTTTTAAGTTCATGTTTTTGTGTATGTAAAATGAGGAAATTAAAAATCAGGTTTCAGCTTGTGTTGAATTGGCTCTGACTCCTCTTCCCTTGTGCATACTAAGCTATGCAATTCCCGAGCTACCTCTCAAAGCTTTCATAGCTTCCAGTCTCAGTTCTTTTTTGCACCTCCTTTGATTCCGGTCTCAAGTCTCACCTCCTTCGCTTCTGGTCCCAACTCTCACATCCTCCACTTTTGGTCCTACATGCTTCTTTCTACACTTCTCTATGCACCAACACTCAGCACAATTGAAAGCAAGAGAAGGAAGGACAGCTTCGCCCCAGAGCTTCACACAACCATTGTTTCTGCATGGCACATGACCTTGGTTTTTGCATGGGCAAAGCAACAGTACACCGTCCATTGAACTGTTATGACTTAACCCTGGGTGAACCCCAACCCAATTAACATAAGGTTTCATTAGTAACCTATCCTGTAAAAGATAAGTCTTGTAGGTAAGTAAGTAGAACAATAGGTGGTAACTGACTAAGCAAATCTGAATGTAGGTGGTTAGTAAGTAGGTATGGGTTAGTGGGTTGTTAGTAGGTAGGTAGTAAAATACAGTGAATGTGCTAGCCAATGTGGTGAACTTCAGAACTAGAACCCTTGGTAAAGTATTTCCTGTCAAGCCCGGATGAAACCTAACCTGAGTTGACATCCGGTTTCACCTGGTAACCCTATCTTGTAAAAATTAAGTCTTGTAGAGAGGTAAGGAGGACAATAGGGTGGTTACTGGGTAACTAGATACATGAAGATGGTTAGTATGTAGGAAGGGCTAGCCTTGGTTTTGGGCAGGTATATGGGTGCTGGGCAGGCATCGACCAGGGCATAGATCGGGGTATGTGATGACCGGACTGATGAGTATTGGATGAAAAATAAATAAATCAAGATGACCTGCTTGGGCAGGCTTCTCAATCTTCAAGGCCACAGCCTAGATGTATCGATGCCTAAGTTTGCTCCAAATATAGGAAGCCTAGACCCTTCAAGCCTAAAACACTTTTTTTTTTGAAAAAAAACTTTGTTTGTATACAGACCAAGGATTATAATATTAGTTTACTAATATACATAGGCCGTTGAAGAGGCTTGTCTGTAGGTGTGCAGAAAAAAATGTTGTCACCAATGAAATTGCTAGATTTGGTGGTCTGAATTTTTTTCTTAATTATCTTGAGTGAATTAATAGATAAGTGTGTAATAGGCTTTGTTAGGTTTTGTGAGAATTTTAAAGGACAAATGGAAATGTTAGAATGGGATCATTATTTTCAATGTTCAGCAAAATAGGGTTCTGTGTAGGCTTGAACATTGTTTTGGTAGGCGAATGGGATTGCTGGATTTGATGGTCTGAATTTGTTTTTTTTTTCTTTAGTTATCTTGACTGAACCAGCATTTTCAGTGCGAAATTCCACCAAAATGTGAAAGGTTAAAATTAAAAAGGACTACTCTATCACAATATTCCCATTTCTTCTGAAAAAATTTGTCAAAAATTGAAAAAGTTTCATTACATTTGGACTGTGCTTTTAGTTTAGGAGCAGTTTTTAAACTAGTTTTTTTAATCGTTGAGACAGGTACTAAAAACTTCTTGTCCCCTAATAATAAATCCATCTTGAGATGCTAGCCAATGATGCAACATCTGAAATGTGGAAAAAAAACTCACTAGATTTCACTATAAATCAATAGCTAATTACAACTTATATAAATGAAAGTTGAACCATGGCCAAATAATATGGGATGAAGAATGAGATGTTATTAGCAATGTCTTAATGAACACACTGGGAACAGAAAAAAATAAAAAATCCCCACCCCCTTCCCCCCCCCACCCACCTGCCCCAAAACCAAAAAGAAAAAACTAAGCCCCCCTAACCTTCCCATTGGCTATTTCCAAAAGGGTTTGTCACCATTTCAAACCTGGAGTAATACCCCCATTAAAAAGGGAGGGCACTTATAGAGACAGGGTTGTATCTTGTGCACTTTGTTTTTTAATGCCCTATCCATCGCGTATGCTTAAAAGTATAGCACCCAACATTGGTGCAAACCTACAAATTTAAATATTTTAATTTTGGAGTTTACTTTTGTGACAAAATTTTTAAAAATTATTTTGGAGTTTTGTTTGTCACAAAATTAAATATTTTCATTTTGGAATTTTGTTTTGTTACCAAATTTCTCTGCTAAGGATTTCTATTTTAACCTTTTGGGCCATGACCAAGGTCCAAGATCCTTGTTACATACTAAGTCATAACTATATTGACAAACTCATATGTTCTGCTTTTACTCATGTAATGTGCATTGAACATAAAATCCAGTTACACAGTGCTCTCTCTTTTTTCTCAATTTTGTGACCTAGCTGAAGCGGCAATTGTCCATAAGATGGTTCATCCAGATCTGGCTATAAATTTTTGGAAATGAAAATAATAAAATCTTATCATTCTTCTACATTGTTTACTACCTATTGAAACTTAATATAAAATTTTGGCGATTTTTGTATTAAAACCCAGAAATTTGGCTATCAGAAAACTCAAAAATCACCTTTTTTTGGCCATTTTCTAGAAACAATTCACAAGGTGGCAAAATTTCGCCTGAAAGAAAGCCATTGGAATCCACAAGTTATTTTTATTACATCAGCTAAATAATAACCCGTTCAAGTTGAACAATCATCCTTGCTAATAAGAAACATTTAACTAGTCACTACATGCAAAGAAGACATGGGGAAAATACGAAAAATCTTCATATTGACAAATGGCATTGGTGTATTTTTTAAAATAAAGACATCATATAATAATAATATTATTATATATCTACTTAAACACACATCGGTTTGTTGTATTGTTTGGTTTCAAAAATATTAACTTCTTACATGTTAATCCATCTTTTTTTCAATGAATTTTTAAGCTTGCACATGATTGTGTTCCTGCAGGTTGTTTTGAATCATAGGCCAAGATTTGAAGTGAACAATTCACATATATAATGTAATATAACAAGAAGGAACCTTGTGATAGTTATTGATGCTGCATTGAAATTGGTTTAATGAGGATGGTGAGGATTTTGACATGCCTCTAAACCTTGCTTTACACTAAGGAAGCTCATGTTGAAGATTTTAAGTTTCACTATCATGGCATATTTCAAACATATTGTCATGACATTTATGAGTTTTATTATCATGAATTTTTAGGGTAATATTGTATTGACTAGCTAATATAACTTTCTACTTTTATTGCCCAATATTTTAGTCTTGGGGAGGTCACTTCCATCTTTTTTGAAATGGTATGCAAATAGATAGAAATGACATTTAAAAATAAAATTGTATTTCTTAATTATTGAATATCATATTCAAATAAACACATGGTTATGAATATATATAAATTTACTAAGAGTGATAGTAAGGGCACAAGAATGTGAAAGACACATGTCATTTAGTCTATAGTTTCATTTGAATTGGAAGCTTCATAAAAGGGTGAATTGAATTTCAATGAAACCTAAATGAAAAGAAATTTGGATTTGGGTGAAGATCTCTAAACATTTACACATGGTATGGTGTTGATGTTGAAGCTTTTGAATGAGTTTGTTTCAAATAATTAATAAAGTGTATCACCTTCTTTTTAAAATAGTTTTCTTTTATGTTAATATAAGATGTCATATATTTGATGATTGTAGTTGATATAAAATCTTCTAAAAGTTCAACATCTTTTATTGACCAAACCTTCTAAAACCTTCTATTGACTTAGATTTAAAAATTGTCCACCAACTAAATTTTTTTATAATTAAAGATATTCTTTGAATTTTTCTAAGAACTTCCTTTCATTCTAAATCACAAGAAAACAAACAATGAATTAAAATATTGAATTTTTTTTTGTTAAGAACTCATTGTATGTTTGTCACATAGCTTTCACAAAATTTGCTTGCAAGGTGTCTTAAAACAATGACAATCCATTAATATTATATCCCCAAAACACTACTAATAAGCCTTCAAGGAAAATTGTTGAAAGTAAACTTTATCCTTTAGTTTTAAATTGTGATGTTCACCAACCTCATTGCATAGGAATATCATGCATAGGAAATATATGAACTTTGTTATAAACATAATTTATTTATTTTGAAATCTTTTGGTGCACAAAACTTTGCAACAACAAATCATAGATCCAAACGATGTCATATCATTGATGTTTTTGTGTCTCGTATACCTTAATGTTTCATGTACCAACAATGTTTAATTCATTTTAGATTACCTATAAATAGATGACCACATGTCATAATGGAAGAAAGTTACATATGTAGGTAAAAAATAAGATAAACAAACATATAAACTAGTGTTGGGTAGGTATTAGAAAAAGTGAAAACTAACCAACATTTCAAGCCAATTCTCAACTTGAAGATTATATGAAACCTAGTTTGTAGGTTTTCATATTTCTAGGTTTTCATTAGAATGAGAACTAACCAACCCTTGAAAATTAACCTCTATGATTTTATTTTATTTTTTGAAACCCTTCCAAGTTATTAAAATAGAACATGGTCTAGGTTTCAAGTTAGGGTTAGGAAAAACTATTTGGTTTTCAGGGTTTAGTGTCCTAACACTCACTTGGATTAGTTGAGTGAATTTAATGATGATCACTTTGACACTTGACATCTCAAATTGTAACTAATTTTTGTGAGACATGGGTGAAAGATTTTTAAGTTTGAATTTGTTAATTCCATTTGTGTATCCATTACAACAAAAATTGACTAGGATTTGAAAAAGGCATTGGTCTTTTACCAATTAATGGAACAATGTTATCTTGATAAATGGTCTAATTTTATTCCAAAATATATTGGAAATAACCTTCGAGTCCATATAATGAGTGTTGTTGGAATATAAAATGTTGGAAAAAAATATTTATATATTTATTCTTTTTTGTTATTATTTATTTTTGGTAATTTTGGTTTTTTTAAAAAATATTTTTGTTCAAAATAAATTTTTATATCTTTTTATGAAACCCACCTTTGAAATTGGCTAGTATGAAAATGTGTGAAAACCAACACTTTGAGAACTAATTTTAAAAAAAATTTCAAAATTTTGAAACTATGTTTGGATATCTTTTTTGAAGAACCCTAAGGTAATTCTATTTACAAAAATGATTTAAAACTAAATTCGAAAATTCTTTAAGAAAATTAAAAACAAAAATTGCCCAACATTGATATGAACCTCTAGTGATAAGAAAAGAGTAATGTATGACTTTTTAAAGGTCATCCATTGCATTATTTTTTCCTACTAGTATCAATGTAGGTGTCATTCACCCTAACTAATTAGAATATGATAGTTATGTTCCATGATTTTTTTTATAATGAAATCACACTTGAGTTTACAATAACTTTTAGTGAATAATGCTCAAAATGTGAAACTAGAATTGAAATTACATTGTTTTGTAGGTTAAATTTCCTATATTGTAAGTAGACCCAACCAATGATGGAACCATGTAACATGGTTCGATAATTTGACTACAAAGTGAATTCAATCAAACAATAGATTAAAGAATAGGTACCTACCAGATCACATATCAACCATACATTGGTTCCAAATTGAAACCAAAATTTTAAATCAAAATGTCACACCCATGCCAAAGTTTCTAAATCCTCATCAAAGTTTGCTTCCAAGTAATAAATGTCAAAGTAAAATTGACCAAATTACACCATTTGCAACTTTGAAGAAACCAAATTTGAGAAATTCACATTAATTTGAAAATCAATATGGTGTTGCAAGCAAATTATGCTGGTATTTGTAAAACAACCTACCAAATTGCTCACAAAGGAATTTAACCTTGGCAATATAAGCACATGAATCAACTTCAATTTTTAAAACACTATTGAATGGTCATCAGTACAAGGAACAAACACCCTAATGATTATTTTTAGAGTTTATGACCATAGTTATCAAAAAAAAAAAACAAAAACCATGTTTCTAATATATAATCACAGTTGTCAAAAAATTTGATTTTTTTCAAAAATCTACATTTATAACCGCATGTTCTTTCATGAAGCCTGCCTTTTTAGGGTTTTTTAAAATAACTAAAACCAATGGTTCTATGATTATGTTTGTTAAAAAAACAGAATAAGTGAGTCTCTGGTTTCAAAATACTAAAAAATTGGAATTAGTGGTTATTGAAAAAATCAAATAACCACCCAACATTTATTTAAATTTATTTTTATTTTTGAAACCACCAAAGAACAAAAATTTCAATGGGTAAAAATCAACTTCAATTGAACTTTAATGGGCGAAAGCACACTACAACCCCAAAAAATTATAATCACAAACAGAAAAAATTTACATTTGGTTTTTTTGGTACTTGTGGACATCACATCTTAGATTATTTTTGTTCATTTCAAGTATATTTCATTATATTTAGACTTAAACAAGTCTATTTAAAAAGAAATTCCAACAAAAAATTACAAACTTGAACATATGAAATATAATTGTGTCGAAATAAATACATCACACAGTGTGTAAAATTGCAAATATATTTCAAAATTAAGGTTATGGGTGGATTTTTGTACTGAATGTTTTTGTGGTGAATGATATTGATAGATATCAATTAAATTTAAGACCATTTAGAAGTTTAAAAATTTTCATTGAAAATCCATCTAAAAAATGTGTTTTTTGCACTTTTTGAGCAATAAATGCATAGTAAACTCTTATTTGTGAAAAAAAACCAATACCTTATGGGAAAAAAAAAATATTTTATAGGTGAACATTGTATTTTTTATTTTATTTTTTTGTTTGGTTTGGTAATGTGTCATGAATCACAAACATGAGGCCTTATGGCCATTGAAAAAATGTACATTATATATTTTACACACATTGAATGTATCCAATCCTCTTCATATAACCATTGGATCAAGCTTTGAGTTCCAAAATGTTGTCATGCACATTTTAAAGTTTTTAAAAAAAATGTTTAGGATTTCCAAAAGATGCCATCAAGATTTTAGCTTACTACATACCTATCATACTTGTTATACATCATTTTTTTGGGTGAAAAATGATGACAAGTGGTTCACCCATAATGTGTTTTCACGTTAATATGGATCCACACATAGGATCATGATGGGGTACCATTCAAAGGTTTCATTTCTTATCAGTTCCAAAACTTTGTTTAAGAATAGATCAAATGAATAGAAGAGTACATGTAGCCAAAAAGACAAGAAATGAAAAGCTTATATATCATCTAGTTGGCCATGAAATCATTTAAGAGTTCATTGCTTCAAATTGCATTTCACCGAGAGCAAATATTGACTTCCAAATCCAACATTGAAGTCTGAAATCTTATGTTCTTATATTGCATCTAAACTATCATTTAAATTCTACAAAATCTAGTGGATCAAATCACTTCAAACCCTCTCTTGAACTATCAAATCTTACTGTTGGCATCATGGATTTGCAATTTTCATTTCAACCTCATTTCAACCTTATTTTAACATACCAACAAAATTAAAAAATGATCTCCCAATGGCCATGGCCTAAATGTGTTTTTTCAAAAGATTTGACAAGACAAACTTGTTACCACCTACTAAATCACCCATCTTCAACCATCAATTTCTAGATTCCCCAACAACCCACACATAGAAATAAAACAACAACAATTTCCCATTAGAGCTCCCAAAGATTCAAGTTTCACTTCCTTTCGCCCACATCAATCTCACCACATTCCCAACTGCTTAGTTTTTAAGCATTCCAAACTTGCAAATGTGATGCCAAATCAAACAAGTTCTTTCATCCCTTAAATAATATTTTTAAATATTAAACTTCTCACTACTCCCATTAATATCATCATCTAGTAAATATTATTTTTTTTGTATTCATATTATAACAATGTGTAAAGTTGATCATTTGTTTAATATATATATATCATTCTAATATTGAATATCTTTTGAAGATTTCTAAATCATTATTGTACTATTACTATATTAAAAAAATGTATCTGCCCAACATTAGTTCTAACACCAACATATGTATTTTGCCTTCTATTTGTCAAGCTACTCCTTTTCCATTGCCACAAAACTTATCTTGAGTTATGTCTTCCTTTTAATGTTTTACTCTTATCAAAGTGAAACACATTTTTAGTATAGGTAATTAGATGTAGACTTTTCAATCAATCTTTTTGTCAATTTTGTATGTAGTTAAAGTGGCCAACATCTCAAAACAAATTTGACATTAATTGGCAACATATTTATACTAATGGTAATTAAAGACAAAGTTGTGGGGACCTCTTGCAGAAAGGGGGCGAGGTGTCAAATTTGATCAAATTCTTATATTCTAAAAAATAAATTTTTGCCCCCAAAAATTTATTTTTGAAATGTTGGGTAATCACAAGCCTTATGCTTCAAATTTCATGACATTGCCTAAATGCACCACAAATGTAATAACAAATGCCACCCATTTGGCATTCATAATAATTTTTTAAAAATCCTTTGTGAAACCCAAGATTACATAGGTATCAATTTTATACAATTAATGAAGAATGGCCACCTGACCAACAAGTACAATCAATGCCCTTTTCTAAAATACATAGTTTGCTTAGAACATAGACAAAAAATGGTGTGTGATGTCTTAAAAAACTTGCATTAAAAAGGTGTGCCAAGTTGCAATTCCAATTCAAGTTTGCAACCTTGAGTGTGAAGTTGGTTCAAGGTTTAGTTTTAGTGAATCAATTATAATCACAAAGATGAAAACTATCCTAGTACCTAGGCAGGTTAGGCACTAATTAATAATCTTTTAGAATTTCCAAAAATTCTAAAAATTATATGCTTATGATTGTCCCAAAATTTTTGAAAGAAGATCTCAAAAAAGTAAAATTCATTGTTTATGATAATATTGAATTGTACATTTTTTTAATGTGAATTTTTAACACCCAAATTTCAAGTAAAAATGAACTGCTAACCCATACTCAAAACAACCAAGCTTCACCCCACAATAATGTTTTTCCCCATACACAAATCTTAATTTTAGACACAACACCATTAAGAATCACTCATAGACCCCCTTTTGTTTTACATCATTTCCACCACCAACCCATATCTAACAAAATAACACACACATTACATTTCCAATGCAACAGAAACTTGGAGAGTATAACCATGCATGAAGAACATTCTTTTTTCTATGCATTTCAAATAACCACAATTTTATCCTCCTCTATAAACAAGACTAAGTTTTAGAATGCTTAGCTTTTTTCCATTTTCTCCCAAAAATTAGCAAACTGAAGCCTTGATTGTAATAAATGCCATCTTTCATATGTCTATAGCTCTTCATCCTCTTGTAATTTGGTGCGTTGATTAAAGCCATATTCCCATAGTTCTTCATGAATAGCAAAAACCAACACAGATAAGTGTGCAAATTCACCTTCTAAATCAAAATAAGGAGAGCGCCTACAGTCTCCCTTCTCCTTGATTGCACAACTTGCAAACATAAATCACACAAAACAATAACATATTATTTTGAACACCATATGGTTATTGTGCACATGATAATCATTGTGTTCCATTAACCATTAGTTTAGGGCAATCCTTTGGCAACATTTTCATTTTAGGGCTCCTTTTAGGTCACATGTGTGGCCACTCCCAACATAGAAAATCTATGTCCTCATGTAGATTAACACCTCAAGTGGTATGAAAAATATGTAGATCATGTTTTGTTCTTTACCAAGTCTGTTCGTCTTTGTCTTTGAGAATACAAATTCTTACACCTTCATCATGTTCCTAACATCCCTTCCTATCTTTGTAACCAACATATAGGTAAGGTCCTTCTTAGTTTGCTAAAAAGGATTTTTTTAAAACTTAGTTTTCACATTTTCACTAATATTTATTCATCTCCAAAATAGTGAAACATAACGCAACCCTTTCTAGCTGTATATGTCCTTTTCTACTTCTTTTACGCTTGATCAACATTTTGTAACAAAGATTCATGAAGTTGAACCACCAACTCCATCTTGGATACCATTTGTAATGTTATCTATTTAGGAGCAATATGGTCATCCACCATTTGTGTCAAATTGTTCAATTAATTGTTTATGGTTAGCCTTGGAGTTCTACCTATCAAAATCATGTATGGAGAATATCTAGTGCTCACTTAAATGCTACAACATTAACCAAATAAAATTCTTGGGATTTGAAAATCCCAACTTTAAATGCATCCTTTAAAAAATTTATCATCCTTTCCACCGTAACATTATCGTAGGGCCATTGTGGAGTGGTGAATTAATGGGTGATCCCCAAAATTTTGCACATTGTATCAAATTTAGCCATCCATTCTCCCCCATTATATGTAAGAACATACTTTCAAACCCCAAATCTACAAATTATTTCTTTTTCAAAAAATCTTGCAACAGTTGCAATAGTGTGTTTGCTCGCATGTTTAATTTCACACCACTTAGAGTAGTAGTTGATAGCCATTAATACATACTTATTGCTAGATTTTGTTTCAAACAAAGGACTAGCTATGTCCAACACAACTTGGTAGAATAAGTCACATACCAAAATACTTTTCATTTCTTCAATCCATGATTGCCTACTACCATATTCTTTAACCATTTGACACAACTTGCATTTTCTAATCAGTTTCTTGATCGATTCAATTCTATCATGCCAAAGTTACCTTTTTTTTACTTCAGTTAAAGTCTTTTGCTCGCTAAAGTAATTGATCTTTTCATGAATCAAATTCACATTCTCATCCCTTTCTTTAGGTTTAAGAACCATTAGATCCTAGAGCATAAGCACATCATTGTCCCAATTATAGTTCATAACCTTGCATTTTGCCCTATCCTTTTCTACAACATCAAAGATTTTTGCATTGATATTTCCTCTACTCAATAACTTCATGCAATTAACATCCATCCAAATGTTTAAATTCTTTTGAATGTCTTATTGATTAGAGTCTATGTTAGATCTTACTGATTTTGTGCCTCTGTTCTTATCAACGATGTGTTGCACCTCCATCACCATTTGTTCATAATCAAAAGGTACTTCAATATCTAAAAGTCCTCATTGTCATCCGAAACAAAAACTAGATTTCTACTCAATGCATCAACATTTGAGTACTTACTTTCAAGACAATGGACAATCTTGAAGTGAAAATCTTGTAGCATAGAGATTCACGTTCCTCTTCTTCCATTCGCATCAAAAACTATAATAAGCCACTCTAAGGGTTTATGGTCGGTCCACAACAAAAAAAAAAAGTTTGGTGCAAAAATTATCTGAAATGCATAATTCCCCAAATACGTGCATATCATTCACCTTCCATCGGGTGATAACATTTTTGTAAAGGTGTAAAACTCTTACTAGCATATGTAATTACTTTTTCCTACCTTCCATTTTTATGAGATAGAATTGCCCCAACTCATTTTATTGAATAATCCACATCCAATATTAATGCCTTCAAAAAATCAAGTCTGGCCAATTTGGGTGCCTCTGATAATTTTTGCTTTAGTATTTCAAAGGCAGCTTGACATTGGGGTGTCCATTGGAAAACCAAGTCTTTCTTGGTTAAATCAAATAGAGGTCCAATAATCTTAACATATTTTTATATGAAGGCCCTATAATATCTGGTTAATCTGGCAAGAAAGTTCAAACATTGGTAATTAACAAAGGAGTTGGGAACTTGGTTACAACATGTATTTTGGTTGGATTTAGATTTGATCCCTGCCAATTATCCACATGATCTAAAAAAATGATCTCCATGGCTCTGAAATAACATTTGCCTAGGTTTAGCTTTAGGTTAACAAATCTTAGTCTTTCAAAGATTAATATCAAGTGATCCAAATGGTCATTCCATTCACTATTGTGGATGTTGATGTCAGCCATAAACATAGATTAAGGAATAGATTATTCCAACCTTTGAATACTTCAACCATTATATGGGAAAAAATGCTTTTGCATTTTTTAAACCAAATGGAATAACATTCCATTCAACAAGGTCAAATTTGGTGATCACAATAATCTTTCAGACATCTTCATCTAACGTTTTAATATGCCAAAATCTTGATTATAGGTTTAGAGCAGAAAACCATGAAAACTTGCCAAGTTGTGTCACAACATCGTCAATCAATGGATAGGAAAAACATATTGCCTGGTTTGAAAATTCAAAAGTTTGTAGTCACCACAAAACCTTTGAATCCCATCCTTCTTTATTGGTAGTGTAACCCTACATGCATATTCAAACATGCTATTGTGCATCTTTCCCAATTGAACAAGCACTTCTATTTGGCGATTTACTTTAGTTTCTTCCCAAAAAGATAACATGTTAATCATCATCCTACAGGGAAGAAACCCTTACATATCAATGGAATGTTCTCCCATATTACATGTACCCAAATCTCCCTTATGCCAATCAAACACATCTTGAAACTCTTATAATAAATCAACAAGTTCTTTGTGCTACAACAATGGCAGCCTAGGAATGAATTGCCATTTGGAACAAATATTTGGCCATCTATTTCCAATATTTGACACAATTATAGATGGTTATACCATTGTAGCAATCTAAATAGAAGGTGGGGATTTGATAACAAAACTTGTTGAATGTTCCTCATCTTCTATTTCTACCCATTAGATCCAGTCCTAATAATCATCTTCTTCATTTAGATGTTTTTCCAACAATTTTTAATGTTGTTGTTGTAGTATCAAATTCACCATCTGAGTTGGAGCCCCCCCTTGTATAAATTCATCAAGCCTTTCATCCATTAAGTCTTCCACATACATATGTTCATTTTGTAGGATCAATTCATGATCATCATCTACATCACTTTTAGAGTCATTCATTTTAGAATTAGAAATGAGATCATCATTTGGATCAATGGGATTTACATCTTCATTGAGTAATTGATTCGCTAGTGATAATCCCTGCAATGCTTCCCCAATAGGTTGAAAGGTTTGTGATCATTCCTATTTTAAAATAGGTTGCAACATGTTTACCACAATCAAGGGCGATAATTCCACGACCATTCTTGGACCATTTTGTACCTAGATAACACCATTTTCAACATCAACTATTGTTCCAATTTCATCAAAAAGTCTAAATCCAACAAGACATCATAGCTATTAATGTTTATAATAAAAAATGTTGCATTGGATATTCCCAACTTTGGCAAGGAGATGAGTAATCCTCCTCAAGGTTCTAATTATGGTACTTGATGTGGTCTTGTAACTCTTTGTCTTATATACCATATGCATAATTCCTAGCTTTCTAACAATTCCAACTATCAATTAGAAACACTTGTATCCACCAGGCCGTCCATTGGTTCATTTTGTATGTCAATAGTCAAATGTAAAGTTTTATTTCTTTGGTTTTTGTTGACACAAACTTGCTTGGTTATAAGAAGAATTGGGATTGCAACATGTGTCACTTGTTGAGCTTCTTCATCTTTATGGCTTTTGGCTAGCTTCACTAAGCCTTTAAGATATTCCAACTCATTAGGAATAGTCATAATAGTTTCCAAAGGCATAAATGCTACTTTACCCTTCAAAAAATGGGTCAATATCTTAGATTTAGCATTATTCATCTCATTTCCAAATCTCCTTGGTATTATATCATCCTTTTCATGAGGTCATTCTTCATTTTTGTCAACCTCAAGTGTAACCATTGGATTCTTCCTTCTTAGTACTCTTGTTCCAAAAAAAATGTTATTTTTTATTCCACACAACCGATTCAATTTTGCCAATGTGGCCTCTCCATCATTGACTAGAACCTCCAAATAATTTACAAAAGTAGCAACTCCTTTTTCATTTTTCTTCCAACAACATTGTTCCATGTGTCCCACACCAAAACAATAAAAACATTTAAATCCACAATTCTCTATTTTATGCCCCCTTCCACATTTGTTATATTTTTATCTATCCACTACAAGAAATCATAACCTTTTTTATCCAAAATTCTAATAAAAAAAACCTAGCCTAGCCTATTAAATAGGTCTAAGTTTAGGTTACTTACATAATAGGTGAGGTTACCTACTTAGTAGGCCTAGGTGGCGTAGCTTAAATTAAGTTACATACCTACTTAATAGGCCTAAATGGTCTAGGTTAAGCTACCTACCTTGTAGGCCTAGGTGATTTAAGCTAGGCTACATACCCAATAGGCTTAAATGGCCTAGGTTAGGCTACTCATAAGTAATTAATAAAATAATTTTAAATGATTGATTAATTACTATAAATTATAAATAAATTAATAATATTAGTGATTAATAATTGATTATTTCCTATGAATTATTAAATATTAAATATTATTATTATTATTTACTATTAATTAACAAATATTCAATATAAGTGGCTGATTATTAAATATTTCTTATGAGTTATTAAATATTAAAAATCAAATAATAATAATATACTATTAATTACTGATTTTTAAAATTTTAAAATAGTAGTTATTGATATTTTTTATATATCACTTATTACTAATTATTGATTATTTACTATGAATTAATAATTATCAATTATTACATAACAAATCATTATTAACTAAAAACTTAGCTTAAAAAATCACTTATCAATAATTATTTACAATTACATATTGACTGTTATTAATTATTATAAATTATTATAAAGTATTATCCCAAAATGAGATAAAATTGATAATTTGATAATAATAATTAATCAATTAAAATTTTGTTGGATAAACTAATTATTGGTTATTAATTGATAATTATTTGTTGATTAATGATTTATAGAAAATATTAATCATAAATCATTGAATATTAACTATTTAAAAAAATTACCTAATTAATGTAGTAAGTTTAAAACCTGCACGTGCTTAAATATAACATGTAAATAGCCTATTAAACTTTATAAATAGCTACTAGGTGTAATATGCTTAACTTAGGGCCTACTAGTTATGAACTTAAGTTGGTATGTACCCTATGCAAAAATAAACTTGTAAGTTAAATAACCAAATTAGTATAGTTAAATTAACCAAGTGTTAAATTAAAATGACCAATTTGATTAATTGTAAATCACAATGGCCATTAAGTATGGTCAATTTGATTAAAGTTCAAATCAAGATGATCAATTTGACTAAACCCTATCCATTCAAAATGGCCAATTTGATTAAATCATGGCCATTTTGACTAGATTTTCGACTTGACATTTGGTCAAAAAAGTCATTTTAGTCAAATGTATTGGTCAAATGTAACATATGTTTTTCATTCTTCAAAATTTTAATCAAAATGGATATACCCTTTGGTCAATGTGCACACTTTGGTCAAGTTGGCCTTCTAGAAAATTATGATTTTTTGTAGTGGTCAGCGAATTTTCAACATGCAAAAACACCAATATGGCCTAGGTACCATATTACATAATTAACACACATTTGAACTTTCTAGATTTCCAGATGAGATGATTTCCTTGCCATTAAATCTTTTAAATAAATTTATCAACATCTCATTGAGAGCATGAGTATGCCACTATGTTGAACTATCCCTTTCATTGACTTTTTCATCCTTTTCATCCTTCAAAGGTTCAAAGGGCGTTTCCCCAATTTTTCCAACTACCTTTTCAACTTTAATGGCTGCCACCAATAATTCATCCATGTCAACATATGTATGCACCACACACAACTTCTTAATTTCTAGCTTGAAATGGGCTAGAAACCTTCTTCCCCTTTCTACATCAATGATTCTCCTTTTTACAAACAAACATTCAAGCCTATCATTAGTTGGACGCATTGCTTTCATTACTAGAATTCCAGGTTTTTCAAACTGAATTTTCAAACCAAAAAATACCCCAAATTGAAAAGGGGTCAAAAAAACCATTTTGGTTTTCTAGAATAATTCGATTTTAACAAGTTTAGTATGACTAGGATGGTTTTTTTTACCAACCTAAAGGTGGTGCTTTTGATTAAAATTTTTGATTAGTGGTAAAATGTAACATGTTGTAAGGTCATTTTAACACCCCATGTGTCATCATTTGATTGGTCAAATCATATGTTAATGGGTTAATTAAAAAATTAAAAATGTAGGTAGGTAGGTGATGACTTAACTTACCCTAGGCTAGTCCACCTTAGCCTAGCCTAACTTAACCTATTTAATCTACCTAATCACCCTAACCTTTAAACACACACATAGGTTGCTAGTGTTAGGAATTGAACCTCTCACCTTCACCATAACAAACCAAGTCTTTACCAATAGACTACACCATTAAAAGGTGTCAAATTTTGTCAAGTATTTTATTTCACATATTAAAAAATTATAAGAAAATAATTTGTTAAATCTAGTGGGTAAATTCAATGGTTAAAATTAATAGCTAAACTTAATTATTGATTAAATTCAATGGCTAACCTAATGACTACACCTATTTAATGACTAAATCCAATGGCTAAACTCAATGATTAAACATATTGAACAACTAAATACAATGGTTTAATTTAATGGCTAAACCTATTTAATGATTAAATCTAATGGCTAAACTTTATGATTAAACTTATTAAACAATTCAATACAATGGTTTAACTCAGTGGTTAAACCTATTGATTAAATTCAATGGCTAAACTTAATGGTTTAAACTATTTAATGACTAAATTCAATGGCTAAACCTATTTTAATGACTTATTCCAATAGCTAAACTTAATGGCTAAACCTATTTAATAACTAAATCTAACGACTAAACTTAATGGTTAAACATATTTAATGACTAAATACAATGGCTAAACCTATTTAATGATTAAATCTAATGACTAAACGGCCACAAATGAGATAAAATGAACCAATGGCATTACTTTAAAAAAGGATTCCATGTTCTTTTCCCCAAAATTTTTTTTTCAAATGAATTAATTTTTTAATAATCTTTTTTGCAAATTGTTATGAAAAATGCATATAATATTTTAGGTAGATGACATTTTTTTGGTATTTTTGAATAAAATGAAAATTTGAAAATGTGTCAATTCCTTGTAAATTTTGTGTGTTTAAAAAAAAAATGATAAAAATTTCAAATCCTAACCAAACATTAACTTTTTATTTTTTATGTTTTCTTGTATAATAAACTACAATTCTTCTCAAAAAATCATGTAAATTATACCCCATTTATATGCGGTAAAAGACTTTTGAAATTCTAAAATTCTAGAAAGTTCTTTGAATTTTTAAAATTTTAGAATTTCACATATTTTTGGGTATGAATGTTTTTTGAATGTGGTTAATATGTCTTTATTTTTAAAAAAAGTTTCCCATCAATTTTGTTTTATTATATGAGTCCTTTACAAAATTGTTTCAATATGACGCAATAGATGTTCACTTTGAAAGGTCCTAAATCAAAATTTTATCTTAAAATTTTATCAAATAGATATATTTTTTGAATTCCTTGACATTCATATGAATGAGAAGTACCAACTTGCCACGATTGTCATGATTTTAAATGGTAAAACATAAATATTTCTCCAATTTTGACTATTTTTGGGGTTCATCTAACATCATTTTTAGTTCATTTTATTATGATTGCACCCAAATCCAATGGCTAAACTTAATGGCTAAGCATATTTAATGACTAAATATAATGATTAAACTTAATGGCTAAAAAAATCAATGATTAAATATAATGGCTAAACATATTTAATGACTAAATCCAATAATTAAACTTAATGGCTAAACATTTTTAATGTAAGTATAATGACTAAACTTAATGGTTAAACCTATTTAATGAAAAATTGCAATAGCCACATTTAATGGTTAAACATATTTAATGATTAACTTTAATGGCAAATTTTAATGGCTAAACTTAATGTTTAAACATATATAATGATTAAATGATATTTTAATTAATATAAACTAAGAGGTTAAAATAATTTACTAACCAAATTTAATGGCCAAATTTAATATTAAAATATAATGGTTAAATATGGCTAAAATGATTAACTAAAATTGGTCAAACTTAATAAGTAAACTTTATGGCTAAATGGGTTATAGGAAAGTGATTTGACATGAAGGTAGGTAACCATGTGGGTAGTTGGGTAGGTGAGAAGGTATATGTTGATAGTTAGGTGGGTTAGTTTTTTTTACTAAACTAATAGTTATTTTCACTAAATTTATTTATTTGACCTTTTTGTAATTGGCCCTATTGATTAAAGCATAGTCCTTTTGACTGAGGTGGTTTTTTTGGGGTCGAATTTGACTAGGTGGCTATTTGACATATGATCAAATCAATCATCATAGTCAAATTGATTAATCAAAACATACCCATGTCATTTAGTACTTGGGCCTCTAGTTAAGACATACATGTTATTCAATCAAAAACGACCTTTCAGTCAATGTGCATGGTTTGAAAAACTTGAAATTTTAGTATTGTTTGGTTCTTGCCTAATGCCATCCATCTTCACCCTCAACTCCTCACCATCATACACCCCATATTTAGCCATCATCAAAATCCATAAGGTTTGCAAATCAAGTGGTGTAAGGTTCAATCTTTTGCACCAATCTTTTGCTTTACCATGTAGGTTAAGCTTGGCAATTTTAAACAACTTCTCCTCGTCATATTCCCAAACTTTTACTACCATTTGAAGTTTTTCTACCTAATCAAATACATCGTCCAAGTCTTTTCCCCAAAACAGTTCATCCTTTAGGACTAATCATTTTGTAATAAATCAAAACATGTTTCCTAGAATGGAAATATTTATTCAAATCATCAGTATCAAATAGTTCCTCCTTTTTTTCTAACCTAACAACTCTAACTTTATTATCCCCTATCCTAACATTAAAGCACATGTCACTTCTTCCAACAGAACCCCATCCTAATTTGCCATACAAACCTTTGGAGAATATCCAACACGTTATGTGTGTTTTTGCATGAAAACATTATCCTAATGATCATGTCTCCTACCCATATTTTGTGATCAATCTCAAGTTTATAAAACTAGATGCAACGTGATTATACTTCTACAAATATGCAAATGTCTCCTAGCCTATGAATTGATGAAGGTAACTTCCTAATTATTCTCTATTGCTCAATGATTTCCAAAGGGCCACAAGATGGTGTAAGAAAACATGGTTTCTTGTGTCTGGATGATGGTCCATTGCCTTACATCTACCCCCTCCCTTGTCTTGATCCAAATTGTAGCATTCATGAAAAACCCAAAGTGCATAACTCTAATTGCCAAATCTCCAACATTAGCTGCATGAAGATCGAATCCAATTATTATCATAGAGGCAAATCCAATGATTATGATAATCACGGAACCCACATTGGGCTCCCTAGAAAATGCAACATCATTTAAAGATAGAACTCCCATTTGGTTCCTAGAATTCATGATCAATCACCCACATGATCTACTTATGTTACATTTTTTTAGTAAGAAAATTCCTACTATTCACCTTCAACAATAGGAACAAGATCTTGCATTTTCTTAAAAATGCAATTGGTAATTTATTGAAAAGGTTTGTTCATTTGTGCTATTTAATTGCCATTGAAATTGGCGATTATTATCTTCACATAGTCTCCAACTCACAATGTGTGATGTTAGCCCTGGTGTTTCTACCTTTACAAGCTTGTCCCCAGCTTGAAACAATGCTTCAATTCTTGGGATGAAGAATTGAATAAAATGGTCAGAAAAAGCTACACAATGAAGTATCCAAATGTCACGAATTCTAGGTAATCTAGTTGTCCTCACAATTACATAACCATCATCTTTATGCAAAATGGGTGGTGAAATATAATTACTACTAAAATTGTGGACATGTTCACCACTCCTGTTGTTCATCCTACATTTTCACCTAGACATGTACTTTGGACATGAACCCATTGTGCGTGATTTTGACAACAATATTTTCGATCTGTGCTTCTATTAGATTAAATCTTATCACAGACACAACATCAAATCTAACTACCCTTAGAATAATTGATCCTACATGGGGTTCTTTTATTTTAAAGGGATTATTGAAACTTCTAACTAATTGTTGATCATGAATGGATTGAAGGTTAATGACAAATTAATCTTCATTGGAGCTAGACATAACTATCAACATTCCAACTTTACAATGAACCACTTTTTAAAAACAACTTTGACTCAAGGACGACTAGCTTTAATACCAAAAGAAAAGGTTGTAAATTTTTTTTAATTATCCTTGATCAAAATATAAATCCAATAGAAGATGAACAACAACCCTAGTAGAAGACTTGAAAAATCAGAATCTAACAACTACATTATATATGCTAAAGCTTAAGTGCATCAAAACCCTTTGGATTTTCTTTCATTGGGCATCCACAAATATTTAATGGCATTGATCATCCCATACCCAAGCACATCCCATAAGCTTTGATAAGAAAGGATATTCAACCCAAACCCACCCAAATTGAAAGGTCAATCTTTAACAACCAGATCTTAAATAAGAATGAGTTGCTAACCCATACTCAAAGTGCCCAAGCTTAGTTACTCACTTCACTCCACAACAATACCTTTTCCCATACACAAACCTTAACTTTAAGCATAATGCCATTAGGAATTGCTCACAAACCTCCTTCTGTTTTACATCATTTCCACCACTAACCCATATCTAACAAAATAACACACAATTTGCATTTCTGACGCAACAAAAACTCGAAAAGTATAGCCATGCACGAAGAGCAGTCTTCTTTCTATGCATTTCAAACAACCACAATTCTATTCTCCTCTACAAACAAGACCAAGCTTTGGAATACTTAGTTCCTTCTCTATCTTCTCCCAAAAATTAGCAAACCAAAGTCCCAATTACAAAAAATGTCATCCTTCATATGTTTGTAACTCCTCATCCTTTTGTAATCTAGTGCACCGATCGAAGTTGTATTCTCACTAGTCTTCATTAAGAACAAAAACTAACACAAATAAGCGTGCAAGCTCACCTTCTAAATCGAGAGAAACAAAGCGCCTACATTCCCTTCTCCATGAATGCACAACCTGCAAACATAAAACATGCAAAACAACAACATATTATTCTAAGCACCATATGCACATGACAATCATTGTGCTCCATCAACCACCAAACTAGGGAAGTCCTTTGGCAACTTTTTCATTTTAGGGCTCCTTTTAAGTCACACTAGTTTAAACCTTGCAAATTGGATACCCTCACAACATTGATGTGTACTTGCCTCATAGTAGCCAAAACTCTATCTTGATCCCAATACTAGGCCAACATTGGTCCTTTCCTTCTTGTTTGTCCTTTACTCCTTTCCCTGAATTTTGAGTCCTTTCTCAATGAGGTCTGGCCGGTTTATACCAAAAAAAAACTGTGGAACTAGTCTAATAGGACCCATTCTACCAAGGAACATCTCAAGCCCAATAGGACAAGACTCCATTCCACCAGGTGATTACAGTTTCTACCAAGCCTAGTCCAAGTGTAATTGGTGTTTCTCACCATTGATTCACATAAATATAGTGTTCCCCCAGCATCAATTCACGTCACAAGTGAACTGGCAGAACTAAAAGTGGAACTAAAAGAGAAACCCTAAGAAAACCCTAACTGTCCCACCAAAGAGGAACCCTAAGAAAGTACCTGGATAAGACACCAAAACCAGTTGTGTATACAAAAGGACTCCAATATGTATTAGCACAAGATGTTGGACATTTGTGAGGCACCAAAACCAGTTGCGTATACAAAAGGACTCCAATAGGTATTAGCACAAAATGTTGCACATTTGTGAGGCACCAAGCCAGTTGCGTATACTAAGGGACTCCAATATGTATTAGCACAAAATGTTGGACAATACAAAAGAACTCCAATATGTATGAGCCTAGCCCAAGATGTTGGACATTTGTGAGATCAATCAAAAGACCACAACTTTCGCGCCTGTTTTGCTTCTTTGATCTTGTGCCATGTAGTAGGCATTTTTTAAAGTTACGTTTCAGGTTTGGGTGTCCTATTCAGGCACATTTCAGGCTTTTTCATTAGGTGCAACAAGATGCCATCTGCTGGTTCCACTTGTACGCTCAAGATGTGAATCGTCTGTGGAAAAAAAGGACTTAGTTACGCCTTGGAACAGGGCCCCCTTCGAATCTCCACCCAAGAAAATCGATGTAAATATATCAATATATATGGAAAAGTCTCAAAAATGTATACAAATATATAAATACATATGGAAAAGTTTCTAGCAGGACTTTTGGAATTATTCTACAGCACATTAAAAACAGTCGCCATTTCATGTTAAATTTGTTTCGGGAACCTCGCCACTGAGCCTGTTTCAGAAATCTGGAAAAAAACCGAAATTCCTTCTTTGTTTTGGCGATTTTTAATTTTTGAAAAGACATTTGAAAAAGAACATTTCAATCTCTTCCTTTTCGATCCTGCTTTTGTTTTTGTGTGTGTGTGTGTGTGTTTGCGGTGCGAAAATCTGCAAAACAAAAACACTGGTCCAAACTAAGTTTCACACTGTTTCAAACATGTTGCTACTTGATACACCACTTTTTCTTTTGTTGTGGGCGTTGGGTTCTCTCCGGTCTCTTGTTTTGCAGCTGCAAAGAAAGGGTTTAGGGTTTAGGGTTGAGGGTTTAGAGAGAAAGGAAAACAGGAAAAAGAGGTGGTGATGGATAACGTTCAAGAGGAGGAGGAGGAGGAGGTGCAGCAAGAAGGTGAAGCTAGAGACTGGGAGTACAAGAGCAACAGACAAACAGAAGAGAGGAGCTGCCCATTGGTGTTGCCAAGCAAAAGACAGGAGTTGATAGAGAATAGGTGTAATGATGATGATGATGATGATTACCATCAGGCTTCCACCCAGTCTGCAGTGTTCAATTTATCCACTACCATTGTTGGAGCAGGGATCATGGCCCTCCCTGCCACCATCAAGGTGTTGGGTTTGCCTCTGGGACTTGTTGCCATCCTGTTAGCTGGAATTCTTAGTGAGAATTCCATCCAGGCACTTCTCAGATATTCCAGGCCATGCAATGCCACATCCTATGGTGCCTTGATGGCTAATGCTTTTGGTGAAGCGGGTAGGATTGTGTTGCAGCTATGCATCATCATCAACAATTTTGGCAGCCTAATTGTCTACGTCATCATCATAGGTTTGCAATTTATTTTTCTCATAGTTTTTCTTTCTTCCTCAATCCAAGTCTCCCTTTTTGTCTTCTGCAATTTGATCTTTTGTATTACACTTGATTATCTGATTTTTGATGAATTTTTAATCCCACAATATCTTTGTACCCCCTTTTTTTTTCCTGCTTTGGATTTGTGCTCAAGGATTCTCTTGAAATATGGGTTTTCTCTGATCCTTGTGGGTGGTTTTTTCACCCCCCCTTGTGATTCCACTTACTATTTCTGCTCAGTCCAAGCTTATACTCTTCATGTCTTCTTTCCCTTTCCACATGTCTCAGAGCTTGTTATTCTCTCATTCCGTTGGGAAATTATGGTGTTGTGGAGTTAGGGTTTGAAGTTAGTATATATGTTGCCATTCTCTTGGTCAAAGATAGAATTTTGCTTCATTCTTGCCTGGCACTCTCAATGTCTTTTCTCTATCCTCATCCTGATTTCAAAGCAAATTGTTCTTGGACACAAAATCTTGACTTGTTGGAGTTGTTGATGTTTTTGTAATTTCTTTTTCTATCATTCTGCACGTTGCATCCAACAAAATTCCCATTTGCAATGTCTGGTTTTAATAGTTCTCTCCACTTGGCTCAGAGAACATTTGAACGTTACGTTGATGAGCACGCTTTTCTTTCAATTTTTGGGCGGGGGGGGGGGGTTGTTCTTTTTTTCCAACATGGCATTTCACATTTTGCTGGGGGGTAGAAAAATTTCTTGCAAAGAAGCTGAAATGTTTTTGAATGTTGAATGGCTTTTAGGAGGACCCACAAGACATCTGTTACAAAGTGAAATGCTGATAGGAATCACTAGTTTTTGTTGTTCTATATTAATCTTTGCAAAGATTGTCCCAACAATGCCCTGAATCTTCTCTGTGCAAAGAACTTGCACTTATCAGGTGATGTCATGTCTGGGACTGTGGGGCCGGGACAACACCATACGGGTGTACTGGAGGAGTGGGCAGGGGGACGGACATGGTGGAATGAGCGGGTTTTTGTTCTCTTCACCACAACTGTTATTATTCTCCTCCCACTTTGTTCTTTAAAACATATTGGTAATTTTTTCACCCAAATCTTCTTTCCTCGAATCCTGATCTCAAACTTATCAGTACTTTCTTCTCATGTACTAGTTCCCATCGTTCTCCCTTGCTGCTTCTTGTTCTTAATGTGTCCGATTTATAGCTGATTTTTCAAAAATAGTGTTATAGCTATATGCCCCCAATTTTCCACAACTTTAGTTTGGCAACAAGAAAGATTCTTGGTCTTAGTATTGGGTTGATCTCCTACCCAAAAATCAGTCTTTCACCCAATACTAAGACCAAGCTGGTATGAAAGTTTTAAAAGGAACCCAATATGATGACAAAGTTGGTATGAAAATTCCAATATGAGTACCAGGCTGGTATGTTCAAAAGTTGATACCAGACCAATGTTGCTTATAACCTTCCTTCTTGTGTTATGCTTGTAGCTTTGCATTAGTTACTGAAAACTAAGAGAGAAACCTTTGCCATGTGAATCCAACCCTTCTCAGTTTGAGACAATGAATGTGTGGATCAATGTGATTAAGAAAAGAATTTGTGCCCATTGATAGTTGTCATGACATCTTTTGTTTGCACATGTTTAGTGTTTCAGGGTTGCACATATTTAGGTTAGTATTGGTTTGTGGGGGATAATGATGTTTTGTTTGGTTTTGGGTGCCATGGATGGCAGATTCATTAAAGTGGACCTCTGCATTATCATTTGTTTTGGCTCTAGTGTTTGTGGTGATTACAGTGGGCATCACATCATGGAAACTAGCAGCACGGCAGATTGAGTGGCCAAGACTCACACCCAATGTGCATGACCAAGCTTCATTTTGGCACCTATTTACAGTTGTTCCTATATTGGTCACTGCATATTTTTGCCACCACAATGGTCTCTTTTCTTCCACACACTATATATATATATATATATATATATATATATATGTATGTATGTATGTATGTATGTATGTATGTATGTATGTATCCCTCTTGTCCAACTGCAATTTGAATATCATCATCATTTTCTTTCACCTACAATTTTGTCTGTCTATTGCTGCAACAGAAAGAATGAATAGTAACCCTATGGGAGCTGTTGGGTGCTGAACTGCTTGTTTTCCAGTGCATCCAATTGCAAATGAGCTTGAACTCTCGACGGAGCCATCTGATATGAAGATGCGAAAAGTAGTTCGTGAGTGTTTAATGCTGTGCACCAGCATTTATTTCTGCACTGGCTTGTTTGCTTACCTTCTCTTTGGTGAGGCAACAAGTGATGATGTTCTAGCAAATTTTGATGCCAATCTTGGCATTCCATTCTCTCACACACTCACTCTCTTAGTGCGTGCCAGTTATGCCGTACACATCATGTTGGTTTTCCCTCTATTGCATTTTTCACTCCGTCTTAATGTTGATGGGCTCCTATACCCAAAGGCAGCTGCTCTAGTCCATGACAACCTCCGCTTTGCTCTTATCACTGGCTTCTTAGTCTTCCTTATTTTTTTTGGCTCAACATTGGTGCCCAATATTTGGGTTGCTTTTGAATATACTGGTGCTACAGTGGGTGTTTGCCTGGCCTTCATCTTCCCAGGCCTCATAATGCTCAAGTGAGTTCAACCCTTTTGATACTCAATGTACTATGATTTAATCCTATTTTTTTCTGTCATTTTCCTGCTGATCACCAGGTTGAAGCTTTACCATAATACTGGCACATGCTGATTTTTGGTGTTTCTGGGGGGTGGGTTTTCAGAGACAAGCCAGGGATGGCAACTATAAGGGATAAATGGGAGGCTTGGGTAATGGTAATACTTGCCATGCTTTCTAGTGTAACAGTAATTGCCACAAATCTTCTCACATCATAGAAACCTTTTCTAAAATCTACCACACACTATTGATCCCTTGTGGTTTAATCATACTTGAATCACACAATCCTGTGGTATAGCTACAACTCTGCAGTACAGCATCTCCAGTGACAACCTTAAAAAGGCAAGAATGACAAACTTCGAGCTCTAAGCTGCTGTGCACTATCAATGACCATCAACTGATGGAAAGAATGAATTGATTTTGTGGAAATTAAGTTACATTTGAATGAAAATATTGAATGACATTGCATGCGACTTGAATTGAATTAAATTTGCATTGAATTGTGTTGTATTCAATTTTTTAAATTTAACTCAAATTGAATTGAATCCAAATTCTTAAAATGAATTCAGATGGATTGAATGGAATTTTAATTCCATTGAATTGAATTCCAATTTGCTCTAACTTTCTCAACATTCAAGACATTTGAAAAGAAAAATGAGGATCGCTGATGCTTCTCACCTCCCAAAAATCTGAGACTTATTAAAGAAAAAATTAGTGAAGGGACTTATTGCTGCCTCTGATCTTCCCAGAATTAAATAAATCCTCCAGTCAAAGATAAGAACTGTCCGTTTTGGTGGTGGCTTTGGGGCAAATCCAGTTCTTTCCTGGTTGGACATCCAGTTTTTGGAGACAGTGGTTCTTTTCATAAAATGACCCTTGTCTATGTTTGTCCATACTTATGATAAGCTTTGGCTCATGCTTTATGTTGGAAGATGTTTAAATCGCTTATAGGTTCTCATTGTGTGGGAGGTACAAAAGTATTGTTTGCTTCTTGCTTTTCCACATTTGCCCTTGGCTGGATCAATCTTTTTCTCAAAAAAGATGGATGATACTCAAACACACTTTCAGCCCATGTTATGCACATTTTGGGCTTGCAATGACGTATTTGTACCAGGCCGATGGTATTTGTGTGCTTTAAAGAACCTGTCAGCTGATCCCAGTGTTGGGTCCAAGATTGATTTTTTGCTGGTTTGAGGATGGTAGCGAATGGGTACAAGGTTAGTATCACCTCACATCCTTACCAGGCTGGTGCTAATCTCAGGTTGGCATTGCCTTAGGCCATACCATCCCGATAGGGTCCTTGCTATGGGTGTTGATACCAGGCGCAGACCAGACCTACTCCCAAGGGCCTCCCATAATTTTCAAGCCTATACCCTCAGTAGTCTCAAGGCTACAACCTTCAAATTAGGGGAGGCGTTGGGGAGCAGGCCTTCCACTACATTTTAAACACATGGCCATACCACAAGAACCCTTGTGTAAGAACCTACATTCGCTTGCCCTTACAAAACATAACCCTGGTGTGACCTACCAACTGCCTCACTCCCATTACTTACCATTATGCATGTTTGACATAGCAGTTACCCCTATTCTCATCAGTATTGCACTGCCTGAAATTTTCCTTTGTATTTTCAGCTGCCTGCCAGAAAAAACCTGTTTTCAGCAAGGGGGATCTTCTGCGGTGGAAGGTACCAGCCAGGCTGTACTGGGATCTCTTGACCAGCAAAAGGTACCAGCCAGCCTGTCACTATTTGTAAAAAGTGAAAAAATCCCAGCTTGATTTACATAGGAAAAGGACCTGAGTACAGGCCCTTCCGTGATTTTCGACCTGTTCTCTTGGCCTACGGGCCTCAGGCGCAGATCTCAAATCACGGAAGGGCTCAGGCCCTTCTCCTATAAGTAAAACACTCTGCAATTTGCGGCAACGTTATTGGAGGGTGCCTTATATTCCGGAGTCCACAAGCATGCATTTTGAAAAGCAAAATGGCTGCAGAGGCAAGCGTTTCACTTTTCCAAATGCCCATGTATCCTTTTTCTTTTTTTTATCATGATACCCAGTGGCTATCATTAAAAAAACATTGAGGTTTATGGCAGGTAATGCCCTTGTGCCAGGGCATTCCCATTATTTGGCCTCTGGGTAAATTTCCACAATGCCCCAGCCCTAGGGTGTTACCCTACACTTAAACATCACTAACCCCATAACCCCAATGGACCTGCCTTTCCTCAACAGTAGAGTACAGCAAATACTGTGAGGCTTTTTTCTTGGTAGTTCAAATCTCCTAATTTTTGAGCCTACATCTTCATGCTACCACCCTTGGCTCCAATCCACAAATTGGAGGAGGCCCTGGGGAGCAAGCCTTCCCCTATATGCAAAGCCTTGGGAGAAATTTCTGAAGTGTATTTGGTAGGCATGTTATATCTTCATGAATAGCCCTCTTAGAGAAGAAGAGGGTTCTTACATCTATTCCTTAAGAGTGGGAGGGAGGCAGCTTACACCTATACATGTAGGCATAAGCCTAGGGATAAGTTGCCTCCCATTCTTGAGGAATAGATGTAGGAACCCTCCTTCTCCCTAACCTCATGATCTACAAATGTCTAGTTTCATGATAAGGTTTGCCTTGTGCTTTACAATGGGTAAAGACCATGGGTGCAGGACATTTGTCAAACTACAAGGCCAAACTTGGCCATCTCATCATAGGCCCCTTATTTTGGGAAGGACTAGACCTTGGGACTTTACCATACACTTAAAACATAAATGGAACTGATGTGTTTTGTTGTTATAACCTCCTAAGGGTGGGTTATGTTTAAAAGAGTTGTTTGAAATCAATAACATTAGATTAATTCTAGTGATGCAGGCCCTAGGGGCATACATTAAGGTTCATAAATCAGTTCGGTCCTTGTATGGATGATCATTTTGTCTCTGAGAAAAAGTCTAGAATGTAAAATTATAGGAGTATGTTTATATGTTCCTACTCTTTTCTACATGGAAATTTTTCCTATGAAATTTTGGTATCATTATACCACTGGATGTAAAATTTCAAACCTAATAACTTTTTTTTTTTACGGCACTTGTGATCAAATGTTGGTGATTTCAATTTTCAATAGAGTTATTTGTGTAGTGTGAATCTTTTTGGGGTGAGAACCTTGTGTTTGTTGAAAACATGGGGCGCAATTAAAAACACATGGTGAAGGGGAAAAAACACAGGGCAAAACTTGGGATTGCATTGAAATCAGTGCATTTCCAAGTTTGCCCTGTGTTTTTTTGTGTTTGTTTCGACTCATGCACTTGGGAGAACTAGAAAAGAAAATAGGCTTTATGGTTTAAAGGGATTTGTGGAAGGAACAAGTAAATTAGACGAGGAGGGCTTGAAGTGGTTGCAAAATAGATTAATGTTTTTTTTAACACCAAGAAGGTAGTCATTTTTGAACACCAAGAAAACATTTACAACTTTTTTAGGTTTATACAAGTGTTAACAAAGCTTGAATATATGGTGCTAGAAGTGAATTTAATTCTTGCAGAATTATTTCACACTCTTGTAACAACATATTTGCACTTCAACATGCATACATTCACAATTTCTAACTTGATTCTCAACACGTTTAATTGCAATTCATTAAAACACTATATTCATGATTATTTCATATAGCCATAATTTGCATTTCAAAATGTATTGTAAAAAACTCTAGAAACAATATTTCAATTCATTTCATCATATTTTGATACTACAAAGAATTCACATAGCAATATGAACATAGAAATCATTACAAAAAAATTTATTTCTTTATTTTATTAAAAACTGAATCAGAAAATTCTATGTTTTGTTTAAATGAAATCCAAACAACAAAATAAAATATGTGATATACAAAACAAAATTTGTGGTTTTTTTATTACAAAGTACTTACAATTCCTTTTACTCTCTCCAAAATTATGTGTCTAAAAATAATCATCCTTCTTTCCATAACTCTTCCCTTTGGGCAATCCCAAGTCACATCATCATGGTTCAAAAACAACAAGAATTCAAAATTCAAACTAACAATGTTCCACGATCAATCCCTATCCTAAATGCCTTGCTCATCCAAACCAAGTATTCATCCTACCCCTTTAACATTACCCCTTCTACACTTTGGATTCCATCCCCGAAATCCTTGTAAAATTACAAAAAATGAAATGAGGGTATTTCGTATCCTTCTAAACATATGTTTTTCTACTATAGTCTTTGTAATTTCAACGTGTACAACAACCAATGGTTCTATACCCACCTTTGGCTCTATAATTTTGACTTGTATCTTTGTCTCTGTAGTTTTGACCTCCTCCTCCACTAACTCAGTCTGTGGTTCTATTTCTAGGGGATGAATCTCGGATACCTCTTCTTTTGTTGTTGAAATAGTTTCCAGATGTTCTTGTTCCTGAGTTTTCTATGGTTTTTTCTTTTCCTGACCCCTTCCTCTAACGTCCTATGGTTTTTCTATCTATACCTCCTCCTCCTAAACTACTCCACTTTTGAGGTCTTATGGTTCCTAAATTTGCATTTCTTCCTCTTGAGCTGTTCCATTGGGCCCTACTTCATTCTCTTCATTTTGGTCGAATGCTTTTATACTTGTTGGATTATCATAGATAAAATCTAGAAAATTCATTTGATAAGCTTCCAACTTGTACTTCATAATTTTTTCATCCGCTCTATGCTCAACTAGATCTTTTTCTAACTACTTTATAAAATACTCCTCTACAACCTCCCATTGTTCTTCAGATTTTGCCTCAGAATCCTTCATCTTATTCTTTGTCCTCATCAAGGTATAATACTATAACATCTGTTCATAATCCTCTAACCTTTTCTTGACACCAGTTGGGTCCAAACTCTTCCTTTGTTCATGACGTGCTCCCAAGTCCTTAGTTTGACGCACTCCGAACTCCTTAAAGGACTCAAATGTGAGCCCAAGTAGAAAGCAGCGGAAAAGGACGAGTCGGAGCACGCTCCTTAGCTCACAACACTTTGAGGGGTAGAGGGGCGTGTTGGAGCTCCGGGATGGGACTAGGAAGAGTTGACAAGCTTTAGTCACTCACACGGGCCTACACACAACCCACACAAAG